>ERZ826016.423-NODE-423-length-53329-cov-19.960431_pt1 | contig 53329 bp, 43 predicted proteins | sample MGYA00519872_ERZ826016 | MGnify/ENA primary metagenome ERZ826016 (study PRJEB31778, sample SAMEA3449218) | human gut metagenome | biome: human gut; feature: human-associated habitat; material: faeces | place: United Kingdom | collected 2010/2012 ... | reverse complement strand
CCATTCTTCGTCAAGCTCCCTTGCCGGGCGACAAGCCCGCCTGCAGTCGCTTTCCCAGACCGGTCTTATTTCATCTGTCGGCTTTGTCTATAGAACGATTAAAGATTAGTATGAATTATACAAATATAATTTGACAGATATGATATTTGAACCTTTATGCCCGATACTGCTCAAAGCATTAAATCAAGTTCAGATACAATGATCCCCGTCCAAATATACACCTGAACGGGGATTTTGATACTATTATACTCAGTTTCTGCGCCTGTTTGGTTTCAGGCTCTTCTCAGCATACATTCTTTCATCGGACTGCTTCAGCATGGCATCGAAATCAAAATCAATGCGTGTGCTGCACATTCCTATGCTGGCAGTTATGGGGTAAGGTTTTACATGATCCTTGTTAAGACAGGCAAGGAAATTCTCAACGTGCCGCCTTATAATGCCCTCCGCTCCATCGCTGACATTATCGGCAGCGGCAGTAACGGCGCATACCACAAACTCATCTCCGCCGAAGCGTCCGCATATCTTATTTTCAATAGGGATACTGCGTATAGCATCCGCCACGGAGCTTATGGCAAAGTCGCCCTCGTCATGGCCGTAATGGTCGTTGATGTTTTTAAGTCCGTCAAGGTCAATGGAGGCAACGGTAAAATTCCTGCCCGCATTCTTCCTCTGGAGCCACGAAAGCTGCTTATAGAAGCCGTTTCTGTTGTAAATTCCTGTAAGATAATCGTTTTCGGATATCTTTTCAATGCTCATGGCCGTGTATTTCAGGTGCATGGCATTTCGGTATCCGCTGAGAGCGTTGTTGAGAGCATACACATACTGGGGTATCATGCAGTAGCCGTTAACATCAGCCGTGAAATGTACGCACATATATCCCATAGGAATGCCATATGAGCTGATCACATTGAACACAACAGGATTTTTAAGGGTCATAACATAGTCGATGTCAATAAGAACATCTTTGCGCATGATGTTCATGGGATATTTTTTTGAATCATCATCTGATTTATAGAGAATGCACATCTCATCGTCAAAGCCGTTCCATTTTTCCTCCAGTGGATTAAGTGCCTCATTCCAGAAGCTCTGATTTACCATAATACAGATGTTGTAGAAATTATATCCCTTGAGATCTTCCACAATGCAGTCTGCACTGTCTCCCGTAACTATTTCCTGTGCCAGTTCGCACAGAAGAGCATTGTCGTCCTGATACTTGCAAAATCTTTCCCGAACAGTTTTAAGAGTGTTGCCCACATTATAAGGAGGGCGGTCAGGATCGCAGCCGCAGGAATTATATACATCAAGAACAAAATCCACATAGTTATCATGAAGAACTTTCCCGCCTGCAAACACCTTTTCAAGAGCGTCGGCAATGGCTTTTGCCGTGTCGGAATAGCTGCACCTGCAGGTGGTTATGGGCGGAATGCATTGTTTTGCTTCTTCAGTGCCGTCAAAGCCCACCACAGCCACATCATCAGGAACTTTATATCCATGCCGGTTCAATACCGCACAGGCAGTTATCGCCATCATATCATTGGCGCAGATTATAGCCTTGGGCACACGGTTCTCGGCGACCATATCCTCAACAGCCTTCTCCGCAGGGCCTGACCAGTAATCGCCGTAGCTCAGCATATTGTCATTAAAGGGCAGACCATTTTCTGCAAGCACCTTTTTATATACCGCAATACGCTGCTCGGAATGTTCCTCGCCTTTAAGTCCCGCTATCATCGCCGTATCGGTTATGCCGTGATATTCGATGATATGGCGCACTGCCTGTTCAAAGCCCGCCTCATAGTCGAAAATAAAGCTGGTGCATTTCTCTGACCTGTTGCCCAGAATAAAAACAGGCACATTGTGAGCCTCAGCGCCCATACGCAGTTCATCGACGATGGAAGTGTCCCTGAAAGCCTCGCTGAATATCACCACAGCATCTGCAATATTATAATCTATCAGGGAATAGACCTTTTTCTCAGCGTTTTCGAACCTGTTGTTGCGATAAAAATCAGTGCAGGCGTTATATACAAAAAGCCGATAATCCTTGGCAACAAGAGCCTTATTAAGTTCAGCCACTTTGGCAGTGGTTTCATCATTGCTAAGTCTGGTAAGACATAACGCAATTATTTTCCGCCCTTTGAACATCTTACATCAAACCTTTCGGATATGGTTATATCATTTTATATTTTAACACAAGCCAGCGAAAATTTCAATAGTTTTCCCAAAATTGCAATATCATCGCAAAACATTTTTGTGCGCCATGACATACTTTAATATTGACAACCACATTATAAAATGCTATTATTATCATACCAAAAGATATTAACCAAGGAATGATATACGTGCATATGAAAAAATTACTGCCGCCCGTAATGGCGGCACTGCTGCTGGCTTCCTGCGGCAATAATACTCTCGGCACTTCCGAAGGTGCGGTTTCCCAAGAAGTAACCGTTACCCTGGGCACCTCCGATACCGTGCAGACATCAGAAGCTGCCACAGTCACGGAGGAAGTCACCGAGCAGACGACGACAATGCCCCAGCTTGAATTTGAGGACACTCCCCAGAACGCCTACACCCGCCTTACCATGTCCTTCCAATCCACAGGCAAGACAGTTTATCCCGATGATTACGGCGGAGTTTACAGCTACGGCAAGAATCTTTTTGTTGCCATCACCGAAAAGGAGCCGTCGGAGTATTACACAAGCCTGCTGTCCGAATACACCTGCGTCCGCTACCAGACAGTAGCTCACTCAATGAATGAGCTTACCGCCATCGGTGAAAAGGCAAAGGAAGTCCTTGACCCTGATTTCGGCGTAAAGGAAGTTTTCATTGATGTTCCAAACAACAGGGCAGCGGTGTCAATCACAAACGGCGACCCCCGTTCCGCACAGGATTACATCAAGACACTCGAAGATGTGGGCTTCACCCTCAACGAAGTGGAAATAAGCATGGCCGATACGGAAGAATAAAAAAACAGCTGCCGCACACAAAGTACGGCAGCTGTTTCATTGTCTGCAAATCCGAAAAATTATTCCTCGGTCTTTTCTTCAGCGGTATCGTCAGCAGCTTCGGAAGCAGCTGCAACGTCCGCATCATCAGCACCGTCAAGAGCCTCAAGCTCCTCAACGTCGCTGCTTACATCGTCAGCGTCATCGCAGTCGTCCTTTTCGGAGCATGAGCGGCAGTCACAGCCGTCATCATCGCCGAAATAGATCTCGTCATCATCATCAAAGCTGTAGTCATACTGTTCCAGCTCCTCACGCTTCTTAACGGCGTAAACAGCGGCAGCAGCACCTGCAGCGGCAGCGATCATAGTAAGCAGAGCAACACCGAATGCACCCTTCATAAATATCAGCTCCTTATTTTTTCACAAAGTTATACGAAGTTTTGACTGATGAAAACTTCCCTGTGACATTATTATAACACACTTAATTATGAATTACAATAGTATAATTCAAATTTTCTCCAAATTCACACATTTCACAGGACAGATATTTGGAGAATATTTATAGTACGTCATAAGCCAGCCCAAATTTCGAACCGGTTTTCAGACATATTTTACGCAGATACTATAATAATTAACACAAAATCTGCCGAATTGTGGCTTTTGCCTCTTGATTTTTGGCACAAATGGTGCTAAAATATTATCGGTATCATCGTTAGATGTAAAAATTGATATAGGTAAGGTGTTATTATGTTAGTTTTAGTAGTTAACGCTGGCAGCTCCTCTCTTAAATACCAGCTCCTGAACATGGACGACGAAAGCGTTCTTGCAAAGGGCAACTGTGACAGAATCGGTATCGACGGTCACATCTCCCACAAGACTGCTGACGGCAGAAAGGTTGACGAGGACTGCAGCTTCCCCACACATACAGAGGCTTTTGAAAAGCTGGTCGAGGTTCTTACCTCCGGCGAGGGCAAGGTCATCGACTCCATGAGCGAGATCAAGGCAGTAGGACACAGAATCGTGCAGGGCGCTGAGGTATTCAGCGAGACAACTCTCGTTACCGATGAGGTGATCGACAAGATCGACGGTCTGGCAGAGCTGGCTCCCGTTCACAACCACCCCCACGCACTTGCTCTGAGAGCCTGCAAGAAGGTAATCCCCGCAGACTGTCCTCAGGTAGTTGTATTCGATACAGCATTCCACCAGACAATGCCCGAAAAGGCTTATATGTTCGGTCTCCCCTACGAGTGCTATGAAAAGCTCCACGTAAGAAAGTACGGCTTCCACGGTACTTCCCATCGCTTCGTAACAGCAGCTCTTGCTGAGGCTATGGGCAAGGACCTGAAGGATCTTAAAATAGTTTCCTGCCACCTTGGCAACGGTTCCTCCATCACAGCAGTTCAGGGCGGCAAGTCCATTGATACCACTATGGGCTTCACTCCTCTTGACGGCGTTCTCATGGGCACAAGAAGCGGCTCCGTTGACCCCTCCGCTGTTGAGTTCGTTCAGAAGAAGCTTGGCCTCACCGCTGACCAGATGAGCGATTACCTCAACAAGAAGTCCGGCTTCCTCGGCATTTCCGGTATCTCCAGCGATAACAGAGACATTGCCGCTGCCGCAGCTAAGGGCGATAAGAGAGCTCAGCTGGCAGGTGATATGCTCAGATACGAGATCAAGAAGTACATCGGCGGATTCGCTGCTGCTATGAACGGTCTTGACGCTATCATCTTCACAGGCGGTATCGGCGAGAACGCTCCCGAGGTAAGAAGAGACGTTTGCGCAGATATGGACTTCTTCGGAATCAAGCTTGACAACGCTAAGAACGACGAGATCAAGGGCAAGCTCTGCAAGATCTCCGCTCCCGATTCCAAGGTAGAGGTTTGGGTAGTTCCCACCAATGAGGAGCTTCTCATTGCAAGAGATACTCTGGCACTTATCTCCAAGTAATAAAAGCTTAAAATACGAAAAGCCGACAGTATCTGTCGGCTTTTGTTTTAAAAGGAGACAAAAATGGATAGCGAAAGACTTAAAAAGCAGCTGGATTTTCTTATCGAAGCCGATAAGATGAAAAGCCTTTACAGGCAGACATATATCATAGGCAACGAGAGCCGAGGTGCTTCAATGCGTGAGTTTGAGGGCGAGGAGCAGAAGTACAAACGCCGTGAGAACGATGCGGAGCATTCATTTCATCTTGCCCTGTTCGTGATAATGCTTGCCGAGTACGCAAACGAGCCTATAGACGTGCTTAAAGCTGTGAAAACCGTTCTTATCCACGACATTGTGGAGATAGACGCAGGCGACACATATTTCTTTGACGACAAGGGCTATGAGACCAAGCGTGACCGTGAAACAAGAGCCGCCGACCGTCTGTTCGGTCTGCTTCCAAATGAGCAGCGTGACGAATACCGCACCCTGTGGGAAGAATTTGAAGCGGGCAGCACACCGGAAGCACGCTTTGCCTCCTCCGTTGACCGTATGCAGCCCATGCTGCTGAACTATCTCAAGGACGGCATAAGCTGGCGTGAGCATAACGTAAGCTATGAGCAGGTCAAGGAGCGTGGAAAGTGCATAAAGGGCGGCTCCGAAAAGCTTTGGGAGCATATGGACGCTCTTTTTGATGATGTACATAACAAGGGTCTGCTGAAATAATATACTATATAAAATAAATGTGATATATGCCAAATCCCGACAGGTTTGCTGTCGGGATTTTCCGTTTCAATTCGGACAAAATTTGATTACAAATAGTTACACTTATAACGCCTGTTTGCAAAACCACGTATTTTCGGGCATTTTCACCATATCGGTGCTTTTATAATTTACAGAGATTATCTTATTGTCACGTTGACAGGAAAAAAGTTTTGTTGTATAATTTACAGTGTATTATCATCGGCTGGTGTACAGCCGTGTTCTGAAAGGAAGTCGGTTATGGATTCTGACGGGTGTAATATTATATCCGCTGTTGTGAACAGCACTGCCAATGGCAGCAGTCTTACCGCAGGTATCATCATCTGCATTGTGCTTATTCTTATAAGGGCGTTCTTCACCTGCTGTGAAACCGCCTGCACCGAGATAAGCGACGGAAAGGTAAAAAGCTTTGAAAACGAAAAGGGCGGCAAGGGTCTGCTTTACAGGCTCCTTTCTCACCCAAGCGAGCTTATCTCCGCTTTCTCCGCACACCGCATACTTAATGCAGCAGTTCTCACCATAGCTGCCGAATGGACACTTTTTGCGCCGTTTTACAGCTGCTTTGCAGGTCTTTTCCCTGCTGAGGGAATGTCTCTCCCCGCATTCATCATCACCGAGCTGCTTATAATCTTCTGCACGGTGCTTGCCGCCGAAGTTCTTGGCGGAAGCGTTCCTAAGAAGCTTATCAAGGATCCCGACAGCTTTGCAGTCCGCTGCACTCCTGCCGTTAAGCTCATATATGTGCTGATGAAGCCCTTTACCCTGATAAGCAGCCTTGCAGCCAAAATAGCAGCTGCCGCATCCGGCAACCCCTCCGAGGACGCTGACGCAGTTACCGAGGAAGAAATACGCCTTATGGTGGACGCAGGCAATGAAACAGGCTCTATCGAGTCCTCCGAGCGTGAGATGATAAACAACGTTTTTGAGTTTCATGAGCTGTCGGTCAGCGATGTTATGACCCACAGAACGGATATCGTTGCGGTGGATATAGATGCCGAGATATCGGAAGCGGTATATACAGCCATAAACAGCGGCTTTTCACGCATTCCCGTCTATAGAGACAATATAGATCACATAGAAGGCGTGATATACGTCAAGGATCTTCTGTGCCTTATAGGTACTCATTCATCTGAAAGCATGACACTGAAAAGCTTTCTGAGAGATGCGGCTTTCGTTCCCGAAAGCTGTATGTGCGGCGAGCTGTTCAAACGCTTCACCGCCAAAAAGCTCCAGATGGCTGTTGCCGTTGACGAATACGGCGGCACCGCAGGTCTTGTCACCATGGAGGACTTGGTCGAGTCCATTGTGGGCAATATCCAGGACGAGTACGACAATGAGGCTGAGGAGATAACCAAAATATCCGACAATACCTATACCATAAGCGGCACCGCTGACGCTGCCGACGTTATGGAAACTCTGGGCGCTCCCCTGCCCGATGACAGCGAATACGACACAATGAGCGGATTTATCACCGACCTGCTGGGTCGTATCCCCGAGGACGGCGAGACCCCCTCTGTCATCTACAAAAACATCACCTTTACAGTGCTTCTGGCGGAAGATATGAGAATCGTCAGAATAAAAGCGGTAATAAATAAAGAAGAAAAGGAGATCGAAAAAAATGAAGAGATCAGCAAAGAGCAGAAAGATTAGTGCGGTCATGGCGTTTGTGATGTCCGTTTCCCTTCTGGCAGCAGGCTGCGAAAAGACCAGCGAGGATACAGGCAAGCTCCCCTCTCTCGATGAGGTCAGCATAACCACCGCCGCTCCCGAGGAAACAGATGTTCCCGAAGTGACCACCACTCCCACCGAAACTACCACCGAAGCCACCACTACCACAGAAGTGACCACAGAGGAGACTGAGGAGACCACCGCTCCCACAGAGACCACTCCCGCCGAGACCTCCGCAGCAGAGACCTCCGAGACCAGTGCACAGACTTGGAGCGAGACCGAGATGTCCGCCACAATGTACGTTACCGAAAACTGCTACTCCAGAGAAAAGGCAATAATCGGCTCCACACCTATCTCCCAGCATTACGCAGGCGACACCGTTGAGGTCGTAGCCATCACCGACACCGAATACTATAAGCTTGCCGAGGGCGGATTTATCCACTCCGACTATCTTTCCGATACAAAGCCTGTTGTTACCACGGCAGCTACCACCGAGGCTCCCGCAGAGACCACAAAGTCCGACAGCGGAAACTCCGGTTCCGACAGCTCTTCTGACAGCGGTTCTTCCGAGAACTTCAACGCCGGCGGCGATCTTGATGATGCAAACTACAAGGTAAAGTCCTCCTCCAGATACGCTTATAAGCAGCTCAATGCTACCGAGCAGAAGCTCTATAACAACATCATTTCTTCCGTAAAGAGCCTGAGCAGCGTCGTTGACGTTCCCTCCGGTCTTACCACCGATGATGTTGTAAGAGTATATACCATCGTTTACAACAATGAGCCTCAGCTCTTCTGGATGGGCGGAAGCCTTTCCGCAGGCACATCAAGCGCCATCATCTCCTTCAAGACCTCCGACAAGAACGAGATAAAGGCAATGCAGAAGGAGATCGATTCCGCAGCTGCAAGCATCATCTCCAAGGCAAACAACTACAGCGGAACAGTTTCCAAGCTCAAGGTATTCTATGATTCAATCGTCCTCAAGAACGAGTTCAGCAAGTCCGATTCGGGATACAACTGCTCCATCTACAACGGTCTTACCGGCAACGGCGCTCTCCAGTGCGCAGGCTATGCAAAGAGCATACAGTACCTCTGCGACCTGGCAGGCATTGAAAGCACAGTTGTAGTGGGAACCGACAAGAACGACAACTCCCACGCATGGAACGTTGTTTACTGCGAGAACGGCTACTACAACCTGGACGCTACATGGGGCGACCCCATCAACCACTTTGATTCCAGCTACGTTCAGTACGAGTTCTTCCTCGTTCCCGATGCTTGGATACATAACATCACCCACTACAATGTAAATACCATGGTAAGAGGAAACGGCAACAAGATCCACCTCTTTGACCCTCCTGCCTGCACCAAGGAAGCATGCAACTACTTTGCAGCTTACAACAAGCTCTACAGCACCAAGTCCGAGGCTGAGTCCGCAATGTACGCAGCTATTGACGATGCAGCAGCCAACGGCAAGAACGTTGCCGAAATAAGAGTTACCGACAAGTCCATCTATGACACACTTATGAGCGACGATTACTTCAGAACATTCCAGAAGTACGCAAAGAAAAACTACTCCAACGTTACAAAGCTTATGAGACAGAGCTCCTTCACAGGCGGCGTTTACGTTGTACACTATGACCTGGTATATTAAAAGAGAAAACGAACAATAAAAAGGAAGGTAATTTCAGAATGACTAAAAGAATAATGGCATTTGCAGCAGCTGTACTCATGGCAGCTTCCGTATTCACAGGCTGCGGCAGCAAGACTGAGGACGATGCTCAGGCGCAGACCTCCGTCAACGTTATCGAAAACGGCACCACTGCTCCCAGCGGCGAAGAAGTGACCACAGCCGAGGGCGATTTCTCCGACCCCGCAGCTCAGCTGGGCGTTGAGACACAGCCCGGCGATATTCCTCCCGAGGACGCCGAAAATCAGGAGACCACTCTCCCCCCCAACCACGAAGAGATCATCAACATGATCCAGAACGGCGGCGGTACAGTCACCACCAAGGCTCCCATTCTCAAGGAGTACAACGTTGACTGCACTACCCGCTACGGCTATAATCAGCTGAACGATGCCGAAAAGGAGCTTTACAAGCAGATACTCGAAGCTGCAAACTCCATCAGAACAAGCCTGAGAGTTGACGACAGCGTTACCGATGAAATGTGGATAAAGGTTTACGGCTGCGTATATATGCAGGAGCCTCAGCTTTTCTGGCTCTCCTCCAAGAAGGTATCAAAGGGCAAGCTCTGGTACTGGGAGATAGACCCCGAGCTTATCGCTTCCATGCAGAAGGAGATCGACGCCACAGTCAGCAAGATACTTGCAGAGGCTGACGGCAAGTCCGATTACGAAAAGCTCAAGGTATTCCACGATTACATCGCACTCAACAACAACTTCGTCAAGGAGTCGGGATACAACCAGACCATCTACGGTGGATTTGTAAACGGCGAGATACAGTGTGAAGGCTACGCAAAGAGCATTCAGTATCTCTGCGACCTTACAGGTATCGAAAGCACCGTTGTTGTAGGCACAAACGAGTCTGGAGACTCCCACGCATGGAACGTTGTAAAGGTTGACGGCAAGTGGTACAACCTGGACACCACCTGGGACGACCCCATTCTCTCCAACGTTGTCAAGACCAATATCAGATACAGATACTTCCTCGTTCCCGACGAGTGGATACACAACAAGTCCCACTTCAATGTAAACAAGAAGACCACAGGAACTCAGGTGACTTATTTCACTCCTCCTGCCTGCACATCTGACGATATGAACTACTTTAAGGTAACAAAGCAGCTCTATTCAGATGAAGCTTCCGCAGACACCGCTCTCAGAGCAAAGCTTAAGGAATGCGCTGCAAGCAACACAAGAGCTGTTGAGATAAGAGTCACAAGCCAGGCTGTATATGACGCTGTTACCAAGAACCTGAAGGATTACGCTTCATGGATAAAGAGCGAAAACTCTGCGGTAACATCCGTTTCCTCCAACTGCGACCCCAACACACTGGTGATCGAGCTTGACCTGAGCTTCTGATAGCTGAAAATTACGGAGACGGCATGAAAACACACCAACGAATTGTTATCGGCGCACTGCTGTTTGTGCTGACGCTCCCGAATCTGTCAGGCTGCTCAAGAATTAACGAGGACTATTCATTGTCCGAGACCGTTACTTCTGCGGGCAGCCTGTCTGCTATTACGGGCAATGACCGGCGGTATATCTACTACAGCTCACTTTCACCAAAGGAGCAGCAGATGTATGATATCCTGCAAAATGCAGCGGAGAATTTTCAGCCTCAGGCGGTGTTCCCCGAAAAGCTCCCGCCCGAAACGCTGAAAAAGCTGTTTCTGGCAGTGTATTATCAGGAGAATATCTTCTGGCTCACCAGTAAGTTCTACCGCCCCGACAGTGACAGCGACACTCTGCGGCTCACCTATCGGTATGACGAGGAGGCCACTCATCAGATGCAGGCGGATATCGGTAAAACATCGTGGGAAATTTCCTCAGTCTTTGATGAAAGCACATCTGACTACGAAAAGCTGAAAGCCTTTCATGACTACATTGTCCTGAACTGCACCTTTTCCGATGATGAAAATACGGATACCACCCTGTACGGCGCTCTCTGCGGCGGATATTCCATGTGCGAGGGCTATGCAGCAGCATTCAATCTCCTTTGCCAAAAGTCGGATATCCCCTGCGTCACCGTAACGGGAACAGGCTCGGACGGCGCTTCCCACGCATGGAACAAGGTAATGCTGGATGGAGAGTGGTACAACGTTGACTGCACATGGGACGACCCCATACTCAACCCGCCCGACGAAAATTTTATCCGTCACTACTATTTTCTGGTAAGCGACAAGGATATTGAGGGCATTACCCATTTCCCCGACAATACGTACTTTTCATATCCGGAATGCAGTTCCGACAACAACTATTTCAGGCGTGAGGGTCTGTATGCAGATTCTGCCGACAGCGGCATAGCACTGCTGTCATCAGCTGCGGCAGATGCAATTTCAGCAGGGCTTACCGATGCGGAAGCAAGATTTGCCGATGAAAAAGCGTATTATTCCGCCAAGACAGCACTTTTTGACAGAAAAAAGATACGGCAGGTACTGGAATATGCGGACAGCCGGACAGATAAGCCTGCCGGCAAAACGGTGATGACCAACAAGTACGTCCGCTACTGCAATGACAGCCTGCTGATAATCCATATAACGATGATCTGCGAAGATACAAGGTAAATGCAATGATAAAAAGAAAAAGAAATGCCGCTGTCATAGCCGCTGCACTTATGGCGGCAACGATGCTGGGCGGCTGCGACACAAACGATAACACTCCGCTTCCCACCGATACCGTAACCGAAACTCAGGCGGAAACATCTGTAACAACTGCAACAACAGTCAGTGAAAAGCCGCAGGAGACCGCTGTTTCCGATAGTACCGAGACTGTGGCAGAGACCACTGTGCCGGAAAGCACCGCCGCTAACGAAACACCCGAAACAACAGTTTCGGAAAGCGAAGCTCAGGAAGAAACATCTGAAACTACCACTGTAAGCATCGCCGTTGAATCGGAGACCGTTTCGGAAGAATCAACGGAAAAAGATATGGACTGGTCAAGCTCAGCCATAGCCTTTTCCGCTGCGGGCAATCCCGTATATTTCCCCGCAAACGGCGAAAAAAGCCCCTACACAGGCAGAAAGACCATCGACCACCCCTACAGCTATTACACCCTGAACGACAGGCATCAGAAAATATACGACGAGCTTGTAACAGCCCTGCTTGACTGCGAAAGCAGCATAAAGTTCAGCTATTACGACGAAGTAACCTTCGATGACCTTTTCAGCATTTATCAGCTTATCTACAACGATGAATACAGGCTTTTCTACATCTCTCCCACCATCGAATACACACAGGACAAGACCACAGGCTTTGTGACCCAGATGCGCCTGCTCTACAATTATGACGCCGATGTTATCGCCGACATGAAAGCGGAGGTCGAGGAGGAAGCTGAAAAGATACTTTCCCAAATAACCCCCGACATGAGCGATTATGAGATAGTAAAGCTTTTCCACGACTCTGTTATAATCTCCTGCAAATATTCGGGCGAGGCTGAAAATCCCAACACCATTTATGGCTGCCTTGTGGATAAGGAAGCCCTTTGCCAGGCGTATTCCCAGACATTTACCTATCTGTGCCACCGTGCAGGCATAAAAACGCTGGTGGTGCTGGGCGTTGCCAACGAGCCGCATATGTGGAACATCGTGGAGATGGGCGGCGATTATTATCACATCGACCTTACCTGGGACGACCCCGACAGATCACGCAATCCCGACTCGGTGCGCTATGATTATTTCGGACTTACCGACGAGCGCATAAGAGAGCTTCGTCAGGTAGATGACTATGAGTATGAAGTTCCCGCCGCAAACGGCACAAAATATCAGTATTACAGCTACAATGACCTTGTTGCCGCCGATACGGAGGAAGCCAAGGCGATAATCACCCGTGAAGCCCTCAAAGCCGCAGAAAACGGCAGCTCAACAGTTCAGTTCATGTGCGCAGACAGCGAAGCATTTGACGAAATAACCTCAGCCCTTTTCAGCAATGCGCAGGGCAACGTCATAACCGTTCTGGAAGCGGCAAAGAAGCAGGCTGCAAGGCTTTTCAACACCGAATCCGTTTACCACAACAGCAACGAAAATACCCTCACCGTAAAAATATTCCTTGATTACCTTGATTGACCACGGAGGCTCCCGAGATGCAAAGCAGCGGTATCTACAACAGAATAAAGCTGATACTGGCAGCGGGCATTGCCATTGTTCTGTCTGCCTGCTCCCGGGAAGGAGTCCCCGACACAGGTGACGTGAGCTACACTATCATCTCAGGCGGAACCGCTGTGACCACGGAAGCTCCCACCGAGACCGAGGATATCTACGCCGATGTTTCCGATACGAAGCTGTATATTCCCGAACACATGGTCACAAAATACGCTTCCCTCGATTACGACAAGCGTATGCAGGACGTTTACGATGACGTGGTGGATACCATGCAGAATTTCCGCACCAAATCCTACGTCCCCCTGACCATAAGCACCGAGGACTACGTTAAGGTGCTGGAAACAGTCCGCTGCGAACAGCTGATGCTATTCTATCTCCAGAACCGCTACGCAGGGGATTTTGACAGCACGGTGCAGACCTATGAGATGAACTTCTCGTATAAGTACAGCATAAAAGAAGTAAACATCATGCTTATGGAAACGGAAAAGGCGGCAAAGGAGATAATGACCCTCACCGACCCGTCCATGTCCGATTATGAAAAGCTAAAAATTTTCCACGATTACCTTGTGCTCAACGTGGAAAGCTCCACCGATGACCCCACTGCCGATTCTATCTACGGCGCTCTGGTAAATAAAAAAGCCCTCTGCGAGGGATATGCAAAGGCGTTCTCCTACCTGTGCAATCTGGCAGGGATAGAAAATATGATAGTCACAGGCTATACGGACGTTGACCATATGTGGAACATGGTAAAGCTTGAGGGCAAGTGGTATCACATAGACGTGGGCTGGGACAAGCCCTCGGCGGCGCTGTCGGAAAGATATCCCGACATGGTGCTGTACCAGTATTTTCTCTCGGAAGACTCGATAATGGAAAACAACCGCATCATAAGCAATATGCTCTGCGACCCGCCTGTGGCGGACAGCTCCGATATGTACTACTTCAACGTGGAAAACAAGTATGCCGAGACCTACGATCAGGCGCTGGAGATAATAGAGCAGTCCTGCCGCCGCTGCATAGATTCGGGAGAAAAGTATTTCATGATAAAGCTTGACTCCTCAAATCTGTATCTGCAAACCACCTCCGACCTGATAAAGCCCGACAGCGAGGGCGTGACGGACATTGACAGGATAGTCCGCTCCCTTAATTTCAAGGGGCAGATAAGCTATATTGACTATTACAAGGCTTATCGGATAATCATATTTGTATTGGAATAAGCGCTCTATGGGTCTCATAGAGCGTTTTTTTATAATCTTATGAGAAAAGTAAGAAAAGCGCACAAATTAAAAAAGCAGCACAAATGAAAGCAAGGCAAAGGTCAACTGGGGACGGAGCCATCTGGTCGTCCTCCGCAGAGGTAAACTACGTTTACCTGCTAAATCCGTTTGATGGCGGACAAAATAATCAAGTTGGTGACGCAATTTAATGCACATTCTTACAAATTTGCTCACTAATTAGCTAAAGAACGCCAGATAAAAAAACGGAGCGAAGCCCAAACCCATAAACATAGCTATAGAAAAGAGTGCAAATAAACGAAAGGGGTTCGGTCTCCGGTGGCAAGCAAAATGTAGGGGGATAAAAAACGGTAGGGAATAGGGGTTCAAGGAAGAGGTGTGCAGAGGAGAAACCATCAGGGGGAAGGGGAATGCCGTTTTTTGCCCTGGCTTTAGTTTCCTCTTCCCCCTGGTGGTGTCTCCTTTGCATTCGGTACGGACATATTAAATTAAAACGATAATTTGACCGTACCTACGCCTATCGGCGGAAACCAAAATCGCCATTCCTGACGGAATGTCTCTTGGTTTCAAGCCGCCTGCATTTAATAGTTTTTTGTTTATATTGAGAAATAATATTTATTTTCATGGCTTTGAACTCACTGTGCAGTCGGCTTTTAGGATTTTTTTAGTCAGTCGGCTAACGTTTTAATTATTCATACAGCAAGTGAAAGGATTTCGCTGTCTGCGGACAGCGACCAGATGGCTCTGCCCTCAGTGGACCCCCTAAACCCTTTACCTTGCTCTCATTTGTGCGGCTTTTCTTATTTGCCCCACACCTAAAAAAATCGCTCCCTGAAACATAAATCCAGAGAGCGATCTTTATATATTCGACATTATATTCATCATAGGTATCAGAACCGTAAGCATCATGATACCCGCCGCTGCGGTGAGTATCACCGTTAATATAGGCTCTGCCGAGTTGATGATCCTATTGATTCGTGCGTCCGCTTCTTCCGTAAGTCGGGCGCTTATTTTCTGCCATGCTGAGTCAAAAGAGCCTGAGCCGTATGATATCCGCAGTGTCCGTGAATAAAATACAGGCAGCAGCTCCGTCTGCTCCAATGCGTCCGAAAACGGAACGTCATTCATTACCAGCTCTGCGCATTTTTCTATCTGCTCGTTTACCCACTTGTCCGATGATATCCCCTTTACGCTGCAAAGTGCCTCCGCAGGGGCAATGCCGCTGTTTATCATCATGCTGACGGCGTTTGCGAACTGCGCCGATGCTATGGTGCGTGAGGCAGTTTTAGTAAATGGCATCATTGAGATAAAGCCCGATGAAAAGCTTTCCTTTTTCGCTTTCCAGATAATGAACATCACTCCCGCCGCAAGCAAAAGCACCGCACATATAATAAGCATCACTGTGCCTGCCGCCGATGATATCCTTACACTCCTGCCGATAACACGGTATATCTCAGGGTCAAAGTCGGAGAATATCTGTGCAAACATTGGCAGCACTTTAAGGGTAAGCACCGCAATGACAACTGCCGTCACTGCCAGCATTATAAGGGGCGAGACCACTGCACTGCGCATTTTCTCTCCCAGCTGAGCTTCACGCTCGTAATATTCGGACAGTTCTTTCAGCGCCTCGTCCAGCTTGCCAGACATTTCCCCTGCCATGACCGCCTTTATGCAGTAGCGTGGAAATGCTCCCGTTTCTTCAAGAGCGGCATAAAAGGGCCTTTCCATTGAAAGGGAATTTGTCACCGCCTTGAGCAGCTCTATTGCCTCGGGAGAGCTGTCCTTCATCTCCGATGTGATAACGGTAAGCCCGTCATATATGGGAACGCCCGAGTCCAGTATAACCGCCGCCTGATAGCAGAAGTATGACACCTCATCGGCAGTCAGCGGACGTATTTTTTTTGACATATTATTCCCCCTTTCGCATATCAGTAATAGTAAACAGCGGAATAGCCGTCCTTGTCGGACATATATTCAGCCGCATCGCTCTTGTTGTCGGCGCTGGCGTAGAATGTGGGGTCAAGCAGATTCCACTTGTTTTTTTCAATGAACAGGTCAAGGGTTACCCAGCCCGTTTCCTTGGTATATACCTCGTTCCATGCGTGGTACATATTTCCCTGAACGTAGCCCATGACCAGCTTTGTGGGTATGGACTGCGAGCGGCACATCGCCGCAAAAAGGGACGCATAGTCAAAGCAGATGCCAGTGCCCTTGGCAAGAGTGCTGTCGGGGTCGGGGATATATCCGCTCTTTACCGATGCCGCCAGCTGCTTATCATACGAGATGTTGTCGGTGACATATTTAAATATGGCGGCGATCTTTTCAGCATCACTGTCACAGCCTGCGCAAAGCTCCGCAGCCTTTTTAACGCAGTTATCCGACTGGCTGAAGCTGATGTACTGGGAGGGCAGAAGATATGGGCTGAAATCGGAAACCTCTGCCGAAAAGCTTTCGTCAAGGGCAATGGCATAGGTCTTGCCCGATATATTTTCCAGCACCTTTACGTTATATTCGCCGCTGCCCGACTGCAGTGGATATACTGCGCTGCCTGAAAGTCCGTAGTCATAAACATTATCCCCCATAGTTATTCTTACCTTAACGTTGCTGCACGAGCCTTTGTAGCTCACCTGCACAACACCGCTGGCGGCATCGGATATATCCACGGAAGCAATGTCATTTTCCAGGGTTATTGCCCCTGTAAAGTTGCCTGTGGCAATTTTGGGAACGGTCACTTTTACAGGCTTCTCTTCTGCGCTGCTTGTCTTGGCGGAGGAAAATGTGACAGTCTCGCTGCGGATATCATATGCCGCAGTTTCACTGCTTTCGGCAGTGGTTTGTGTTTCGGGCGGAGACGTGGTTTCGGAAGTCTCTTCGGAAATTTCTGTGGAAACCTCAGAAGAGATTTCTGACATAACCGAACATTCCGATATGCTTTCTTCCGAAACGGGATATTCCTCCGTAAGTATCTCACGGGCGGTAGTTTCGTCAATTATCTCCGTGGCAGATGTTTCTGCAGAAGTTAAAGCTGCTTCCGATAAGACATCGCTGTTATCAGCTTCGCCGCATGAGCATAAAAAAAGCGCAGCCGCAAGCACGGCAATTTTCTTTACCTGCATATTGACTGCGCCTCCTTTAAAAAGCAGTGATACTGCATAAATGCAGTATCACCTGTTTATATTATTCCATCTTATCAATAAATTCAAATCTGGGCTTGATGTTGCCGTGGTCATTTACGTCCTCAAGGAACATTTTGAGGGGGCGTACCCAGACCTTGGGCTTGTCGTATATCTGCATATACACTACCTGCTCTTCATAGGTCTCATGGTCATGAGCCACGTTCAGAACAACATAGTCGCCGCCCTTGAAATGCTTGTAATGGCCGCCGATAACGATCTTCCTGCCCTCGGGTATTCCTGCGGAGGGTGTGCCCTTGGGAGCTTCCTCCTTTACAGGCGCAGGCTCTGCCTTTACCTGTTCAACAGGCTTTTCCTCAGCCTTGGAAGCCTGGATCTCAACAGGTGCGGGCTTTGCTTCCTCAGCCTTTGCCGCTTCTTCCTTTACGGGAGCGGGAGTATTTGCATCAACAAGGATAACGGAATGGTTCTTGGGAACAGTTACCCTTGCACAGCCGCCGCTTACATCGTAGTGCTTGCCTGTAAGGCGGTCTGCCAGACGGGCATAGTGAGTGCCAACGTTAAAGGTATAGTCTCCGTCGCTGATGTTAAGTCCGATATAGACCACCTGACCGTCCAGCTCACGCTGATAAAGGAAGGTCTGGTTTTTCAGCTCCAGCTTCTTGTAAGAGCCTGACTGTAGTGCGGGGAACTGGCTCCTGATAGCGCCCAGCTCGCAGATATGCTCGAAAAGGGTATCATCTCTGCCGGGGATATCGTCCAGCTCCAGGCAGGGACGGATAGCCATATCCGCATCTGCGCCGTTGCCCTTTGCACCCTTTATGCCGAACTCACTTCCGTAATAAACGGAGGGCACGCCGTACATGGTGTAAAGCAGAGTATAGCAGCAGTATATCCTGTCGTAATCTCTCAGATTGCTTGCCAAACGGGCAACGTCGTGGTTATCCACAAAGTTGTACATATAGATATTGCCGTACTGACCAAGCTGATACTCGATAGAATGTGCGATCTCAAAGTAGTTGCGGTCGTTGTGTGAGGAATAAATTCCCTTGTAGCACTGGTAATTGGTAACGCAGTCAAACATTTCGGGATTTGCCCAGCGGCGGTAGTCGCCGTGGATTATCTCGCCCATGAGCCAGAAATCGGGCTTCATGCTTCTTGTAAAGCTATGTATGCGCTTGATAAAGTCATTGTCAAGGCAATCTGCGGCATCAAAGCGAATACCGTCGATATCCCATGTTTCTATCCACATTTTGACAGCGTTCAGCAGATATTCAACGACCTCGTTGTTTCTCAGGTTCAGCTTTACCAGGTCATAGCAGTTGTTCCAGCCCTCGTACCAGAAGCCGTCGTTATAAGCGGTGTTGCCGCCGAAATTAAGGTTGCAGAACCAGCCGCAGTATCTTGAACGCTCACGGTTGAGCTTAACGTCCTTAAAAGCAAAATGCTCTCTTCCTACGTGGTTGAAAACGCCGTCAAGGATTATCTTTATGCCGTTTTCGTGGAGAGCCTTGCAGACTTCTGTGAAATCCTCGTTTGTGCCCAAACGTGCATCTATCTTGGTGTAGTCGGAGGTATCATAGCCATGAGCCGCAGACTCGAAAACAGGGCCGAGATAAACGGCATTTATGCTCATTGCCTTAAGGTGGGGTATCCACTCTATTATCTTCTTTATCCTGTGTACCTCGCCCGAGAACTCGTCACGGGTGCGCTCGCAGCCGCAGAAGCCCAGAGGGTAGATGTGATAAATAGCAGACTTTTTGATCCATTCGGGAGAATTTGACATGATAATATCAGTCCTTTCAAATATAGGCTCGAAAGGAGACAGCCCGTCTCCTTTCTCATTCTTATACATTATATCACACAATCGTCATTTTGGCAATAGCATATTTATACAAACTGCATAATGCACAACAATGTCAAAAAAATTTTGTCACCGCATATCCCCATTTCTGCGATTATAAGGCAGCATATGGGAAAATATAATAATTATGATAATACAATTCTATGAAAGGAGATCTCCTTGAAACAGAATATAAAAAAGTATTTTTTTCCCTGCCTGCTGCTGTTCCTTGCCCTGTGCCTGCTGCTGCGGCCCGAGCTGCTGTTGTCGCTGTGGCATAAGCTGTGGGGAGCGGCAGTGCCTGTTGTTCTGGGGATAATATTTGCGGCGGTCATTGACCCTGCCGTATGCACATTTGAAAAAGCTCTGGGCAGGCTGCTCAAAAAACCGTTAAAGGGCAATGGGGGGCGTTTTCTTTCCATAACCCTTGTATATCTGCTGATAGCTGCGGTGTTCTCGGCGGTGGTGTGGATAGTCATTCCCCGCCTTATAGACAGCGCCGCCCTTTTTGCAGGCAGCATTGACGGCTATTACCGTGACCTGCGGCTGCGGTATGACAGCTCTCAGGAAGCATCATGGCTCATAACATGGCTCGACAAGCTGCTGGACTATGCCTCCGACAAGCTCCCCGACCTTTTCGGCAGAACATTCAGCGCCACTGCCGATTTCCTGAAAAGTGCGGCAAATGTGCTGCTGGGACTGGTGCTTTCCGTCTATTTTCTTGCAGGGAAAGAGCATATACTTGATTTTATCCGCAGCGGGGCAAGGTCGGCAATGTCCCCCGAAAGCTTCGGGAAAGCGTCCCGGGTAATATCCGCCGTCAACTGCTCACTGGTGAACTTCATAAGCGGTCAGCTGACGGAAGCAGTGGTGCTGGGAACGCTCTGCTTCTGCGGAATGGTGGTGCTGGGCTTTGAATATCCCCTGCTCATAAGCACAATAATCGGCGTAACGGCGCTTATCCCCGTGGCAGGAGCGTTTATCGGAGCGATACCCTCAGCTCTGGTGCTGTTTCTGGTAAAGCCCTCATCTGCACTGTGGTTCATCGTGTTCATAATCGTGCTCCAGCAGCTTGAAAACAACCTTATCTATCCCAAAGTCGTGGGAAAAAGCGTGGGAATGCCCTCGGTGCTCATACTCATCGCCATAATCGCAGGGGCGGAGCTGGGCGGTGCGGCAGGCATAATGCTTGGTATCCCCCTGCTATCGGCAGTGTATATGCTCGTTAAGGAGAGCATTGAGGAAAAGGCTTAACCGTACTTTATCTTCTGCCGGATAATTGACATGGCAGATCAGAAATGATATAATATAAGCGGTTTCAAAAGGAGGCCGCTATATGAAAATAAAAGTATCAATCATCACCGCACTGTGCCTTGCCCTCATGCTATCGGGCTGCGCAGGCAATAACGATTCCCCTGACGAAACATCAGAGACAACGGCAGCGGAAACAACCGTGCAGACATCTGACGAAACAGCGTCCGAAACTGCCGTTTCGGAGGAAACCACCGCACCCGAAACAAAGTTCACCACAAGCAATAAACCAAGCGAAAACACTTGCCCAATCGAAGGTCAGTGGGTAATGAGCGGCGCAGAAGACGGCGCACATTTTACAGTTGACAGCAAATGGAACTACACCGCATATTATGACGGCGGCGCTGTGGAGTCACAGGGAACAGTGGCTTTTGACGGCAATACCTACACATTTTCCGATGAAAACGGTGAGTTTGCGTCATTCTTCCTCAGTTCCCCCACACGCCTGAGCATGAACAGCCGCCTGAATATATCCTACCTGCGCATGGACAACGTTATGATGGGCATTCGTGACATCTGCGGCACATGGTACGAGGACGGAAACGCCGAAAACAATACCCTTACGCTTTACTCCAACGGCGACTGGGAATACACCGCCCCCGACGGAACCGTCACCGCAGAGGGCACATTCAACATCATAAGCGGCGATTCCTCGGATATTGCCGTTGAGCTTACCGCAGACAATATCGCCGCAGACGTGTATCTGAACGATAGCGTTTTATCCGCAAGCATATTTGACGATACCCTCGGCGGAAAGCGTGAAGCACAGTTCACCCGTGAATTTGACGAAAGCTCCGTTGATGTACCCGTGCTTATGAACGGCGTGCGCTACACAGGAATGACCCCGGAACGGAACGATTCGGGCTACAAGGGCGGATATTTCTACGCTGACAAGACCCAGGACGGGGCAACCGTTGTATCAAACGTGTGCATCAATACTGCCGAACTTACGGGCGACAATGACGATGAGCTTATGCTTGCCGCCGCAAAGGATATCAGCGGAAGCGAGTGCGAGGGCTATACAGCAGCACTTGACGATACGCTTACCGCACATTTCGGCTATGATACATATATCGCAAAGTTCAGTGCAGACGGCAGCGACTGGTACATGATGATGTTCAGCGCATATGACAATATCTATGCTTTTTCCTTTGCGGTAAAATCGGATTTTTCTGACGGAATGTATGATGTATTTTATTCCGACGCACAGATGACGGAGCTTTCCGAGCCAACTGCCGTGGGATAATAAAAAGGCATTGAACCTCTGTGCAAATAAACATAAATGCGGACAAATAAGTAAGTCCACTTAACGAAAAAGGCTGCTGCATCTTGTGCAACAGCCTTTTTGTTATTCACTCTCAAACTTATATCCGCCTATGACCCTTACCGCTCCCGTTGCGTCGTTTGCGGTAAAGATATTGCCAAACCCGCAGGAAGCAAGGATATTTTTCACGTCCTCCGCCTGCTCCGAGCCTATCTCAAATATCATAAGTCCGTCTGCGGCAAGCACCTCGCTCCACAGCCTTGCTATGACACGATAGAACTGCAGACCGTCAACGCCGCCATACAGCGCCTTATGCGGTTCAAAGGTAACTTCCTTTTGCAGCTCTGCCATTTCCCGCTCCGTGAGATAAGGTGGATTTGATACGATGCAGTCGATGTTTATATACTCGTCAGGCTCCTCGGGGTCACGGAAATTTTCCATGATAGCTCCGTTCATAACGTCCCCACGCAGCAGCTTCACATTTGCACCGTTTCGCTTTACGTTTTCCGCAAGATACGGGAATGCGTCCCCCGAAAGCTCCACCGCATACACGTCTGAGCCTTCAAGCTCCTTTGCCAGCGTTACCGCAATGCACCCGCTGCCGCTGCAAAGGTCGATGATACTGTGCTTTTCCGACTTTGAAAGGCGTTTCAGCACCTCTTCCACCAGCACCTCGGTATCGGGTCGGGGGATAAGCACGCCCTCGCCTACCTTGAACTGCCTGCCGAAGAACTCCCACTGCCCCAGAATATACTGCAGCGGATAGCCCTCAGCACGCTTTTCTGCGGCGCTTATCACCTTTTTTGCAATGTCCTCAGAAACTTCATTTTCGGGGTGGATAAGGCAATTTTCACGGGTAATGCCGCCCATATCCTCCATAATGCAGAACTTGTCGAAGCTTTTGTCGGGGATATCCTTTAAAATGTCATCTAATTTTTTTGAAAGCTGTGTAACGGTCATATTTTCTTCCTTTTATCTGTTTTTTTGCCCATGCAGTATGCGCCTGCACCTATAAGAGCGGACAACGCCATAACAGCCGCCGCATATGAGCGGTTTCCTGTATTGGGTAAGCAGCCGTCTGCGGTGTCCCCGTCGGGGATATCCTCAGCAGGAACTTCCTGTTTCCACTCTTCAACTGTGTGACCAACATAACTGACAGTCTTTTCTGCCATGTTGATTATCCAGTATTTTGTGCCTATCATGCCTGTAACATACTTTCCGTCAACATATGCCATATCCTCAAAATTCACATCGAACTGAAATCTTGCAAGCTCTTCATCGGCTGACAGGTCATATTCTCCCAATGTGTTGTTATCTGCGGGAAAATCATCGGGAGAGGTCGGCTCATAAACACCAACCTCCCAGCCGGCGCTGTTATCCTTCCAATAGTACAGAATAAACTCGGAGCCGTCCTCGGTATTTACATTGATAACGTCGCTGTAGTCGATAGCATCATCTGTGTCATATTCCTCAGAAATGCAGTTGTAGCCCACGTACTGAACTGTCTGAGCTTTCACATCGACCACATAATACTTATCGCCCTCTATGCTGATTACGGGATATTCCATATTTCCGCAGCTGAAGCCGTAATCTATGGGAAAGCAATAGGAATCGTCATAATTTGCGTCAAAATAGCTGTAAAATGTATCGGGATCGCAGTTCGCAAGTGTCGGGTCTATGGCTTCGGGGAAGTCAAAGGGGGAAGTGGGATCGGTAAAAACAATATCATAGCTCAGCCTGCCATCCTTGACGGTAACAGTTCCCGCCGAGCCGTCAGCCATAGTCGCTTCAAAGGTGCAGTCATCATATGCTCCCGCCGAAATGCCGAAAGCAGATGTTATCATTATTGCGGTCATTGCCATAACAGATGCTGTGTGTTTCATCGTCATTCTCCTTTTTTGTTTGGTATTACCACTTGTCGTCTTCCTTATTTTCGGGGATACAGGGCTTGAGGGCTGCGATAGCTACCTCTATCTGGGGGTCGTCAGGCTCGCAGGTAGTGATGTGCTGGAGCCATATGCCCGGGGCTGATATTATTCTTGTAAAGATATTGTCGTAACGTCCCGCAAGCTTTATCAGCTCGTAGCCGATAGATGTTTCGGGGATAAGCATGAGCAGCTGGAGACCAAAGCGAGCCCACAGGTTTTTCCACGGCAGGAACATTCCTATGATAATGCTGAGAAGCACCACAAGGAAAATAAAGCTTGTGCCGCAGCGGGGGTGGAAGCGGATCTGCTTGCGGACATTTTCCACGGTAAGCTCCAGCTCCGCCTCATAGCAGGCGATGGTCTTGTGCTCTGCGCCGTGATACTTAAAGGTCTTATGTATCTCCTTCATGTGGGAAATGAGCCACATATAGCCCACCAGCAGCGCCACCTTGATGATGCCCTCAAAAACGGTCTTGCACCAGTCGGGAGCGCCCAGCAGTCCCAGAGGGAGTGACAGCAGCGCAGGGAAAAACTTGAACGCACAAACGCAAAGTATCATCACCACAACGCACACTACAAGCATTATAGTGTTCATGACTTCCTTGCCGTTTTCGCCCTCGATCTTGGATTCAAGCCACTTGTAGGGTCGTGTCTTGCTGAGCCACTGTTCGAATTTTGAAGGCTCGTCGTCATCATCATCGTCATCGGCGTCAGCCTGCTTTTCGGCGGACTTCATGGTGCATTTCATGCCGTCTATAAGGGAGATGGCAAAGTTGAAGCAGCCTCTGATAAAAGGCGTTTTAAGGTACCAGGGAGCAGTCTTGCCGTTGCGTATCTTCCATGTCTCCACGTCAATAGAGCCGTCAGGCATACGGCACGCCATGGCAGAGGTGTCTATTCCCCTCATCATAACGCCCTCAATAAGAGCCTGTCCGCCTATTTTCGATTTGAATTTCTCGTTTTTTTCGCTTTTTTTGCTCATTGCAATTTCCTTTCAAGATCAGTTCTTCTGTATCAGATAGAAGTTATTCCTTACCTCTGTCATGGTCAGGAGAAGATTATCCTCAGTGTCGCCGAATTTTACCATATACACCGCATTATCATCGGAAGCGGCAGCGGTGTAGCCTTCAAGGGACCTTTGCGCCGCAGAATCACGGGTGCATACCAGTATCCTCATAAGCTCAAGGCGGCTTTCGGCAAGCCTGCTGTTGAATTTGTAAAACACCTTTTCGCCTGTCACGCTGTCCGTCTTGACTGTCACAAGCCCCTCCCACCGAACGGGAAGCATAAAGGCATAGCCCTTGTCCGCCTCGGTAAGGGAAGCGTATTTTTTCACCACGGTATAGTTTTCAAAAACGTTCCAGTTGGTGATATACTGTGCGTCCGAAGGGTCACGGTAGCCGGGGAATGCCTCTCTCTGGGGAATCTCCACAATGCCGTCGCCGTCGATATCGCAGCAGTACAGCCCCTGAGAACGTGTGGTCATTACAGGGATATCCGAGCCTGAAAGGTTTGCGGGGTTTCTCAGCTCGCCGTTTACGCAGTAGATTATCTCGGTGGAGAGGTTTCCGCTGACCGTCAGCCCGTCAATGAACAGAGCGGGAGTATTATTGCCGATATATCCCCCGATAACGGAAGGCAGGTCGGCTGTGCTTTCGCTCAGGTCAACGGTGCTTGTGCATTCCGTGCCATTTCCCCTGTCGGTCACAAGGGAAACATAGGCGGCATGGTTCTCGTTATTGCAGTTTATGACCGCAATATCCTCGCTGCCGTCGCCGTCCATATCCATGTTCATGGTCTTGTAGTAGGTCTCGGTGTATTCGGTGTTAAGCACACCGTCACCCAGGCTGTATATTTTCAGTGTTTTTTCCGTGGGGGTCATATATCCGTAGCCTATCGCCATGCGAACTCTGCCCGTGCCTCCAAGGTCGGCAAAGAACACCTGCTCAATGTACGAGCCTGCTCCCGCATGGTCATACACCGAACGCCAGCCGTTATTTTCACGGTGAAGTATATTCACCCTGACGCTGTTTTCCGAATCATCGGTATCGTCATAGAACACCACCGCTTCATCGGCACCGTCCATGTCAAGGTCATAGAACACAAAAGCGGAACGGTATGCTCCCCCTCTGGGATATACAAGTGAGATATTGCTTCCTGCCGAGGCGGTGAGAGCGGTATATATGGCCTTCTGCTCGTCGGAAAGCATGGGCGGCAGAAGCAGTGTGTCCACCGATGAACCGATGCCGCAGCCCGTAAGCAGCGCCCCGGTCAGCACCAGAGCCGCAAGCCTTGTTTTTTTCATATTCATATGCAGTATTCCTTAAAAAAGGGCGCACAGGCAATATCCGCCATGTACGCCCCTGTAATTTTTTGCTGTGACGGACAAGCACAGAGCCGAATTACTCGTCGATGCTCTCCATCTGCTGAAATTCCTTGCTGATAGGTGCCTTGCTCCAGCGGCGCTTGCCGAGGTTGAGCTTTGGCATGATGCGGTAAACGTATGTGCTCCAGAAAACCGCAACGATAGTTATTGTCATGAACACGATGCCCACGTCCGATATCTCGGGAATGGACATATCCAGTCTGTCATCATAGTTTGTGGGGATAAGGAGAAGAATGTATCTGGGAATTACCGATACAGCCGCAAGGATAGATGAAACATATCCCATAAAGCACATCCAGAAGCGGGTGTTTTTCTTTTCCATACCGTTAAAGAACCTTGCCGTGCAGAGGAAGAACACTACAGCGGTCATATAGGAAAGCATCTGATATACAAGTCCCGAATATGTGCTGAGAGCTGTGTTCAGGGAAACCATCTTGAATATCTCCACAGTCTTCCAAACAGCATAGGTGGAAAGCGCTGCGCAGTTTGCGTGTGAAAATCCCACGCCGTTGAAGATGTTTATGGCAATGGAAACGAATGTGAGCACAACGAAAAGCATCAGCAGGTGGGTAAAGAACATACCCAGATTATAGCCTGTGAGCTTGTTGAAGTCCTCAGCCTCTTCACGGGGAAGGGTCTTCATATACTCGGTGTTCTTGTGAACAAGGTTAATGAAGTCAAACACTATCTGTACAGCCACAAGGAGTGCCATGAACAGCGAGCTGTAGCCTGCTGCGTGGGGGATCTTCTTGTTGAGCCTGTCATATCTCAGACGCATGGGGTTGATAAGGATACAGGAGCTTATTACCTTATCCCTTGCATTGCCCCAGATAAGAATGGCTGCTATTATCGCAAAGCCCGGTATCATGACAAGCAGCGGATAGTTTTTCATAAACGACGGGTCAATGTACTTGCCCCTGTCAAAGTCCATATTGGAGAAAAGCTGGACAGTACGTGCCGCTACCGCAAGCACAAGCACTATAACATATACGATAAGGGAAGCCTTTTTGTTGATAGGCGCCCTTTTATTTGCTTTGGCTGTATTTTTGGCTCTCTCGAGAGCGTCGCTGTCACTGTGGCTGATTTTCATCTTGCCCATAGTCCGACCATTCCTTTCGGCAGAGGAACTGCTCTGCAATGTCTTTATTTTAATGTTCGTGTGATCCCTGATAATATACTCATTCTTCTGCGGCTGTTATGCCCCTTTTCTGCATAATGCTTACAGCGCCGCAATATATATACATTGTACAATAAAATTAACTTTATGTCAAGTATGTTTTATCTAAATTTATTCACTGTTTTTGTGGTTTTATATCAAGGAAATCAGTGATCACATAAGAAACCAAGGGTAATGTGCTTCTCATAATGAAAGGACGGTAAACAAAAAATGAAAAAATTTATAAAATCAGTTATGCTCTGGTCGGCTGTGATATGCCTTATCCCCTTTGCCGCCAACGCTGATAATGCCAGATCAGCCGAAAAAGCCGCTGAGCTGTCAGCCGTCAGCTCAGAGAGCATAAGCGACGCATCGCAGCTGATACTGCCCACGGACAAGCTGAAAATATACACATCAAACGGGATACGCACAGTCACCGTTGAGGAATACACCGTCTATGCCGTTCTTGAAGAGATACCATACATAATGAACACGGAAGCCATGAAAGCACAGGCGTGCGCCGCCAGGACATACGCCGTCCGCCGCATACTTTCGGGAGAAGATCCCTCAACAGGGGCGCACATCACCGATGACGGCGACAAATATCAGATTTGCCTTACCGACGTGCAGGCACGGGAAATATACGGAGAAAGCTACTCCGCAGCCATATCCGCAGCCCAAAGCGCCGCCGAAAGCACCTGCGGAGAAGTGATAACCTATCATGGAAACCCTATCTCAGCACCATTCCACCTCTCCTCGGGGGAATACACTTTGTCTGCGGAAAGCGCATGGGGCAAAGCATTTCCATATCTTGTGCCCGCAAAAAATCCCGAAGCCGCCGTTTTCTGCAGTGAAAAAACATTCACCTCTGCAGAGCTTCGGGCAAGGATATCTGCCGATTTTCCCGCTGCGGGAGAGCTTGAACACATTGCTCTCACCCACATTGACGGCACGGAAGCCGTCTCGGAGGCAAGCCTTTGCGGCATAACCGTCAGCGGGGAGGACATGGCACGCATATTGTCCCTTGAAAGCAGTGCCTTTACTGTCAGTGAAGAGGGTAACACATACATCTTCACCGTCACAGGCAGCGGGCATCTTGTCGGCATGAGCATAGCAGGCGCCGATGCCATGTCGCAGGACGGCTGCGGATATCGTGATATACTTGCTCACTATTACACGGGTACTGAGGTGAAAAGGGTGGTTTATGGGGAGTGACTTGACCTTGTTCCCCTTTTTTTGCAGTGCAAACATATTAAATTGAAACGTTAGTTTGTCCGTACCTGCGGCAACAGCGACCAGATGGCCCTGCCCTCAGTGGACTTCCTAAACCCTTTGCCTTGTGCTTATTTGTGCTGATTATTTTGATAGTGCTTCTGACTTTTGGATCACTTATCCGTACTTTCCTGATTTTCCTGCTTTATACCCAGTCCTCTTTCCATATAGTCCTCTATACTGAAGTATTTTTCCCTTATCTCCTTGGACTTTTCCATTTGTCTTGCATATAAGGGCTTTGCGTTGGGACGCTTCATATATTCCTCCTCCAGCCAGTCCAGCATCTGCCTATGCCCCTCCTCGCTGAGGGGAAATTCTCTCATCTCCACGCCCTCGCTCTTGTCTATGCACTTATCCCCTGCCCATATATATGCTCTCAGGGACTTATCCCCCTCCTTGGGGCAGTTGGGGACGACCTTATAGTTAAAGTCCTTTTCCGAGGCGCTTCCCGTAAAAATGCCCTTTTCGCCGAAAACGAAAAATTTCGGTATCTCAAAGTATTTTGAAGCCGATGAACCCATTTTTTGCTCCTTTATTCAGTGCAAAGCCTCAGAATGGCTTCGCAGTATATCTCGATATCCTTTTCCAGCTCATACAGTCCGATAAACTCGTCCGCTCCGTGCATATGGTTCTCGTCCGACCATTCTGCGCCGAAAGCCACGCCGTTTTTCGTGTCATGTACATATGTGCCGCCGCCTATTGCAAGGCATTTGCTCTCCTTGCCCGTGCAGTCGGTATAAACGGAGAGCAGTGTCTTGACCATTTCGCTGTTCTCGTCCGCACAATGAGGCTCGCTGACGATTATTTCTTTTCCTGTCATGCCCATATCTGCGGCAGAGGCTGCCATTTTTGCGGAGACCTCCGCTCCCGTAACGGAAACAGGGAAACGGCTGTCGAAGCCTGCGGTAAGTGTGCCGTTTTCAAGGAAAAGTCTGCTGAGGACAAGCGTAAGTGCGCCCGATTTTTCGTCGGAGCGGTCAAGTCCTGCCGATTTTCCGTCGGTCTCGCCGTATGGGAAATACTTTGCCAGACCGGACAAAGCTTTTTTAACGCTGCCCTCTGCCAGATCAAGGCTGCTGAGCAGAGATATGAGCGCCGTTACCGCATTTCTGCCCTCTTCGGGAGTGGAGGCGTGAACTCCCTTGCCCTCCACATTTATCCTGATATTGTCCGTGCCGTCTATTTTTTCAAGGGTGAACAGCACATCGCAGTCTGCCTTTACCATAGCCGCCTCGATATCGTCCTCGGAAATGCCTGCAACTATTGCCTGAGCGGTCTCGGGAACGGCGTTATAAACGCTTCCGCCCTTTATGGAAACGATATTCTTATCATCGGAACAGCAGCTCATATCGTACCTTATCATGCCCTTTTCGATGCTGATAATGGGGAACTCGCCGTCGGGAGTGAACAGCATTGGCGGGAAGCTTTCCTTTGAAGTGTAATATTCCATATCCGTAGAACCGTTTTCCTCATTGCTGCCAAGGATAAGGCGGAAGTTTTTGTTGACCTTTATGCCGCTGTCCTTTATCATCTTCATAGCTGTGATGACCGCAGCAGCAGGGCCTTTGTCGTCAATGGCGCCTCTGCCGTAGATGCGTCCCTCTCTTATCTCGGGCTTAAATGGGTCGGAGGTCCACTTCTGTCCGTCGGTGGGAACCACGTCAAGGTGACAAAGTATGCCAAGCTCCGCATTTCCGCCGCCGAAATCTGCGGTTATGGCGTGGTTATCAAAGTTGCGGACGATATATCCCTCTTTTTTAAGGAAATCTTCCGCAAAGGCAAGGCAGTCGGCGCAGTCCCTGCCGTAGGGCATACCCTCCTGAGCTTCGGCAGCCACGCTCTTGTGGGCGATAAGCTCCTTTAAAAGCTCCACGGCATAATCAAGGTATTTGCCTGCTTTTTTCGATATCTCGTTTATCATAATTCTCATTCCTTTATAGAAAAATCGTTCATTTTCCTGCCTGTATATTGCACGGCGATCCTGCTTTCGGGGCTTATATCGCTAAGATACAGCACCGCAAGGAATATCCATTCAAGGGGCTTCATCACTATGTAGATGATATCCGCCCGAAGCTTTGTGGTAATATGCTTTGAAAGAGGATAGCCGTAATTATCGTAAATATATCTCACAAGCCTGTGGAAGCGTGGTGTCTTTTCCTCGATGACCTGCTCAAAGGCATTTGCCACGCACAGCTGACGGTTAACTCCAATCTTCACGCCCTGACGGACTCCCAGTCTGGTAGGCTTCACAAGCTTTTCGTGACCGTTCACCGCCACGGTGCAAAGGTAATGACCTGTGTAATGCTCGGGCGGCGGGGATATCATCGTGGAATAAGTCCAGTCGGAGGTCTCGGTAAAGGCTTTGATGATGCCCCAAGGTCCCTGCCCGAAAAGGATACATATGCAGATAAGCAGCCCTGTAAGGGGTATCAGGCAGATGACAGGGAACCACACCCAGCCCGACGCTTTTGAAAGCACATTAACTGCCCACACGCCAAGGGCGCTGTTGGGGTGTATATCATTCTCCCTAAAATAAGCGAGGTATCTTTTCACATTGCCGCTGATGATGCGCACCGCCATAAGGAAATAGTTCAGCACATATATGAACAGGAACGCAAGGTAAACAACGACAAATTTTCTCTCAAAAAGCCCTCCCAGGAGATGTGACGTGTAAAAAAAGCACAGCACCATTCCGCCGTATATGCCGCCGATGCAGAACGCACCTGCCAACGGCGGAAGCAGCTTATCCTGCCCCGCAATTATCATGCAGGCAATGGGCACAGCCGCATATAACAGCAGCGACAGTGCATAGTCCGATGAAAACGGCTCATGGAGTATGGAAAAGAAATCTCCGCCGATAATTACAGGCTCATCCCAATGATAGCTGCTCATAAGACCGAGCATGATAATAGTAAGCAACAGCCCCAGCAGCAGCGTTGCAATGTCCTTTCTCCGCCGATGCTTCATCATATCCTTTTTGGGCGTAAGGCTTATGATGTTCCAGATTGTCATAACAGCAGGCATAACAAAGGTCACGGAAAATAAAAATGCTAAGATAATAAAGCCGATTATTTTATTGATAATATCGTCGATGTAGATCATGTCAGCTCCCCCTTTTACCCGATTATAGCATAGCAATTCTTAAATGTCAATACATTTATATCGAATTTCAATATTTATTTTCGGATAAAAGGAAAGAGCGATGATTTTATTACTTCACAGGCGAAGCCTCCAGCCACTTTTCGGCAGCCTCGGCAACAGTCCTGAGAGCATTATCGCCAAAGGGAGTATCGAGTCCCGCAGCGGCAACAAGTCCGTCAAAGGTCTCGGTTCCGCCAAGGTCAACAAGCTTCATATAGCGGGTAAGAGCCTCGCTCCTGTCCCTCTGCATGATAGCCCAGAACTCCAGAGCAACGGTCTGTGCAAGGCAGTAGTCGATGTAATAGAAGGGGCGCTCGTAGATGTGGGTCTGTCTCTGCCATGCCCTGCCCTCGCCGTAGAAAGGTGAGCCGTCCAGGTCTATCCAAGGCATATACAAAGCAGTCAGGCGCTTCCACTCGTTTATCCTGTCCTCGGGGGTATATTCGGGGTGCTCATAAACTGAGTGCTGGAAGTGATCGACCATTGCGCCGTAGGGAATGAACTCTATAGCGTCCGCCAGATGCTTGTAGCAGAACTTGTCCGCTCCCTCGCCGAAGAAATCATCGGCGCTTGCCCAGCCGAAGAACTCCATGGTCATTGAGTGTATCTCGCAGGATTCAAGGGTAGGCTGCCTGTTGTCTGTGGGGAACATATGGCGGGTGGTGTATGCCGCAAAGGCATGGCCTGCCTCGTGAGTGATTACTTCAACATCGCCCTGAGTGCCGTTGAAGTTTGCGAAGATAAAGGGGCTATCAAAATCGGGCAGCTCGGTGCAGTAGCCGCCCGGCGCCTTGCCCTTTCGGCTGAGAACGTCCATCAGCTCGTTTTCCATCATAAAGTCAAAGAACTCTGCTGTTCTGGGGGAAAGCTTGTGGTAAAATCTTCTGCCCGCTTCCAGAATATCCTCGGGAGTGCCCTTGGGAACGGCGTTTCCGTCACGGTAGGTTATGGCGGTATCGGCGTATTTCATGGGATATGATACGCCCAGTCTTGCCGCCTGACTGCGGTAAAGCTTATCGGCAACGGGCACGATATACTTGATTACCGCATTTCTGAACTTAGCCACGTCCTCAGCGGTATAGCAGTTTCGGTTCATGTTCAGGTAGCCAAGAGGAACATAATTTTCAAAGCCCATTTTCTTAGCCATAGCGGTACGGGACTTTACCATATCGTCGTAAATGCGGTCAAGCTGCTCCTCATGCTCCTTGTAAAATGCGCTTTCGGCTGCCCATGCAGCGTGACGGACATTGTCATCGGGAGACTGCTTGTAGGGTGAAAGCTGGGAAATGGTCAGCTTCTTTCCGTCAAAATCTATCTGAGCGGAAGCAATGAGCTTCTCATACTCGGTGGAAAGCTTGTTATCCTCCTGCATTTCGGGGATAATTTCGGGAGAAAAGCTCTTCAGGAAAATATCGGTGTTGATGAACATTACCCTGCCGAACTTCTTTTCCAGCTCGGGGCGGAAAGCGCTCTTTGCAATGACCTCCGCAACGGTCTGGGCGTACTGGACGAAATCGGGGTTTGCGCTGTCGAAAAACTCGTTTTCTTCATCGTAGAACTTGTCCTCGGTATTGATGGTGTGGCGGATATAGCAAAGGCTGTTCATGGTGGCAAAGGAAGCCGCTGCCTTATCCCAGTCAAGATAAGCGTTTGCAGCCTCATCGGCATTTGCGGCGTTCTTTATCCTGTCCGCAGCGCTTTCTGCCTCCGCTTTGAGCTTATCCATATCGGGGCGGACGTACTTCATTTCTGAAAATTTCATTGTTATCTTTCCTTTCCTGTCAGGTCGCTGACCATTTTTTCGGGTGAATTTATAAAGTGCTTCATTATATTATAATGGGAGGTTTTTACGTATTCTGTCTTATTTATGCCCTTTTCGGTAATTTCATAAACATCTGCATCGGGAAGAGCGCTTATTATCACCGAATGGGTGGCGATTATCAGCTGGGAATCGTTCCTTGCCAGCTCATACAGCCTTGCAAGCAGTGCCATCTGAGCCGTGGGAGAAAGTGCCGCCTCAGGCTCGTCCAGAATGTACAGTCCATGACCTCGGAAGCGGTTCATTGCCAGCGCCATAAAGCTCTCGCCGTGGGACTGCTCATGGAGTGACACTCCGCCGTAGCCGTCTATTATAGGCGGACTTGCCGCAGGGATATTGTCAAGCCGTTCTATCTCGCTGGCAACGTTATAAAAGCTTTCCGCACGCAGAAAAAAGCCGTCCTTGGGATATCCGCCCCGTGACAGTTTCAGGGCGCCGTACAGCTCCGAGTGGGAGTTATAGGTGGAAAATGAAAAATTCCTTGTTCCGCCCTCGGGGTTAAACCCGTATGCTGCGGCGATAGCTTCAAGCAGTGTGGATTTTCCTATGCCGTTTTCGCCCATGAAAACGGTTATTCGCTTTTTAAACCCGATGCCTCTGTCAAAAAGCTGTGCCACTGCGGGGATACTGCGCAGATAGGTTGGGCACTTTTTTTTATCGGCTGTGACCTTACATATATAGAGATTATTGTCAAAAGAAAAATCGGTATCCGTCATACAAGCACCTTTCCTGACCTGATATGCTGAGTGTCATTATTATTTTACCGCTTTTCGGGTGATTAGTCAACATTAACATGGGGGTATGGGTTTGCCATTTGTGCATTGGTGCTGAAATCGAAAAGTTTATTTGTCCGTACCTGCGCCAAATGGCTCCGCCCTTTGGAAACCCGCAAGCCTTTCGGGAAAAAGGCTTGACCTAAACCCTTTGCCTTTGTGCTTATTTGTGCGGATTTTATTGTTACCAAGTCGCAACTTAATGTTTCTCTCAAAAGTATAAATGAGCAGTAAGCAGTGTCCCCTGCTCAGGTCAGTTTTCCCTCATGCGGAAAGCTGTAAACCGTATCAAGGGTGGAAGTGGTGGGGATATACTTACAGAAATCCGATGCCTTGGGGTCGGGCAGTGAAATATTTTTGTATGTAGTCAGCAGCTCCGTCTGGGTCCTGAGAAGTTCCCACGCCTTTGAAAAGGCACGGCTCAGCTTCTTGTTCTTGTCCGAGGTGCTTTTCGATGCGGCAAGGCTTTCTTTCAGCTGGGTATTGCGCTCGATAATGGTGGAAGCTTTTATGTGGGGTACGTTGTTTCCCGCCTGCTCGATGAGCGTCACCACGATGAAAACTATCTCCACTGCCTTTTTGTTCTTTTCCTTTGTTATGGAGCTTTTTATAAGATACGAGTGGGACGGCAGTGTCAGCACATTCCCCTGCTTATCGGTCATTGGCAGATCTACCTTGCTTTTTCTTATGCTTGCCTTGTAGATGTCCTGGATAACTCTCACCATATACGGGCTGGAAAATCGGATAATGTTCTTGTCAACGTCGTTGCCCATGAATACCAGCACGGGCAGGATATCGTTGCCCCTGGTGCCCTTATCCACTATGCCCATGATGTTCTGGAAGCTGGTGATGGTGGTTATGAAATTTTCGATATCCAGCTTGCTTATGTTTGAGGACTTGCCCATTCTTTTTGCAAGGTCGGGGTAATATATGCTGATTACCTCGTCGATTGAGCCGTCCTCCTTCCATGTTTTGAAGAAGCGCTCCATGATGATGGCATAGAACATTCTGAGGATAGGCAGATTGATGTTGTCGATGCCCTCCTTGGTGTATCGGTTGGAGAGCTTTGCGGCGGTGGCGGGCAGGCCGTCAAAGTAAAGTATGCCGTTTTCAAAGACCAGATTGTCAAGGCTGGAAAGTGGCTGGAGATATGCCTTGTCGTCAAGGTTCAGGGTCATGGCGTTCTGGAAGGATTTTATGGTTATGGTGGGTATGGTGGCGGGAATGGGGGTCATTGCTCCCGATTTTTTCCTGGTGCGGTACTCCCTTGTTTCCTTTGGGGGAGCATTTTTATTCTGCTCGGCGATTTTGGCATAAAGTTCCGGATATCTGATGACCGCCCTGTTGGCTGCCAGCTTTGGCAGTGTGTAGAGCAGCGATTCGATGTACTGCACCTTTTCATGGTCCTCATCGGTGAAGTAGTCCGAGTGCATGAATGATATAAGAGCCGCATATCTGCCGGGCAGGTCCTTGTTCAGCTCGATGGTGATGATGCCCGTTTTTGTGTCCGCTTTCCACCAGTCGTCGGACTTGATGTAGTCATCAAGGGACATTTCCCTGTCAACGTAGTCATAGAGATACTCCACGTCAACGAAATTTTCTTTTATCTGCATATAGTTGTCCTGGGGCTGGGTCGAGCCGTCAAGACGTACTCTTACAGTTGTGCGATCCATTTGATACCTCACTGTTATCTTGTGTTTATCATGTACTTATCTTGTGCTTATCCTGTGCATACACTTCTATCACAGTGTTAAGATACTGGGTTATGGTCATGTTGTGCGCATCTGCTCCCCTGGAAAGTCTGCTGTGGAGCTGGGGAGAAAATTTCAGATTTATGCGCTTTGCGGGGTTTCCCCTTCGCCTTGCCACAAAGTCCTTGGTGCGTGGTATCGCCATGGCGCTGATATAGCTGTCGATGTCCTTTTCATCGGTCATGCCGATGACTGAGCTTATGAAGTGAACGAGGCTGACTGCCAGGCGCTCCGACTCCCCTGCTATCAGCGCATAATTTTCATCGGTGAACGCCATGTTTATTCTTTTCGATGCTCCGTCTTCCGAGATATTTTCATCGGATACAGGCTTTGCGGATACGATATTGTCGGAAGTATCGGCGACTGCCCTTTTCGCTTCCTCTGCCTTTTCGGGTGCGGGAGCATCTTCCGTTTCATTCTCTATAAATGCGGAGTATTTCTTGTGTTTAGCCTGTGTTTTGCTTGTGTCTGAGCTGTACGCACCCAGGTCAAACTTTTTTGCAGCCATCAGGAAAGCCTCCTTTCCATCTCATCGGCAAAGGCGCTTATGTCCTCCGCAGCGGGGCTTCCCGGGGCATATTCGGTAACGCCCACATGAGCAATGACGTTCTCGCTGAGGGTCACGGTGTTCCTTATCTTCGTATCAAAAAGGGACGAACCAACGGACTCCGCCATGCTCTCCGCAGCGTCGTTGACCTGCTTTGCAAGGACGGTGCGGCTGTTGTTTTTGTTAAAGAGAAAGCCCAAAATTTTCAGAGCGGGGTTGGTGGTGCCCTGTATCTCCTCTATTGTTTCAAGTATGCCCTTGTTTCCCTCCAGCGATGCAATGTCGGGGAGCATTACTATTACTGCCCAGTTGGATACGGACAGCGAAAGGTAATGGCTCCAGCCGGGGGCGGGGTTCACGTCGATGAAAATAAGGTCGTACTCCCCTGCTATCTCGGCGATGCTCTTTCTGAACTTGACCACCTTTGCTTCCATTCCCAGGTTGGACATTGAGGAATCGGCGGGAATGATGTCAAGGTTCTCCCTGACGCTGAGAATGGTGTCCTTAATGTCGGTGTCGCCCTTGAAAACGTCAGCCATGGTCTTCATGCTGTCGCTGTCCCCGTCGGAACCGGAGAAAAAGGTCAGGTTGGCTTTCTGACCGTCCATGTCTATCATAAGTATCTTTTTGCCTCTGCGGGAAAGCTCCCAGGCGGAATTGAAGCATGCGGAGGTCTTTCCCACTCCGCCCTTTTCGTTGATGAAGGTGATTATCGCTGCCATTTCTTTTATCGCTCCTATCCTGTGTTTATCTTGTGCCTACAGTGTGTTTATCCTGTACCTGTCTTGTGTCGTCCATAATAAAAGTATAGCACATCGCCCGTTTTTTTCAATAGCTGAGTGCTTATTGTAACATAATTGTAACCCGTGGCAGGAGAGTGATTTTGTCAAATTCGGCACATGACAGACACAATATAGGCACATGAAAGGCACAAGTCAGACACAAGATAAATTTGACGGCATATGAGCCGTGTTTATCCTGCTTTGTGAAGCCCTGCGGGTTGATTTTTCATATCGGGCAGGGATAGGGGAGTGGTCTGACAGTCATATGGAGTATTCTCGGCATATCACTTTGTTTTATGAGAGTGACACAGGATAGGCACAAGATAAGTGCATGGTAAACACAAGATATATCAGCGGCGACGGATTGGCTCAGGTGAAGTATATGCGGCTGTATGCAGTGACACAATGTAAACACAAGAAAAGCATATGATAGGCACAACATAAATGTGTAGGGGGAGAGTTGTGCGTGTTTGAGCTGCTGTCGTCTGTTGGGCGGTGCGGTCTTACGATACAGCGGGGGTATTTGCGGTATTTCGGGAAAAGGTTTGTGAGGCAGGGTGGGGGAGTGGTCGGAGGGGTAGTGGGGTATCGGGTGGCGTGTCTGGCGATGAGTATAGTGACACAGGATAGACACATGCAAGGTACAAGATATATCGGCTGTAATGGATTTGTACAGTTGCGGTAAGTGCGGCTGTGGTCTGGCAAATATATCATATACAAACGAAAAGTTATCTTGTGCCTGAGTTGTGTCTATCTTGTTCCCAGATTGGGTGTGCATGGCAGGGAATAGGGGAGTGGCACATGATAAGTACAATATAAACACAATATAAACACAAGATATAAGCATAAAAATCCCCGGTACGGCTGTGTGACGTATCGGGGGAGAGATTATCCATTTATAATATTTTTGCCCATTGCGCTCTGCATGAGCTGCATGAATTTTGAGCGCTGCTGACTGATGCTGGAATCGCTCTGGAGCTTGTCGCTGTTTTTCAGCTGTGAAATGAATTTTGCATATACTATGTTTTTCAGTTCATAGCCGCAGGGTCTGTTGTCATTGGGGTCATCGGAAAAATCACCGGTTTTTTTCAGCCTGCCACAGGATATTCCCGATACGGTGCTGTTATCTCCGATCATATAATAGGAGATAAAGTCATGCTCGACTATCTTCATAAGTCCCTTTTCAGCGTCGGAAAACACTGCGTTATTGCCTACATCGTTTATCATTTTTGTAACGAACTCGGTGTAGAAGTAAGCGGGATAACAAGGCTTTACACTGTTTTGATATTTCTTTTTCTGACCCATGATTATGGTGTTGAGAAAATCAAAATGTATTTTCATTATCTCACTTTCCATTGCATCATTTTCGGCATTGCTTTTGTCGGGTATCTCCTGCGAGGGCTTGTCGTCATCTTCACCGGCATAAAGATCCAGTCTTTGTGCCGTCAGTTTAATCTTTTCCTTTTCCTCGTCGGAAAGACTTGCCGAGCGCTTTTTCAGTTCCTTGTATGCACTGCACTGATAGTCATCAAACTTGCTGTAATACAGGCCTTTTTCACGCTTGTCAAGTATGCTCTTGAAATAAGCCCAGAAACCGGCTTTTCCGGGTTCCCAGCTTTTCAGGGATTCAGTAAATACTTTACAAGCTTCACTCAGATAATCGTTGTCATCCGTTATCTTGGTGGTTGTCTCAGCGATTATCTTTATCTTGTCGATTATCATAGCTGCAAGCTTGTTTTGTTCGGTTTTATAACGGATATCGTTGTTTGCTTTATAATAATAAGCGTTCTCGGCGATCTTGTTTACCTTTTTGATAAAATCGGTTTCGACAAATTTATTTTGAACGGACATAGTGACCTCCCATTAAAGAGCAAGTATATCTTTTATGAACTTTTCGGGATCCGATGTTTCGCTCATTGTGTTGATGGTGGAATTCATGTAGAACAGTGCCGATACATCGAACAGGCCTGAAATATCAGTATCATGATTGTACTGACCATAGACGATGCTTTCAACGGAAACATCGTCCTTGAATCTGTAGGCATAGGTAAGTGTCATAAGCATTATCATAGGAATGGGCTTGGTGCCGAAAGTGATGTCGGAATATATCTCATCATCGTTGTGTACATTCTCTATCATATCGGAAAAAAGTGAGAAATGGTCGCTGATAGTTTCGGAAAATGGGGTCGAAACTATGTGCAGGTCATACTCGAAACCCAGCTCATCTTTCAGCTTCGCCAGCTCGTCCATAAAGGTCTTTTCATTGGTGAAGCAGTTTGCGTGTTCCGGTCTGATGGCCGTGATGCAGATCTTTTCGCCCTTTGCAACAGTGTTTCTCATAGGAACAAGGATAGGAAATCTTGTTGCTTTCGGACACTCGAGGATAGGGTTCCGGCAGGGGTTTTCGTATTTGGTTTCTTTCAGACTGTTTGCGGGCTGCTGTGGGATAGTGAAAATAAAGTTCTTCATGAAAAGCTCGTCCTTTCTTTATTGCACTGCTGCCGCAACTTTTTCGATGCGGTCAACAGATGTAAGTATTGCTTTGCTTATTGCTTGGGGAGTAAATTCCCTGACGTTGCAGCCTTTGCGTTCAAGCAAATCCTTTTGCTGTTCGTTAAGGTTTTCCTCGTCGCTTGCATGATTGATGTGGTTCCTTATGGACTTGACATAAATGTAATCGAACAATATGCTTCGCAGAACGTTTATATTGGTCTTGGCGTTTATGGTAACGCTCTCTTGATAATAATTATTCATTGTAATTGTTGATGCTGTGCGTATCTTCTTATCTATTGTAAGAAGCTTTTCCTGCTTTATATTCAGTATATCATAAAGTACAGGAATATTTTGAGATGTAAAAGTATTTATCATAGAGTCAAAATCTTTGACTTTATTATCGACACAGTACTTTGCTACCAGTTTTTGGGTTTTTGATATGTTCGGTAATGACGATGTGTTTACCTTGGACATATATCCTCGAAAGTCATTGCGGGATTCTTTTTTTATTTTGAAAAGTGCGAACATAATTTCTTTTAGATTGTTGCTGTATTGGTAGTCCCTGTTGATCTCAACAAATTTTTCTTTCATAGCTTTCTGAAATCTGCGGATACTCACATCGCAGGCACTGCTCATAAATTCATCATAGAAGATTATAGCATCGGTATTTTTTTTCAAAACATCTTTTGCATTTTTCTTTTTTGTATTGTTATAATATTCATCATCACAGATAAGTATCCGATTGCTGAAAATATATCTGGGTATCTTTTCAATATATATCGTTACAGCCTGCTGTATAAGATTGTTTTCAAGGCACCATTTTATCATTCTGCAATAGTCGATGCTGTTTGATGCGCCGTCAAAGAATTTGTTTTCAATGATGGGCAGCAGCTCACAGAGAATGACTATCTTTGTGTCGTCCGACTTTATGCTGCGCACGCTATCGATACAGGTGCGCATCGTTGTCAAAGTCTCATCAAGCTCGGTGGTGTTGCAAAGCTGCATTCTGTCAGTGAATTCGCTCATGCAGTTTATAAGCTCGGTCACATCTTTGTGAGTATCGCCCTTGAAGCATTCCGAAAGCTGATAGGATCTGCCTGTGTGAACAAACTCATTGACCACATCGGCAAGCATTGTCAGCTCGGTAAAATCGTCCGTAGTCTGTATCATCGCAGAAGGGCCGTTTATATTCGAATAGAATGAAGCGGCAAGCTTGTAGCCCTTGTATTCAAGTATCTTGGCGAGAAGCTGCAGCATATTGGCAGATGTCCTTGTTCCCCCTGAGGTGTCGATATATATTTTATCATCGGCGGTTATAAGTCCGCATATCTCACGGATAACTTCTCCCGTTTCCTTGAGGGTGTTTTCATCGCAGTATTCCCTTACGGGGAAGAGGACTTTATCGCTGCCGACGATCTCTTCCGCAAGGCCTTTGAAAAATTCAAAGGTCGTAAGCTCAGGCATCGCTTTGCATTTTTCTTGTTCCGATTTATATGAAAGTATGGGAATGATCCTGTCGAGCTTTTCGCCCTCATCTTTCAGCTTTGATGCAAGAAGACGAAGTACGGGTTCGTTTGTCTGTGATGCGGTAATGCAGCCCGCCGAACAAAGCCCGTTTGTGGAATACAGACGTTTGGATCCGAAATTATAAAGACTTAGATAAGAGATAAGAATATTCATAATTATTTGTCCTTTCTGCTTGTAAAAATAATATCACTTTACGCATAATTTGTCAAATATTTTTGAAAGATCTGTTTGATTTTGTACTTTAAATGGTTATATCACATATCCGTGAAAAAATTCCCCCCAAAAACTTAATCTGCGAACAAATAGCGTGTTTATCAAGTGTAATGACTTAAACGAAAAGGAGAAAAAGAGAATGTTTATAAATTTTACAAATCACAGATCTGAGTTATGGAGCAATGAGCAGCGTGCGGCAGCCGAAAGGTACGGAGAGATAACCGATATAGCATTTCCTTCGGTAGATCCTGCGTCTGACAGCGGTGCGGTGAACAGGCTTGCGGAGGAATATGCGGAGATGATATGCGGCTATGCTCCCGATGCAGTCCTTGTTCAGGGCGAAATGACACTGTGCTATGCCGTGATATCCCTGCTTCTGGCAAAAGGCATAAATGCAGTCTGCGCAACTGCCGAAAGAATCACATCGGAGAAGATCGGCCCTGAGGGAGAAACTGTGAAGGTATCGGAGTTCCGTTTTGTAAGGTTCAGAGGCTACGGATAATTGCGGTGATGATCGTGCTGACATATGTTGACATTTGGAGAATTATGTGATAAAATGTAATAAAACAATTTCTGCTTTAACAATAACTTGAAAACAAAAGCAAAACACAATAATTAAAGCGTGTATCATGCTGATATTTTTGTGTGCTTTTACGATACGGAGGTCGGAATATGGCTGAAAACAAAAACATACTTGCATTGTATGACTGCCGCAGCAAGCAGGAATACATATACCGCACGAACCGTGTACAGGAGATAACAGGAGCGTCCGAACTTTTATCTTCGCTGTTCAAGGATTTTTTCACGGAAGAGAATACCCGGTTCCGCATCAAGGGAAACTGGCATGAAAAAGCGGTCGGCGACTTTATCGGAAACTTCAACAGCAGCGGGCTTGATGCAGAGGTAATATATGAGGGCGGTGGAAATCTCTGCGTTATTTTCAGGGACAGGGAGACCTACATAAATGTGAACAAAGCACTTTCAAGGCAGGTGCTTGAAAAGACCTATGCAGTAAGTATCATTGCCTCGGCAGCAGAGGTCAGCGGAAATTTTGTCAGCGACAGAGCAAGGCTTTATGCTGAAAATGCCATGCAGAAAAATCTCGGCTCATATCATATTCCCTGCAATGTGCTTCCATTTACTCAGGTTGACAGGCTCACATATCAGCCAATAGTAAAAAAGATGTCCGGAAAAGAATACACAGCCGAAAGCATAAGAAAACAGAACAAATATAATGAAATAAAAAAGAGCACCTTGTCTGACAACAGGGAAATACTTCAGAATGAATTTGATGCAATGACCGAAAAGGGAACAGAAAGTCTGCTTGCCATCATTTACATCGACGGCAACAACATGGGCAGCAAGGTAAAGAAAGTCACCGAAAAAGTGACGGATTATACCTCAGGAGTTAATGCGCTGAGAGGCTTTTCGGAAAAAACAAATCATGATTTCGTGGAAAATCCCATAAGGGCCATTGAGGATAAGCTGACTGTGCTTTCCGCTTTGGAAGCAGATAAAAAGAACCGTTACTCTTACCGCAAGGTAATAAGCGGCGGCGATGAGATAACCATTGTCTGCAATGCTCATGCCGTTCCCGATATCCTTGATGCGTATTTTGAAACGCTGACAGCAGACAGCAATAATTCCGCCTGTGCAGGCGTGGCGATATTCCACAGCCATGCTCCATTTGCAGATGTGTATGAAATAGCCGAGCAAAGCTGTGAGATGGGCAAGGCGCTTTCTCATCTGGAGGGAAATGAAGATAAGAATTATATTGATTTTCATTACTGCCATGCGGGAATAACCAATTCCCTTGATGAGATAAGAAACCGCCAGGAAGCCAAATACACAGCCCGTCCGTATGAATACGGCACAGACTGGAAGGAGTTCAGGAAGATAGGTCAGCTCCTTAAAGGCATAAACCGTTCCGATGTAAAGGCGCTGGGTGAAGCTATAATAAAAGGCGACTCGTATTACAAAACGGAGCTTAGAAGGATAAGATCACGCAATAAAACAGATATAAATGAGGACGATCAGAAGCTCAGGAACATGATCTTTGATGTTTCTATCGTATATGATCTCTGGTTTGACGGTGCGGAGGTGGATAACAATGAGTAAGATATTTATTACTCTCAGGTCTGACCTGTGTGCGGCAGGCGGCGACGGCTTTTCATCTGTCATTGATACCGATGTGAGCTATGACAAATACGGCTTTCCCATTATCGGGGCAAGAAGGCTCAAAGGCTGTCTCCGTGATGCCGCAAAGCTCATAGGCATGGGGTCTGTGGATGAAATATTCGGCACAGCGGGAAGCGACAAAAACGGCAGCCTGAAAATTTCCGATGCTCACATAAAAGGCTATGAAGAGCTGAAGAGGGAAGCTGTTTCTTCAGGGCTGAATGCGGAAGAGGTCATTTCGCTTTTCAGCTATACAAGAGCTGCTACCCGGATAGAAAATGATACCGCCATGGATAACAGCCTGCGCTTTACCAGGGTCGTGAAGCATTATTCACCGCTGACAAATGATGAGACTGTGTTCGAGGCGGAGGCGGATATTGACGAAAAATATAAGGACGATCTTTCGGATATCTGCAGGGCTCTGAGAAATATGGGCTACAAGCGCAACAGGGGATACGGTGCGGTGAAATGCCGCTTTGAATTTGAAAAGTCCATGACCCGCCCGAATGAAAAGGTCAGTATTACAGGTGAAAATGCAAGCATCACATACCTTATCAGGCTCAGGGACAATGTAATGCTTCCCTCATCTGCGTCGGACGAAACGGCTGATTTTATCCCGGGAACATCTGTGCTGGGATTCTTTGCAAATGAGTATCTTAAAACAGCTCCTGCCGATGAAAAGTTTGAGGATATCTTCCTTAAAAATAATGTTTCGTTCTCAAACCTCTGTATATCCGATGAGGATATGAAAGAGTATTTCCCCGCACCTGTCATTCTCGGAAAGATAAAGGGTGAAGAGGGAGCATTCAACATAGTTACCTACAGCAATGAGGACGGCAAGATAATCAAGCCTGTAAAAAGCGGCTATTCCTGCTTTGATTCGGTCATAAAGAAGCCGCTTACCGAGACGGTATATCACCACACAAGGGGAGAAGAGGCAAATCTTTATACCCAGACAAGCCTTTGCAGCGACCAGTATTTCAGAGGGACCATTACAGGACGCAGCGAATATATAAAGCCCATATATGATATACTCACCCATTCCACTCTTCGCTTCGGACGCAGCAAGACGGCACAGTATTCAGCCTGCGAGCTGGTCAGGGCAGAGGTCTCTTCGAGCTCCGAAAGTATAAAGAAAATAAGGGCAGGCGAGAGGTTCATCGTTCTGCTGCTTTCAGATGTGCTCATACCCGACGGAACAGGCGGTTACGATATATCTGTTCAGGGGCTGCAGAACGCTGTGGGACACGGAATAGAAAAGCTGGAATGTGACAGGGGAGAGAAAATCAAGCGTTCGGCTCTCCGTTACAGGATAATAGCAGGCTATAACAGCAAATGGAATATACAGAAGCCGCAGATAAGGACCGTAGCTGCAGGCTCCACTCTTGTTTTCAGAGCGGTTTCGGATATGAAGCTTCCTGCCGTATTTACTGTAGGCGCAAAAACAGGCGAGGGCTTCGGACGGATAATGATATGCCGTCCCGAGGACTTTGCCGAAAGGTCTGTCAAGGCACAAAAACAGCTGAACATCAATGCAAAGAACGGTGAGCTTTGCAGGCTCATCAGCAGAAACAAGGCTGTGGAAGATATGAGATCGGAAGCAGTAAAATTTGTTGCATCGTTTGGCAAGAAAATGAATTCTGCGCAGATCGGACGATATGCAATGATGGCAAAACAGGCAGAGGATCTGCGTGAATTTAAAGTAATGACTTCAAAAATAAAGAGCAATAAATCAAATGCTTTTATAAATGATGTCATTAACAAAAGCAAAGCAGAGCATTACAGAGATGATCTGTGGAGAGAATATATGCTCACTATTCTTACGCTTATGAAGTACAGTAACAGGGAGGAGAAGGGCAATGAGCAGGATTAAATATTTCAATGTAGTATTCAGACTTGCTTCTCCGCTTGCTGTCGGTTCGGGAGAAAATGCAAATACGGACAGCGATGTCATTCTGGACAGCCGTGGAATGCCCGTCATTCCCGCAACGGCGCTGGCAGGCGTTTTCCGTCATTTTCTTGCCGAACAGGGAAAAGCCGGTATTCTCTATGTGAACGGAAATGATTTGGCGGAAAGCAGGATAAGATTTTATGATGCCGTGCTTATCTCCGACGAAGCTTTTACCACGGTCAGGGATTCTGTGAAGCTGGAAAAGAAAGTCGGTGTGAAAGGCGCTAAGTTTGATTTTGAGGCTGTGGAAACAGGCGTTGACTTTAATTCCCTGATAGAGCTAAATGATGCCGATGAAGCTGCTGAGGATATCCTTAATGCGCTGAGCGCAATAGATGTGGGATATCTCCGTGTAGGCTCAAAGACCTCCAGAGGATACGGACAGCTGAAGGTCATTTCCGTTAAGGAGGCAGAGTTTACCCTTCCCGATGAAAAGGACAGCTGGCTTGACTTTGACGGTTTTGACCGCAATAACAAATGCTATAAGGAAACAGCTCTTCCCGATATCGGCCACAGCTTTATCAGGATAAAAATGAAGCTCAGGCAAAACGGAGCCATATCCATAAGAAGCTATACCGTGAAAAATGCCGATGATATCGCTTCTGCCGATTATGTGCAGCTTTCGCTGAAAAACGGAACGCCCGTTATTTCGGGAACATCATGGGCAGGCGCATTCAGGGAACGTTTCAGACGGTTTGCCGATGATACCATGACCAAAGAACTGTTCGGCGATGTTGACATAAATAAGGGAACACAGAAGAAGTCATTTATCTATTTCAGCGAAAGCATGATAAGCGGCGGTGAAATGAAAGTCATCACCCGAAATTCCGTTGACCGTTTTACCGCAGGCACCAGGGACGGTGCGCTTTATACGGAAAGGACCTGCTACAACGGCAGCTGTGAGCTTGATATATTTATCAAGAAAAAAGATCTGACAGAAGCTGAGAAAAAGACCGCATATCTTTGCGCCGTGATATGTGACCTGAACAGGGGATATCTTGCTGTGGGCGGACTTACCTCTGTGGGAAGAGGAATGTTTACAGTGGAAAATATCGCCATAAACGGTACGGACGTTACCGCCGCACTCAGAGCCGAAGATGTGCCCGCAATGGCAAAGGAGGCATTGAAATGATAAACAGGAACTATATAGCCGCATCGGGAGCCGACGAAGATGTGAATGCGGTCATTGACCGCTATATAAGCGGCGGAAATATGATACTTATGTTTACTGACAGGTTTGAGTGCAGTCCGCAGAAAAGGATCGAGGATACTGCCCATCTGCTGGAAGCAAGGATATTTACCGAGGAGGCAGAGCTGAAGATCATGCGTCCCACTATTGCCGACGTATTCGGCTGGAGGCTTATTGACGATACAAAGCTTTCCCCCGATGACTATATCACTGAGGACCAGTATCTTGATATCAATGAAAAGCTGAGCAGTGGAACATCATATACCGCTGTCGGCGGAGGAAGATATACCCTCCCTATCGGGAATGCCGAAAAGCTTCGGATACATAATTACATTTCCTATGATGAGCAGGGAATAGCACAGATAACCGATTTCCGTGCAGTGAAATATCTTGGAAAGGGTGAAGAATAAGTGAGCAACTTTATTGCAGATCAAAGAAACGGAGCAGTGAACCCATATAATTTCGTTTCGCTGGGAAATGGAGTGGAAAGGAAAGCTCATAATAATAACGATAACGATAACTGTAACGGTAATATTTCGGGCGTGATACATTGTTCTCTGACAAATGCCACTCCCATAGCCCTCCCCGATATGCCGCTTTGCAAGACCGAGACCGTGTTCAATAACGGAAAAAAGGAAGAGCACAAAAAAGCACCGTTCTTTAAGGCAGACGGTAAGCCTGTCATTGCGGGAAGCGAGATACGTGGCGTTATACGTTCCGCCTATGAAACTCTCAGCAACAGCTGTTTTTCCGTAAACAACAATAATACCCTTTCGGCAAGAAGCGCCGATGTAAGAAGCCCCGGCGTGCTGCGCTATGAGACAGGGGATAAAAAGTGGCATCTTTACCAAGCAGACGCAAAGAAGCTGAAATATGACGGCTCCGATGATTTCGATGAAACGTCGGATACCTTTAAGAGAACATGGCTGAACAAAAAGTACGAAAAGGGAAAACCTGTCTCCGATAAAAAGATACCTGTTTCCTATAAGTTCAGCACCACCTTTGAGGAGGTCATGGCAGAGGAGCTTGACCTTGCTGTTGAGGACTATAACACCGTCTGCGACATTTATGTAAAAAATGATACCAAAACCTTTGGACCTAAAATAAAGGACTACATCATAAAGCCTAAGAAGGACGGAAAATGCTATCCTGTTTATTACAAGTTCGTTGATGAGCGGGAAAATTATGTCTGGCTCTCACCCGCTCAGATATCCCGTTCCGTGTTCAGAAAAAAGGTCGATGACCTGCTTGGCTCATACCGTCACTGTACAAAGCCCAATGAAGTGTGCGAGGCATGCAATCTGTTCGGAATGATCGGTGAAAAGTGTGAACCGTCTGCCATAGCTTCAAGGCTGAGATTTACCGATGCAGTACTTTGCGGCAATGCCAAGCTTGCCTATAAGACCCTTAAAGAGCTTGCAAGCCCGCATATTTCCTCTGTTGAATTTTATTCCACAGCACCGAATATGAAAAAAATGTGGAACTATGATACAAGGGGAGTAAGTCTCAACGGCAGAAAGTATTATTTCCACCACTGCGGCGACTGCACAACAGCTGAGAAGACAGGAAGAAACCTTACTGCGGAGCTTATTGAAAAGGGTGCGAAGTTCAGCTTTGATATCTTCTTTGATTCCCTGACAGAAAAGGAGCTCAGCAGACTTGTATGGACCCTTGCGATCGGCGAAAACAAGCCTGACGGTCATCAGATGCACAAGCTGGGCCACGGCAAGCCGCTGGGTCTGGGAAGCGTAAAGATAACGGTGGATTCTGTGGAAAAGAGAAGCTTTGACAGTGAGAAAATGACCTTTGCCGATGAGAAGCTGAACGTGGAGACTTTCTTTGAAAATGTGCCGTTTGATGAAAATGAGACGTATTTCAAAGAATACATGGCGATTACCGACTTCAACTATCTCGGAGGAAGCAAGGTCGCATATCCTTACGGAGATGACTGCAAGGGCCAAAAGACATCAGCAGGCACACTCACCTGGTTCAAGGCAAATCATAATGACGGACGCCCGGTAAATAAAAACGATACATGCTCTGTTAGGTATCATCTACCCAAAATAACGGATAAGAACAGGCTCGTACTTCCCGCACTGATAGGCGGAGGACAAGGCGGAAGCAATTACAATAAGGGTAAAAGAAATAATAAGAGCGGTCGAAGCGGAAAATGGTAAAAACAAAATAGCCACGAGGGTCACTGTTGAATGTGAATATTGCCATAAAAAATTCAAGGCCTCATACTGATACGGGAGAAAGCAATGTTATATCAGACCGATATTTACACATCAGCAGCCGATATATCCGATGTTAAGTCGGATATATCGGTAAAGATACACGGTGCGGCAATGAATGCCATACCAAAGGAATACGCAGCCGAAATGCACAAAAAGGGATATCACCCCTTTTCGGTATTCACAGTGGATACGGGCAGCGGGCTGCTGATAAGGGTCTCCGCCCTTACCGATGAGGCGAGGGTTATACCCGAAACGCTCAGCAGTCTCAAAAGCATAAGGGTGTACGGCGCAAAGGAGCCGATAAGGATAAAAGGCTGCGAAAGCGCCGACCCCATAAGCGCCTCCGATGGGGAGAGGTTTATTGACGAAAAAAGCTGCACGCTTAAAATAGTGACCCCCGCTATGATAAAAACCAAGGGCAGACCCTCGGCTTCTCCAGATATATGCGGTTATTTTCAGTCGGTGGTAAACAAATACAATACATTTGAAAATGAAGATATCTCATTTGAGGAGTTCAGGGAAGCTTTTGAAAATGCCTTTTACGGGGATTTCCATCTTGAAAGCACGGAATATAATGTCAGCGGGAACATTTTCCCCGGAACAATAGGTTCATGCAGGCTCATTTTCCCGAAAGACAAGCGGCAGAACACCGTTCTGCGCAGAATGCTTGCTTATGCTTCATACAGCGGCATAGGCGGAAAGACAGGTCAGGGCATGGGCGGCATAGTTATTATGTAAAGGTATGAAAAAAAGGTTGACAGGCTTTCGTTTCTGCGGTATAATATAACCATAGGGCAAGCTCGGGCATTAACAGTTCGTTAACAATATATTTGACGACTTTCCGTTCATAAACTCCCGCAAACGGCTTAGATACGTCATTGTTTATGAACACCTGTCTGACCTACCCCTGCCACCGTAAGGTGATTGAAACTTGCATAAGTCTTTGCGTTGAATTTACATGGCTTATAGCGTCTGACCTACCCCTGCCACCGTAAGGTGATTGAAACACGTATAATTCGCGCTTGTATTTCTAGTGGTACCACGTCTGACCTACCCCTGCCACCGTAAGGTGATTGAAACTTGTTTGCCATTTAAATTTGTTTTTGTGGTTTAATACTAGTCTGACCTACCCCTGCCACCGTAAGGTGATTGAAACCAGCGTAACAAGTATGATTATTCCGATCACAATATCGTCTGACCTACCCCTGCCACCGCAAGGTGATTGAAACAGTACAGTCTTTCGCCATAAAAGTCATTGTTATCGAGTCTGACCTACCTCTGCCACCGCAAGGTGATTGAAACTGCATTGGATTAGCAATGCGGTATCCGTTTAGATACCGTCTGACCTACCCCTGCCACCGCAAGGTGATTGAAACGATCCGTGTTCTACGCCTTTCCGATGAAAACGCTTTCGTCTGACCTACTCCTGCCACCGTAAGGTGATTGAAACTTGTCATAAATTTACCGATAGTGTTCATGATTTCCATAGTCTGACCTACCCCTGCCACCGTAAGGTGATTGAAACTTGTATCCCTTTATATATTTAAGATAGGATATAGGGAGTCTGAAGCACCTATGCCACCGTAAGGTGATTGAAACGTGCTCTGGTCGAATACATTATAAGGCATTTCATTTTCCTGTCTGAACCACCCTTGCCACCGCAAGGTGATTGAAACGGCATCTCACGAAGAGAAATCTGCATAACTGTCTCCTGTCTGACCTACCCCTGCCACCGCAAGGTAATAGAAAAACCGACCGCTCTGTTCGTTTTAGCCATGAACAGAGCGGTCGGTTTATATTGAGATATAACCCGATACATCAATATCGGAAACAGATGGCATTTGCCCTATATCGGACACTTTTACATTTTCGCCGAACATATACATTCTTACGGAGTCCTCGGGAGCAAGTATCTTTTTGAGCCTTGCTTTCAGGCGGTCAAGGGCAGCCGGGGAAAGTGAGCATTCAAAGGCAGAATACTGCACCCTGATGCCCACGCTTTCAAGGAGCTTGACGGACTTTCTGCGCCTTTTGTCGCTGCGTATGTCATAGATCACAAGTATCATCAGCCGCACCTGCTTTCAGCCTGCATAAATGTTTCCGAGCCGTATCTGTCGGCAGCGGCAGCCAGTTCTGCGACAGTTCCCTTTATGTATCCCGAATATGTGGCGGCAAAGCCGTTTTTTACGTATCCGACGGGGCAGACCGAACCGAGAAGATCAATAAAATCGGTGCAGAAAGCCTTTCTTCCTTTATCGGAAAGATAAACGGCATTTTTCTTATGGCAGAAGCAGGAGCTGTCACATTTTTTCAGAAACCTTACCGCAGCCGTATCGGATATGACAGCCCTGAAAATCTCCATGATATCGCAGGCAAGGGTATATCTTGAATAACCGTTTTCGTGGAGAAAGCCGAAGTAGGGGTCAAGGCCCATGCCCGTAAGCTCGAGCACAACACGGTTATACAGAAGACTGTATGAATAGCTCAGAACGCAGTTTATTTCATCTTTGGGAGGGTGCTTCTGCCTGCCGCCAAACTTCATATCCTCGGGAAAGGCCTTGGCAAGCATGCTGTAATATATCTTGGCAGCTTCGCCCTCAGTTCCAAGCAGAGCAAGCTTGTTGCCGCATATAAGGGCTTTGGCAGATAAGATCTTCAGAGCGGATATATCATCTTCCGTGTACAGTCCCGATGATATCAGAGTATCAGCCTGCCCCATGATCTTGGCGTTTATTATCCCTGCGGAAATATTAAGACAGAGGGAAGCATCGTCCGACATTCTGTAAAGTCCCTTTCTTCGGCTGTAAAAGCGGGAACTGTCGGCGGAGGTGCAGCATATTATCTCATCGGCAGAGTTGAGCCATGCCACCCTGATGCCTTTTCCCGAAAGAGCGGCAACAGCCTGAGAGCTTATCTGAACAGAAGTATGCACCGCCACCGTTTCAATCATATCGGCAGGGAATTTGCCAAGCTCTGCGCCTTCCTTGGTTATAACAAGCTTTCCGCCGCTGATGCCCACCTTTGCTCCGTATTCTCTTACTTCAATAAACATAAGACCACGATCCTTTCATTTTATTTTCTGATATATAAACAGCCGAAAAAAACGGTTTTTAAGTTTTTTATATTGACATCATGAATAAAATAATGTATAATATAACTATAGGGCAAACTCAGACGTTAACAGTCCGTTAACAATATATTTGACGACTTTCCGTTCATAAACTCCCGCAAACGGCTTAGATACGTCATTGTTTATGAACACCTGTCTGAAGCACCTATGCCACCGTAAGGTGATTGAAACTTGAATTTGTAACTTTTTAAAGTGCTTATAACAGACACGTCTGAAGCACCTATGCCACCGTAAGGTGATTGAAACCTTTGCAATATCTGTCGTACGTCAAAAGTTGATGCAGTCTGAAGCACCTATGCCACCGTAAGGTGATTGAAACGCTCGGTTGGTTCGAGAGTGATCTTGTGATGAGAGATTTGTCTGACCTACCCCTGCCACCGTAAGGTAATTGAAAAGGTCTTCTCATCAGATCGAGAGGCACTGCAAAAAATCTCTGTAAAAATCATCAACCGCAGAAAAATGACTTTGTGAGTCTGAATATGGTCAGAATTTTTGCGATCATTGCGTTTGCACAGTTTGATTTTCAGAACCATATAAAAAAATACTTTCTTCCTAAACAAAACTGCCGTCCAAAGTTCATAGCTTTGAACGGCAGTTTGTTTATTATAAAGTTAATGATATTTCCACTGGTCGCAGGAAAGCTGCATATCTGCCATGTGCTTAGTATCAGGCATTATGTGAAGCCATGAAAAAGGCTCAAAATGCAGCAGAAGAAATGCAAAATGAAGAAAACACAAAGAACAGAGAGCTTTTGAGAAATGACAACAAGAAACATCATATCATTAAATGATCTTTTCGGAAGTTGATTTTATCTATAGATGAGCTTATAAACGAACAATATCTTCCTGTCGGGATCTCACGCAGCAATATGAATAAAACAACTGCGGATATCATTAAATGGTGGGCAGAAAGAAGAATACCCGCGGCTCTGCGAAAAAATCTCTGTAAAAACGATCAACCGCAGAAAAATGACTTTGTGGTAAGAGCGGCTGATCGGTCGCTCTCTTT
>ERZ826016.421-NODE-421-length-53387-cov-16.912454_pt1 | contig 53387 bp, 41 predicted proteins | sample MGYA00519872_ERZ826016 | MGnify/ENA primary metagenome ERZ826016 (study PRJEB31778, sample SAMEA3449218) | human gut metagenome | biome: human gut; feature: human-associated habitat; material: faeces | place: United Kingdom | collected 2010/2012 ... | reverse complement strand
CTCTTCCCATTCCGAACAGAGAAGTTAAGCCTCGTCACGCCGATGGTACTGCGTATAAGTGGGAGAGTAGGTAGTCGCCGTTTTAGTTGGAGAGAGCATCACAGGTAGGAATACCGACTGATGCTCTCTTTTTTTATTATATATGCAATTGAATTTTGTACATTTGGGCGAATTAATATGAAGAAATGAATATGTCATTTCTTTCATAAATTCATATCTTTGTTTTCGCTAAATAAAAATAACAAGCCATAGAGGCAGGAAGAAAGGAAAGGATTACATGGAATCTTTTTACCTTTTTATAAGTTGTTTAGAATTCAAGTATAGATACTAAAAAAGGATGTGCTTAAATAAGCACATCCTTTTAAAATTAAGTTTAATAGGTAACGTTATCAAACTTCTAAGCACGCGTAATTGTGAGCTAATTCTATCATTTCTCCTAATGTCCCTAAATTATCTATGATAATATCAGGACTGGGATTGCTTTCATTGGCAACTTCCAGTGTGGTTTCTCCTGATAATACTAAAACCCCTAAAGCATCGGCTCTGTGTGCCATTAATAAGTCTGTATATATACGGTCACCAACCATTGCTATCTGTGACGAACGTAATTTGTAACGTTCCATAATGCCATTTAACATGCGGGGATCAGGCTTACCGATGATAATATCCGGTTTACGCCCTGTTGCATGTTCCAGACTGGAACAAATAGAGCCGCAATCCACTAGTACAATTGGTTTGTCGGTTGGACAAACTCTATCGGGATTAGTTGCTATATAGAATTTATTTTGTTTAATCCACCATGCAGCGCGACAAAGACGTGCATATGTCAGAGACATATCGAATCCTACTATTACTGCGTCAGGTTCATCTGTAGAACTGTTTTCTGTTGATAGGAAACCTGCTTCTTCAAACTCACTAATCATACTTGGAGTTCCCAGTATAAAAAGCTTTTTTATCTCTGGATAGCGCATTTTTAAGTAGTCTATAGTAGCTTGGGCTGAAGTATAGAATTCTTCAGGTTTAGCTTCTACTCCCATGTTTTTAAGATGCTTAAGATAGTCTAAAACATTCTTTGACGGGTTATTGGTTAGAAAAGAATAGTTTATTCCTAACTGCTTTAATTTGTTTAGAAAAGGATTTGTGAAAGGAAACAAGGTACTTCCGTTGTAGATTGTTCCATCCATGTCTAAGGCTATATGTTTTATACCTTTTAGACGATCTAAGAGTGCTTGGGAAAAGTGCATTCCCATTTGCGGTTTATGTATTCCGTTTATTGACTTCATAATTAATTTATTTCATCTTCGTATCCATCAGCTTTCGCTGGCCATGCTAATAAGAAAGTGGCTGTACCTGCAATTGCAATAATAATTAATACTCCGATTGCGTAATTCCAACCGAATGATTGAACGAGTAAACCTAATCCCCAGCCTGACAATATAGTGCTGGCATATCCGAATAGTCCAGTAAATCCGACAGCAGTAGCAGCTGCTCGTTTGGTTGCCAGGTTGGCGGCAGCTATGCCTACCAAAGCTTGCGGACCATAAATACAGAAACCGGCAGCGCCCAAAACTAATGTTGCCAACCATATAGGAGGGGAATCTAATACCCAGAACAAGGTAATAAATACTGTGGCTAAGGTCATACAAATAACGCAAGTGCGTGGACCACGGCCTCCGAAAACGCGATCGGTAGCCCATCCGGCTACTAGCATTCCTATAATTCCGGATATTTCGAAGGCAGCAACCATCCATCCGGCATGCTCGATAGCAACTCCTTTCCATTCGCTTAATAGGGTGGGGCCCCAATCTAATACTGCATAACGAACGGTATATACAAAGAAATTTGCGAATGCTATAATCCATATGTATGGGTTTCCAAACACTTTTTTTCTAACGAATTGTTTGAATTCTTTGTTTGTGCTTTGTTCTTTCTCGCCATCATCTGAAGAAGTTTTTATTTCTGGTAATCCTACGGAACTCGGAGTATCACGTAATGCAAACCAAAGGTATACAGCTCCTATTAAAGCGACAGCAGAAGGCAAGAAGAAACACCATCTCCAGCCTAAACTGACGATATAACCACAGAATACAACAACTAGTCCTGCACCGATAGAATGGGAAGTATTCCAAACAGACATCTTTGTAGCTAATTCAGTAGGTGGAATCCAGTGTGTTAGCAAGCGGGCGCAAGGGGGAAATCCCATGCCTTGAAACCAACCGTTTAACATCCATACTATACCGAAGACCAATACTGCAGAAGCAAAACCGAATACAATGTTGCATATAGCGGATAAAACAAGTCCGATTACCATAAAGTAACGTGCATTTACCCTGTCACCGATAAAACCATTGGCAAACTTTGAAACTCCATAGATCAGACCATGTAAAGTGAGGAATAGTCCTAAATCTGTTTTAGTTATTCCTAAGTCTGCTTGCATTTCGGGCATGGCTATACTCAGGTTTTTTCGGACAAAATAGAAGAGAGCATATCCGATCATACTGGCAATGATTGTACGTCTTTGCCAGTATTTAAATCGTTTACTATCTTCTGCCGACATATTTTGATGAGAATTATTATTGTGTTTCATGTTCTGATTTATTTTATGGTTACTAATTTATTTCCCAAATTCCACCTTTTCCAAATAATCCATCTAACCATTTTTCCATGTAACCTGTGCGTACAGCTAAATCAAGAACAGTGAAACGGCGGCGAATATATTGAGCCCGGATAAATGTATCACGAAGGCGCTTACGGGTAATTCCTATTTCTTCCGGTTCGGTGGGAGCACCTACTAATTCCAGACATCTTTTTACTTCTTTATAAGGAAGTAATTGATCTGTTAAACGTGCTTTAATTTCAGACCAATAATCTTTTAGTTGTTGTAATTGTGTTGCTAGTTGTTCCTTGGTTACAGCTTTAGCACGTGTCTCTTGTACTCCGATATTTGGGAAATCAGTTCCTTTGAACATTTCTGTGGCACGTGCATCTATTTCTTCATTAGTAGGCCAGTTGTTGCAACAAGCTTCAATATCTAGTTTATCGAATGGAGTTTTCAGAACTTGCTCATAAAAGGCAGTTATAGCCAGCATTCCGATACTTACTTGAAAACCATGTGAAATGTGCTCACCATTATTCAAATGGTGTTCCATATTCCATAAATGGCTGAACTGATGTTCTGCTCCTGAAGCGGGACGACTTGATTTAGACCATTGCATGGCAAATCCACCTAGCATCAATCCTTCAATTAGTTGGGAAATAGCTTTTTTTTCTCCCTCCCGGGCACCTTTTGGATCGGCTAAAGCTTCTTTCAGTCCATCTTGAACGATAGACCATGCTTGATTGTCGATAGGTTCTATTCCCATCCAGTCTGCTAGTATCCAGTCTGCTCCGGCAGTGATTTTGGCAAAGAGGTCTGCATATCCTGAAGCTGTCATTTTTGCAGGAGCATGCCGTATGATGTCTATATCTGCTAAGATTGCTTGAGGAGCCGGACAACTGAATGTCTGTTTTGCTCCATTGGCAGTGATAGATGCACCAAATGCCGAATATCCGTCCATTGAGGCAGCTGTGGATACATTCATATAGCGTCTTCCGGTGAGATGAGAAGATAATTTTGTTAAGTCATTGATTGTACCCGAACCCACTGCAACGGGAATGGCATCATTCTCTTTTAAGAAAGCGACTAAACGATCTATATATGAATATTCTGCATATAAATCGGAGTCGGTGAAGATAAAAGGGGGCATTTGTTTAATGCCGGAATCATTTAATACTTGCTGTACTTCTTTACCTGCTACTTCGTAAGTGGTGGTATCTGCTATGATAACGGCTTCCCGACCGGGAAACTGTTCTTTGAATAATTCTCCTACTTGACTTATTATTCCATTGCCTATACGTAAAGCTTTCGTTTCGCTGGCTGCTTTTAATGCTTTTTCAACTTGTGACATATCTTGCCTATTATATCTTGTTCTATAACTTTCTTTTAGTGCCTTGTATAACTCTTCGATGACTGAGGCATCCAGGGTTATTGTGATTTTAGAGCTTTCCATATTTCTGTTGGTATATCAGATTCTATAATATCCGGTTTTTTATTGATTTCCTCTTTATATTTAAGGTTTCTTTCTTGCGCGGTTTCTAACCTGTCGTGAGTAGGAGCCACAGAAATCATACATCTGACTCCTTTGGCGTGGAGCATGTCAACAATAGCTTTATTATTTTCATCAATGGAGTAGCTAACATAAGCAATCATATTTTCCCAAGGTACTCCGGAGATTACAAGGTCTTCATATTCTTTCATGTTACGTGAAAATGCCGATAGCATGATTGTTGGGAAACGGTCGTAATAATATCGGGCTTGTGCTCCGGTATGGACGGTTAGCATGACATTATTTTCGGCGTTATGTTTCTTTATTAGTTTCACAATCATTTCCATGGGAACATCTTTCTTATCCAGATTGATAACTGTTTTGCCTTTACTCCAGATGATGGCTTCTTCCAAAGTCGGTATTTTATAGTCTGTCACATTTCCATCATAATCTTTTAATCGTATATCTTGTAATTCTGCCCAAGTATAATCACTTAGTTTGCCTTTTCCGGTGGTTGTTCTGTCAAGAGTGGCATCGTGTATTAATACAATTACGCTGTCTTTGGTTAATCGTGGATCAATTTCAAAAAAGGCCGGCAATTGTGATAACACATTTTCAAAACCTTGAATGGAATTCTCAGGAAATCCTTTTTCCCGTCCTCCTCTATGCCCGCTAATCAAAATACTGCCATCATTTTTATATTTAAAATGCTCGTGCAATTGTTTATTGGTTTTGATATTTAAAGTGTTCAGTTTTTTATTTTGTGCGGATATAAAATTGCAGTTTAATATATTAGCAAATAAAAGAACCGATAATAAAGTTTTAAATGAAACTGATGAAATTTTCATAATATAATATTTTGAGGATTATAACAGGTAACCTTTTGCCAAGGTAGTGAATTCTTTTATTTGTTCTTCTTCCCACTCTTTGGATTTATTCATTTCTTTGGCCATAATGGAGGCTACTGCCGGTGACATTTTTATAGCTGCCCGGGCATCAAGGAAGAGAGCACGCACTCGTCGGGCTAAGACATCTTCTACTGTTTCTGCCAGTTCTTCGCGTACAGCCCATACTACATGAGCCCCTGTAAAAGTATAATCCGGGTGAAGCCGATTTTGATATTCAGGATTTTCCTTCGCTATTTTATTTATTTTTTCAATGTCACTGCCGTATACGTAGTCCCAGGAAGTATCATCGCCACGTTTCGCATAACCATGAACCTTTAGCTTTTTAGTGATGCATTCTTTTGGAGGTAGATTCACCATATTTATACCAATATTAATAGCGTCCTCTGCCATTTCGCGATAAGTAGTCCATTTGCCACCGGTAATGGTTAACAGTCCCGAGTTTGATTTGTATATTTTGTGATTACGCGATATTTCTTTTGTCTTTTTTGAGTCGGAGTTGGATGGTGCGGCTAACGGACGAAGACCTGCAAATACAGAAAGCACGTCTGCACGTGTAGGTTTTATATCCAGATACTGACCGGCTTGTTCTAAAATAAAATCAATTTCATCATCAAGTGCTCTTGGCTCTAAAGATTCTTCATTAAGTGGTGTGTCAGTAGTGCCTAAAACGACTTTACCATGCCAAGGAACTCCGAATAATACACGTCCGTCTTTTGTTTTAGGGATCATAAGTGCGGAATTTCCTCCTAAGAATTTACTATCGACAATCAAATGAACTCCTTGACTGGGACGTATTTTTCTTTTGTTTTCAGGAATATCCATTTTCATAATATCATCGACAAATACTCCTGTCGCATTAACAAAAAGTTTGGCTTTGATAGTATATTTCTCTCCATTGAGTTGATCTACCGCTTCAACGCTGCAAAGTTTTCCTGCTTGGTCTTTGTTTAGCTTGTTGACTTTTACGTAATTTAAACATACTCCTCCATGATCAACTAATGTTTGGGCCAGAGTGATTGCCATACGGGCATCATCAAATTGTCCGTCATGATAAACAACCCCGCCTCTTAACCCTTCTTGTTTAATTGCAGGTATTTCTTTTTTTACTGTCCTATTTAATAAAGGTAGCGAACGACCTAATCCTAACCTTCCTGCGAGTATATCATAGCAAGTTAAGCCTATAGTATAAAATGGCTGTTCCCACCAACGATAGTTTCCTATGATAAAACGCATGTCTTTTACTAAATGTGGGGCATTCAAACGCATACGGCCACGTTCATGAAGTGCCCCAATCACCATTTGTACATCACCCTGCGCCAAGTATCTAACTCCGCCATGAACAAGTTTGGTACTGCGGCTGGAAGTAGCTTTGGCAAAATCGTGCTGTTCCAGTAGTATTACTTTATATCCACGACTTGCAGCATCTACTGCTGTTCCTAACCCGGTAGCTCCTCCTCCAATGATCAAAACATCACATTGGAAGTCTTGTTCACGAATGGTTTTTAATAAATCGTTTCGTTTCATATTCGTTTTTATATATTTTATTGTTGTCTTTTTTTTTGTTTGTTGTTGCAAATATATATAAAAAGAAAATATAAACAATTCAAAAGCAAATTATATTTTGCCTTTTCTTTCGATATTGCTTCATATCCTTTTCTTATAAAAAGTGAATAAATAGATAATTCTTCTTGTTTTTTATTGCCATATTAAATATTTTTTCAATCTTTGTGGAACAGATTTAAAATATTTTTTTATGATAAGTATAGCAGAAAGACACAAGTATATCCTTGATTCTCTTAATAAAAAAGGATTTATTAAAATAAATGATATAGCTAAAGAATTGGATGTTACCACTGTTACCATTCGAAAAGATTTAAAATTTCTTGAAGAGAAAAAGCTATTATATAGAACGCATGGAAGTGCAAGTTCCATAAATCCTTTGACTTCAGATATGACAGTATATGAAAAAGAAAAAATAAAAAGGGATGAAAAGAAAAAAATAGCTTTGGCTGCATGTGAACTTATTGAGGAGAATGATTCTATTACTATAGCCTCAGGCTCCACTGTTCACACGTTTGCCGAGTGTATAACTCCGCTTAATCATTTGACTGTGGTTACTGCTTCATTGAAAACAGCTATTTTATTAAATGACTTGCCAAATGTAGACGTTATCCAGCTAGGAGGAACTGTGCGTAAGAACTCTTGTTCGGTTATAGGAGATTATACTTCGGCTTTCTTTGATAATATAACTTGCTCCAAATTATTTTTGGGAGTAGATGGTATTGATATAGAGTATGGCATCACTAACTCTAATATTGAAGAAGCGCATCTGAATAAACGTATGATGGAGGCTTCGCTAAGGACGATTATTCTTGCTGATTCTTCTAAATTTGGGAAAAGAGGTTTCGGGAAAATATGCAATCTGGACCAAGTGGATGTAATTGTTACGGACTCCGGAATTTCTGATTCTGTTGCTAAATTCATAGAAGAAATGGGAATCGAATTGATTGTTGTATAAAATATCTTTCCATTGTTATATATAATAAGGTATATATAGAATCTTTTCTGCTTTGTAATTAATCACTTGACAACTGTCGCGTATTCACTTGACAATTGTCACGTATACACTCGACAGCTGTCAAGTGAATACGCGACAATTGTCAAGTGATCTTCCTTTCTGCATAAATACATTATTTTATTCTATTGTAATATCTTCCGGTTCAGTTTGTTTTTATTGATTTTAAAGCAAAATCGGTAAAAGGGTGACGGCAAATATGGAAAGTGACGGTAACTTAAAAGTTGCAATCACACTTCAAACTGTTTACAGTAAGTAGTTACAGCAAATAGGTGACGGGTGACGGTAACTTTTTAAACTTTTAATTTTATGGAAGCATATGATGCTTTGCCGGATATATCGGTCCATTTATTGAATTGTCTTTTTCCTTTTTTTTAATCGTTGCGCAAATGAAATCTTATTGTTTTCTTATCTTAATATTATTGTCTCTTTCTATTCATGTATAATGCTTTTCTTTGCAATATTATTAATCGGAAAGCTAATTAGGCTTTTGTAAAGTGATTGAAATATAAATGAAACATAAAAACAACTAATTTCTTTCTTTTTGAAGATAAAATGAAAAATAATTTTCGTATTGCTTGCTTATTTAATTCTTTTAATTTATGTTTGTGCAGTGAAACGAAACTATAAAGACGCGATACGAAACATTTTGGTATATTTATACGAAAATAAGTTGCCATCTTTTGTTTCCTGAATCTAAGAAAGAACTATTTTTATGTTAACACATACACTACTATGGAACAGAATTTATTGAATAGGGTATTTTTATTCGCTTTAGTATTGTTAGTAATATCCGGTTGTGCTTCCCGTGATATTGAACCATACAGAAATACTTCTTTAAGTTTTGAAGAACGTACTAATGATCTTGTTTCCCGGATGACTTTAGATGAGAAAATTACGATGCTGCGTTATGGCTCTCCGGCAATTGAACGTTTGGGAGTTCCTGAATATAATTTTTGGAATGAGTGTTTACATGGGGTTGCGCGTTCTAGGGCTACTGTCTTTCCTCAAGCAATTGGTATGGCTGCAATGTGGGACGGGGAAGAAATGTTTAAAATAGCTGATGCTATATCAGATGAAGCACGTGCTAAATATCATGAATTTTCTTCAAGAGGTAAAAGGGGAATGTATCAGGGTTTGACTTATTGGACTCCTAATATTAATATTTTCCGGGATCCGAGATGGGGTAGGGGTATGGAAACCTACGGGGAAGATCCTTATTTGACAGCCGAACTTGCTATTCCTTTTATTAAGGGGTTGCAGGGTGATGATCCCAAGTATTATAAAGTAATAGCTACTGCAAAACATTTTGCAGTTCATAGTGGTCCTGAAGCTACCCGGCATTCTGCAGATGTTTGGCCTAGTGATTACGATTTGGCAGAAACATATACTCCTCATTTTAAGAGGGCGGTGCAGGAAGGAAAAGTATACTCGGTGATGTGCGCATATCAAAGTTTGCGTGGAGCTCCCTGTTGTGGTAGTAAATTCCTGGAAAACTTGTTGCGTAAGGAATGGGGATTTGAAGGCTTTATTGTTTCAGATTGTGGTGCTGTTCGCGATATTCACTGGGAAGAAGGACACCATCTTGTTCAAACTCCGGAAGAAGCTTCTGCTATGGCAGTAAAAGCCGGTACAGATTTGGAATGTGGTAGTACTTGTTTACACTTAAGAAAAGCAATAGAAAAGGGACTGCTTACCGAGGAAGAATTGGATGTGTCAGTGAAAAGGGTAATGTTGGCTCGTATGAAGTTGGGACAGTTTGATCCGGATAAAATAGTTCCTTATTCTAAAATTCCATATAGTGTGGTTGATTGTAAAGAACATCAGGATCTGTCTTTGGATGCAGCTCGTAAATCAATAGTACTATTGAAAAATGAGAATAACATTCTTCCTTTAAGTAAAGATGTTAAGAAAGTAGCTGTCATTGGTCCTAATGCTGATGATTTGGAAGTATTACTGGGCAATTACAATGGTTATCCGACTAATCCCAAAACACCTTTGGCAGGTATTCGTGAGAAGCTACCTGATGCAGAAGTGGCTTTTGCTCAAGGATGTACATTGGCAGATAAGTTCCCTTATTTTAATGTTGTCCCTGCCAAATACCTTTATACTGATTCGACAATGAAAAATAAAGGGTTACAGGCACAATATTATAATAATATCGAATGGAAAGGGAAACCTCTTCATGAACGTATTGATTCTAACATTGATTTTGTTTGGCAAACAACAGCACCTTTCAAAGATATGAAATATGATCATTTTTCTGTTAGATGGACAGGTGTACTTGTTCCTGAAGTATCTGGTGAATATGCTTTGGGAGGTGAAGGCTATTCCGGTTTTAAGTTTTACCTGAATGATTCATTGTTAACGGAATGGAAAAGTTTGCATCATCCACGCAAAGAATATGAATTGGTAAAACTGGAAGCAGGGAAAAAATATAAAATTTGTATTGAATATTTTCAGGACAATACAGAATATGCGATTATGCGTATGCTTTGGGATACTCCGAAACCTAATTTGAAAGAGGATGCAATAAAACTGGCTAAATCTTCAGATGTAGTAATCCTATGTATGGGAATTAGTCCTTTATTAGAAGGAGAAGAAATGAAAGTGCAGGTGCCTGGTTTTAAAAAAGGTGATAGGATGGATATAAAACTTCCCTCTGTTCAAACAGAATTAATGAAAGAGATTTATAAACTAGGAAAACCCACAGTTTTGGTATTACTAAACGGCAGTGCTCTAGCTTTTAATTGGGAAGCAGAAAATCTTCCGGCAATAGTTGAAGCATGGTATCCGGGACAAGCGGGAGGAACTGCTATCGCAGATGTGCTGTTTGGCGATTATAATCCTTCGGGACGGCTTCCTATAACTTTTTATAAATCCATAGATCAAATTCCGGCTTTTGAAAATTATGATATGAAAGGAAAAACCTATCGTTATTTTGAAGGTGAGCCGCTATATCATTTTGGTCATGGGCTTAGTTATTCGATGTTTGAATATAGTTGGAATACTGTTCCGGAAAGTGTTCAAGCAGGTGATAGCCTGAAAGTTTCTGTAAATGTAAAAAATATAAGTAATCGTGCAGGGGATGAAATTGTACAATTATACACATCTCTGCAGAACACAAAACTAAAAGTTCCACTTCGTTCTCTTCAAGGATTTAAAAGAGTACATCTGAATCCGGGTGAGAGTAAAGTAATATCATTTATTTTAAGTCCTAAACAGATGTCTGGACGGGATGATTATAATTTTTCTAAAGTAACTTCAGGGCAGTTAACTCTTTCTATAGGAGGACAACAGCCTACTAAAAAAATAAATGGTTCTTGTGAAATTGTCCAGAAAAATATAAAAATACAAGGCGAGCCATATTACGTAAAAGAGTAAAATAATGTTTAACCTTTTAAATGAATGAGAAACACCTATGAGAAAGCAATCCGGATTTAATTCTTCCTAAAATTATTGTGAATTGTCTTGTTCTTTAGAATAAGAAGTATTGAGAGTATTAATTAAAGAATTGATGTTTTTACTGAATTATTAAGAAAGTATGAAAATTAACGACAAAGAAGAATGTCTATCCCTAAGAAGAACATTCAAAATAGCGCGATATTCGTTCGTGTTTTTATTGTTTGGCGCTTTTAATACTTATGCAGTACCCGGGTACTCAGGAGTAGAAAATACAAAATTGGCTGTTAATAGTCCAAATGAAGTGATGCAATCTTCCAGAATCACAGGTAAGGTTGTTGACGAAAAAGGTGAAGCTATTATTGGAGCAAATGTTTCTGTAAAAGGAACGACAATTGGTACTATTACCGATATAGACGGTAATTTTATATTGGATATACCTGCAAAATCTACATTGACTATTTCTTATATTGGTTATTTAACTCAGGATATTGCAGTAAAAGATAGTAAACCTCTCCGTGTTGTAATTCATGAAGATACTCAGAAGTTGGAAGAAGTAGTTGTAGTTGGTTATGGTACAATGAAGAAAAAAGACTTGATGGGTGCAACATCTGCTGTAAATGGAGATAACTTGACTACAAATTCTAATATTTCAGTCGGAGGAGCCTTACAAGGTAAGATGTCTGGTATCAATATTTTGAGTAGCTCAGGTTTCCCTGGTTCGGAAACTTCCATTAATATTCGTGGTGTCGGAACCTTTGGTAGTGGTGATGCTTCTCCATTGGTAGTAATTGATGGCATTCCGGTTGATCAAGGTTTTGAAACGCTTAATCCAAGCGATATTGAAAGTGTAAATGTATTGAAGGATGCTTCATCTGCTGCTATTTATGGCTCTCGCGCTGCTAATGGTGTTATTTTAGTAACTACGAAGAAAGGTTCGTCAGGTAAAGCTAAATTATCTGTAAACATGACATATGGTATTCAGTCACCTTCTCATATGTTAGAAATGTTGAATGCATCAGAATTTGTGGCAGCTATCCAGGAAATGCGTGATAATGGTAATGCTATCAATAAACCTGTAACGCCACTCACAACTAAATATGATGGCATGGATCCGAAATCTTTTGGTAAAGGAACCAATTGGGGGGATTATATTTACGATTCTGCTCCGACATTCAATGTTAATGCAAGTGTAAATGGTGGTAATGATAAAACTCGTTATTATTTGTCAGGTGAGTTTTTGGATCAAGATGGTATTGGTATTAATACCTCTTATAAAAAAGCTTCTTTGCGTGCTAATATTGAAGGTAAGATTAATTCTCGTTTGACAGTAGGTAATAATGTACACTTAGCTTATCGCTATACGGAAGGAAGTGCTGGTAAAAGTTATTCCGATGTTATAGCTAATGCTCCTATAATTCCGGCTTACGATGAAGACGGAACTTTTGGTGAACCTAATACTGCTTTAACCGGTTCGAAAAATGCCATAGCAGAAATAACTTGGAATAATCCTACAAACAGTAACTATCGTGTGTTAGACAATCTTTTTGTAGAGTTCAAATTTACTGATTGGTTGAAATTCCGTTTCAATGGCGGTATCGATATGGTTTATAATGAATATAAACTGTTTAAACCTAAATATAATGATGGTGGTCAGACGAATACTATCAACTCTTATGAAGAAGAACGTAAGAAGGACTTTATGTGGGTAACTGATTACTTGCTCTATTTTGACAAAACTTTTGGTGATCATACTATTAATGCAATGGCCGGTTTCTCACAACAATTGTTTTCTTATGATAATATGAAAGGCAGTATTAAAAACTTTGTATCGGAGGTTGATAATATGCATGTGTTCGATGGTGGTACAGATACAAAAGAAAGAGGATTAAGCGGAGGTAAAAAAGAATTAGCTTTAGCCTCTTATTTTGGTCGTTTGAATTATGATTATAAAGGACGTTATTTATTCTCTTTCAACTTAAGAGCTGATGGTTCTTCTCGTTTTAAAGGTGATAATAGATGGGGTGTATTTCCTTCATTCTCTGGTGCATGGCGTATATCAGAAGAAAGTTTTTTCAATGTTAAACCTATTAGTTCTTTGAAGTTGAGAGCGTCTTGGGGACAATTAGGAAACCAATCCATCGGTTCTTACTATCCAACAATAGCTTCTGTGGGAAAACAAACCGCTATATTTGGTACAGCTGCTGATGCTCAGGTTGCATATTCTGGTTATAGTCAGACTGCTTTAGGTAATAGAAATCTAAAATGGGAAACTACTACTGTAACCAATGTAGGTGTGGATTTGACTTTATTTAATAACAGCTTGTCGGTGACTGCTGATTATTTTGTGAAAAATACAGATGGTATTTTACGTTCCATGGTACTTCCTGCTTCTGTGGGGTTGACTGCACCCAATATGAATTATGCGAAAGTTCAGAATCGAGGTTTTGAATTGGAATTAGGATATAATGGTAAGATACGTGATTTCCGTTATAATGTTGCCGGTAATGTTTCATTCTTGCATAATGAAATCAAGAAGCTAAGCTCAGGAGTAGATCAAGAAATAGAAAGTGGAGGTACTTGGGGACTTGTTACAATTAATCGTGTGGGTGATCCTATTAGTGCTTTATTTGGTTATAAAACGAATGGTGTGATTACTACAGAAGAAGAAGCTGACAAGTATAAAGCAATGGGGCAAGGCAATGCTAAAGTGGGACGTTTGAAGTATGTGGATACAGATGGAAATGGTTCAATAAATGACGATGATCGTGTTGTTTTAGGTAGTTATATTCCTAAAGTAACAGCAGGCTTAACTCTTTCTGCCAGCTGGAAGGGATTTGATTTCAGTGCCGTACTTGCAGGGGTATTTGGCCGTACTCAACATGCTCCATTAAGTTATATCGGAGACCGTTTCCCTAATCGAAATATAAGTCGCAAGTGGTATGATAATCGTTGGACATTAGGTGCTCCGGCTGGTAATTACCCGGCTATGATTCAAGGTGAAAATTATCAGGAGATGACAGATTTGATGGCTATGAATACTTCTTATGCTAAGTTAAGATCATTAACCCTTGGATATACTTATGATTTTAAGGTTGTTAAAACACGTTTATTCTTGTCTGGAGAAAATTTGTTGACTATCACTTCTAAAGAGTTTGATGGTTATGATCCGGAAAACGGTAATTCTGTAGGTCACTACTATATGTGGGGAGACGATTTCCCAACTCCAAAAATTTTCATGATTGGATTGAACTTAACTTTTTAAATAAATGAAGACAATGAAAAAGAATATATTAGGAGCTTTAGCATTGATAGCTCTATTAATGTCAAGTTGTATGGATAATTTCTTAGAACGAAATCCATACGGTTCAATTGATGAGACGACTTTTTTCACAGAACCGGAACATGCAAATTTAGCAGCGATGGCTTGTTATGCTAAAATGCAGACTTTGAATAATCACTGGGGTGAAGCACAGTTGGAATTGGGTATGACAGGTGATCTTTCAGAGAAAGGTTTTGGCGATGCAAATGCTTTTTATTATGGAACTTTTAACCCGAGTAATTCTGATGTCGTACTGGGTATTTGGAAAAGAGCATATGAAGGTATTGCGGTATGTAATAAGAATATTGAAGGCGTAACAGGGATGGGTGATTTGCTTGAACCGAATGAACGTGATAAATATTTGGCAGAAATGCGTTTTATTCGTGCTTTTTGGTATTTCCGTTTGATTCAATTTTATGGCGATGTTCCTATGCGTTCTGCATCAGTACAAGATCCAACAAATCCTGATGAAGTGCAGTTAGCTGCTTCACCTAAAGAAACTATCTTGAAAGATATGATCTTACCAGATTTAACATTCGCTTCAGAAAAGTTGCCGGAATCTTGGGAAGATGCATATATGCACCGTGCTACAAAAGGTACAGCTTATGCGTATTTGTGTTCAGTAAACCTCTATATGGGTAATTATGATGCGGCAATCATTGCAGGTCAAGAAGTTGAAAAAAGAGATTATAGTTTAGAAGAAGATCCTGGCTGTGTATTGAGAGTAGATAAGGAAAACTCTAAAGAAATTATTTTCTCAATAGGAATTGCTAATGGTATCTCTTTCAGTATAGAACGTGAATTCTATTTCGGAACAAAAGAAGATTTAGGTGATGATGGACGTATTATGAGAGGAGATAGCTATTCTGGTAATTACTTCTGGCCATCGGAAGACTTTATCAATAGTTTCCAAGCAATTGATGGAACGAATTATCAAACATCTCCTTATTATACCACAGTAAGAAATGATCAATGGAAAAATAGAGATCCACGTTTTGATGCGACATTCTTTACTCCTCAAGATGAATTGACTACTACTAAAAACATTTCTGTAGTATGGCAACAAGATTGGCTGGATAACAAAGAAACAGGTTATGATATTCAGAAGCGTGGTGTATGGTATGGTGAGGATACTTGGAATCAGAGAGTAGATTTACATATGATGCGTTTACCGCGTATATATTTGCATATGGCCGAGGCTTATGCTAAAAAAACAAATCCTGATTTTGCAAAATGTTCAGAATATGTTGAGAAAGTAAGAAGTCGTGCTCGCCGTTTTGCTTTAAAGAACAGAGCTAAATATGTTCCGGCAGGATTGAGTGATGCTGATGTCTTAAAACCATTTACTATCAATTCTGAAGCAACAGCTATGGCAGCTATTGATTATGAATCACGCGTTGAATTCTTTACTGAGGATTGTATCCGTTATTATGATTTAAAGCGTTGGGGTACATTAAAAAATGTATGGCCTGTAAAAACTGGTGGTAATTGGGATGATAAATTGTTTGATTTACCTTATCCTGCAAGTGAAGTGTCTGCTAACCCATTGCTGGAACAACATGGAACTTGGGGCAATTAATCAGTTCAATAGAGTATTAATAGTTATTTTATAAATTCCATTATTTCATTGCTGACTTGACTGGCAATCTGGTTAAAATTATAGATAGAGTATTTAATGCAGATTGCTACTCAGGTTGGCAATGATAAATATAATAGATTGTTATATAATTATTGTTTTGTTTTCATAGGTTTTGTAGTTTTACTCAAAAATTAAATAAACATGATGATGAAGAAATTAATTCTCCTTTTTGTGCTTTGCCCGTTTATTTCATTAATGGCGCAAGAGAAAAAGGTAGAAAAGCCCCAATTAAGTAATCCGGAATCGTTTTCAATGATCCTTTTGCCAGATCCTCAGACTTATACAAAGTTTGATACTAATCAACCTCTCTTTGATTTGATGACAACTTGGGTGGCTGCTAATATAAAACCTCTTTCTGTAAAAGCGGTGCTTTGCACAGGTGATTTGGTTGAACAAAATGAGTACATTGTGCCAGATAACGTGAATGGAAATCAAACTGCAAACCAACAATGGGAAGCTGCATCAAAAGCTTTTGCAAAGCTGGATAATAAGATTCCTTATATTATTTGCGGCGGTAACCATGACTATGGCTATACGCGTTCTGAAAATCGTTTATGCCAATTTCCTGAATATTTTCCGGTTGAACGTAATTTTACTTGGAAAGACTGTTTAGTAAGTGCATGCAATAACGCCTATGGAGTGCCGACTTTAGAGAATGCTGCTTTTGCTTTTGATGAACCTAATTGGGGAAAGATTTTAATTATCACAACTGAATTTGCTCCTCGTGATGAGGTTTTGACTTGGGCTAAAGAATTGGCTGCAAGTAAGAAATATGCAGACCATAAGGTTTTTGTACTAACCCATTCTTATCTTACATGGGATGGTAAGGTGATCGAATCGGAACCATATAAAGTTTCTCCGGCTAATTACGGTCAAGCTATTTGGGATAAATTGGTTTATCCTTCTCCTAATATACGAATGGTGATTTGCGGGCATTATTGTTCAACAGAAGATTCCAGACACAATGTAGGACAACGTTCTGATAAGAATTGTGCCGGAAAGAATGTATTTCAAATGATGTTTAATGCACAGACCGAAGGTGGGGGTTGGCATGGAAACGGAGGTGATGGTTGGTTACGTATCATGGAATTCATGCCGGATGGAAAAACTATAAAAATAAAAACATATTCTCCTTTCTTTGGCATTTCTCCAACGACAGAACAGTTTGCATGGAGAAAAGAACCATGGGATGAATTTAATATTGTACTTGATTGATGATAAGATGAATAAATGTTTCTTGTTGGTTAGCTTGGGCTTGTGGAGCTTGTTTCTACAAGCCCAAAACATAACGGATTATGTTAATCCGTTAATTGGGACAAAGGGGATGGGGCATACTTTTCCCGGAGCATGTGTCCCTCATGGGGCTATTCAGCTTAGTCCTGATACAGATACAATTCCACATAATGTAAATGGAGTTTATCAGAAGGACGCATATCGGTATTGTGCCGGCTATCAATATGATGATACCTCTATTGTTGGCTTCAGTCATACCCATATGAACGGTACAGGGCATTCGGATTTAGGAGATATATTATTAATGCCTACTGTGGGAAATATTCAATTGAATCCTGGAGTAAAAGAAGATACCCGTACGGGATACCGTTCGGCTTATGAGCATGAAGATGAGATCGCCCGTCCGGGATATTATTCTGTTTTATTAAAGGATTATTCTGTAAAAGCGGAACTAACAGCAACGGAACGTGTAGGAGTTCATAAATATACCTATCCGAAGGGAGAGGGTAATCTAATTATTGACTTGAATCATGGTATTTATAACTATGATGGCAAAGTATTGTGGAGTAGCTTGAGAGTGGAAAATGATACTTTGCTGACGGGGTATCGTGTGACAAATGGATGGGCACGCGTTAATCAGGTTTATTTTGCTATTTCTTTCTCAAAACCTGTTGCCAGATATGGTGGAAAAGATTTGAGTGAAAGATCTGTATATAAAGGTTTTTGGCGGAAGTTCGATCAAGAACATAATTTCCCGGAAATGGCTGGCCGAGATTTAAGAACTTATTTTGTTTTTGATTGTACTGATGGAAAACCTTTGGAAGTAAAAGTCGCTATATCTGGGGTAAGCACTGAGGGAGCAATGAAGAACTTGAAAGCTGAGGCTATGAATAAATCATTTGATTGCTTGTGTGCTGAAGCTGAAAGAAAATGGGAGAAAGCCCTTTCTACAATTAAAGTAAAAGGGGATTCTGATATTATATCTAATTTCTATACTTCGTTGTACCATACAATGATTAATCCTTCAATTTATATGGATATTGATGGAAATTACAGGGGATTGGATAATAATATTCATCATGCCGACAATTTTACTAATTATACTGTTTTCTCTTTATGGGATACATTCCGTGCATTGCATCCTTTATTTAATGTAATGGATGAAAGTAAAAGCAGCGGTATGCTCGCTTCACTGTTAAAGCATTACCAGCAAAGCGTACATAAAGCACTTCCGGTATGGTCGCACATGGGAAATGAAAATTGGTGTATGATTGGTTATCATGCTGTTTCATTATTGGCAGATGGAATAACTAAAAGTATTCCTGTTGATAAAGATTTAGCTTTGGAAGCAATGGTAAGTAGTTCTAACTTGTCTTATTATGATGGAATTGCTTCTTATAGGAAAATAGGATATGTGCCTTTGGAAGAAAATGTAAGTGCTGCTTCTATCACATTAGAATATGCTTATGATGATTGGGCTATTTATCATACGGCTAAAAGAATGGGAAAACAAGATATAGCTGAGATTTATAAGAAACGGGCTGCTAATTATAAGCATTTATTTAATCCCGAAACCGGGTATGTTTGTCCACGTTATGCAGATGGTCGATGGATGGAGAATCCAAATATCTATAATACATCTGGTCAAGGTTTTATTGAGGGTAATTCTTTAAACTATTCTTATTTTGTTCCGCATGACGTAAAAGGAATGATTACCTGTATGGGAGGTGATAAGACTTTTGTTCGTGGATTGGACAAGTTGTTTGTCGATAAATTACCGGCTTCTGCTTATGAGCATACAGAAGACGTGACGGAAGAAGGTATTCTGGGTAGCTATGTTCACGGAAATGAACCGAGTCACCATGTTCCTTATTTATATATGTGGACTTCCCAACCTTGGAAAACAGCAGAACGTATTCGTGAAATTTTTGATAAGATGTATCAGAATCGTATTGATGGATTATGTGGAAATGATGATTGTGGACAAATGTCTGCGTGGTATGTCTTTTCAGCAATGGGATTTTATCCTGTTTGCCCGGGTAGTGATCAATATGTATTGGGAACTCCGGCTTTGGATAAAATAGAAATAACTTTGGAGAATGGAAAAACATTCAATATCATAGCTGATAATCTTTCTAAAGAGAATAAGTATGTAAAGGCGGTTTTCTTGAATGGGAAATCATATTCTAAAGCGTATATAACACATCAGGATGTCATGAATGGAGGGGAATTGCGCTTTGTAATGGCAAGTAAACCTAGTAAACGTGCATATAGTGAAAGTGATAAACCTTACTCTTTGTCTAACGATATTAATTAAAACACAAATGATACAATTGAAAACTACGATTGCATGTTTATGTCTGCTTCTTATAAATAGTATATCTTATGCTGATGAGATACGTACTATTCCGGCCGTACAGGATATTAAAGTAGGAAACGGAAATTTGGTATTAGGAGAAAACATTAGTATATCTTTTCCGGCAGAATTGAGAAATGAAGCTAAAATGCTCCGGCAGTATTTAAAAGATGACTTTCATATTAAAACAAAAGGCGTTTCTATGAATGGAACTGTTTGCTTGAATTTGGATTCTTCTTTTAAATCAGAAAAGGAAGATGGTTATTCCATTAACGTGGATAATGCTGTTCAGATAACTGCTGCTTCTGCTAAAGGAATATTTTACGGGATTCAAACATTACGCCAACTCATCGGTAAAGTAGATGGAAACTATGTTGTGCCAAGGATTTCTATCAAAGATTATCCGGCTTTCTCATGGAGAGCTTTTATGCTTGATGAGGCACGGGCATTCAAAGGTAAAGAAGTTGTAAAAGGCTTGTTGGATGAAATGGCTCGTCTCAAACTTAACGTTTTTCATTGGCATTTAACTGATGACCAGGGATGGCGTATTGAGATAAAAAAATATCCGGAATTGGCTAAAGTTGCTGCATGGCGTGATTCTACTCAAATAGGAGGATATAAAGGAACTACTTATGACGGAGTACGTCATGGCGGTTATTATACTCAGAAAGAAATCAAGGAAATTATAGACTATGCAGCAAAACGTCATATTCAGGTTGTTCCAGAATTTGAAATGCCGGGACATGAAAGTGCTGCTATTGCTGCTTATCCTTGGTTGGGAACTACCGGGAAAGAAATAAAAGTTCCTTGCTATTTCGGAGTGCAATATGAGGTAATGGATGTTACTTTTCCAAGAGTCCGCACTTTTATTGAAGATGTGCTGGATGAAATTATAGCTCTGTTTCCATCTCCGATTATCCATATTGGAGGTGACGAAGTGAAGTATGATCAATGGAAGGCTTCCGATAGGATTCAGTCGTATATGAAACAAAATAATCTAGAAACTCCTGCCGACGTGCAAATCCTTTTCACAAATGATATTTCTCATTTGCTGAAACAAAAAGGACGCCGCATGATGGGGTGGAATGATATTACTGGAAATAAAATACATGAATATCATTCGGAAACAGATGCAACTGCAAAACAGAAATTGGCTGCAGGAACAATTGTACAGTTCTGGAAAGGCGATATAAATTTGGTGGAACAAACCGCCCGTCAGGGATATGATGTGGTTAACTCTTATCATTATATGACTTATCTGGATTATGATTATAAAAAGATTCCTTTAAAACAAGCTTATACATTTAGTCCGATTCCTGAGGGTTTACCCCGGGAACTCGAACCGAGAATATTAGGTATAGGTTGCCAGATGTGGGGAGAGGAAATTATGTCGAACGAAAAAATGTATCGAATGATATTCCCCCGAATTGCAGCTTATGCGGAAAGTGGATGGACATTGCCGGAGAAAAAAGATTATGAGGCTTTCATTAAAGTATTGAAAAAATTGAAAGAGACATGGAAAGCCAAAGGTTATCCGGTTTATGAGCAGGAGTAAGAATGAACATTAATTATCTCTCTTATATATAAACTTTATTGTTTTGGTTGTTTAAACTAATATGGTGAGTTGGGTACGCGATGTATATGACTCATGTAGGTGGTGTAAGCGGTGTGCATAGTAAATGGTTTACTTGCAGACCGCTTCGTCTTTTTCTTATTATTCATAAGCCATTTTGGTATGGCTGCTTATGAACTGATATTTTTATATCTAAAAAACTTTCATTTTATTTTGTATATTAGAAATAATCTATACCTTTGCAACGTCAAACTAAAAAAAGAGACAATAGAAATGAATCAGATGTTTATACATATTCTACTATGCGGTATTATTATTCTCCTAGGGCAACTTGGTGGAAGTGAGTGTCGTGCGTAAATTTGTATAAAGAACAAAATAGTAAAGCCTTTCTCACTTCCAAGTGTGAAAGGCTTTTTTAATGTAGAAAAGATAATAATAACAATATAAAAAGAGGTAAAAGATGAACGATAGATTATTTATTTTCGATACTACGCTTCGTGATGGTGAGCAGGTTCCGGGATGTCAGTTGAACACAGTTGAAAAGATTCAGGTGGCTAAAGCTCTCGAACTTTTGGGTGTCGATGTGATTGAAGCAGGTTTTCCGGTATCAAGTCCGGGAGATTTTAATTCGGTTATTGAAATATCCAAGGCAGTAACTTGGCCTACTATCTGTGCGTTGACTCGTGCGGTAGAAAGAGATATTGATGTGGCTGCCGATGCTTTGAAGTATGCAAAGCATAAAAGAATCCACACAGGTATCGGGACATCCGATTCGCATATCAAATATAAATTTAATTCTAATCGTGAGGAAATTATAGAACGTGCGGTTGCTGCTGTTAAATATGCCAAGAGGTATGTGGAAGACGTGGAATTCTATGCGGAAGATGCAGGGCGTACAGATAATGAGTATCTTGCAAGAGTGGTTGAAGCTGTAATTAAAGCCGGAGCCACAGTAGTGAATATTCCCGATACTACCGGTTATTGCTTACCTTCCGAGTACGGAGCGAAGATTCAATATTTGATGGAACACGTGGACGGAATTGACAAAGCTATTATCTCCACCCATTGTCACAATGATTTAGGTATGGCAACTGCCAATACAATGGCAGGTATTCTTGCCGGAGCTCGCCAAGCAGAAGTTACTATCAATGGTATCGGCGAACGTGCGGGTAACACTGCTCTTGAAGAAATTGCCATGATTCTGAAGAGCCACCACGATATTGATATTCAAACAAACATCAATACCCAGAAGATTTATCCTACTTCAAGAATGGTTTCGAGTTTGATGAATATGCCTGTTCAGCCCAATAAAGCTATTGTAGGGCGCAATGCTTTTGCCCATTCATCGGGTATTCATCAGGACGGAGTATTGAAGAACGTTCAGACATATGAAATCATAGATCCGCATGATGTAGGTATTGATGATAACTCAATCGTATTAACAGCCCGTAGCGGACGTGCAGCTTTGAAGAATCGCCTTTCTGTCTTGGGAGTAGATTTGGAACAGGAGAAATTGGATCATGTTTACGAAGAATTCCTGAAACTTGCCGACCGTAAGAAAGACATTCATGATGATGACATCTTAGTATTGGCAGGAGCTGACAGAAGCATGAACCATCGCATTAAATTGGAATATCTGCAAGTAACAAGTGGTTTGGGCGTTCGTCCTGTTGCAAGTCTCGGTTTGAACATTGCAGGAGAAAGTTTTGAAGCGGCAGCAAGCGGGAATGGTCCTGTGGATGCAGCAATAAAGGCTTTGAAGAAGATTATCGACCGTCACATGACTCTGAAAGAATTCACTATTCAGGCAATTAGCAAGGGGAGTGATGATGTAGGTAAAGTTCACATGCAGGTAGAGTATGACGGACAGATTTATTACGGATTCGGTGCAAACACCGATATTATTGCAGCATCTGTCGAGGCATACATCGACTGTATCAATAAGTTCAAAAACTAATTTCTTTCTGATATTAATATATAGGTATTAAATAGAATAAAAATATGGCTAATACATTATTTGATAAGATTTGGGATGCACACGTAGTTACTACGGTGGAAGACGGTCCCACTCAACTTTATATCGACAGACTTTACTGTCATGAAGTAACCAGCCCTCAGGCATTTGCCGGACTAAAAGCAAGAGGCATCAAATGTTTCCGTCCCGAAAACATTGTTTGTATGCCCGATCATAATACTCCTACCCACGATCAGGATAAACCGATTGAAGACTCAATCTCAAAGACACAGGTCGATACATTGGCAAAGAATGCCAAAGATTTCGGGTTGGCTCATTTTGGAATGATGGACCCGAAAAACGGAATTATCCATGTAGTAGGTCCCGAAAGAGGGTTGACTCTACCGGGAATGACGATTGTTTGCGGTGACTCGCATACTTCTACTCATGGAGCAATGGGAGCTATCGCCTTCGGTATAGGTACAAGTGAAGTGGAAATGGTATTGGCTTCACAATGTATTCTTCAGTCAAGACCTAAGACCATGCGTATTACTATTGACGGAACCTTGGGCAAAGGTGTCACTGCTAAAGATATGGCTCTTTACATGATGTCGAAGATGACGACAAGTGGTGCTACGGGCTATTTCGTGGAATATGCAGGTTCTGCAATCCGTGCTCTTTCAATGGAAGGGCGTCTCACTTTATGCAATCTTTCCATCGAAATGGGAGCCCGCGGAGGTATGGTTGCTCCCGATGAAGTAACTTTTGAATATATCAAAGGACGTGAAAGCGCTCCTAAAGGGGAAGAATGGGATAAAGCTCTTGCTTATTGGAAAACTTTAAAGAGTGATGAGGATGCTGTATTCGACAAAGAAGTTCGTTTTGATGCGGCAGATATAGAGCCGATGATTACTTACGGAACCAATCCGGGCATGGGTATGGGCATAACCCGGCATATCCCTACATTGGACGGCATGGGTGAAACCGCAAAGATTTCATTTACCAAGTCGCTTGATTATATGGGTTTCAAGCCGGGTGAGTCATTGTTAGGTAAAAAGATTGATTATGTATTCTTGGGAGCTTGTACAAACGGACGTATTGAAGACTTCCGTGCATTTGCTTCTCTTGTAAAAGGACATAAAAAAGCAGATAATGTAGTAGCATGGCTGGTTCCGGGCTCGTGGATGGTAGATGCACAAATCCGCAAGGAAGGATTAGACAAAGTATTGGAAGAAGCCGGCTTTGCCATCCGTCAACCGGGATGTTCGGCTTGTTTGGCAATGAATGATGATAAAGTTCCGGCAGGAAAGTACTCGGTTTCCACAAGTAACCGTAACTTTGAAGGCCGTCAGGGACCGGGAGCACGCACACTGTTGGCAAGCCCTTATGTAGCTGCTGCGGCTGCCGTAACCGGAAAGATTACAGACCCAAGAACATTAATGGATTAAAAAGAAAGAACGATGAAAGCAAAATTCAATATCATAACAAGCACTTGCGTACCTCTTCCTTTAGAGAATGTAGATACCGACCAGATTATCCCCGCACGTTTCCTGAAAGCTACCACAAAAGACGGTTTCGGAGAAAACCTTTTTCGTGATTGGCGTTATGACAAACAAGGAAACAAAATTGAATCATTCGTGCTGAACGATCCTACATATGGCGGACAAATACTTGTAGCGGGAAAGAACTTCGGTTCGGGTTCCAGTCGCGAACATGCCGCGTGGGCTATTGCCGATTATGGTTTCCGCGTAGTGGTTTCCAGTTTCTTTGCCGATATACATAAGAATAACGAATTGAATAACTTCGTATTGCCGGTAGTGGTAAGTGAAGGTTTCCTGAAAGAGCTGTTTGATTCTATTGCAGCCAATCCTAAAATGGAAGTGGAAGTGAACTTGCCCGAACAAACTATTACCAACAAGGCAACCGGGAAAAGTGAATCATTTGAAATCAATACTTATAAGAAGCATTGCCTGATGAACGGATTGGATGATATAGACTTTCTTCTGAGCAATAAAGATAAAATAGAAGCATGGGAAGAGAAGCACTCAAAATAGAAATCATGGATACTACTCTTCGGGACGGAGAGCAAACCAGCGGTGTGTCATTCGTGGCACACGAAAAGCTGATGATTGCCCGTCTGTTGCTCGAAGAGTTACAGGTAGACCGCATTGAGGTAGCGTCCGCCCGTGTGTCGGAAGGTGAATTCGAAGCGGTGAAGATGATTTCCGATTGGGCGGCACGACGCGGATTATTGCATAAAGTGGAAGTTCTCGGGTTTGTAGACGGACGGGCATCGCTCGACTGGATACAGCAAGCAGGTTGTAAAGTTATCAACCTCCTTTGCAAAGGTTCTGAGAAACATTGCAAATTGCAGCTTCGCAAATCACTTCAGGAACATCTCGAAGATATAATCAAGGTGGTTCGCTTTGCCGATGAAATGGACATTGAAGTCAATGTGTATCTGGAAGACTGGTCAAACGGAATGATTCATTCCCCCGAATATGTATTCCAATTGGTCGATGCATTGCAGCAGTTGAATATCAAACGTTTCATGTTGCCCGATACATTGGGAATACTGAATCCTCTGCAAGTGATTGAATTCATGCGCAAGATGAAGAAACGTTATCCCAATCTTCACTTCGACTTCCATGCCCATAACGATTACGATTTGGCAGTAAGCAATGTGCTTGCCGCAGTGCTTTCGGGGGTAAAGGGACTCCATACTACCATTAACGGATTGGGCGAGCGTGCCGGTAATGCGCCATTGGCAAGTGTGCAAGCTATCTTGAAAGACCATTTCAATGCCAAAACATCCATTGTGGAAAACCGGTTGAATGATGTGAGCCGCATTGTAGAGTCTTATTCAAGTATCGCTATCCCTGCCAATAAACCCATCGTAGGCGAGAATGTCTTCACGCAAGTTGCCGGTGTGCATGCCGACGGTGATAATAAAAGTAATCTCTATTGTAACGACTTGTTGCCCGAACGTTTCGGGCGCATCCGTGAGTATGCTCTCGGCAAAACAAGTGGTAAGGCGAATATCCGCAAGAACCTTGAAAGCCTTGGTTTGCAATTGGACGAAGAATCCATGCGCAAGGTGACGGAACGCATCATCGAATTGGGCGATAAGAAAGAATTGGTGACACAGGAAGACTTACCTTATATTATATCCGATGTGTTGAAGCACAGTGAAGCAAACAGCAGAGTGAAGTTGCTCACTTATTTTGTTACTTTGTCGGGAGGCTTGAAGCCGATGGCAACCCTGAAGATTTCCATTGACGGAAAGGAATACGAGGAAAGCTCCAGTGGCGATGGTCAGTATGATGCTTTTGTGCGTGCGCTCCGCAAGGTATATAAAGTGACACTGAACCGTAAGTTCCCCATGCTGACAAACTATGCCGTGACTATCCCCCCCGGCGGACGTACCGATGCTTTTGTGCAGACAGTCATCACGTGGAGTTATGACGGACGTGTGTTCCGCACACGCGGACTGGATGCAGACCAAACGGAAGCAGCCATAAAGGCAACAATGAAGATGCTGAATATTATTGAAGAATATTAATTCTAGTGATTAGTGATTAGTGTTAAGTAATTGGTATGAACTGATTTACTTAACTAATCACTAATCGCTTAACACTAATCACTAAGTAAAATGGATTTTAAAATTGCAGTATTAGCAGGCGACGGTATAGGACCGGAAATCTCTGTGCAGGGCGTAGAGGTAATGAGTGCCGTTTGCGAGAAATTCGGTCATAAAGTAAGTTATGAATATGCCGTTTGCGGTGCAGATGCCATTGATAAAGTAGGCGATCCGTTCCCGGAAGAAACTTTCCGTGTGTGTAAAGACGCCGACGCTGTTTTGTTTTCTGCCGTAGGCGATCCCAAGTTCGATAACGATCCTACTGCAAAAGTACGTCCGGAGCAAGGACTGCTTGCCATGCGTAAGAAACTGGGACTCTTTGCAAACATTCGTCCCGTGCAGACTTTCAAGTGCTTGGTTCACAAGTCACCGTTGAAAGCCGAGCTGGTGGAGAATGCAGACTTTATCTGTATCCGTGAGCTGACGGGAGGAATGTATTTCGGTGAGAAGTATCAGGATAATGACAAGGCTTATGATACCAACATGTACACCCGTCCCGAAATTGAAAGAATACTGAAAGTAGGTTTCGAATATGCCATGAAGCGCAACAAGCATTTAACTGTGGTAGACAAGGCGAATGTGCTTGCTTCTTCCCGTTTGTGGAGACAGATAGCACAGGAAATGGCTCCGAACTATCCCGAAGTAACTACCGATTACATGTATGTGGACAATGCAGCCATGCGCATGATTCAAGATCCTTGTTTCTTCGATGTGATGGTTACAGAGAATACATTCGGCGATATTCTTACGGATGAAGGATCGGTCATCAGCGGTTCTATGGGATTGCTTCCTTCTGCTTCCACAGGCGAAAGCACTCCGGTATTCGAACCGATTCATGGCTCATGGCCTCAGGCAAAAGGTATGAATATAGCCAATCCGTTGGCACAAATCCTTTCCGTTGCCATGTTGTTCGAGTACTTCGACCTCAAAGCGGAAGGTGCGCTGATACGTAAGGCGGTAGATGCTTCACTTGATGCCAATGTCCGTACTCCCGAAATACAAGTTAAAGACGGAGCCAAGTATGGAACTAAGGAAGTGGGGCAGTGGATTGTTGATTATATAAGGAAAGCATAATTATATAATGTATATAGGATAAGGGATGGTTCATGCACCATCCCTTTTTTTGTTGCCTGTCATTAAGTCTTTTCATCGGTATGGGTAAGGACTTTAAAGCTGATGGTTAAGTGAATCTATGCTTATATATTAGTAACTTGACAATTGTCAATTAATAACTTGACAGTTGTCAAGTATTAAATTGACAGCTGTCAAGTTATTAATTGACTACTGTCAAGTTATTTAAGTGTAGGCATGTTTTTGTTAATATATCCTGTTAAATGGCCTAACCATTGCTTTGGGATTGACTTAACCATGCTTTCAGTTCTTTTAAAAGCAAAGTTTTGTATGGGAACGTGTCACGGAAAGCAAAACTGTGCCCGCCTTCGGGATAGATGTGCAGACAAGCGGAAACTCCGTGTTTCAGTAATGCGTCATAGTAAAGTGTACTGTTGACGGGTGAAACTGCTTTGTCGTCGGATGCCGCTGCAATAAAAGCTTTTGGCGTATTATCCTTAACATGGCATTCAAGCGAGAAATCGTTCTCTTTCCATACCGACGGATGCTCTCCCAATATCTGCGTTCTGGAAGGGATGTGCGTATATGCTTGTTTCATGCTGATAACGGGATAAAATAATATTTGAAAGTCAGGACAAGTATCTGCTTCCGGGAAAACCGCCGCACCGGCTGCGATGTACCCTCCGATAGAAGCTCCCATTACTCCCAATTCCTTGAAACAGTATTTGCCGGATAGGCTGCGCATGGTGCGGATAGCTTGCCGGATGTCTTCTGATAAGATTTTTCTTGTTGGTTGGGCATTCGGTATTTAAGTATGGCAAACGTAATGCCTTGTTCGATAAACCATGGAGCCATGTCGTGACCTTCGTGCTCCATGGCTACTTTGGTCAAGCCGCCTCCGGGACACATGACAATTGCTTTGCCGCTTGGCTGCTGTGCAGGATAAATAAACAAAGACGGAATGGCGGCATTGACTGTTGCCGGATGTGTTTCCCCGTCAAGGTACAAAGGTAATTCCATGTATTTTGCTTCCATGATTAATAAGATGTTATTAGTTGATTTCTTTTGCTATTCTTTTTACGATTGACGGACCGGAATAGATGAATGCCGAATAGATTTGTACTAAGTCGGCTCCTGCTTCTGCCATTCTTTTGGCATCATCGGGAGACATTATTCCGCCTGCACCTATAATTAACATATTCTTATCGCAATGAGTTCGAAGATACTTTACCACATTGAGTGATTTGTTTCCGATACCTTTTCCGCTTACGCCTCCCGCTCCGATAGTATCAAGTTCTTCTTTTGTATATGAGTGCAAGTTTGTGCGATCCATTGTGGGGCCTGTGGCAATGAAACCTTCTATCCCGTATTGTGTGGCAAGCCCGATAACTTTAGTCATGGTTTCTTCTGTAATATCTGCCGGAAGTTTAATGAAGACAGGGCGCTTTTCCACATGATTTTTCCTGTAATGGGTAAGGGCTTCCAGCACATCGGCAAATAGTTCGGCATCAATGGAACCCCAATTAAGGGTGAAGTAATCGGCATCGTTATAGAGTGCAAGGAATAGGTTGGAGAAATCACTTACTGCCGTTTGCCCTTCCGATTGGGGATTTTTGTTGATGTTGATGCCAATCAGGCAGTCTCTTTTTTTATGACGGTGCAGGTTTTCTCTGAATTTATCGACTCCCGGATTATTGAAACCTGTTCGGGAAATCAGTGAGTCACATTTTGGCAAACGGAAAATACGCGGTGACGGGTTACCTTGTTGCGGAGAAGGAGTGACAGTTCCCAGTTCTATGAACCCGAACCCGAAGTCGGCAAGCTCACTGAACACTTCACCAGCTTTATCAAATCCGGCGGAAAGTCCGATACGGTTTGTTAAAACCAGTTTGTTCCATTGGTAAGGAGCCTGATGCGTGCAGGTGTGATGCATCCATACCCGTATAAAAGGTATGTGCCTGTATAACTTGAGAGCAGAAACTAGTTGGCGGTGTATTCTTTCGGGATCAATAAGAAAAAGTAATGGTCTTAAGATGCTTTTGTACATGTTTCAGGAGTGATTAATAATGATACTTTGTTTTTCGTTGCAAAGCTATTCAAATTATTAATCACATGCTATTCATCTTTTTTTATTCATTATAAGCAAAAGTTATTCGCAATGCCCGTCACAACAAGTTGTTTCCGTTTCGAACTCAAGTGTGGCGTGGCTGATGTTTTCATCTTCCAAAGTATGCTTGATAAGATGCTTCGTTTCTTCCATGTCGCCGAGGCTGTCCGTTACAATATGGGCGGTAAGTGCGTTTTCCGTTGTACTTATAGCCCAGATGTGCATGTGGTGAATCTCTTTCACATGCGGCAGGGCGGAAATGCTTTTCTTTATTTCCTCACTGTCTATGCCAACGGGAACTCCGTCGAGTGAGAGGCGGATGCTGTCATGCAACAGGTTCCAAGTGGAGATAAGAATGATAATGGCAACCGTTATTCCTATAATGGGATCTATGATATACCATCCGGTTTGACGGATAATCAGTCCTGCAACCAATACACCGACAGAAACGAGGGCATCGGCTGCCATGTGCAGATAAGCGCCTTTCACGTTCAGGTCTTTATCCTTATCTTTCAGGAACAGGAATGCTGTAAAGGCGTTGATGATGACACCGATACCTGCCACCCATGCAATAGCTCCGCCAGGCACGGGTTCGGGATTGCGAAGTTTGTTGATGCTTTCCAGTAAGATAGCTCCCACGGCTACCAGCAGAATCACGGCATTGAGCAGAGATACCAGTACTGTGCTCTTTTTATATCCGTAAGTGTATTTGGAGTTTGCCCTTACTTTGGCTAGCCGGAAAGCCAGAAGTGCTAATACTAAACTGATAACATCGCTCAGGTTGTGCCCTGCATCGGAGAGTAAAGCGAGCGAGTCGAAGTAAAAGCCTGCACCGAATTCTACGAAAACAAAACCGAGATTAAGTACGATACCAATGATGAATGCCTTGTTTAGCGAGGTAATGGTGTGATTGTGATGATGTGAATGTTCGTGCTCCATGATGTAGCCTCCTTATTCTTTCTATGTTTTAATGTTTCAAAATTATCTATTAATTATGAAACAACTATGAAAGGAGAAAGTTTTTCTTCCTTATATTTGCAAAATACATATATATAGGTATAGGGAAATATGACAAAGATTGCTAAGCAACTGACCGATTTGATTGGTGACACTCCTTTGCTGGAGTTGTCAAACTATAGCCGGAAACATGGCTTATCGACTGCGATAATTGGAAAACTAGAGTATTTCAATCCTGCCGGTAGTGTGAAAGATCGTGTAGCCCTTTCGATGATTGAGGATGCGGAAGCGCGTGGTGTATTGGCTCCCGGAGCTACAATTATAGAACCTACCAGTGGAAACACAGGGGTGGGGCTTGCCATGGTGGCCACGGTTAAAGGATATAAACTTATCCTGACGATGCCCGAAACCATGAGTATTGAACGTAGGAACCTTTTAAAAGCACTGGGTGCCGAGATTGTTCTCACAGAGGGATATAAGGGGATGAACGGTTCTATTGAGAAAGCCGAAGAATTGAAACGAAGTATTCCCGGTGCGATTATTCTTCAGCAGTTTGAGAATGCTGCCAATACAGAGGTACACAAGCATACCACAGCGGAAGAAATCTGGCGTGACACAAATGGAAAAGTTGATGTCTTTGTTGCCGGAGTAGGCACGGGCGGAACGGTTTGTGGTGTTGCAGAACGTTTGAAAGAACTTAATCCTGCGGTATATGTCGTAGCTTTTGAGCCTGCATCGTCACCCGTAATTTCGGGAGGAAAGGCAGGTCCGCATAAGATTCAGGGAATTGGTGCGAACTTTATTCCAAAATTATATAATCCTTCGGTTATAGATGAAGTGATGCAAGTGCCGGATGATGAAGCTATCCGTGGCGGCAGGGAACTTTCTCAAACAGAAGGTTTGCTGGTGGGAATATCTTCGGGGGCGGCGGTTTATGCCGCACGTTTGCTGGCGCAACGCCCTGAGTTTGCAGGTAAGATGATTGTGACTTTGTTACCCGATACGGGTGAACGCTATCTCTCTACCGAAGAATTTGCTTTTGATACTTATCCTTTAGATTAACTATATGAGAATAATAATTTTATTTCTTTCCATATTTATAGGTTCGGCGGCATATGCGCAGAAGACTTACAAAGAACTTTCGGAAGCAGCTTTGGATTATACTGCGAAAGACAGCCTGCAAAAAGCAGAAGAGTTGTTTAAAGAAGCGTTGAAGTTGGAGCCCGCCAATCCACATAATGCGTTGCTGTTCTCTAACTTGGGAACCGTTCAGCGACGGATGGGACATAATGAAGATGCCATCGAGTCCTATACATTTGCATTAAATCTTTCTTCGAAGACAGTTCCTATATTATTGAATCGCGCTTCCCTTCACATGGAAATGGGAAATCAAGACCGGGCTTATCTGGATTATTGCAATGTGCTCGATTTGAATAAGAATAATGATGAGGCTTTGCTCTATCGGGCATATATTTATATGAAACGCCGTGATTATAAGGCTGCCGAACTGGACTATAAACGTTTGCTTCAGTTGCAACCGGAGAGTAAAAACGGGCGATTGGGTTTAGCTACCCTTTATCAGAAGATGAAAAAGTATCGTGAATCACTTGACTTGATTAGTAAACTGGTAACGGAATATCCCAATGATGCTGTTATGTACATTGCTCGTGCAGATGTGGAGCGTGATATGCAACACCCCGATCTTGCTTTGCTTGACCTTGACAGGGCGATAGAATTAGATGCTTCTTCCATTGAAGCGTATTTGATGAGAGGAGAAATTTATTTGGAACAAAAGAAGAAGGGGTTGGCAAAGGCCGATTTTGAAAAAGCTGTTTCTTTGGGAGTTCCCCAAGCTGAATTGCATGATCAGATGAAACGATGTAAATAGGCCGATTATATGTTATTTATGAAAGGACTGAAAGCAGATGAAAGCAGAAAAAAGGTATCTGCTTTCATCTGCTTCGCTTTATTGTAAGTGGTTTCAGCAATCTCTGGAAGGAATGAAAGGGAGAAACAATGTATTTGTTTAGGATAGTGTTTTCTTAATGACTTCTACAAAGTCTTTTCCATATTTCTCCTTTTTGTATTCACCGATACCGCTCACCTCACCAAAAGCTTCGATAGTAGTGGGACGAATAGTGCTTAACAAGTGAAGGACTTTATCTGATAATACGATGTAAGCCGGAACGGCTTGCTCATCGGCAAGTTTTTTGCGAACTACACGCAAAGCTTCAAATATTCTTTCATCCTCACTTTTGTAGCTGACGGGTTGAAGAGCTTCTTTGATCTTTTCTGTTTTCTTTTTGCGTCCTTTAGTTGCTGTTTCTTCATGCTTGATTACAACTAATGCTGCCCGTTCCTGACCAAAGAGAATTTTCTTTCCGCTTTCAGTTACTTTAAGATGGCTGTTTTCATTGTAAGCAATCTCAAAGTAACCTAATTGAAGCATCTGAAGCAGGTAATCATACCAATCGCGTGCCGGAACTTCCCGTCCTGCACCGAAAGTCTTTAGCTGATGATAACCTTTTTCCATAACTTCGGCAGTACTGAACCCTTTGAGTATTTCAACTAGAACTCCGGTTCCTATTTGTTCGTTGGTGCGTGCTATGGCACTCAGGGCTTTTTGTACAATTACAGTTCCGTCGAAGCGTTCGGGTGGATTTTTGCATACATCACAGTTTCCACAGTCATGTTCAGCCGTTTCTCCGAAATAACTTAATAGTATACGCCGGCGACAAATGTCTGCTTCTGCATATTGTTGCATTCGATGCAGTTTTTCAAGGTTTATCTCTTGTTGGCTGCTGTCATTGGCAAATTTAGAAAGGAGTACGATGTCTCCCAGCGAATAAAACAATAAAGTATCGCTCTCCAGTCCGTCACGTCCGGCACGACCTATTTCCTGATAGAAACTTTCAATGCTTTTGGGAAGATTGTAGTGTATAATCCAACGGACATTAGATTTATCAATACCCATTCCAAAAGCAATCGTGGCGCATACTACCTGTACGCGGTCATTGATGAAATCGTTTTGGGCCTTTTCTCTTATCTGTGCATTTAATCCGGCATGATAAACGGCAGCTTTAATCCCATGCTTACTGAGCATCTGCGCAACCGACTCCGTTTTGCTCCGGCTCATGCAATATATAATACCGCATTGGTTACGGTGCTTTTCAATAAAGTCGAGTATAGCCTTCGTTTTTTCTTTTTGCTGGTATCCTCTCTTCACTGTCAAACTAATATTGGGGCGGTCGAAAGAAGATATGAAAGTTTGCGGATTCCTTAAGTTTAATTGTTTTAGTATGTCCTGTCGGGTAATTTTGTCGGCAGTTGCGGTGAGTGCCACAATAGGTATTGTGGGAAACTGTTCGCGAAGTTTTTTCATTTGAGTATATTCGGGGCGGAAGTCATGTCCCCATTGTGAAATGCAGTGTGCTTCATCTATGGCGAACAAAGAGATGTTAATATCGCGCAACAGATAATTTATTTCTGCCAACAGACGTTCTGGGGATATATAGAGTAGCTTTATTTTGCCCTGAATGCATTCTCTTCTCAGTATTTCATTTTCAGTTTCGTCATTGCTGCTATTCAATGCTCCGGCATTAATACCATTGGCTTTCAACGCATCAACCTGGTCTTTCATTAAAGAAATAAGCGGAGATACGACAATTGCAGTTCCTTCCATTATTAAAGCCGGGAGTTGATAACAAATGGATTTTCCTCCTCCGGTAGGCATTAACACCAGTGCGTCTTTTTTATTTAGAATGTGATGAATAATGTCTTCTTGTAGGGGACGAAAAGAGTCATAACCAAAATAGGTCTTTAATGTATGTAGCATGAATTTGTTTATTATCTTTAATTTTGTTTACAAAGGTAATAATTAGTATGGCAGTGTGAGTAATAAAAATAAAAAATGTAAGTACCTATGAACAATTTATAGCTAAAATCCTTTATAATATTCAATAAAACAAATAATATCACGCTTGTTGAGATTATTTAAGAAAATAATTTTACTAAATAGTTGCATATTTGAAAAGGATATGTGAAATTTGTAACATTTATGAAAACTGTAATAATAATATAATAATTATATAACCCTAACCAGTTGATTCAATGAGTAATTTAGAAGAAAAGAAAGGTGGAGCAGAAGGTGCTCCGAAAAAGACTCCCTATAATTTGAGGGAGAAAAAAGAGAAGAAGGCGGCTTATAGATCTTTGATTAGAGCTGAACTTGCTGATGAATTGTATGATAAAATATTAAACATCATCGTTGTTCAGAAGAAGTATAGAGATCCTAATTATTCCGCTAAGGACTTGGCAAAGGAATTAAAGACCAACACTCGTTATTTATCGGCAGTGGTAAATTCTCGTTTTGGTATGAACTATTCCTGTTTATTAAATGAATATAGAATTAAAGATGCTCTCCACTTATTAACCGATAAAAGATATATCGATAAAAATGTGGAAGAAATCAGTGCATTGGTTGGCTTCGCTAACCGTCAGTCTTTCTATGCTGCGTTCTACAAGAACATAGGAGAAACTCCGAACGGTTATCGTAAAAAACATGCTGAAAAGAAATAATAAATTCATTTAACTTATTTAGTGGAAAGGGGTTATCTCGAAAGTGTTTTTGAGATAATTCCCTTTCTCTTTTATTTCCCTTTGCTATGGCTATGACTCCTTTAGCAGATCAGTTTAACTATACGGTTGAACAATTTGCAGACTTACAAATACTTCGTTACCAAGTTCATGGTTTCGATGATCTTACTTTGAATCAGAAAGAGTTGGTTTACTATCTTTCTCAAGCTGCCCTTCAGGGACGTGATATTCTGTTTGATCAAAATGGAAGGTATAATCTAGTTATCCGTAAGATGTTAGAAGCTGTTTATCTCAACTATCAAGGTGATAGAAAGGATACAAATTTCATTCATATGGAAACCTACCTGAAAAGAGTGTGGTTTTCTAATGGCATTCATCATCATTATGGATGTGATAAGTTTACACCCGGCTTTACTCCTGAATTTCTCAAAGCGGAATTATTAAATGTTGATACTGATAAGTTGCCTCTTGAGAAAGGGCAAACAGTAGAACAGCTTTGTGATGAAATATTTCCTGTAATCTTTGATCCGGCGATAATGCCTAAAAGGGTAAATCAAGCCGATGGAGAAGATTTGGTTTTGACTTCAGCATGTAATTATTATAATGGAGTTACTCAGGAAGAAGCAGAGGATTTTTACGGAAAAATGAAGAATCCAGCAGATCTTACTCCCGTTATGTATGGAATGAACAGTCGTTTGATAAAAAAGCAGGATAAAGTTCAGGAAGAAGTATGGAAGGTTGGCGGATTGTACTCCGCTGCTATTGAAAAGATCGTTTATTGGTTGAAAAAAGCGGAATCTGTTTCCGAGAATGATACTCAGAAAGCTGTTATCAGTAAACTGATTCAGTTCTATGAAGATGGTGATTTGAAAACATTTGATGAGTACTCGATTCTCTGGGTGAAGGATTTGGATTCGAGAATCGATTTTGTGAATGGCTTTATTGAATCTTATGGGGACCCGTTAGGCATGAAAGCAAGTTGGGAATCTATTGTTAATTTCAAAGATGTTGAGGCTACTAAGCGTACAGAAACAATTAGTTCAAATGCTCAGTGGTTTGAAGATCATTCACCTGTTGACAAAAGATTTAAGAAAGAGAGCGTGAAAGGAGTATCCGCTAAGGTTATTACTGCTGCAATTTTGGCAGGAGATTTATATCCTGCTAGTGCTATTGGTATAAATCTTCCTAATTCTAATTGGATTAGAGCACATCATGGCTCTAAATCAGTAACTATTGGTAATTTGACCGATGCTTATAATAAAGCTGCTCATGGAAACGGTTTTATGGATGAATTTGCTTATAGTGATATAGAAAAGACTTTGATTAACAACTATGCAGACATAACAGATGATTTGCATACGGATTTGCATGAATGCTTAGGGCATGGTTCGGGTAAATTACTTCCCGGCGTAGATCCTGATGCTTTAAAGGCATATGGTTCTACTATTGAGGAAGCCCGTGCAGATTTATTCGGGTTATATTATCTGCCGGATGATAAGTTGGTGGAATTAGGGTTGACTCCGAATAAAGATGCTTTTAAGGCTGCATATTATACTTACATGATGAATGGATTGATGACTCAACTTGTGCGTATTGCTCCGGGGGCTTCTATTGAAGAGGCGCATATGCGTAACCGGCAGTTGATTGCTAAATGGGTATTCGAAAAAGGTGTGGACGATAAAGTGGTGGAGTTGGTAAATAAAGATAGTAAAACATATGTTGTAGTCAATGATTATAATAAACTTCGTGATTTGTTCGGTCGGTTATTGGCAGAGATACAACGTATTAAATCGGAAGGGGATTTTGAAGCAGCTCGCAAGCTGGTTGAGAATTATGCGATAAAGGTTGATTCGGTGTTGCATGCCGAGATATTGGAACGTTACAAGAAATTGAATCTGGCTCCATATAAAGGATTTATAAATCCGGTATATAATGTGATAACAGACAAGGATGGCAAAATTATGGATGTGGGAATATCCTATAAAGAAGGATATGCAGAACAGATGCTTCGTTATGGGAAGGAATATTCTAATTTGCCCGATAGAAATTAAGATAACTTGTTAATTATGGAAATAAAAGAACAACTACAAGAAATAAAAACCAAACTTCGTTTATCAATGAACGGAGTTGTTTCTCAGAGTATGCGTGAGAAAGGTTTGGCTTATAAACTGAATTTTGGAGTGGAACTTCCACGTATTAAAGAAATTGCTGACGGTTATGAGAAAAACCACGATCTGGCTCAGGCTCTTTGGAAAGAAGATGTACGTGAATTGAAAATATTGGCGGGATTCCTTCAACCGATAGATTCGTTTTATCCTGATATTGCCGATATTTGGGTAGAGAATATACATAACCCGGAGATTGCAGAGATTACTTGCATGTCGCTGTTCCAGTACCTTCCTTATGCTGCGGATAAAGCTTTCCAATGGATGGCCGATGAGAGGGAATATTTTCAGTTATGCGGATTTTTGTTGATAGCCCGTCTATTGGCAAAAGGTTCAGATTTGAATGATCGTGCCGAAGCTGAGTTTTTGGATCAAGCTTTGGCAGCAGTGCAATCGTCAGAACTAATTCTTCCACGTAATGCGGCAATTCTTGCTTTAAAAAAGTTCGGAACTCAAAGTGAAACGAACGCTAAAAAGCTGGTAAAGCAGATAAATGCTTTCAGGCATTCGGGCAACGCAGACTTACGGGCAGCCTATGAGGAGATTAGATTTGAAATAGAATATTTGCTTTAATCCTTTCTGTTTTACACAAAAAGGATTAACTTTGTTCGCTGTAATTGTTGCCGGATATGGAGAAACAGAATGTGAGAGAAACGGTAAAGCAGATATTCACTGAATATTTAAATACGAACGGGCATCGGAAGACTCCCGAAAGATTTGCTATACTCGATACTATTTACTCCATCGACGGGCATTTTGATATTGATATGCTCTACAGCCTGATGGTTAATCAGGAAAATTTCAGAGTGAGCAGGGCAACTCTTTATAATACCATTATCCTTTTAATGGATGCCAAGTTGGTAATAAAACACCTTTTTGGTAATTCTTCCCAATATGAGAAATCGTTCAATATCGAAACACATCATCATTTGATATGTACGCAGTGCGGAAAGGTTACGGAGTTTCAGAATGAAGCTTTGAAGAATGCTATTGCAAACACGCGATTGACGAAATTCCAAATGTCGCACTACTCCTTATATATATATGGTATATGTAGTAAGTGTGCGTGGGCTAAGAAAAGAAAGAAAACAAATAAATAATCAATTTAGAACAGATAAAATGAAAGTAGACGTTTTATTAGGATTACAGTGGGGTGACGAAGGCAAAGGAAAGGTTGTTGATGTATTGACACCCAAATATGATGTAGTGGCACGTTTTCAGGGTGGACCCAATGCAGGGCATACGCTTGAGTTCGAGGGACAGAAATATGTGCTCCGTTCCATTCCTTCCGGTATCTTTCAGGGAGATAAAGTAAATATTATCGGTAATGGTGTTGTGCTCGATCCGGCTTTGTTCAAAGCTGAGGCCGAAGCTCTTGAAGCATCAGGACATCCATTGAAAGAAAGACTTCACATTTCTAAGAAAGCTCATTTAATCCTCCCGACTCACCGTTTGCTGGATGCTGCTTATGAAGCAGCCAAAGGTGATGCAAAGGTGGGCACTACCGGTAAAGGCATCGGTCCTACTTATACAGATAAAGTAAGTAGAACGGGTGTTCGTGTTGGTGATATTCTTCACAACTTCGAGCAAAAGTATGCAGAAGCAAAGGCACGTCACGAACAAATATTGAAGAACCTGAAGTTTGAGTATGATTTGACTGAACTTGAAAAAGCTTGGTTTGAAGGAATTGAATACTTGAAAGGTTTCCATTTCGTGGATAGCGAGCATGAAATAAATAATTTGCTTAAAGACGGTAAATCTGTTCTTTGCGAAGGCGCTCAGGGAACAATGCTCGATGTTGATTTCGGCTCTTACCCTTTTGTTACTTCATCTAATACCGTATGTGCAGGTGCATGTACAGGCTTAGGTGTAGCTCCTAACAGAATAGGTGAGGTTTACGGAATCATGAAAGCATATTGTACCCGTGTAGGAAGCGGTCCTTTCCCAACAGAACTATTTGATGAAACAGGAAAGAAGATTCGCGATTTAGGTCATGAATATGGAGCTGTGACAGGACGTGAACGTCGTTGCGGATGGATTGACCTTGTTGCATTGAAATATTCTATCATGATAAACGGAGTAACAAAGCTTATAATGATGAAGAGCGATGTACTCGATACTTTTGAAACAATCAAGGCATGTGTAGGCTATAAAGTGAATGGTGAAGAAATAGATTATTTCCCGTTTGACATCAATGAAGGTTTAGAACCTGTTTATGTAGAACTTGCAGGTTGGCAAACAGACATGACCAAGATGAGAAGCGAGGATGAATTCCCTGAAGAATTCAATGCTTATATTTCATTCCTCGAAGAAGAATTGGAAGTGCCTATCAAGATTGTATCAGTAGGTCCAGACAGAGAACAGACAATCGAAAGATATACAGAGTAAATTTGTTTAATCTTATTATATAAGGGGTGATTTAATTAATCACTCCTTTTTTTATTGCTAAAAAAGGTAAACCAATGCAGAGGAATATAAAAAACGTAAATAAAATAGATTCTGTTTCGCAAAAAAGTAGCATCTTTGCAAAATGAATTGGTTTTTAGATATACTATACAAGGGATTTTTAATAGGTGTCGTTGTCTCTGCCCCGTTAGGACCTGTCGGTGTGCTATGTATCCAACGGACATTGAATAAGGGACGATGGTATGGCTTTGTCACCGGTTTGGGAGCTTCATTGAGTGACATTGCTTATGCTCTGCTCACCGGTTACGGAATGAGTTTTGTATTTGACTATATTAATAAAAACATTTTCTATTTGCAGCTTTTGGGTAGCATCATGTTGTTGGCGTTCGGCTTTTATACATTCAGAAGCAATCCCGTTAAATCAATTCGTCCGGTTTCATCCGGCAAAGGCACTTATCTGCACAATTTCTTTACAGCTTTCTTAGTTACTCTTTCCAATCCTCTGATTATATTCCTGTTCATTGGTCTTTTTGCTCGCTTCGGCTATCTGGCTCCAGGTATTCGCTTGTTTGAGCAAATATCCAGTTACTTTTGCATTGCTTTGGGAGCACTGGCATGGTGGTTCGGGATTACTTTCTTTGTGAACAAAGTGCGTTCACGTTTTAATTTGAGAGGAATTTGGATGATAAACCGTATTATTGGTATTGTTGTTATGATACTTTCTGTGTTAGGACTTGTTTATACATTATCCGGAGCATCTTTATACTGACGTTTGCGGAGTATTGTTTCTATTAATCATTTAACACATTTACGGTATGTTTATATCACAACATTTAAGACAAGAGAACATTGCGGAGTATCTTCTTTACATGTGGCAGGTTGAAGACCTGATTAGAGCCAATAACTTTGATATAGAGAAGATAAAGGAAAATATTATTTCCAAATACCGGATAAGTGATGAAGAAAAGTCAGCACTTACCCGGTGGTATGAAGATTTAATCAACATGATGCGTGAAGAAGGAGTAATGGAAAAAGGACACCTTCAGATAAATAAGAATGTGTTGCAGATGCTCACAGATTTACATAAAGAGCTGCTGGCTTCATCCAAACAGCCTTTTTATGGAGCTGCCTACTTCAAAGCATTGCCTTACATAGTAGACTTGCGCAACCGTTCGGGCAAGACGGAGGAACCGGAATTGGAAACTTGCTTTGAAGCGCTTTATGGAGTTATGCTGCTCAGGCTTCAAAAGAAAGAAGTAAGTGGTGAAACCACTAAAGCCCTTGGAGAGATCAGTAAACTAATGTCTCTGCTGGCAAACTTCTATGATAAAGATAAAAAAGGAGAATTAGAACTTTAATATATGAACATATTAATAACAGGTGCCAACGGACAGTTAGGTAACGAAATGCGTGTACTTTCGGAGGAAAACCCGCAGCACGCTTACTTTTTTACGGACGTAGACACATTGGATATTTGCGACGAACAGGCAGTTACGGAGTATATAAACGATCATCGGATTGATGTGGTTGTGAATTGTGCTGCCTATACGGCGGTAGACAAGGCCGAAGATAACAAAGAACTTTGTGACAAACTGAATAATATAGCACCGGGCTATCTTGCAAAAGCTATCGGTAATCGCGGCGGACAAATGATACAGGTATCTACGGATTATGTATTCGATGGAACTAACCATATTCCTTATAAAGAAGACCAAACCCCGTGTCCTGCTTCTGTTTATGGCTCAACCAAGTTGGCAGGGGAGGAAAATGTATTGAAGCATTGCAAGGATGTGGCGGTTATCCGCACGGCATGGTTATATTCCACATTTGGAAACAACTTTGTGAAGACTATGATTCGTTTGGGAAAGGAAAAGGAAACTCTCAGGGTAATCTTCGACCAGATAGGAACTCCGACTTATGCCCGTGATCTTGCCCGTGCCATTTACGCTGCTATTAATAAAGGTGTGGTTCGCGGCATTTACCACTTCAGCAACGAAGGTGTATGTTCATGGTATGACTTTACCAAATCCATTCACCGCTTGGCAGGTATCACCACTTGCAAGGTGAGTCCCTTGCACACCGAAGACTATCCGGCAAAGGCTCCCCGTCCTCATTACTCGGTACTTGATAAAACTAAAATAAAACAAACTTTCGGCATTGAAATTCCTCATTGGGAAGAAAGCCTTGAACGCTGCATAGCATTATTGAAAGATTAAAAAACTGTATGGCAAATAAAGAGATTGAAAGAAGGCGCACATTCGCCATTATTGCACACCCGGATGCCGGTAAAACATCATTGACGGAAAAGCTGCTGCTTTTCGGAGGTCAGATTCAGGTAGCCGGAGCGGTGAAAAGCAACAAGATAAAGAAAACGGCAACGTCGGACTGGATGGAGATAGAGAAGCAACGCGGTATCTCGGTAACCACTTCCGTAATGGAGTTCGATTATAAAGATTATAAGATTAACATCCTCGACACTCCCGGTCACCAAGACTTTGCGGAAGATACTTATCGTACACTGACTGCCGTGGACAGCGTAATTATCGTGGTAGACGGCGCGAAAGGTGTGGAAACCCAGACTCGTAAGTTAATGGAAGTGTGCCGCATGCGCAACACTCCCGTTATCATCTTCGTTAATAAGATGGACCGCGAAGGTAAAGATCCGTTCGATTTGTTGGATGAACTGGAAGAAGAACTGATGATTCAGGTTCGTCCTTTGTCATGGCCTATCGAGCAGGGAGCACGCTTCAAAGGTGTGTATAATATATATGAACAGAAACTCGACCTTTACCAACCGTCCAAGCAAATGGTGACGGAGAAAGTGGAAGTTGATATTCATACGGAAGAATTGGATAAACAAATCGGCTCTCCGTTGGCAGACAAACTGCGTGCCGACTTGGAATTGATTGAAGGTGTATATCCCGAATTGGATATAAATGAATACTTGAACGGAAACACTGCTCCCGTGTTCTTTGGTTCTGCGCTGAATAACTTTGGTGTGCACGAATTGCTCGACTGCTTCGTAGAGATAGCTCCAAGCCCTCGTCCCGTGAAAGCGGAAGAACGTGAAGTGGAACCCGAAGAGCCCAAGTTTACAGGATTTATATTCAAGATTACCGCAAACATTGATCCTAACCACCGTTCGTGTGTGGCGTTCTGCAAAGTATGCTCGGGAAAGTTTGTGCGTAATGCTCCTTATAAACACGTCCGTCAGGATAAAACCCTGCGCTTTTCTTCTCCCACACAATTCATGGCACAGAAGAAATCCACTATTGATGAGGCCTATCCGGGAGATATTATCGGACTTCCCGATACCGGCAATTTCAAGATAGGCGATACATTGACGGAAGGGGAGAACCTGCATTTCAGAGGACTGCCCAGCTTCTCGCCCGAAATGTTTAAGTACATTGAGAATGCCGATCCGATGAAAACCAAACAGTTGAATAAAGGTATAGACCAACTGATGGACGAAGGTGTGGCACAGTTATTCGTGAACCAATTCAACGGACGTAAGATTATCGGAACCGTAGGTCAGTTGCAGTTCGAAGTAATCCAATACCGTTTGTTGAACGAATATAATGCACAGTGCCGTTGGGAACCGTTAAGTCTCTACAAGGCTTGCTGGATAGAGAGCGACGATGCCGAAGAACTGGAAGCATTCAAGAAACGCAAGTACCAGTTCATGGCGAAAGACCGTGAGGGGCGCGATGTCTTCCTTGCCGATTCCAACTATGTGCTTCAGATGGCACAAATGGACTTCAAGAAGATTAAGTTCCACTTTACGAGCGAATTCTAAATATAGTTTCATTTCCGCTTTCATCCCTTCCGGAGAAAGCTGAAACTACTTGATACAAACGAATGCAGATGAAAGCAACCCCCTAAAAGGTGCTTTCATCTGCATTCATTGGTTTCAGCCCCTATCTTTCTCCTGAATATCAAGCCTTTTCTTCCTCAATGTTAACACCTTTTTGGAGCATGGCTAAATCATTCTGTCTCAATACTTAAATAACTTGACAGCTGTCAAGTTATTACTTGACTACTGTCAATTTAATACTTGACACCCGTCAATTTAATACTTGACAGTTGTCAAGTTACTTAATGCAAAGCACAAAACATCTTAGCATTAAGGATTAAATGACTTAGCTGTGCAGAAGAAACGGAATAAATGCTTTGGCGGGAAAAAATTACTTATTACATTTGCGGTTGCTTTAAAATGAACGACAAGATGAGTATAACAGAAGATGTAAAGAAAGCCTGTGAGGTGATGAACAAAGGAGGAGTGATACTCTATCCCACAGACACGGTTTGGGGAATTGGTTGTGACGCAACGAACGAAGAAGCAGTGAAGCGTGTGTATGAAATTAAGCAGCGTGCCGACAGCAAAGCATTGCTTGTCCTGGTAGATTCCCAAGTAAAAGTAGACTTCTATGTGCAGGATGTGCCCGAAGTTGCATGGGACTTGCTCGATGTAGCCGTTAAACCTCTCACTGTTATATATTCGGGCGCAAGGAATCTGGCTCCCAATCTTTTGGCGGAGGACGGAAGTGTGGGCATCCGCATTACTAACGAGGAATTCTCAAAGCAACTCTGTTTCCGTTTCCGTAAGGCTATTGTGTCCACTTCGGCCAATATAAGCGGGCAGGCATCTCCTTCCAACTTCAGTGAGATCAGCGAAGATATTAAATCGTTGGTCGATTATATTGTCGAATACCGGCAGGATGACACCAGCCATCCCAAACCCTCAAGTATTATTAAGCTCGGCAAAGGCGGAGAAGTTAAAATAATCAGGGAATGACGGGAGAGAGCAATATGGAGGCAACAGAAAAATTAAGTTTATTTCAGCGCATATTGCTTTGGCGCGAAAGAAAAATAAAAGAAAAGCATTTTATACTGATCCTCAGCTTCGTTGTGGGTATCTTCACAGCGTTGGCTGCCCTTATCCTGAAGTTTTTAATCCACCTTATACAAAACTTCCTGACCGATAACTTTGATACCACAGGTGCCAATTATCTTTATTTGGTTTATCCCGTGGTAGGTATCTTCCTCACGGGATTGTTTGTGCGAAACATAGTGAAAGACGACATCAGTCATGGTGTGACTAAAATCCTTTATGCCATCTCCCGGAGACAGGCACGCATTAAGCGTCACAACGTTTGGTCGTCTACCATTGCCAGTGCCATAACCATCGGCTTTGGTGGTTCGGTAGGAGCGGAGGCGCCTATTGTGCTGACAGGTTCGGCCATCGGTTCCAATCTGGGCAGTGTGTTCAAAATGGAACATAAAACGTTGATGCTTTTAGTGGGGTGCGGTGCGGCAGGAGCCATTGCAGGAATCTTTAAGGCTCCCATTGCAGGATTGGTGTTCACGCTTGAAGTGTTGATGATTGACTTGACAATGGCATCGCTTTTGCCGTTGCTTATCTCTTGTGTCACTGCCGCTACGGTTTCTTATATCGTTACGGGAACGGAAGCAATGTTTAAGTTCAACCTCGACCAAGTGTTCGAGATGGAACGCATTCCTTATGTAATTCTGTTAGGCATCTTCTGCGGGTTGGTTTCTTTGTACTTTACCCGTGCCATGAATACGGTTGAGAATGTTTTCCGCAAATATTCCAATCCTTATGTGAAACTGGTGATTGGCGGTGTGATGCTGAGTGTGCTCATCTTCCTTTTTCCTCCTCTCTATGGTGAAGGTTATGATACGATTAACCTGTTGCTCAACGGAGTAGGTGCGGCAGATTGGGACACGGCAATGAACAATTCGTTTTTCTATGGTTATGGCAACTTGTTGCTTCTCTACTTGTCGCTCATTGTGCTGTTCAAGGTATTTGCTTCGAGTGCAACGAACGGTGGCGGCGGTTGTGGTGGTATCTTCGCACCAAGTCTGTTTCTCGGATGTATTGCCGGTTTCATCTTTTCGAACTTTGCCAATGATCTGGGATTCTTCCCCAACCTGCCCGAAAAGAACTTTGCTTTGATGGGAATGGCGGGACTGATGTCCGGGGTTATGCATGCACCGCTGACCGGTATCTTCCTGATAGCGGAGCTGACGGGAGGTTATGACTTGTTCCTTCCGCTGATGATTGTATCCGTTAGCTCTTATCTGACGATTATTGTCTTTGAGCCACATAGTATTTACTCCATGCGTCTTGCCAAGAAAGGTGAATTGATTACCCACCATAAGGATAAAGCCGTGCTCACGTTGATGAAGGTGGAGAATGTGGTGGAAACCGACTTTGTGACTGTTAACCCCGAAATGGATTTGGGCGAGTTGGTGAAGACTATCTCAAAATCTAAAAGAAACATCTTCCCGGTTGTAGATAACTTAGGCGTGTTGCTTGGCATTGTGGTGCTCGATGATATACGAAACATTATGTTCCGTCAGGAACTTTATCACCGCTTTCTGGTCAGGAAGTTGATGACTTCGCCTCCGGCAAAGCTGTATGATTCGGATTCGATGGAAGTGGTGATGCAGAAATTCGACGATACAAAGGCATGGAACTTGCCGGTGGTGGATGATGATGGCAAATACATCGGTTTTGTGTCCAAGTCTAAGATATTTAATTCATACCGTCAGGTGTTGGTACACTTCTCGGAAGATTAATAAATTGATGTTGATGGAAAAGAAAGATTTACGAATAGTATATATGGGTACTCCCGATTTTGCAGTGGAGAGCCTGCGCTGCTTGGTAGAAGGCGGCTACAATGTTGTGGGAGTAATAACCATGCCCGATAAGCCTGCCGGCAGAGGGCACAAAGTACAGTATTCTCCTGTGAAGCAATATGCTTTAGAGCAAAATCTTCCTTTGCTTCAGCCGGAGAAGCTGAAAGATGAAGGCTTTGTTGAAGCTTTGCGTGCATGGAAAGCCGATTTGCAGATTGTTGTAGCTTTCCGCATGTTGCCCGAAGTTGTATGGAATATGCCCCGTCTGGGTACATTTAATCTTCATGCTTCTTTGTTGCCACAGTATCGCGGAGCTGCGCCTATCAACTGGGCTGTGATAAACGGTGATACCGAAACGGGAATCACTACTTTCTTCCTGAAACATGAAATAGACACGGGAGAAGTGATACAGCAAGTGAAAGTTCCTATTGCAGATACCGATAATGTGGGCATTGTGCATGATAAGCTGATGATGCTTGGTGGAAAGTTGGTGCTTGAAACAGTAGACGCTATCCTTGCCGATCATGTGAAACCTATTCCTCAGGAAGAGATGATAAAGTCGGGAGAGCTTCGTCCTGCACCGAAAATCTTTAAAGATACTTGCCGCATAGATTGGAGTAAACCTGTGAAGCAGGTTTATGATTTTATAAGGGGGCTTTCACCTTATCCTGCCGCATGGACTGAATTACAGCAGACCGATGCCGAACCAATGGCAGTGAAAGTGTTTGAAACTGAAAAGATTCTGAAAGAACATAATCTTGCCTGTGGTACTATCGTCACGGACAATAAAAACTATCTTCATGTAGCCGTTGACGGTGGTTTTATAGCTATCAGGTCTTTGCAGCTTGCAGGCAAGAAAAGGCTTGAAACAGGGGACTTCCTGCGTGGTTTCAAATTGGCTGAACCGTCCTGTTTCCGCTGATTTTATATTTTATTATATAGATAGGCCTCAATGCTCATGCAGTATTGAGGCCTTTTTCGTATTTGATAATCAGGTTGTATAAAGTATATAAAACTTTAGAAACTTTTTGTAGTTAAAAAGTTTTCATATACCTTTGCCCCCTGCAAGAACTAATTTATTAAATTAATTACACGACAAGAATGAAAAAGTGTTTTCTATTCGTTGCCTTATCGCTTTTAGTATTTGCTTCATGCGGTTCGAAAGGCGATCAGGGAAGTAAAACCGTCCGTCCTGTAAAGACAGCGGTTGTTGAATCAAATTCGGAAATAAACAAAGACTTTGCCGGAATAACAGAGGCTGTGGACTTTGTAAAATTAGCGTTCCGTGTCAGCGGACAAATTATTAAACTTCCTGTTGTAGAAGGACAGAAAGTACAAAAGGGACAACTGATTGCGGAAATTGATACGCGGGACATCGCGCCGCAATATGCTGCCGATAAGGCTTCTTATGAAACAGCATCAGCCCAGTTGGAGCGAAATAAGCGTTTGCTTTCAAAGCAGGCTATTTCCACACAAGAATATGAAATGAGCGTAGCTTCCTATCAGAAAGCTAAGTCAGCCTACGAACTTTCGAGTAATAATATGCGTGACGCCCGTTTATACGCGCCGTTCGATGGCTCCATTGAAGAGAAAATGGCAGAGAATTTTCAGCGCACAATGTCGGGAATGCCGGTTGTGAAACTGGTAAATACCAATAAACTGCGCATCAAATTCGTGATTCCGGATGCTTACCTTTATTTATTGCGTGCGAAGAACCTTAGTTACAAAGTGGAGTTCGATAACTATAAAGGTAAAGTTTTCAACGCTAAGTTGGAAGAATTCCTCGAAGTATCCGCCGATGGTGCAGGACTTCCCGTAACTATTACTATTGACGATCCTGCATTCGATAAATCGGTGTATATCGTAAAACCCGGTTTCACTTGTAATGTTCGTTTCAGTGCCAATATCGGCACATTCCTCGATGAGAGCCTGATGGTAGTTCCTTTGAGTGCAGTGTTTGACGAACCTACAACGGGTGAAACCAGTGTATGGATTCTGAAGAGCGACAACACAGTGGAACGTCGTGTGGTGGAAGTCTATTCTCCCAGCCGTGATAGCAAGGCTTTGATTTCCAAAGGTCTTAAAGCCGGTGAGGTTGTTGTGACAGCCGGTGTATATCAAATTGTGAACGGAGAAAAAGTAAATCCTATTCAATAGTGATTAGTGTTTAGTGATGATTAGTTTACCGCTAATCACAAAAACACTAAACACTAATCACTAACCACTAATAATTAAACAAATGAACTTAGCAAAATATTCATTAGATAATACCAAGATTATCTACTTCTTTCTTTTCGTGTTGCTGATTGGGGGAGTATTCTCTTTCGGTAATCTGGGAAAGAAGGAAGATGCACCGTTCGTCATTAAGTCGGCGGTGATTATTACCCGTTATCCGGGCGCCACCCCTGCCGAGGTGGAACGTTTGGTTACCGAACCCATATCCCGTGAAATCCAGTCCATGAGCGGAGTTTATAAGATAAAGTCCGAATCGATGTATGGAATTTCCAAAATCACTTTCGAGCTGCAACCCAGCCTTGCGGCTTCCAGCATTCCCCAGAAATGGGATGAACTTAGAAGAAAAGTGCTGAATATACAGCCTAGTCTTCCTTCGGGGGCATCTGTCCCTACCGTGTCCGACGACTTCGGAGATGTGTTCGGCATCTATTACGGGCTGACTGCCGATGACGGTTTCTCTTATGAAGAAATGCGTGATTGGGCTGAACGTATAAAAACTCAGGTGATAACTGCCGACGGTGTGATGAAAGTCGCTCTTTTCGGAACTCAAACGGAGGTTGTCAATATCTTCATGTCCGTTAATAAACTGGCGGGAATGGGGATCGATCCCACACAGTTGGCACAGCTTCTGCAATCGCAGAACCAGATAATCAATACCGGTGAGATAAATGCAGATCAGCTTCAGTTGCGTGTCATTGCCAACGGTACTTATACCAATCTGAATGACATACGTAATCAGTTGATTACCACAAACTCCGGTCAGCAAATCCGTTTGGGTGACATTGCTACGATAGAAAAAGGATATATGGACCCGCCTTCAACCATTATGCATGTAAACGGTAAACGTGCCATTGGTATCGGTGTTTCCTCCGATCCTCAGAAAGACGTTGTAAAAACGGGAGATTTGGTTGATGAGCGTCTGGAGGAACTACTGCCTTTGATGCCTGTCGGATTGAATCTCATATCTCTTTATCCTGAGAATGTCATAGCCAAGGAAGCCAACAACGGGTTTATTATTAACCTGATCGAATCCGTTGCCATCGTTATCCTGATAATTATGGTGGTAATGGGAATGAGGGCAGGAGTTCTTATCGGTTCTTCGCTTATCTTCTCTATTGGTGGAACGCTGCTCATTATGTCTTTCCTCGGAGTGGGCTTGAACCGCACCTCTCTGGCAGGTTTCATCATTGCGATGGGTATGCTGGTGGACAATGCCATAGTGGTGACCGATAATGCCCAGATAGCGATTGCCCGCGGAGTGAAACGGCGAAAAGCCTTGATTGACGGGGCTACGGGACCTCAATGGGGATTGTTGGGAGCTACTTTCATTGCTATTTGTTCTTTCTTGCCTTTGTATCTGGCACCTTCGGCTGTTGCCGAGATTGTGAAGCCTTTGTTCATTGTATTGGCTATCTCTTTGGGCTTGAGCTGGATTTTGGCATTGACACAAACCACTACTTTCGGAAATTTTATTTTGAAAGAAGAACCTTCCAAATCGGGAAAAGATCCTTATGACAAACCTTTCTATCATAAGTTTGCCAAGATACTTACCCTGCTTATCAAATACCGTTGGTACACTTTAACGGCAGTGATAGCTTTGTTTATAGCTTCGTTGGTAACTATGGGGCTTATGCCTCAAAACTTCTTCCCGAATCTGGACAAACCCTATTATCGTGCAGACTGTTTCTTCCCCGACGGATATAGCATTTTGGAAGTGCAGCGCGAGATGCAGAAAGTGGAAAAACATTTGTTGGAAGATCCCGAAGTGAAAAATGTTTCCGTTACTATGGGAAACACCCCTCTCCGTTACTATCTGGCAAGCACTTCCGTAGGTCCGAAACCTAATTTCGCCAATGTGCTTGTAGAATTGAAAGACAGCAAATATACAAAAGAAAAGGAGACGGCTTTTGACCGTTATATGAAAGAGAATTATCCCGATATTCTTGCCAGAACCAGTTTGTTCAAGCTGTCTCCGGCAGTAGATGCGGCTATTGAAATAGGCTTTATCGGGAACAATGTAGATACGTTGCAGATGCTTACCAATAAAGCGATAGAAATCATGCACCGCAATCCTAACCTTATCAATATCCGTAATAGTTGGGGGAATAAAGTTCCTGTTTGGCATCCTATATTTTCTCAGGAGCGTGCGCTTGGCATGGGAGTGTCCCGCCAGTCTATGGCGCAATCCATTCAGATAGGTACAAACGGCATGGCTTTGGGCGAATACCGTGAAGGTGATGTGTTAATGCCCATTTTGCTGAAAGGTAATAACATGGATTCGTTCAGCATCAATGATTTGCGCACATTGCCTGTCTTTGGTTCAAGAGATGTGACTACCACTCTCGAACAAGTGGTGAGCAATTTCGATTTGTCTTACCGTTTCAGTAATGTGAAAGACTATAACCGTCAGATGGTGATGATGGCACAGTGCGATCCTGCCCGTGGATATAATGCTATTGCAGCCTTCAATGAAGTGTGGAGTGCTGTGAAACAAGAAATGAAAGTGCCCGAAGGTTATACCATGAAATTCTTTGGAGAACAGGAAAGCCAGGATGAATCCAATTCAGCGTTGGCCGCCAACCTGCCGTTGACTTTCTTCCTTATGTTTGTCACACTGTTGTTGCTGTTCCGCACTTATCGCCGTCCTGTCGCTATCTTGCTGATGATACCTCTTATCTTCATCGGTGTGGTGCTGGGACTTTTGGTGACAGGCAAAACATTCGACTTCTTCTCTATTCTCGGTTTGTTGGGGTTGATTGGTATGAACATTAAAAATGCGATTGTGCTTGTTGACCAGATCGGAGTCGAGAAGCGTGCGGGCAAAGAACCGCTCGATGCTGTTGTGTCTGCCACCGTCAGCCGTATTGTACCTGTGGCAATGGCTTCGGGAACCACTATCTTGGGTATGCTTCCCCTATTGTTTGATGCCATGTTTGGCGGAATGGCTGCTACCATTATGGGTGGACTGCTTGTGGCTTCGGCATTGACACTGTTTGTGTTGCCTGTAACCTTCTGTGCCATATTGAAGATACATAGTTAGAATTTTAAATGAATGGAGAAATGAAATATAATAAAAGTATATTATTCGTTTTGGCGTTATTGTCGTCACTTGGTGTTTATTCACAAGAGAAACTGTTGCTGGAAACCTACCGTGAAAGGGTTTTGGATTACAGCCAGACGTTTAAACAATCCAAGGAACAGACCAAGGCAACCGAAGCAAATACCAAGATTGCCTTTAAAGGTTATCTTCCCAAAGTAGACCTGAGTGCGGATGCCAGTCTCAATTTAAAAGAGATAGATAAATGGAACGACCATTTTAATCACACATATGGTGCGCAGTTGGCGCTTTCGCAACCGCTCTACACGGGTGGAGCTTTGAAAGCACAGGAAAGGATTGCCGGATATGATTATGAAATCAGCCAGTTGAGTGAGGAACTTACTATCGACCAGATATATTATCAGGCAAACGCTGCTTATTGGAATGCTTCGGCAAACTTGGCTCTTTACAAGTCGGCACAGGAATTTTATGATATTGTAAAGAAACAACATGATGTTATTTCCGACCGTTTTCAGGACGGAATGATTTCGCGTACGGACTTGTTGATGATAACCACCCGGTTGAAAGAAGCCGAACTTCAGCGAAGTATTGCAAATAAGAATTATATTCTGGCAATGCAGAATCTTCATATCCTTATGGGAGTGGAGCCCAATGCTCCTATGGAAGAGTTGATGGAGATTAATGCTCCTTGTCCCAAACCGGTAGTGCTTACTTTGGATGAAGTGCTGAGCCGCCGTCCCGATTACGTGAGTTCTTCCATTGATATTGAGCGTCAGCAGGCAGTTCGCAAAGCAGCGATTTCAAAGTATAACCCTACTTTGAGCATGTATGTAAGCGGAGGGTGGGGTATTCCTAATTTGAAAATTCCCGGATTAATTCCCGGTGATCCCGATTTCAATGCAATGACAGGCATTAGTCTCAGTGTTCCTATTCTTCGCTGGGGGGAACGCCGTCAGACCAGCATACAAAATCGTGCGTTAATCAATATAAAGAAGTACCAGCAAACCTATGTTGCCGATAATATCAATGAAGAGTTTTCGGCTGCATGGACAAAGATAACCCAAACGGAAGAACAGGTATCCATAGCTACCGAGAATGAAGATTTGGCACAGGAGAATTTGGATTTGGTTACTTTCTCATATAATGAAGGAAAGGCATCTATGGTTGATGTGCTCAGTGCACAACTTTCATGGACTCAGGCCCGCAGTAATATTATCAGTTCATTGCTTGCTCATAAAATGGCATTGGCTGAATACAAGAAAGTAATTGCCGCAAGGTGATTATTTAATTAGAATGGAAGGAGGGGCTGTTCCGAAAGGAACAGCCTTTTTTGTCTTATCCCATGCACGAGGTTAATCCCACCGCACTTGCTATGGCTGTTGCCACCGCGATTACAATTTTGAGGACAGTTCCCCAAATACTCTTTTTGTTTTCTGACATGA
>ERZ826016.415-NODE-415-length-53703-cov-22.520653_pt1 | contig 53703 bp, 45 predicted proteins | sample MGYA00519872_ERZ826016 | MGnify/ENA primary metagenome ERZ826016 (study PRJEB31778, sample SAMEA3449218) | human gut metagenome | biome: human gut; feature: human-associated habitat; material: faeces | place: United Kingdom | collected 2010/2012 ... | reverse complement strand
GCCGATTTCTTTCATGGATTTATCCTGTATCTTCTTAATAATTTCCTCCCATTTCTCTTTGGATTGGGCAATGCCCTGGGGAACATTCAGGATAGAGCCTACTTTATACTTGCCGATAACAGTATCCAGCAATGCATCGTCTATCTGGAACTCTTTAGTCGGATTATCACGTTTAGTAATGACATCAATGGTAAGTTCCGTCATTTGGCCAATCTTCTCTTCGAGGGTCATCTTTTCGAGCAGTGCCTCCACCTTTTTCTCAATATTCTCGTCTCTTGGAATAGCGGGCGCTACCGTAGTTTGTGCCATAGCAGTTGACACCAGCCCGGAGAGGGCTACAAATAAGATCAATTTTCTACTCATGGTTTTGTTTTTTATTTAATAAGATAGTTTTATCTTACTTATTTCTGACCTGCCATGCTTCTACAGTAGTCACGGATATAGTTTATAATCAGGAAACAAGCCGGTTCAAGCACTGTGCCGTGATTAAAACCTTGCAGTTCGTACAAAGCAGACTTCTTGTTCCCGATATTCTTTAGCACCGAAGCAAGCAATGCATTTTCTTCCCAACGATCCGCCATTTCCAGGTTACGGTCACCAGTAATCAGTATTATGGGAGGGGTATCTTTGCGTACACGATTCACAGGGGCATACTCATCAATAACAGGAATACCATTCGGCAATCCCCGTTCTTTGCGAATAGTGAAGTGGGTTACGGTCTGCCCGCTAACAGGAAGATAAGCGGCTACTTTATCGGCATCCGCACCATAAGCTTCCATATACTTTTTATCCATAGCCAGCATTAATGAAAGATAACCTCCTGCCGAATGACCGGAAACAAATATCTTATCTTTACTACCACCGAATTCTTCTATATGGCTGAATGTCCACGCCACAGCCGCGGCAGCATCTTCAATATAAGCAGGATTTTGGGCTTTGGGACTCAAGCGATAATTCACCGCTACTACAGCAAAGCCTCTATTCATCAATTCTTGTGGAATATGCTTACCGCCACCTTCCAGTCCCCCACCATGAAACCATACAATGGTAGGGAAATCTTTCTTGTCCACCGGATAGTAGACATCCAGTTTACAACGTTCTTTTCGATAGGCATCAGTTTCCTCATCGGAAACATAAGAAAGGTCTTTATCCGTTTTATACACTCCTTGTGCATGCAGGGTAAATATACAGAATAATAGCAACAGGAGAGTCACTTTCCTTTTCATGGCATCTTCATTTAAAGTTTTGCAACTGCAATATTAGGCAATTTATCTAAGAAAGTTACTCTTCAGGTACTGAAATATAGCATCTATTCGTTACATTTGTACCTTTCTTAAAACTTCAAACTTTATGGCACATCGTCTGAATACTAACAAACAGTTTATGGTAGGCAACGGCATCCTGGCCTTTGCAGTTATTTTCGTTGTCGTCATCTTCGTTTACATGAGCCTGCGGCTGCAGAAGCAGAAAGATGAAGACCGGAACTTTATCGAAACGTACACCATCACCCTGGAAAAAGGATTTATTGGAGATTCCCTGTCACTAATGATTAATGACAGCGTGCTGGTGAATAAGAAAATAACCGAAGAACCATTCAGTATGGATGTGAAACGTTTTGCCGAGCAGAGCGCATTGTTGATTGTGGATAAAGCAACAGATCAACTATCCCTGTTCGAACTGAGTGAGAAAGGCGGTAACTACCGGTTTGAAAAAGAGAATGGGGAAGTAAAGCAGCTGGCTCAAAAATAGAACTTATGCTTCAGTGATTTTCCCGGCATCTTAAATGTCAGTTCCACAAAGTTCTCTTCGTCTTCCAGACAGTCTTCGCTATTATAAGTTATCAGAATGTCTTCGCCACATGGCACAGCTTTCAGTTGGGAAGCGCAGTTAGAAGTAAGTTTCGGCATAGCAGCCGTAGTTATCTTCTTTCCTTTTATAAATAAGGAGACTATATAAGCATCCTTGCCGTCCGACTTTCCTTCGGCAGTGATAAAGGTTGGCAATTTCCGGTAGTTCTGAACAACACCTTCCGCCCATTCGCGACGTGTCTTATCGAAGAAATATTCTGCGGCGGGACGCATTTTTGTGATGCACTGGTCTATTTCTTCCACCGAAGAGATATCGGAAATACGCTCTTCCATCTTCTTTATCAAGTCTTCCATTGCACGATCCTGCTCTTCGAACTGACGAACCAACGCTTTATGTTCACTTTCAGGGAAGGGATAGCGTATCGCATAAGCGTACGTTATCTTACCGGACTTCTTATCACGGCGTTTCTCCCAATACGAACCATCGACTTTAGAAAGTGAGATCCCCTTGATAAAAGGCAAAGAAGCCGCACGGGTAGAACCTTCGGCCATATACTGATCGACAAACTCCGTGATACGGTCACCGTTACCGGAAGTCTGTTTCACTGTATGCGAATCCGAGAACTCGATATTCTGTGCCACAGCCTGAATAATCTGGCGCTTCACACTTTCCAGACATTGCTGGCGTGCCTCTTCCATCGAACCAGTCTCCGCAGAAGCCACGATATAGCCGGACTCCGCAGACTCATACCAGACGGGAGCTTTCTTATCGCTCTTTTCAACGACTTTATATGCCTGGGCAAATAATGAAACTGTTCCCATGCAGAAAAGCAAAGCAACCGTAATTCCTATTCTTTTCATCTTCATAAGCGGTTTTCCTTTCTTTATTTCCAATCAACGGGCAGATTATGGATAATCACTTTACAGTTATCCACCGTCATTTCTACATACGAAAGTGTGGCACAAGGAGTACTGACACCTTTGATTTCGAACACCTTACCTATTCTGACACCTTTCGGCATCTTGTTTCCATAAGTCCAGGAAGTACAGCCATTCGTCTCTATCTGAGAGAAATTAGTAAAGGTCGCACCATCCGGATCAATTGCCGAAGTCATACGAATAGTCGCACTGTTATTCGTCATACCTGTATTGGTGAAGCGGGCATAGACACGAATACTTTCAGCCGTTTCATTGCCTTCACAAGACACCAGTTCGAAAGAAAGGTCATTGCAGGAAACCGAAATCTTACATTCGGGCAAAGGAGCCTTCTCCGGCTGCACGGCAACCGGTTCGGAAGACGTCACGGGCTCTGCGACAGGAGTAGGTTGCACTTCCGGAGCAGGTTCCGGGGAAGCCGGTTCTTCGGGAGCCGGTTCAGGAATAACAGGCGATTCTTGCGGCTCCCGCTTCCCTATCTTTTGCAATATACCCAACACTTCATCGTAGCAAGGTACCGTTTCGGGAACTATAGACAAATAATCCGCAGCTTCATTCAAGAGCCCGGCATCTATCAGCACCTCCGCTTTCTTAATGATGACAGGACAATTCTGCTGGTAGAAATCAGCAATACGCTTACGTGTAGTGCGGATGAAACGTACAAAAGCCGGATCGGTAACCTTGATGCCGGAGATAAGCGAAGTAATCGCATCGTCCTTACTTCCGGTAGCGTCTCCCTGTACCTCGATAACGGCCGTTCCATATACACTGTCGTCATACTTATTGCGGGCGGTCAATGAAAATTCACCTGTAACCAGCGTCACATCCCGCAGCAATCCTTCCGTCTTCTTCGTCTCTCCGAGAACAAGTTCGGGCTGAATGACGAACGCATTGTAAAGTGAAGCAGTTCCGGCATTATTGCGGGCAATAATTTGCTCCACTTTCAGTTTCAGTGCATCCATGTTCTTCTGACTTAATCCCTTCTGCGTGGGCGTACCCGCCACAAAATGAATGTTATCCTGCGCCGCCGCACCCAGCGAAACGAGCAACAGTAAAGCCCATAGAAATCTATTCTTCTTCATAAAATGCAGATTTATTTAATGGTTACAGTCAACCCTTGCCCCATTGTAACTACAGAGGCAACATATTCTCCCCCTAATTTCTCATCGAGGAAGCTCTTCAGTTCGGTACTGAAGCGGGAAATGGTATAAGCGCGTCCCTGCGCTTCATCCCAAATTGGCACTTGTACGGACATATCGATCACCTTGTCGTTGCTGCGGCTCATATCGTAAACGCCATTCAAGGCGTGAACCTGCAACCAGTCTTCCAATACGGTCTTGAAACTTGCGCTTCCATCGGGCAACGGCTGGTCAAAGTCCCAGTCGGTGATGGATTTCGCCAGTACCATTTGGATAGCCATCTCACGACCGTTCTTCACAATGTCATTGAAAGAAGCCTGCAACTTAGTAAAGAACTCATCTTTTACCTTTTTAAGAGCATAGTCCGTCAGCTTAATGGTATCTGTAGTGACATACTTACCACTTTGGAAAGTGGCGCTTGCCAGATTGCCTGCCGTCTGAAATTCAGTTGCCGTCAGCTCCAGCGACACTTCGCTTTGACGTCTTGTATCAGTGGTTGTCATCACTTTGGCAGTCACAATGATATCCGCACCCATATTCTGAATCATCTTAGTTACGGCATCAGACTGAGTGCCGGCTGTCAGCACGTCATTCCGTTTCGCCCGTTTCAGTTGGGCAAGGAAATCTTTCGTCTTATATCCGCGTGAACTGAACTCACTGGTCATCTTGCTCACGGCATAACTCAACATCTGATTGTGATCCAGGATAGCACGTATATCTTCATCTTCTCTGGTATAAGGAACCACCGTCACCGTAGGCAAACTTACCTGGCTATTGGGAGTGCCCACTGCCATACCAAGATTAGTCTGCACCTTATTCCGGTTCAGATCTTTCTGCAAAGCATCGAACAAAATAGTCATTTCCACCGTGCAGCGGTATTGCTTACCTTGTTTTTCCGGTCCCTCCGTAATTGTATAGTCCTTAACAAACACAGAATAACGGTTTTCATCGAAAAAGCGGCGGTCATAGTCAGGTTTTGCAGTAGAAATCATCGGATTTCCTTTATTGACTCCATCCACCCCTGTATAGAATAAGGTATAGAAGGCAGACTTCAATGCCATATTTGCCGCCTCTTTCTTCTTCTCACTGATACCCAGGGCACGGACAGTCAATGTGTTTCCCTGCTGTTGCAGAAAGACCACTTCACTGGAATAATTCTGTCCGCAAAGAGTGGCGGACAGAAATATTCCCAAAAGAAACATAAAACAATGCTTCATAATAACTGTATGGTTTTATTAGTTGAAAATCCCGCCCATCAATGTCTGTTCGCGGGAAACGATCTTTATCGGTTGCTCATCACGGATGGCTTTCATGATTTCTTCACCACCCTTCTGCACCTTACACAAAGAGATATCATCTCCTTCAACCGCCTTCACGGTCAAACGGCCGATTTCCTTCTTGGCTTCGCGTCCGGCAACTTCACGTATGGCATAAACAGTAAATTTCTGGGCCTCTTTCACACCATTCATGGAGCCGAGGTTAATGTACACTTCCTCTGCCTTGCCTTTCTTCTCGCTATTTACTTCAAGGATAGTTCCTTCCATTTTGAAGTATTCATCCACAAAGTCGCGCATGCTGTATACCGCACTTTTGATAGTGTTGGCAATGGCTTCTTCCTTATTGCCACCGGTTCCTCCGGTCAGTCCGCTGTGCTGAAACGTCTTGGTACCGATCAATGTACCGTTCTTCGGATTGATAACTTTCAGTGTATAAGATACTGAGCCATCATAATATCCTTTTCCATCTCTTGTCTTATAAGCAGCAGTCATAGAAGATACCTGACCTGTAATGATGAACTGCGCCCCCAATTCTTCCATCACTGAGAGGCGGTCCATTTCATTATCGTCACCCGAAGAGATATTAGCAGATGAGCGACGTTGCGATTCAATACGCAAGGCATCCTGTGCATCCACATCAATCAGAATCACACGTTCCATCTTCTGTATACCCTCAATCACCGTATTACGCAAGCCCTCTACCCACGAGAACGGCGCATCGCCGGAGCGTTTGAAATAGTCAATGAATACCGTAGGCTTTCCCTTCGGCTCATCAAAGTTCTGGCAATAACCGGCAAGTGAATATACCACACAAAACACTAAGAGTACAATCTTTCTCATAAACTTCTTGAATTATATAATTTAAACTTCTGAACTTGCATCTTACTTTAATTTTTCAAAAATAAACATTTGTTATCAAACCGCAAGAGCGTTTACGTTTATTAACTCAAAAAAGAAATACAATCACGGAAAACAGTGACAACTCCTATACCATGTATTGATTGTATCAGAATCATGTCTGCATCGTACCCGAACCGTATCTGCACCGTACTTGCTCCGTACATTCTCCACTCAGAGGTACCTCTGACCGAAGGAACTACGGAGTTGGTACGGAGCAAGTACGGCTCAGATACGGTTTAAGGGTGATCCAAGTCGTGGTTAAAACTCCGTGCGATATTGCCTCAATTCTTTCCGCAAAGCTTGGGCTTTTCCTTCCGTCAATTCATCGAGAAGTGCCCAGAAACGCTCTCCGTGATTCATCTCACGAGTATGAGACAATTCGTGCAGAAGTACATAGTCTATCAGATGTTTCGGCAACAAAACCAGATAGTAAGACAGGTTGATTGTGCGCCGTGCCGAACAACTCCCCCAGCGCCCACTGCTGGAATTGATTTTTACACTTTGGTAAGGCAGATTGTGTTTCTGTGAAAGCATATACAGACGGGGTGGAAGAATGATCTTTGCATTACGACGCAGAGCCTCCTCGATGACTTTACGTAGCCATGCTTGTAATTCCGCATCAGCAAAATTGGCTCCCGGCGGACAGATAATCTGCATCTCTCCCAACTCGGAGCGTGAAAGGAAACGTTCGCGCTGTCCGCTTACAAGACTTAATTTGAAGAACTCCGTATCAATCCGAAAGTTTAAGTCTATCAGAGGACGAGTATGTTTTTTCCGGGCCACCCGCAAACGGGGACGCAGTTCTTCTATCGCATTCTTTATCTCTTTAAGTGTAGTTCCCGGCGGAATGGTTACATAGATAGCATCTTCCCGCGTACGGAAAGTCAAACGCCGCGCACGGGGATTCACTTTAATAAGAAAGCATCCAAGTTCATTATCTTCCAATACATTTTCCAAAACGACAAAACCTCCCAATGAATAAACAGACAAATAAACGAAATATCGTTCGAATATACAAATGACTAGATATCCAAAAACGGACAAGTGTCCGAAAATGAACACCTTTCCTAGAAGAATACATGCTAATTATCAGCGCTTTATAAAACTGGCATGAATATTGACCTATAGAATGCAACCGGACGTTGCCAAAAGGATTTCTGAAAAAAGAGAAAAAAGTATGCAACCTTTTTTAAGCAACTTACGTCTAATAGATAAACAGGAATAATATAAATGAATAATTATAAAACTAAAAAAGTTATGAAAAAGTTAGCAAGCCTCCTCACATGTATCTGTTTAATCCTTAGTACAACAGCGTGTTCGCAAAGCAAGAACTACAGTTCAGGTAACTGGGGTAGTAAGAAAGTGATAGCCAGCAATAAATACGTAACGAAGGATATCAAGGTAGATAACTTCAAAAAGATCAGTGTAGCCGGTAGCCCTGATGTTACGTTTACTCAGAAGTCGGGACGCCCCGAAGTAGAAGTCTACACCTCGGACAATATTGTTGACTTGCTGGATATTAAAGTAAAGGACAACACCTTATATATAGGTTTCAAGAAGGATGTCAATGTGTCTTACAAGAAACTCGAAGTACGTGTATCCGCCGAAACTCTGAATGGGATTTCTGTTGCCGGTTCAGGGGATGTCTTCCTGAAAAACGGTCTCCAGACTAATGACAATTTATCAATCAATGTTGCCGGTTCAGGAGATATCAAAGGCAGTGGTATCAAATGCAATGATATGAAAGTGTCTGTAGCAGGATCGGGCGATATCAATGCTGATAATATTACTTGTAATAACCTGAAAGTATCCGTTGCAGGATCGGGTGACATGGTATTAAGAAATGTAACAGCTACGGGCACGGAAGCAAGTGTGGCCGGATCAGGCTCGGCAACTATTACCGGTACAACCCAAACAGCTACTTACAGCGTAGCCGGATCAGGTGATTTACTTACAGAAGGTTACGAGGCTCAACGCGTCACCGCCAGTGTAGCAGGCTCGGGCAGCATCAAATGTTTCGCAACCGAGTTCCTGAAAGCACGCACCAGCGGCAGCGGAAAGATAGGCTACAAAGGAAATCCGGAACTGGATTACCCGAAGAAGAGCCTGTACAAACTTTAAGATTCTCTCTTATGACTACTATAAAAAGGATAGTTTAACACAAAAATTAAGCGAAAGGGGTTCCGGGAGGAAGCCCTTCGTTGTTTTTATCCAATGGTGTTATTTCAAACGAAGATGATTCGTTTTTGAGAGGTTATGAATCAGTTACGAGCTACAGGCTACAAGCTACAAGTAGCTGCGCTATGTTCCGAAAGGCACTTGTAGCTTGTAGCCTGTAGCTCGTAACTTCATTCCTTTCTGCACTAAAATGAATTAATTTCTCAAAAGGCTTCCCTAAAGCACAAAAAATAGGGAAACCTCCCGGCCTCCCTATTCGTATTGTTAACTTTAATATTAAATGCAGAGTATATCTCCATTTAATGCCTTTATGCCTTAGCGGATGGTTTTCAAACCTTTCATCTCCGCTTTATCAGCCTCTTTGATGCTGATGGCAACGCCGCCGCTGGCGGCTAATTTCTGTTTCAGCACACTCTTAGGTGTCACTACTACCTTACGTATACGATAACTTTGGGGATTGGTATCCCAATCTGCATCCTTACCATCTTCGTAAATGGTAGCGATATATTGTTTTCCTTCCGGAAGCCAAGAGAAAGGAATCGTTGCCGTACGACTGTTCTCATCGGTAATGCCGCCAACGAACCATTCGTTTTTACCTTTTGCCTTGCGGGCTACGGTGATGTAATCTCCCGGTTCGGCTTCCAGATACCAGCTGTTGTCCCAGTCTACCGCAACGTCTTCAATGAATCGGAAGGCATCCGGGAAACGGGCGTAATTGGAAGGCAAGTCGGCTACCATCTGGATAGGAGAAGGCATGGTCATGTAGAGTGCCATTTGCTTCACCAAAGTGGTATGCACGCGTTCGTTGGGTTTCTCACCGTTGTAATAAGACAGTCTTGTCTCGAAAATACCCGGGGTATAGTCCATCGGACCACCTTTCAGGCGGGTAAAAGGCAGGATACAGGTATGATCGGGATCATTGCCGCCCATTGTTTCGAACTCTCCGCCACGGGCAGATTCCTGAGCCAACCAGTTGGGATAAGTACGGCACAAACCGGTGGGGCGTACTGCCTCGTGGCTATTAACCATTACTTTATAATCAGCAGCACGACGGGCTACATGGATGTAATGGTTGTTCATCCATTGGGAAGAATGATATTCATTACGGGGGATGATGTAACCTACGTAACCGGTTTTTACGGCATGATAGCCATTGTCTACCATGAACTGGAAGGCCTCATCCAATTGGCGTTCGTAGTCGGCAGCATTGGCGGCTGTTTCGTGATGCATTACCATTTGCACGCCTTTTTCTTTGGCATAACGTTGCAGTTCTTTGACGTCGAAGTCGGGATAGGCTTTATTGAAAAGGAACTGACGGTCTTTCCGGTAGGAAGCCCAGTCTTCCCAACCTTCGTTCCAGCCTTCCACCAGTATTCCGTCGATGCCATGGGCAGAGGCGAAGTCGATATATTCCTTCACATGGGCGGTATTGGCGGGGTGATGACCGTTGGGTTTCAGTTTTGCATAATCTGTAATGCCGGGTTTGGCCTGATAGAAATCACTATACGCCCAGGTCTTTCCTTCGCCTGTGAACATTTCCCACCACACGCCGACGAATTTCATCGGACGAATCCAGGAGGTATCTTCATATTGGCAAGGTTCGTTCAGATTATAAATCAATTGAGAAGCAAGAATGTCGCGGGCATCATCACTGACAATAACGGTGCGCCAGGGAGACAGCACGGGCAGTTGCAAGTAGCCTTTCTTACCCAATTTATCGGGAGTCAGGTGGGCGCTCAGTTTAAACTGTTTGTCGTCCACATTCAGCAACATACCGGCATAATCCACTAAAGCGGCTTCATGGATATTCAGATAGATACCATCTTCGCTTTTCATCATTAACGGGGTTTGCACTGTCAGGTCACCTTCGGCTTTCGATTCATAAGATTTCTTGGCGATTCTTTTCTCCATATCCACTGCTATTTCCGATAGAGGGGCGGTGGTATAGGCAAACTCATTGGTATCATAATCGCCGGGGATACAGAAAGCTTTGTGATTTCCCGTGAGATTGAATTCGGTTACTTCATCTTTTACGGTGAGGTAGTTCATCTTGCGTTGCAAAGGCAGTTCGTAGCGAAAGCCCAGGCCATCATCGAACAGACGGAAACGGATATTCAGGATCCGTCCTGTTTCCGGTTGTTCCAAGGTGACGGTCATTTCGTTATAATGATTCCGTACACGGTTGTACTCACCCCAGACGGGATTCCAGTAGTTATCAACAGAAGCACGTTCAAGGTTTGTTTGTTTGAATCCTCGGGTCAGGTCGGCTTCTTCCGTCAGGAGACCTAAACGACCGGAAGTTAAAACGGGTTTGCCTTTATAGTCCAGCCGGTATGCCGGAACGCCGTCTGCCTGCTCCATAAACTCCAATGACAGGTTACCGTCAGGAGAAGTGAGTTGCTGGGCCGAGGCGAACGAGCCGAGGCAAAGGAAAAAGGCAATAAAAAGAGAATGTTTCATATTCTATTATGGTTTTAGTATGATACTTTTAAACACTAATATCATCTCATCAATACTTAAAGATTCGATACTGATAAGGGCACAGACTCAGTTCTGCTTCCAGCTTCTCTTCTGTTCCGCTATACATATCTTTACTTGGATGTCCGTTCCACTCTTGCGGAAGCGTCACATTTACTTCACGATTACGTACATTTACAGCAACCAACACACGGTCTTTACCATCCTGTTTTTCAAAGAGCAGCACATCGGGTTGCGGATATGTCTTCAATCCCCCTTTACGGATAGCCGGATACTCGTTGTAAAGAGCCATCAGATGACAGTATTCCTGATACAGTTCACTGTTCCCCGTCCAATCCACCGGAACATACGTAAAGAAGTTGATAGCTTCGGGATAACCCGCCTCTTGTGAACCATAAATCAACGCTCCTCCATGCAGATAAGTAGTCAGTACGAAAGCTGCCATAGAGCCGCGCACATCTCCGAATTCTTTAGTAGGCGACATCTTTGCCGACTCATCATGATTGGTGGTAAAACGCAGTTTCACTTTTCCTACGGGGATAGTGTCATACTCCGCTTTATCCGTAGCAAACAGTTCCTGTGCCGGAGCATCTTTTACGAATACATCGCGAAGTGACTCCAGAAAGTCCCAGGAATAATTCATATCGAAACCAGCATCAAAGTGGTCGCGTCTTTTCCCTTCAGCCAGCATCAGCAACGAACGCCCGGGGATGGCACGCAAAGAGTCGAGCGCCTGTTTCCAGAAGTCGAAGGGAACAAAGTCCGCCGCATCACAACGGAAGCCATCGATGCCGATTTCTGTAACCCAAAACCTCATGGCTTCAATCATTGCCAGGCGCATCTCCTGATTATCAAAGTTTAAGTCGGCCACATCCTTCCAACCGGTTCCGGCAGGAAAGATTATGTTTCCGGCCTCATCCTGCGTATACCATTCTTTGTTGGCAATCCATGCATTGTCCCAGGAAGTATGATTGGCTACCCAGTCGATAATCACATTTATCCCCTTCTGATGGCAAGTGGCAACCAAAGCCTTAAACTCATCCAGTGTACCGAACTCCGGATTCACTCCTTTATAGTCCTTCACACAATAGGGGGAATTCACTGATTTCTCCTGCCCCACTTCATTGATCGGCATAAACCACATCACGTTGATTCCCAATGCCTGAATGGAATCTAAGCGACGTTCCACCGCCTTGAATGACTTCTCAGGAGCAAACACACGCGGATTGACCTGATACATCACCACATCTTCCACAGCAGGCAATGCCGCAACTTTCGCCGCCGCTTCGCCCTGCCGCTTACCTGTACAGGCAGCAAGCAGGCACAGCAGGCTTACAATAAATATATATTTCTTCATATTATCCTTCTATTTTCCAGATGTAATATTGATAGGGCTCCAACGTAATCGTCCTTGGCAATACGGTGCTTTCACCGGTCCAGAGATTCTTTGCACTATCCCCTACCCGTTCCATAGGCAGATTCAATCTTTCCTGATTGCCACTGGTATTTATCAGTACCAGTATCTTTTCCGTACTGGAAATACGATAAGAACATATCGCTTTACTCGTCTGATAAAGTTTGATCTCTCCATTTTGTAAAGCAGGAGAATTGCGATACAATTGCATCAGTTTGGTATAATCCGCCTGATAATCGGCATTAGAGTTCCAGTCCATCGCCTGATAGCCAAAGAAAGAGAGGGCCTTGTCATAAGCCAGTTCCTGCGAACTATAAATCATTGGGCAGCCACCCATAGAAATAGAGGCCACAAAGGCTGAGAAAGCACCTTCCTTGGTTTGATAAGCCTGCACGGGCGATTTTTCGGAAGCCATATCATGGTTGGTGGAATAACGCATAAGTAACCGTTTATCTGTTACTGAAGCAAGCTCACTACGATGTGTATCATACAGATTAGCCACAGAAGCGCTTCCTGCATATACATCCTGTAGTTTATAAGCGAAGTTCCAGGCATACAGCATATCAAAGCCTGCATCGTAGAGTGCGGTTTGTGAACCTTCGGCCAGCATCAGCAAGGTACTTTTGGCGGCACGAAGCTTCGTGATAGTTTCCTTCCAAAAGTCATTGGGCACACCTTCGGCATGGTCGCAACGGAATCCGTCTATGTCAGCTTCGGTCAGCCAGTAAAGCATAGCCTCCTGCATGGCGGCACGCATGGCAGTGTTGTCATAATTCAAATCAGCCACATCGTCCCAACCCATTCCCGGGGGAGAAACAATATTGCCGTTGGCGTCCTGCGTATACCAGTCCTTATGTTCCGTAGTCCAGGCATGATCCCAGGCGGTATGGTTAGCTACCCAGTCCAGGATTACCAACATACCTTCGGCATGAGCCTTCGTGACTAATGCTTTCAGATCGGACAGGGTTCCGTAGGCAGGATTGATAGCCTGGTAGTCCTTCACACAATACGGAGAACCGACAGCATTCTTTTCACCTTGCTGGAAAATGGGCATGAGCCAAAGGACATTGGCTTCCAGCTTTTTAATACGCGGCAGTTGGGCAGTCAGTCCATTCAGCGCCTGCGTTTCACCGAAGAGTGCCGGATTGGCTTCATAAATCACCATTCCGTCTGTAGTAACGTCATCTGCGGGAGGCGGCATATCAGGATCATCATCCGAACTGCATCCGGTAAAGCTCAACAGCAAAAGGCTGGAGCACAAAATCTTAAGGATATCTTTTAGTCTCATATTTATTAAATTAATTGGTTCTATCTCAATTCTCCTCCTTCCGGAAGGAGGAGTACCCGTAGGGGGAGGTGGTAGGAAAAATATCTTTTCACCTTATAATTTTATGTATCTACCTACCACCTCCCCCCTTTGGGGTACTCCTCCTCCCAGGAGGAGGAGAATTGAGATAGTATAAGTTATAATTTCAAATAATCTGTTTCAAGGCATGAAACAAACGGTTTCCCGCCTTGAAACTCAAAGCATCTTAGGGCTTGGGCAGTTTTTCATAAGAAGTAGCTGTGATGGAGAAGTAAATATCTCCTATCAATGCTGTATACAGCCCGCCATCTTCTATTTGCTGTCCGCCTCCATTATTATTGAAAATCAAATTCGAATACTTACCAACATGTTCCGATAAATCAAAGTATTTATAAGTAACGCCATTGATTTCCCTCGTTCCGGTTACCTGTATGCCGGGCCAACTGTCACCAATTGCAGCATCGCCCCAACCATAGAGAGCCAAAGCATCCCAACCGGAATTATCCTGTACATAGACCGTACAATCTTTTATTTCACTACAGCCATCACCCGAGATGCGGAGATAGTAATCACGATCTATCGTCAGGTTATAGTCATCCAACTGACTTCCACCGCCGTTATTATTGAATATCAGATTGACATTCTTATTTGTACAATCCGGTGTCAGATGGAAACACTTATACGTCGTACCGTTGATTTCTTTCGTCTCCGACACTTGTATGCCGGGCCAGCCGCCACCAAGTTCCACATCTCCATAGCTGTAAAGTGCCAACGCGCCCCAACCGGTATTATCTTCCACATAAAGAGAATAGCGCGTACCGTGATTTGCGGGATCTATCTCCTCGCACTTCTCTGGAGTAATGCTGAAATAGAAATCGCGGCTGAAAGTGATGTTCTTAACGAAAGACAGCACGAGTCCCGGATCGTCTTCCTTTTTGTTATTATTAAATGTCAGCTTCAGACTTTGATTCATCAGTTCCACATCGGTTTCAAAGTATTTATAAACCACTCCGTTGATTTCCTTTGTTCCGGCAGGTTCAAGTCCCGGCCAGTCTTCATTGTTATCACCAGCTCCGGAGATGTAAAGTGCCAGATCTTCCCAACCGGACTGGTCGTCTACATAGATGCAATAGCTTGCTTCCGGATCTATCTCTTCAAAGCCTTTGTCGGTAATGCGAAAGTAGAAGTTTCTGTTGAGCGTTACTGCCGGACCGTTCACCTGCACATCTACATTATTGAATATCAGATTCAACCCTTCATAGCCATCCAGGGATTTCCCCATATCGAAGTACTTATAAGTGACCCCATTGATCACTTCCGTACCTTTCACCGAAAGTCCCGGCCAAGCAGGCGTCACATCACCATCACCGGCCCAACCGTACAGGTACAGATTATCCCAACCGGACTTATCAGCTACATAAACCACAAAGCCATCATGTCCTTCTTCTTCCGTATTAAAGTAAGCCTCCCAGCGGTCTACCCATACATTGGTACGGGTTCCCACCTTTACATCCAGCCGATGCACCACGGTCTCATTCTTCACCGAACGTTCTTCACCTTTCGAGGCCGATACGAAGTAGAAGCCATCCGCCAGTGTCTTTCCATCTTTAAAAGTAGAAGGTAACAGATAGATTCCCCACTTGGATTCGCTACCAGTAGCTTTCTCCAACTGCCATTCCAAATTACCAACGGCAGCTTCGGCTCCTCCGTTAAAGTCGCCCACAATGTAGTATTCGTCGTCGGCAGCACTGCCTTTCGGCATGATGACTTCCAGCAGTATGGCGTTCGCCTTGATTTCGAACTGAGGCAGTTCGTCATCGAATATAATCGTATCTGTATCGCCGCACCCGTTGAGCAGAGCAAACAACGGCAACATAAACAGCCAATAAACTATCTTTTTCATGGATTTTCTGTTTTTGAGTTATTTATAATTCGGGTTCTGTATCAGTCCTTGATTGACAAGCAATGCAGAAGCAGGCAACGGATACCACTCATATTTACGATCACGCTTGGCCGGATAAAGTTGACCATTGTCCGTGGCACGTCCGAAAAACCACCACTGCCCTTGCGTGAATTTGTCGAAGCGACGCAGGTCTGTACGGCGGCGGCGACCTTCATTCAGGAACTCAACACCCCACTGGCTCAACATCCAGTCCATATCGAAGGCGGTGAAGCCACGCCCCGGTTTGTCTTTCACGTCTGCCCAGTCGCCGGCACTGAAGTAACGTTTACGTACTTCGTTCACCAATTCCTTGGCCTTGTCGGCTTGTCCGGCACGCATTTCACACTCTGCCAGCATATAATACACTTCGCTCAGGCGGAATTCCACCTCGTCGATGTTCTGGAAGTCGATGGCTGCGGAAGTAGGATATACCGGATACTTCACCAGACGAAGGCCGGAGTTCGTCTCTCCCCAACGCGGTGACATGACGGTTTCCAAATTGCGTCCCAGATTCATGAACGTACCTACCTGATCCACATACGCCAGGTCTTGTCCGTCACGGTCGGCATCGGCTTTCAAAGGCTCACCTTTACCATAGTTAGCTTTTATGGTACCTTTCAGGAAGATACCGCTGTAGCCGTTCTTCTTATCATAATTATAGTTCTTTTTACGGATGTCGCGGTCGTCGAAGCGTTCGTAGACTGCGCCCAGTTTGTCACCGTAAGCCGCATCGAGGAAGCAGGTAGCTCCCTGCGTACCTCCCAGTTCATTCACCGTTCCCGCATTGTCATACGAAGGAACCAGACAAGTACAGTTCCAACCGCTCTGGCTGTAAGTACCTCCGAAATAGTCCCAGATATTATAAGGGTAGAAAGTCATGCGCATCCATCCCATATTCAGTTTACCGTCTTCGCAGGCAAAAGCCATGATGACTTCGGGACACTCGGTATTATTGATAGAGTAAATATCACGGTAATCCTTTGCCAATTCATAGTTACCATATTTACCGCTGATTATTTCACGGCACAATTCGGCACATTCGGTATAATGGTTTTCTTTGATGAACACTTCGGCATTCAGCAACAGACGGGCCTTGATCATACGGTTCACGGCCTTGTTCATGCGGTTCACCTGATTTTCGACCATTCCTTCGTAGCAATCATCCAGCTCGGTAGCAATGAAGTTATAAATCTTCTTGCAACTTGTATCGAAGTCCGGATCGGCAGTAGGTGGCAATTCACCGTCTACTGTGGCCGGTTCAATATTCAGCGGCAATGCACCACCCCAGATTTCGAAGATATTGTAATAAGCCCAGGCACGGAGTGTACGTACTTCGCCTTCATAAGCTTTCAGTTTCTCGTCGGTCATCTTCAGGTCGGCAGAAGTTAACTTCCCCATATCAGCCAATAAAGTGTTACACAGGCCGATAGTGGTCCATGCATTCTCCCAGGCACTGCGGATAATCTTGGCATCGGGAGTCCAGTTCTGGATGGAGAAGATGAACTTTTCACCTTCATCATATCCCCACTGACCGCCATTCCATACACGCCAGGTCACCTGATCGGCAGGAAATTCCTGCATGTACCAGAAGTATTCGGCATAACTGGTAGCCCCTGTGGAGTAGATGGTAGCTACCGCACTCTTCACACTATTCTCGTCCTGATAATAGACGCCGGAGTCTACACGGTCGAACACTTCTTCCGTAAGGTCGAAGCAACCGCTCAATGAACAACCCAGAATGATTGCCAACAGACATTTATATTTCAGATATTTCATAATTCTTTTCTGTATTAATGATTAAAACGATAGCCTTATTTGAAACGGATATTCAAGCCTACGCTCAACTGGGTAGCCGAAGGATAGGCGCTGTTTGTATCTACACCCGGAGTCAGTCCGTTGATGGCAACGGCTGAAGGATCGTTACCGGAATAACCGGTCAGCGTAAACAGATTCTTAGCTGTCAGATAAACTCTCATACCCTTGATGAACTTGTTTTCTTTCGGGGTAATGGTATATCCCAGAGTCAGGTTATCCAGTTTAAAGTAATCGCCCTTTTCGAGGAAGAAGGAAGAGATCACACCGCCACCGGTTGTAATATCCGCATCTTTTCCATAAGCATCGCGCAGCACATTGTCCGTACCGCAACCTTTCAGCCCCATTCCGTAACGACGCATATTGAAGATTTCAAAACCGAAAGCACCGTTGAACATCAGGCTCAGATCGAAGTTCTTATAACGGATCGTGTTGCTCCAGGAGAGATAAGAGGTCGGTGTACCATTGCCTATATAGCGTTTGTACTTCACATCCGCCTTGGATACGGGAACCTTTTCGCCTTCATCAGTATAAATCATCATATCACCATTCTCTACACCGGCATACTCGTAACCATAGAACTGACCGATCTTGCTGCCCTCTTCCACACGGAAGAAGTATTCGCTGGTACCTACACCCGGTTTCTGATACAGTTCCACATAAGAAGCTTTGTACAGGCTGTTGGAGAGTTTATCCAGTTTCGTAGTACCGTAAGAGTAGTTGATGCCGGATGTCCATTCTACGGGAGTTCCTTTGAAAACATCGCCTTCCAGAGACACTTCGATACCACGGTTCACAGTAGTTCCTACGTTTACCAGAATTGTAGAGTAGATGTAAGGAGGCTGTGGAGCCGTATAGTTGTAAAGCAAGTCGCGTGACTGGCGGTCGAACCATTCGACAGAACCGCGCAACCTGTTCCACAAGGCAAAGTCAACGCCAACGTTCATACTGACACTCTTCTCCCAGCCCAGTTTGGAGTTGGCATTCACCGAAGGAGCATAACCTGTTACCCAAGCACCATCCATCAGATAGGTATCCGTAACATTCAGCTGGGCATTTTTATGAGAGCCGTAAGTGGCCAATGACTGATAGCAATCGAAGTCCGAACGGCCTGTCACACCATAAGAGACACGGGGCTTCAAACTCTGGACGATGTTTTGATGGTCTTTCAGGAAACCCATATTCGCCATTTCCCAGGCAAGGGAAAGAGACGGGAAAGCGCCCCATTTATGATCTGCACCGAATTTGGTAGAGCCTTCGTAACGGATGGAAGCGGAAGCAATCAACAGATTCTTCCAGTTATAGTTAACACGTCCGAAGACACCGATCAGTTTGGCAAGAGATTTACCGGTACCCATGCTTGCTTTTCCTTTGGCAAGATAAGAACCGCTTCCAAGGTTATTCCAGAGAATATCATCGAAATTGAAGTCACTGTTTCCGGCTTGCAGGCGTTCCCAGGTGGTTTGCTCGTAGTTGTAGCCTACCATTGCCTTGAAGTTGTGGTCACCCAGATCCAGCGAGTAGTTACCCAACCACTCCAAGCGGGAAGTGTACCATTTCTGGTAAGTCACTTCTGCACGTCCGTTATAACCGTTCCAGTATGATTCACCGGCGGTGGAAGGGGTATAATAGTGCTGTTTCAGATCGTTGTAGTGCAAAGAGTAGCTCAATGAAGTATTCAGCATTTGCTTTTCCGAACGGATCAGGTTGACTTTTACCTCAGCAGTACCCAACAGGTAAACGCGCTGCCCGTTATTGTCGATCTCTTTCAGTTCCTGCACCGGATTGCGTGCTCCGGTAGGAGAAGTAGGCTGGAAGTAAGTTCCGTCCTCGTTATACAAAGGCATGGTAGGGTTCATGCTCAGGGCAGTATCGAACATACCGTCGTTGCCCCATACTTCATTCACGCGACGGGCGTTGAGTGAACCGTTCAGTTCTACGATTCCATCCATCATACGCTGGTTCAGGACAAAGCGTCCGCCAAATTCTTCGCGGCTGCTGTTCAGATCGAGACCGGTTGCTTTCTTATAATTGAAAGAAGCGCCATAATATCCGTTCTTGGTACTGCCGTCGATAGAAAGATATTGGTTGTTATCATACGAGAAGTCGCGCAGCAACAGGTCGTACCAATCAGTAGAATACCCATAGTCCGTTGCACGGCGGGAACGACGGAATTCGTCTGCGCTCAAGATATCCGGGCCACTCTTTGCCAGGTTCACACCGAACCAGCTGTCGTAAGTCACTTGGGCGCGTCCGGCTTCTCCGGCTCCCTTACGGGTAGTAATCAGGATTACACCATTGGCACCACGTGTTCCGTAGATAGCGGCGGAAGCGGCATCTTTCAGTACGGTCATCGACTCAATGTCCTGTGCTGCCAGGTTGCGGATATCGCCACCTGCCACACCATCAATTACCACTAACGGGTCATTGGATGCCGAAATAGAGGTTGCACCACGAATCTGAAGGGAGGAACTTGCATTCGGATTGGCTGCCGCCGTATTGTTTACGGTCAAACCGGCCACTTTACCGGTCAGCATCTCCATCGGATTGTTCATGGAACCTTGCAGGAACTTCGATCTGTCTACCTGCACAATGGAACTGGAAAGTTCTTTCTTGCTCAATGAACCGTAGCCCACTACCACAACTTCATCCAGTGCCTGGGCATCTTCCGACAGCACTACATTGATTTCTTTGCGTCCGCTACAGGGGATTTCTTGTGTTTTGTAGCCAATAAAGGAGAAAACAAGGACGGAAGAAGGTTTCACTCCCGACAAAGTATAGTTACCGTCAATATCGGTAATGATACCATTAGTCGTACCTTTCACGGTTACGTTGGCACCGATTACAGTTTCGCCCGTGGTATCCGTTACTTTTCCTTTCACGGTTAAATCCTGGGCAAAGGATGCCACTGCAAAAAGTAATCCGGCCATAAGAAGAAGAGACCGGCACAAACATAACTTTGTTCTTTTTACATTCATACTATTAGTTTTTAGATTAGCAATCATTCTGTTCACCTCCACAGGTTGAGGCGACAATGCAAATGTCTGTAAAAAGAAGGGGGAAGAAAAAGAGGACTAAAGAAAATCTAGATTAACAAAAGAATCAAAATATTATATATCAGCAAGATAAAGCAAATAAAGGGCGTTAAAAAACTAAATGAAAACAAAGAAAGCTCTAACCAGCAAAAGACCCAATCTTCATCACCTCTTCTTCAAAATTATCACGGCAAAGAGAGCGATTCTTCAATTTGGAGCGGTAGGTATAAATAGTAGTAATGGAATAACGCAGGAAACCTGCAATCTTGGCACTGTCCGTAATTCCCAAACGAATTAAGGCGAATATACGAAGCTCTGTTGTCAGCCGTTCATCCTGTTTAGGAATAATTCTTTCTTCTTCCGGCAACAACTCATTAAAGCGTTTCACGAAATCAGGGAAGATACTAAGGAATGAATTATCGAAGTTCTGATAGAATTCTTTCAGCTCCTCATCGATGAAACGGGACGATTTCAACGTTTTGTAGAGTTCCTCCACCTTTCCCGAAGCAGCCTGTTTGTTAAGCATCCGGCGGTATCCCTCCAACTTATCAATGTATGTGGAGCACAACCCCATAAACCGGCCGACATACTCCTCCTTAATATGATTAGCCTCCGTCAGCGAATTATTCGTTTCGTGCTGTCTCTGATTTACTTCGATCAATCTTTCATTCAGAAGTTTCAGCTCTTCATTCATAGCCAGCAAATCCTGTCGCGCACGGGCCAGCTTCTTCACCTGACGAATTACATACCACACCGCACATGCCAGAAACAGCGTCAGTAAACTGGTAACAACCAGGAAGACCTGTAACACCTGCTGATGCTTCTGTTTCTCCACCTGATAGGCATGGTCTATGACCGGGAGCATCCTTGAAGCCTGCACATTCCGGAGACGGGCATTGTAGAAATTGGCATCTTCCATACTGCGCTTCATATAAACATCCGCCCGTTGCAATTGTCCCTCTTCATATAGCAGTTCCGCCAATGCACGCAAGGAATTATTCTCTTTCACCACACCACGAATATCAGCAATCGCGCTCTTTATCAAGTACTCTTTTTGCTTTTCCCGCTGTCCCGTACTCTGATAGATAAAAGCTAGAATAGAAGTCACCACTGCATAATCCCGTGTATCCGGTGAAAGCTTTTGCTGATAGGCTTCCAACATTTCAATGGCTTCCTCTCCTCTTCCTTGTTGCAGAAGTTCGGGAGTATAAGCTATGACATACTGATAAGACCCCTCTTCTACCATCTGCAATACAGAGTCGCGGTAGGTATACAGGTTATTCAGATATTCGATCTGATATTCGTCGTCCATCGCATACTCTGCATGATAGAGATAAATATCCTCAAAAGTGATGTAATATTCAATGAGTTGTTCTCTGGAAAGTTGCTTGCTATCTATAGACTTCAACAAGGCCACGCCTTCTGCATACAGACCTGTCTTTCCCAAGATGCTTGCTTTCTTCAGTTTGGCTTCATCCAGCCAATCTTGATTATTGTGCTGAAGGGCAATCTCGATATTGCGATTGATATAATGTCTTGCTGAATCGCAAATATACGCTTCATATTCATCAAAAAGTTGTTGATTGATTTGGTATTCCTCGGAAGGAGAAGTACTCTTACGAGTCCGGAAATATTCTTTGATCTGATCAATGCGTTTCAGTCTGGCCTGCTCGTATTGAACGGTGTTTTCAATTGTCCTGTCCAGAACCACCAGTAAAGAATCTATTTTCTCCTGCGCTTGCAGAAGGCAACAGAACAGCAAAGAGATTACAAAAAGCAGGTACCGGTTTTTCATGCTTACAAACGTTTACGAACAGGACAAAGATATAAAATCCTACTATAATAACCATCTTACCGGTTCGTTTTTAATAAATCGCCTCAGCTTTGAAGAGTATATATACATAAAAGGGACGCTGCATCTCGCGGCGTCCCATCTATCTTAGTTAGTTTTTATAAGAATTTGAGAGAATTGAAACTTCACAGCCTCAATTTGTTGTTTTAATAAAGCACACTAACTATATTTATGTTTAAAGCAAATGAAAATGTTATTCTTAAAAGCAAATGAAAACGTTACTTCTTCAGTTCCACCTTCTTGTCTACCCGTTGCAGACTATCCAGAATCTGTTGTTCGTGGGTAATCGTCACGTCTCCCGAAAGAGCTACCGAAGGTGTGGTAATTTGTTTGCCTATCGTATCGGCTGCGGCCACTTCTTTTACATCACTATAGAATGAATGCTGCATCACATTCCCTAATGAAAGTACCACTGCCACTACTGCGGCGGCCTTGAACAGCGGAACGAAACGTGCGGTAAGCGTCAAGCGTTTTGCCTTTACCACCGGAGTCTCCACTTCTGCAAGCACGCGGGCATCGAAATCTGCTCCCAACCCCACTTCTTGTTGCAGTTGCTGATATACGAACAAGTCTTTGTAGCGAAGCAAATGCTCCGGAACGTCGCTTCCGTTAAAGAAAGCACGCAATTGCGCTTCTTCCTCAAGGGAAGTCTCACACTGCCAGTAGCGTTCTAAAAGTTGTTCTATATATTTACAGTCCATAACCATCTATATCTAAATACCGTTGTTTTACTTTTTGCCTCGCCCTGAAGAGGTTCACTTTTACCTGTTCCTCCGTCAAATGCAGGACGACCGCGATTTCTTTATAACTCTTACCCTCTATATCCCGAAGCTGCATGATCAGCCTTTGTTTATCGGGGAGTTCATTGACCAGACGATGAATGAGTGTCATTTGCTCTTTATCCACCAAGTGATCGTAAGGGTTGGATGCTCCGGAAGTCTGTTCCATTTCAGGTGTCAGTTCCACGGTCTGAGCGTCTTTTCTTTCGCTACGGTCTATTGCCAGATTCTTTGCCACTGTCAGGCAATAAGCCTCGATAGAACCGAATTTCGTCCACTCATCACGTTTGTTCCAGACTCTTATCAGCGTTTCCTGCACAACGTCTTCTGCCTCTGCTCTGTCGAAAGTAATCCGGAGAGCCAACCGAAAGAGTTTGTCTTTCAGAGGGAGAATGTCATTCCGAAAACTGATTTCTTGCATCTCTATTAATAATGACGGTTAAGTATATGGAAAGTTACAGTTGATCACTACTTTTTTTGAATTATTTTTTGATGCGGGTTCCGCTATTCTCGTTAATTGCTGACGCTAAGGTAATTACCACTTCAGTTACTCCCGCATTCAAAGCTTCAAAAGAATTCTCCAGCTTGGGTATCATACCTCCTTGAATAACACCGTCCGCTACGTATTGTTTGAATTCGGCGGGAGTGATCTGGGGTATCACGCTATCGTCATCATTCTCGTCACGAAGCACACCCTTCTTCTCAAAACAGAATACCAATGTCACATCAAACAAAGCTGCAAGGGCTTTTGCAGTCTCTCCTGCAATAGTATCGGCATTTGTATTCAGCAGATTGCCTGCACCGTCGTGTGTCAGCGGAGCCATTACGGGCACTACTCCTTTATGGATCAAATCACCCAGAAACTCTGCATTCACTTGCTTTACATCACCCACAAAGCCATAGTCAACGTCTTTCACCGGGCGCTTTACGGAACGGATCACATCCATATCCGCGCCTGTCAATCCCAGTGCATTGACACCACGCGCCTGAAGTCCGGCTACAATATTCTTGTTCACCAGCCCGCCGTACACCATCGTCACTACTTTCAGCGTTTCGGCATCCGTGATACGACGCCCGTTTACCATCTGGCTTTCAATGCCCAGTCGGGCAGCCAATTTTGTGGCCGAACGGCCACCTCCGTGTACCAAGACTTTGTAGCCCTCGATAGCTGCAAAGTCATCCAACAACTTATGGAGGGTAGCTTCTTCCTCCACGATTTTGCCACCCACCTTTATTACTGTCAGTTTTTCTCTCATAGTTATAAGTTTTTAGCTACGAGCTACAAGCTACGAGTGGCTGCGCAAACATGCTGCATAGTACTCGTAGCTTGTAGCTCGTAGCTCGTAACTAATTCACTCCAAATAAGTATATCCGTACAGACCGGAACGATAATTGGAAAGGAATTCTTTACCCTCCTCCAACGAAATACGTCCCTCTTTTACTGATTGAGTCACCCAAGTCTCCAGTGTACGCACCAGTTTCTTAGGACTATATTGAACATAGTCAAGCACTTCCGCTACAGTTTCGCCATCAATCACTTGTTCGATGGTATATCCTTTCTCATTAACAGATACATGCACAGCATTCGTATCACCGAAAAGATTATGCATATCACCCAGAATCTCCTGATAGGCACCTACCAGGAACACACCCATATAATAAGGTTCCTTACTCTTTAAAGAATGAGTGGGCAGATAGTGTGCCACATTCTTAGTCGAGATAAAGTTAGCGATCTTTCCATCCGAGTCACAAGTGATGTCCTGCAAGGTTGCCGCACGGTCGGGACGTTCGTCCAGACGCTGAATGGGCATAATCGGGAATATCTGGTCGATAGCCCAGGAATCCGGCAAGGACTGGAACAGCGAGAAGTTACAGAAATATTTATCCGCCAACAGTTTCGGCAATCCGCGAAGTTCATCGGGAGCATGCTTCAACCCGCCTGCAATCTGGTTCACCTCACGCATAACAGACCAGTAAAGACGCTCAATCTGTGCACGTGTTTTCAAATCCACAATTCCATGACTGAACAAGTCGAGCGCTTCTTCACGAATTTGCTGTGCATCGTGCCAGGCTTCCAGCATCTTATTTTGATTCAATGTGTCCCAGATGCCATAAAGTTCCTGCACCAGTTCATGGTCTTCCTCAGTTACTTCTTCATCATCGTCCCATTCGGGCAAAGTGGTGGTTTCCAACACTTCAAAAATAAGCACAGAATGATGGGCAGTCAGCGCGCGTCCGCTTTCCGTAATAATATTGGGATGGGGAATATCATTTTTATCACTGGCATCCACCAAAGTGGAAATAGAGTCATTCACATATTCCTGAATGGAATAATTGACGCTGCTTTCGCTGCTGGACGAGCGTGTTCCATCGTAGTCTACGCCCAAGCCACCACCGATATCAACGAATTCTACTTTGAATCCCATAGAGTGAAGCTGCACATAGAATTGAGACGCTTCGCGCAAGGCTGTCTTAATGCGACGGATTTTTGTAACCTGGCTTCCGATATGGAAATGTATCAATTTCAGACAATCTTTCAGTCCTTTTGAGTCTAAAAAGTCGAGTGCTTCGAGCAATTCACTGGAACTGAGTCCGAACTTGCTTGCATCGCCGCCTGAGTCTTCCCATTTGCCGCTTCCTGAAGAAGCCAGCTTGATACGAATACCAATGTTAGGCATAACATTCAACTGCTTCGCCATCTTGGCTATCAGCTTTAGCTCGTTCATTTTTTCTACTACAAGGAAAATGCGCTTTCCCATCTTCTGGGCAAGCAAAGCCAACTCTATATAGCTCTCATCCTTATAGCCGTTGCAGATAATCAACGAGTCAGAATCTGAGTTAATAGCAATCACGGCATGAAGTTCAGGCTTCGACCCGGCTTCCAACCCGAGATTGAATTTCTTTCCATGGCTGATAATCTCCTCAACCACAGGGCGCATCTGATTAACCTTGATAGGATAGATGATAAAGTTCTGCGCTTTATAGCCGTATTCCTCAGCGGCCTGCCTAAAACATGAAGAAGTCTTCTCAATCCGGTTGTCCAGAATATCGGGAAAACGTATCAGCATAGGAGCCGCCACGTCTCGCAATTGCAACTCATCCACCAATTCTTTCAAATCGACGCCGACACCGTTTTTACGAGGTGTCACCACTACATGACCTTTGTCATTGATACCAAAGTACGAAGTGCCCCAACCTGTAATGTTGTAAAGCTCTTCTGAATCTTCAATACGCCATTTTCTCATTTTTTGTAACTCAGATGTTTGTTGTTTGATTTTAATAGGGCGACAAAAATACGATAATTCTCGATATTTATTGCGTTTTCCTCCTAAAATTACACATTTACAAGCGGTTAAATGCCCAGCAAGTTACGTAATTGCTGCACAGAATCCGCAATTTGCCGGCGGCTTTCCAACCGTCCGGCATCAAAACGGTACCTTGCCTTGCCATAGTGCGGCGCACGTTTTTCCAAGGCTTCTACAATAAAAGCTCGCAAGTCTTCGTCCGTTTTCCCTTGCAGAATGGGACGCTGCTGTGTAGCCACTCGCAGCCGGCGGAACAAAACGTCAGGATGAACATCCAGAAAAACGGTCTGTCCGTGTTCGTTCATATACTCCATGTTATCGAAGAAGCAAGGAGTGCCGCCTCCGGTCGAAATAATGACGTTTTCAAACTCAGCCACTTCATGCAGCATGGTTCGTTCCAGTTCACGAAAAGAGGCCTCTCCCCGCTCGGTGAACAGCTCACGTATGGATTTGTGAAGACGTTCTTCGATATACCAGTCCAGATCTATGAACGGTATATTCAGTTCGCGGGCAAAAGCCTTTCCTAAAGTTGTTTTACCGGCTCCCATGTAGCCGGTTAAAAAAATACGTATCATAAGCGCTTACCTTTGCGTACAAAGGTAAGCAATTCTATCCTGAGAGATTTACTATCAGATAAAAATTTTAATGCGTTCGCTCAAATCATCAAATTCTTTCCCGCCCGGTTCGGCAGCAGGAGTACCGAAAGGCATCTGTGCAATCAACTGCCAGGTTTCGGGAAGATGCCACGTGCTGCGTACATCTTCGTCAATCAACGGGTTATAGTGTTGCAGGGAAGCGCCCAGGCCTTTATCTTCGAGCATAGTCCAGATGGCCAGCTGATGCATGGCAGAGGTATGTTGCGACCACGTCGGGAAATTCTCACGATAAGTAGGGAATTGTTTTTGCAGTCCTTCCACAATGGAGCGGTCCTCAAAGAAAAGTATCGTGCCATATCCGCAAGAAAACGAAGTATCGATCTTCTTCTCCGACTGGCGATATTGTTCTTCGGACAGGCGTTCTTCCAGCTGATCCTTCACAATTCTCCATAGTTTCTGATGTTCGTCGCCCAGTAACAACACAACACGTGTAGTCTGCGAGTTAAATGCCGAAGGCACATGCTTTACTGCTGTACGGATGATGTGTACAATTTCCTCGTCCTGAACCGGAGAGTCGTTACTGATGGAATAATAGCTGCGGCGATGTTCCAATGCCTCAGCAAATGTCCGTTCTCTGATCATATTTAATCCTTTCTTTTGGTATTTAATTTTTGCTTCATATAAGGAAACAAATGAAAGGAGCAAGTTGTTCGGGAGAACCAGAATGTTAAAGAACTTCCCCTCTTATATATGACTGGTACAAATAATCTGGATTTTCAAAATACAGACTACTATTAAAATCCTCAATCTTTCGTGAAAGCCATGAGTTATACACTTCAATCAAGGCTTCAACTGGCTCTTTATCCTGCTTATCGCAGAGTTCAATGATTAATCGTTTGTATACTTTCCCTATATCCCAATAAGTAGGGATTGCATATTTAGCATCGGCAACATTATCAAACACACCTGTTTCAATATGATAACCATCAATAAGTTCATCTGTTACCTTATCTATGTTTTCGCTGTGATAAACGTCAGCCAATTCATAAATGCGCAGCAGTTTTTCTTTTCCTATCGCATTCACGACGACATTCCGGTGGTTTTTAGTTTTTCGACCAATATATTCAACCAAACTGCAAACAAAAAACAAATCATTATACTCTTTCTTTTCTCTTCCTATCATACTTTAACCTCCTCGCTCTTAATAAAAGTGAGACATTCCAAAGCTTCCGGTGTACAAAAGTTTATCTGGTGGGTAGGATGCTTGAACTTTGCCAGCACCCAGAATTGCTCCCTTGTTAGAACTCCGCTAATAAAATCTGATATGTAATTATAAATCTGGTCATTCGCCATCGCTCCGATTACAATATCATAATGATGCTTCATCCCATTACGGCAGTTCACAATAAAATCAAGCCAGTCTTCTGTCATCTCTGTAAAACATAAAACATTCAATGCCGGATTTAGTTTAAAATCATAAATATTGACAACCGATACATCATAGCGTCTTGCCCAACGGACAGCTTGCTCTTTCAATTCCGTACAGTAAAAGCCCGTACCAAAATCTTTAGCATATCTACCTTCAATAATTCCAGGAGTCTCTACCGGGCAGTATCCACCGTGATATATTTCCATAATTTTTAAATATTAGCTTAATAACACAGCGAAAGATAAGGATTATCCGATTTGCAGCAAAGTATTTACCACTTTTTCTCTACACAATCATCTTTCTCCACTTCCAAAATAAGCCAAGCTACATCTTAACATTAAAAATTAAGCAAGCTTATTTTGTACTGCCTCCGGTTTGCATTACCTTTGTCCCCGATATGGGAAAGGAGAAATTTTACGTTGTATGGGCAGGCGTCAATCCGGGCATTTACATTTCCTGGACAGACTGCCAGTTGCAGACCAAAGGTTACGAAGGAGCGAAGTACAAATCGTTCGAAACGCGCGAAGAAGCGGAAAAGGCCTTCGCCTCCTCTCCGTATGAATATATCAAACGGGCACCCGCCGCTGCTCATGCTCCCAAGAAAGATGCCGACGCCCCTCTCCCCACCTGTGTAACAGAGAATAGTCTCGCCGTAGACGCTGCCTGTAGCGGTAATCCCGGAGCTATGGAATATCGCGGTGTACACGTAGCCAGCCGACAAGAAATATTCCATTTCGGACCGGTATATGGAACGAATAATATCGGTGAGTTTCTTGCTATCGTCCACGGACTCGCCCTGTTGAAACAGAAAGGCTTCGATATGCCCATCTACAGCGACAGTGTGAATGCCATCAGCTGGATAAAACAGAAAAAATGCAAGACAAAACTGCCACGTGAACCCAAAACAGAAGAGCTATTCAAGCTGATAGAGCGCGCCGAAAAGTGGCTGCGCGAAAACACCTACACCACCAAAATTATGAAGTGGGAAACTAAACAGTGGGGAGAAATACCTGCCGATTTCGGAAGAAAATAAGCCTTTCCATTCCCCTTTCCTCTATTCATTAAGGTCAACAAAACAAGCTTCGGTATCCGTTCCCAACAGAGGAAACGAGCGTTTCCACAAAGAGATACGAGCATTCCCATTAAGAGAAACGACAGTTCCCGTTAAGAGTTACGAGCGTTCCCATTAAGGGAAACGATAATTCCCATTAAGGGAAACGTTCGTTTCCAAGTGAAGGAACGCAAGTTCCCTAGCACCAGATAGTCGTAAAACACTGTATTCCAACAAGATGTTAGTTTATATTATAAAGAAAGGAGTAGCCCTAATGTCGTTGCAATCACCTATCGCCCCCCAATAAAGAAAAGTAAAAAAGCCGGTGTAGGCAAACCAATTGCCTACACCTACCTACACCGTTACCTACACCACATAACATACTATGAATGAAAATCTTACCCTCCCGGGTGTAGGTAGTGTAGGTAAAACTGACAAAAACTTATTGTTGTATCAGCTTTCTGTTTAAGACAGAGACTGCATATCATTCAAGCGCTTATAGTATCCGTCCTTCTCCAACAAAGCCTCGTGCCTGCCGCGTTCCACAATTTCTCCTTCATAGAGTACGCAGATTTCATCTGCATTTTTAATAGTAGAAAGACGGTGGGCAATAGCAATTGTAGTACGGGTTTTCATCAAACGCTCCAGAGCTTCCTGCACCAGACGTTCGGATTCCGTATCGAGAGCAGAAGTAGCCTCATCAAGAATAAGAATAGGCGGATTCTTCAAAATAGCGCGGGCAATACTGATACGCTGACGCTGTCCTCCGGAAAGCTTGCCACCACGATCACCGATATTTGTGTTGTATCCATGCTCTGTCTCCATAATGAAATCGTGCGCATTGGCAATCTTCGCCGCCTCCATTACCTGCTCCAGTGTGGCGTTTTCCACACCAAATGCTATGTTATTAAAGAATGTATCATTAAACAGGATCGCTTCCTGATTTACATTTCCTATCAGACCACGCAAATCATGAATACGGAAATTCTTGGTACTAACGCCATCAATCATGATTTCACCGAAATGTATGTCATGGTAACGCGGAAGCAAATCTACCAGCGTAGATTTTCCCGATCCGGACTGCCCAACCAACGCAATCGTCTGCCCCTTCGGAACAACCAGATTGATATGTTTCAGAACTTCCCTCTTCCCATCATAACTGAAGGAAACATCCCTAAACTCGATTTGCCGATTCATACCATGCAAAGGAAGCGGATTTACGGGTTCCTTAATAGGATTCTCAGCCTTCAGAATCTTATCCACACGTTCCATGGAGGCCAGACCTTTCGGAATGTTGTATCCTGCTTTTGCAAAATCCTTCAACGGATTTATGATGCTATACAGAATAACCATATAGAAAATAAACGTCGGAGCTTCCAGCGAAGAATGCTCATCACCCAGAATCAGCATACCGCCAAACCAAAGCACCAATACAATCAAAAGCGTTCCCAGGAACTCACTCATCGGATGAGCCAACGCCTGACGAACGGCCACTTTATTGGTCGCATCACGCAGTTCATTACTACATCTGGTAAAGCGATCCACCATTTTATCTTCTGCAATAAAGGCTTTAATGATACGCAAGCCACCCAGAGTTTCTTCCAGCTGTGACATGGTGTCACTCCATTTGCCCTGCGCTTCCAAAGATTGGCGTTTCAGCTTCTTGCCGACCTTTCCCATCAACCAGCCCATTCCGGGAAGTACTACGATGGTGAACAGGGTCAACTGCCAACTGGTTATAATCAGTGTTGTAAAATAGAACAGAATCAAAATAGGATTTTTCAGCAACATATCCAGCGAACTGGTAATGGAGTTTTCTATTTCTCCCACATCACCACTCATACGGGCAATAATATCCCCTTTCCGCTCCTGAGAGAAGAAGCCAAGCGGCAAGTGCATTACTTTAGAATAAACCATGATACGTATATCACGAACAACTCCCGTACGCAAAGGGATCATTACCGCAGAAGAGCCGAAGTAGCAGGAAGTTTTCAGCATCGTCATGAGAGCAAGGAAAAGCCCCATAAACAGAAGCGTCATTATCGGGCCATGCACCTCTATCAACCGAGTAACATAGTAATAGAAGTTATTTATTGCTACATCTTTCAAATCATCGCTGCCCCACTCCATATAATGGTATACTTTCTCCCCGCTACCTGTCTTGAACAGGATATTCAGGATTGGAATCAACAAAGTGAATGAGAATACATTGAAAACAGCCGATAAAACATTGAGCACGATTGCCCATCCTATATACTTCTTATACGGCGACACAAAACGTCGCATCAATTGCAGGAATTCCTTCATTGCTTGGGATTTAACGAATTAAGGGTGCAAAGATACAAGAAATATCTTTAAGTTAAAGAAGATATATCCAATATTAACGAGATTTATCCATACAAGCCCCGACAAATAAGTTCTGTAGTTCATTTATATAGCACACGGAGTGATATCGGAAAAATATATCGTATCTTTGCACCCGGATATAAAACAAACGCTTTATTATGACAAAGATCGATAAGTCCGTGCTGACATTCGGAATCACTATTTTTCTGAAATTCATGTTATTCGATATATTATGGTGTATCCCGACTACTTTCGCCTCTCTTTCTACAGTTGAATGTTATACAACAAAACTGATAGCCACACTTATATTGCTTATCCCCTACGCCCTTTTCCGCATGTGGAAAACAGAGACGTTCATCATGCTCCTGCTGGATCTCCTGCTGATAGCCAATCTTATGTACTTCAGAACCTATTACACCGCCATTCCTCTGAACAGCTACGGATTATCAGGAAACTTAGCCGATTTCACCGGAAGCGTTTTCGACTCTCTTCGCTGGTATGATATACTTTTCCCATTATCCACCCTTGCGGCTGCCGTCATTCATTGGCGTACAAAAACCGCACACCAAAAGCGTCCCGCACCGGTACTTGCTTATTCGGTGGTACTTGCAGTCATCATCTGTATCTTTGGCACAGTGACCCTGATTAAAGGCGGATTTTCAAATGCATACAAGGAGTATCGCGACAAAGCATATTTCTGCTCAAGCGGACCTTCTCTCTATACCATTTTCGGTAGCCTTTGCTATGATCTGGTAGGTCAGCAGCAAAAGTTAACTCCTGAACTGGAAGCAAAGATAGAAAAATGGTTAAGTGAAAAGCCCAAACATGAAGTTGCCCTGCCGGACAGTAGTACTAATCGCCGCACCAATTGTATCATCATTCTGGCAGAATCACTGGAGAGCTGGGTATTGGAGAAAGAAGTGGAAGGACAAGAAATCACCCCTTACCTGAACAAACTTCTGAAAGACTCCACCACCATCTATGCCCCACACGTACTGACACAGGTAAAAGGCGGACGCTCCATAGATGCCCAACTCATGCTCTGTACCGGATTGCTGCCCATCAACAGCGGCACATACAGCAGCCAATATCCCAATCATGTCTATCCTTCGTTGCAGAAAGCCATGCACGAAAAGAACCATTCGCGCAACTATCTGCTCACCATAGATAAGATATCCACCTGGAATCAAGGTCCCATAGCCCAAAGTTTCGGTATGGATACCATTATCGCCTATCACGACTTCGAACTGACGGAAGCTTTCGGCACGCACAAACGTACCGGAGACGGCTCATTCTTTGCCCAATGCCAGGAAAAGATAGAAAAAGGGGAGATCTGGAAAGAAGGGGAGAATGCATATATGCAGCTTATTACCTATTCCGGTCATGCTCCATTCATATTACCGGAATATTTGAGAGAGATTTCATTCTCCTCCAACATTCCGGAAAAGATGGGTAATTATATGATCACTGCCCGCTACACGGATAAGGCTATCGGTAAATTCGTAGAGTATCTGAAAACGCTCCCTCAATATAAGGAAACGCTGATTGTAATTACAGGAGATCACGAAGGGTTAGCGTCTTATCGTGCAGAGCTATGCGAAAGTCCCGGTGGCAAAGGGATCGTGTCCGACAAGCAGTTTACTCCTTTCATCGTTGTCAACTCTCCCATAGGTATGCGTTACGATGAAGTGATGGGGCAAATAGATATGTATCCCACCCTGCTGAACTTACTCCAACTTGACGATTATTATTGGACCGGACTGGGAGAAAGTATTCTCAATCCTAAAAAGAAAGGATTCGCCGTAGGTTCACAGATGAACGTGGAAGGGAAAGGGTATAGTCCGGAAGATGTGGAGTTTGCAAAGAAGGCATATGATATTTCGGATGAGATGATACGGTTTAATTATTTCGGAGGAAAGTAAGATAATAAAGAAAGCGTTCCGTGTTTTTAAGAATCTTTGTTTGGAGAAATAGCGGAAAGGGCGTACCTTTGTTTGCATTCAAAGCAAACTTTTAAAAAGGGCATCAGCTATGGAAGAATATATAGCACCCAGAAGGAAGCACATCCCCTACGGCATGATGAACTTCGCCGTGATTCGCCGTGACGATTGTTATTATGTAGACAAAACCCGCTTTATTCCCATAATAGAAGACGCGGATAAGTTTTTCTTCTTTAACCGTCCTCGTCGTTTCGGCAAAAGCCTGACGGTAAGCATGCTGCAACACTATTACGATATAGCTGCCAAGGACAAGTTTGATGCTTTGTTTGGCGATCTTTACATCGGGAAATATCCTACGCGTGATCGCAACAGCTATCTGGTGCTCTATCTCAACTTCTCAGGAATTGTTGGTGAACTGCACAATTATCGTAAAGGACTGGATGCACATTGCCAAACTATGTTCGACTACTTTTGCGATATCTATGCCGATTATCTTCCTCAAGGTATCAAGGAAAAACTGGATGAGAAAGAAGGAGCGGTAGAACAATTTGAATATTTGTTTACGGAATGTAACAAAACCAACCAACGAATCTATCTCTTCATCGACGAATACGACCACTTCACCAACGCCATCCTCGCCGATCCCGAAAGCTTGCACCGCTACACCAACGAGACACATGGCGAAGGCTATCTGCGCGCATTCTTCAACAAGGTGAAAGCAGGAACCTATTCCAGCATCGAGCGTTGTTTCATCACAGGCGTCAGCCCCGTTACGATGGACGATCTCACCAGCGGATTCAATATCGGCACTAACTACTCGCTCTCTCCAAAATTCAATGAAATGATAGGATTCACGGAGGAGGAAGTGCGGCAAATGCTAACGTATTATTCTACCACCAGCCACTTCAACCACACTGTGGATGAACTGCTGGATATGATGAAACCGTGGTACGACAACTATTGCTTCGCACAGGGACGTTATGGTGAAACCACCATGTATAACTCTAATATGGTACTCTATTTTGTCAAAAACTACCTTGATAATGACGGCAAAGCACCGCAGAATATGATAGAGAGCAACATCCGTATCGATTATGAGAAGTTGCGCATGCTCATCCGCAAGGACAAGGAGTTCGCCCACGATGCTTCCATCATCCAGACTTTAGTGAACCAGGGTTATATTACCGGAGACTTAAAAGATAGTTTTCCTGCCACCAGCATCACCAATCCCGACAATTTCGTGAGTCTACTCTATTATTTCGGTATGCTCACTATCAGTGGTACATATAAAGGGAAAACCAAACTCACCATTCCCAACCAAGTGGTTCGTGAGCAACTCTACGCCTATCTGCTGAGTACCTATGATGAAGCTGACCTTAATTTCAGCAGTTACGAAAAGAACGAACTGTCCAGTTCCCTCGCTTACGACGGCAGCTGGCAAGCCTATTTCGGCTACATTGCCGACTGCCTGAAACGTTATGCCTCCCAGCGTGACAAACAGAAAGGAGAATTCTTTGTCCACGGCTTCACCCTTGCCATGACGGCTCAGAATCGTTTCTATCGTCCCATTTCAGAGCAGGATACGCAAGCCGGCTATGTCGATATATTCCTCTGCCCGTTGCTGGAAATCTATTCCGACATGAAACACAGTTACATTGTAGAACTGAAGTATGCCAAGTATAAAGATCCCGAAAGACGTGTGGAGGAGTTGCATCAGGAAGCAATTGCCCAAGCCAACCGCTATGCCGATACGGAAACGGTGAAAAATGCTATCGGCAACACAAAGCTGCATAAAATTGTAGTGGTGTATAAAGGGATGGATATGCCTGTATGTGAAGAGGTATAATCAATATAGAAAACCAACAATCCAGATTGGCAATTTATGCCGATAAGGGGTTTCTATATCATCTGCCAATATGAAAGTCCTTGCATCTCATAGGAAATACAACACTTGGATAAGTCGGCAACCGCATTCTTAGAAATATTTTTTATTCTAATGGCAACACATAACATTCAATAGACTCAAATTTATAACTTTCGTAATATCCGAGAATAGTAGTATAAAAATGATCCGCCCCATTAAAATATCTATATAAAGCGATAGCTTCCGGATGCGGCTTAGTATATACATATCCTAATGGTCCCTCAAAACTATATCCAGATATGCCACCAGGATAATAATCTGTTGAGTAAAAATGATCTCCCCCATTCCAATACTGATAAAGAGGCACAGTCTCTAGCACCTGTTCTGTATATATACTAAAAACAGGGGCTTCATATATAAGATCACCTGAACCATAAGATGGGCTATAGAATGTGCAATAGTAATGTTCTTTGCCATTATAGCTTTGATAAACAAATGATGTATTCAACATTTCTATCTTTTTACTATCAATATACCTAAATACAGCCTCCTTTATTTCCTGCTTCTTTATAGGATCAGAAATTAGATCATAAATAGGATACGTAGCATTCCAGTTGACATCAAACAATCTAGAATGCTGGTCATCAACCGATTCTGTCCATGCTCCCAAATTAATTGTAAAAGTTGGTCCTTGTTCGGGTACAAGCGTAATAGTAGTACCAGAAGTAGAACCACCAAGAGCTTTAATATAGCATTCCCAATTAGAATTTTTCTTATTGCGTTCCTCTACTTCCGTTTTGCTCCATGAACCGTGAGCATCAAGTCCAATATTACTTAGGTTATATTTCGCCCCAGCACTGACAGTCTCTGTCTTTTCTGTACTACTATTCTCTTCTATTATAGCTGATTTATAATATGCAGTATATTTCCCTCCAACTATTATATTAGTCAGAACATGCGTTCCATACATTTCCACAATTTTATCCGCAGAATACTTATTTAAATCTTCAACAAAAGAAGACAACAAATATTTAGATAAGGTTTCAATATCTGTATTCAGCAAATATCTTCTTTGCTTTTTAAAAACCTCCGCTCTAGCAAATGAGTATTTTGAAGAATAAGAATATTTTGAACTTGTTTTGAATCCCGTCGTTATAGTCCCTGAGAAAAAACCTTCTTTATCCTTTTTCTCTGGTAAAGAACCTACAGAACCACTAAAATTCGTATCGGTTATTATCTGAGATAAAAAAGATTGCGCATTTGCTCCTGCAAAACATCTTTGATCAATTACCCCTGAAAATTGCTTATCAAATCTATTAGGATTTGCTTTCACAAATGCTTCTACATCTAAAATTTTCAACCTTGTTGAATTCTCACCCATGTATTCATCGGTTATATCATAACCATAACCTAATACATCATACACTCCATCTCCAGCCGCCCTTGTTGTTACATTTGACACTGAAGATTCAACATTTGGTAAATCCTCTATTTCTGAACAAGAATAGAAAAGAGGCAAAAAGCCCAATAAATAATAAGATTTCTTCATAATAGTAATATTAAAAGATTAACAATTACCAAAAGTAAGAAAAATCATCATTCTATTTAATTTAAAAAGCATGTTTATAAACATGACAAAGCATCAAATCAATCATCTATCTTATACTCATTCCTATGAAAAACAAATATATACTATATAAGCCATCAACTATTAGTTTCTTTAGAAAAATTGCTTCACAGAAAATAAATAAAAGGACTAGCAGATTTACATTTTACAACAATTATCATTTTCTTAAGTATTATAAAAAATAAGGTTCAGATCTTACCTCTCAATATATAATATCTCAATCGCAAATAACCCCATACGGCAGATTTCTTATAAGAAGAAACGAGTTTCAGCAATTTCCCTGATAGTCTATTAGCAACTTCAGGATATACTACCATAGAATCAGCAATTCTCTTTATATCAGAAAAAGCCTTATCATATCGTTTACGCTGGATACTTACCTGGGTAGTCTCCAAGTGTAGAATAGCAAATTCTTTTTCAAACTCATTCCAATATCCACACTTCTTCACATAATCTTCAATCCACACTTGATATAACCTATAATCGTCATGGCGTTTCCTTGCAATGTCCTGCCGATAAGAAATCGAATTAGAATTGATATTATAATTAAGTACAGGCTTGTTTAATGCAGCAACTTTAGGATTATGCAATAAGAGTTGTGTCATCCAAATAGCATCCTCACCAAAATAGATATCAGGAACTATTTCTACTCCATAATCATAAAACAACGAACGTTTCTGAAAATGAGCCCATAAGCTCCAGTACCCTTTACCATTTAATATTTCTTTAAAGTAGGAGATGCCCACTGTTTTATCGAATGTATATGTTACAGAGCTTTCCTTCTCTTCTTGAAAGCGGCAAAAATAGAAAGCCATAGCCACAATATCAGCTTCAGATTCTTCAGCTCGCCTTACCAAATTTACTAATGCATCAGGCAAAAGCATATCATCACCATCTAAAAACTGTATATACTTACCTTTAGCTATATCCATTCCATTTTTCCGAGCTAAAGCCGGTCCCTTATTCGCTTGCTCCAATACGATAACATACTTATACGCAGATGAATATCGGTGAACAATATTCAATGTATCATCCGTGCTACCATCATCAACTATAACAATCTCTTTGTTTGCATAGTTTTGTCCTATAACGCTCTGAATGCATGCTTCAACATAGCGTTCAACATTATACACAGGAATCACTATCGATACTAAAGGTAAAGAAGCTTCCATAAATTAAAATATTTAAGTATATCAAATAGAATCACAAAAACAAAATTATACAAAAAACAGCAAATAAGCCAAATAAAGAAGATAATATAAACCCTAAAAGGCTACTTTTCTCACAATTTATTAATATTTTTGCCACATAAAACAAAACAAAGATGAGAATTGGCATACTATATATTTGTACGGGTAAATATGATATATTCTGGAAAGACTTTTACCTAAGTGCTGAGCACTATTTCTTTACTGAGGATTCTAATGTAAAACGTGAATATTATGTATTTACAGACAGCAAATCATTGTTTGGAGAAAAAGAAAATAAACATATACATCGAATTTATCAAGAGAACTTAGGATGGCCAGACAATACATTGAAACGGTTTCATATATTCTTAAGTATCAAAGAACAAATAATGCAAGAAACCGATTATATTTTTTTCTGTAATGCCAATCTCATTTTCAAGCAATCAGTAAACAACGAGATATTACCACCAACTAATGGTAATGGATTAGTCGGAACATTGCATCCAGGCTTTTTCAACAAGTCTATCGCGGAATATACATACGAACGTTCCCCGCGCTCTACAGCTTACATCGCAAAGGAAGAAGGAAAATACTATTATGCAGGTGGATTCTCCGGTGGCAGAACAAAAGAGTATATACAACTTTGTGAAACACTAAAAAAACAAATAGACCAAGACACACAAAACAAACTGATTGCAACGTGGCATGATGAGTCACACATAAACAGATATTTCCTAGATAATCCCCCAAGTATTCTATCACCTGCATATCTATACCCTGAAGGTTGGTCATTACCTTTTGAAAAGAAAATTATGATACGAGATAAAAGTAAGAAAGAGTATGGTGGCCATGAGTATCTCCGCCAAAAGAGCTCATGGCTACACCGACTATTAAAAAGACTATAAAAAAACCGTATTTTGCAACAGTTCTTTCCAGCGATATTCCAACTTATCGTTACATAGTACTACTATTTTCTCCGGATTATCTCTCAGCAAAGCTCCATATTTTCCTAACGTACCTTTGCTAGCAATCTGGTGTTTACAATGAGCTATTAAGTATAAATCCATATAACCTCTATCCGAACCATTGATGTTCACCACTTTACATTCTTTATCTGACATTTGCAAATATGGAATAAGCTCATCAGTCACCCAATCCGACTCATCTGAAAAGAAATAGAAAAAAGGAGTTTCAAACTTTCTTTTAAAATAAGCAACTGCATTCTTAAAATACTCCATTGTAGGTGGCATACCATAATCATACTGTTCCACTTTTAAATCCCCTCTGCGAACATGTACAGCCACAGAACAAGTTTTTGAATCTATCTCATTACATATCCGAAGATTTTCATCATCTAGAACATTTGGAGACATTCTAAAAAGAGAACGAAAAGCAGAAAGATAAATTTCAGGAGGGAGAAGATAATAACCACCCAAATAAATTGGTGGTTTTTTTTCTAAAAATGAAAAATCAGCAATCCTTGCAGTCGTATTGTTACCTACATAATAATATTTTTGCTTATACATGCTAATTTCCAATTGGGAAGCCTTCTGCATTTTCAAATAAGGAAATGCTTTCAACAAATCAAAGTTACGCACAAATTTATAATCTTTATCCAGCCCCCACTCATCATAAAAAGACAAATCATATGCTACTTTGTATCCACGTTCTTTATACAAGTGACCAAGTAGATACTGATACATCTGAGAGCAAACACCACCATCTAAAAGAAGTACTACCTTAGGAGATATAACTCCATATTTCAGCAATCGTTTATAAATACTTCTTTGCCATTTCATCAAAATTTTCATTCTCATATTAGTAAAATTATAATTTTCCTTGTTTCTTATAGCGTTTTAAATTCAAATAGCCCAACCAACGAGAAAACCTATATACCATAATAATTTTTCGTTCCCTCCTAGTTACCGCCGACAACAAGTCTGGAAATAATTTTATGTCACCAATAACATCTTTCATTCCCTTATCTACATCTTCTATTTTTCCCCAATGTAAACGCATTAAGATTGTTTTAAGATTAAAATAAGCTATTTCTTCTCGTAAACTCTGCAACAAACCTTTTCTAAGCACATAATCATTAATCCAACTTACATAATTTTTAAAATCATCATATTTAGAATCATCAAAATTTTCCGGATGAGACATTGAGGAGGGAGTAAAATTATAACAAATAACCTCTTTATCAATAGTTACTACTTTTTTAGAACTCAACAATAACTGAGTAGAGAGAATAACATCTTCACCTAAAGTTATATCCGGTCGTTCTATATCTTGATAATACAGAGACCTCAAATGAAATTTAGACCAAACAGACCAATAAGCTTTCCAGGTCAGTATAGCCTTCAAATAATCCCCCCCCGATAATTCTTCAAAATCAAAATATAAAGATCTTTCTCTCTTACCGTCAATACAAAAGAAGAATGGGGCAACAACAATATCTGCATTGCTTTCTTCGGCTTTACTTACAAGGGCCTCTATCGCTCCTTCACACAGAGTATCATCCGCATCCAAATATTGAATATATTTTCCACGTGCAATATCAACTCCAGACTTCCTCGCCAAAACAAGCCCTTCATTTCGATCTTTCTTTACTAAAATTACACGAGAATCCATAGCCAAATAACTCTCAGCAATTGTTTTAGTACAATCAGAACTTCCATCGTCTACCACAATCACCTCAATATTATCATAGCTCTGATTTAACGCACTCTGTATGCAATCATCTAAAGTGATCTCACTATTATAGGCTGGTATAATAATGGAAACCAAAGGAAATACTACGGGTAACCTCATCATTTTACATCTTAAAATTACTTTTTTATCTTATATCAGGTTGCCAACTTTCATAAATTCGTCCACAAACTGATTTATCTCATATCGTCCTTTCATTGTAGTTAAGGCATTTTCACTCATTTCTATTCTCAATTTATCATCATTCAATCTCTGAATAGAATCGGCCATTTCTTCCACATTCCCCCTTTTATAAAGTATTCCATTATATCCATCTTTTATTAACTCCCGATGTGCATCAATATCAGTAGCAATAACTGGAATTCCTATTTTTTGCGCCTCAATTATAACCCGTGGTTTAGCTTCTGTAGCAGAACAAAGTAACAGAATATCAGTTTTATTATAATAAATCATAATGTCATTCGTAAACCCTTCTACTGATACCATATTTTCTAATTGACTATTTTCGATCTTCTTGCGAATAAACTCCACATAAGGATTCCCTTCTGTAGCACCAACCAAATACAAATAAAAGTCTATATCGCGCTCTTTTAGTAATTTACAGGCATTTATCGCTTCTTCTTGGTTCTTATTGGTATCAAAGTTACCAACAAACAGCATTGTGAGATAAGGATTTTTCTCTTTCCTAAATTGATTAAGATTGATCCCTACTGTCACTTCGATTTTCTGTATTCTATTTTTTCTTGTAATAAATCGCCTGTAATAGTTCTTTGCAGAATCAGAAACTACCAATATTTTATACGCAGTCTTATCAACTAAATGCATTATTATTTTTTCCTTAAGCACAAATGTATAAAAACCCGTATGAATAGGCATTTCATGTATGAACCATAAATGCTTGTAGCCTCCTAATTTAGAAGCAATGGCAACTACAGGAGATGTTATTGTATTAGTAACCACAATATCTGGGTGTATACGTTTCAGATAGACCAATGTCTTTCTTGAATATTTCAATATCCTCAAAAAAAGCTCAATTCTTTTTTTAGGAGTAGAAGTCACCAACCACCAAGGCTGCTTTATAATTGTATATCCTGAAATATATGGTTCTAAAAGTTCTATAAAGTCTCCCTCTGCTGGAAATATCACATAAATATTACACTGGGGATATTTATCTTTTATCCCTTTTATTAAGTCCAGTAAACATCTCTGAGCTCCTCCCTGAGAGTTTTCTATATGAGAAGAGAATACAATATTCATATTTCAATTTATTAGAGTCTAATATACTACATTTCATCAATATACAAAAAACAATCGTAATAAAAGCAATATTACCCAAGGTTATTCAAACGAATCACAGACTTCCAAAAAGGGTAATAATCTTTATGATACCAAGCATGACATCCAAAGGGAAGTTGCTTTTTATTATAAGAATAAGCCCAATCCGGATTTTCCTCCACTGCAAATCGCAGAGCCTCCTTGAAACCAGGCTTCTTTAATTTATATTTCTTATCTGTAAGTTCATGCAACAGAAATATATCCTCCGGATAAAATGCTGCATTATCATCTAACAACCTATCTATTTTATCTTTATAATGAATTGTAATCTCCAACATCTCACTTGTTTTTCGCAATGAAAATCCTCCATTACCGACCTTATAAGCATAATACTTATCAGACATAAACGCTTTTTTATTGAACCACTTGCAAAACAAACGTTGCCAAGATAAACGTAATCTCCCAACAACACTAAGATGACGTTTTTTCCACGGAAGCCATGGTGCACCTATATAGTCATAGCCTTTTTTCGCCCAAAACAATAATTCATCTTTAAAAACATACGCATCCAACTGGTATATCAGTATATATTTGTAATCCAGAAAACGCCTATAAAAGCCCTCAGTCAACACTAATTTATTATATGCTCGTAAACTGGCAAAAGATTCATCTGAAAACGTTTCTATATGAGATAAAGAATAGTAAGATAATTCTTTTACTTCCAGTTTTTCTGGTTTTATGATAATAATCTCATATTCAGAAAGTATCTTTAAACACTGTTCTAGCGAAATCTTATCAGTATCAGACAGAGTAGGCAAATAAACCGGGACAACAACTGCTATATCTTTTTTATTCATAACAATTATTTTTTTACCATTTCTATAGCCGCTATTAAACGCTCCATTATCAAAGCCCAATTATAATTAGCCCGAACATATTGTTTACCTTTTTCTCCCATCTTTCTTCTTAACTCTGCAGATGACTCCAGCTTATGTAGTTTTTTATTAAAATCACGATTTGTCATATAATAGAAAGCGGCAAAATCACTTTTAGCACAATGCTCTTTTAAAACCTTACAATGACCATTCACCAACATAGCTTTTCCTTCGTTCATTGCCTCAAGAAGAATTAATGATAAACTTTCCCCATTAGAAGGGTTCACAACAATTTGAGCATGTTCAAGAATAGACATTTTTTCTTCATCACTAACATATCCAGTATAAATAATATCAGGATGCTCTATTTTATTAACCACTCCTCCACCTACAAGAACTAACTGCAAAGTAGAGGTACTATTCCTTCTTTTATAATCTATAAAATAAGAAAGCAAGCGATAAAGCTTTACTCGCGTAATACGCCCTACATACAACAGATAATCATCGGGCAGAGAATATTTACCCTTTGTCACTCCCCAATCTGCCGCTTTTGGAGTCTCAATACCAACACTAATTATTCCATGTTTGCCAAGCGCCTTGCCAAAAATCCTTTCTCCAAGTTTCTGCTCTTCACCTGTATTAAATCCGACATATGCTATCTTTGACATAGCAGTAGTCAATAATGACCGAAATGAAATACCCACATAGTGCATGGTTGGAATTGCAACAGTTTTATCACCCGCATAAATAGCCGTATAGTAAAAAGTAGAATAATCCAATGACATTGCAATGAAGGCTTTATACTCACCACAATGTTCTTTTATAAACTGTTGTAAACCGGAAGAATAAAAGATAGAAGCATTCATTGCCAGAACTTCCTCTTTCTGTTTATAAGTCCATACAGGATGCAAATAAGACAACGGAGCCAACAGACGAAGTCTATATAAAAAACGCCTCCACTTTCTTGCCGGTTTAGCTGCCTTTGCATACTTCTTTTCACTCTCCGGATGAATTGGGTCCGCTTTAAAACGTCGAATCAGTACTCCATTCCAATATTCAAGTCCCTCTGTATAATCATTTTTCCCTATTTCCACATTTCTAACACAAGTAGTCAAAACCTCCACATCATACTTAGGCACAAGACGTTCTGCCAACATTTGGCAATGATATTCAGCTCCACCATTTATATCCTTTCCATAACGGACAACAACAAAAGCAACCTTCTCTTTACTTTCTTGCATATTCATATTGATTCTATCACCTTCTTCAGCCTATTCATTATCATCTCCCAATCATAGTTTTCTGCTACATACTCTTTGCCTTTCCTCCCCATCGCAGTACGTAGTTCATCAGAATCCTCTATATGATGTAATTTAGAGATAAAGTCTCGTTTACCTTTATAATAGAAGGCAGCACCACCACTCTTTATACAATGTTCTTTCAATACTGCACATTTGCCATTCACAAGCATCGCCTTACCCCTACTCATACCTTCCAATAATATCAAAGAAAGGCTCTCAAACTTTGAAGGATTCACGAAGACTTTAGCATGTTGAATAATAGAATATTTTTCAGCTTCACTCACAAATCCGGTATAATAGATATCAGGATGTGTACATGGCTCCGAAAATAATCCACCTACAAGTACAAGTTTCAATTTAGAATCAGAATACCTCTTCTTGTAATCTAAGTAATATTGAATGATATGATCTAATTTTCCCTTATCAATTCGCCCTACAAATAAGAGATACTCTTCTGGTAAATTATATTTTATTTGCGTTGTTCTCCAATCTGCATCCACTGAATTTTCAATTCCAACACTAATGATGCCATGAGTTGACATCCTATATCCAAAGATCTTTTTAGCCAATTTTTGCTCAGCTGTCGTATTAAAACCGACATAAGCCACTTTAGTAAAAACATCAGTTTGGATAGAACGAAAAGTAGAACCTTCATAGTGCATCGTAGGAATTAGAATGACCCTTTCAGTAGCATATAAAGAAGCATAATACACAGGAGGGTAAACCATTGTTATAGGAATAATAGCTTTATACTCCTCTTTATAGCATTGAATATACGAAACCAAAGCCGGAGAATAAAGCGGATGACTTTGCATATATTTATGTTCAGTCTCAGCATTATAAGTCCATACTGGATATATTGAAGCAATAAACTTCAACAAGCCAAGCTGATAGAGATGTTTTCGCAGCCTTCTCGACACCTTTGCTGCACGTTCATATTCTTTATGCAAATCCGGGCGAATTGGAGCAACCGGAAAACGGCGAACAAGCACATCACCACACCACTCTTCCCCTTCTGGTAATTCATTTGTTCCCTTTACGTAATCTTTGACGCAAGTTGTCAGGACCTCTACATCATAATCAGACACAAGCCTTTCTGCTAGCATCCGACAATGTTGTTCCGCACCACCATTCATATCTTGACCATATCGAATAACTACAAAAGCTACTTTTTCTTTCATACCGATTGAATCTCTTGCTTATCTTTCACGATCCCATTCTCACACCATATCGTCTTCTCCTCAATAACTTGTCTCAACACCTGTTCGTGATATTCCAAATTCTCCCGTGAAGCAAATTTGTGATAGAGATGAAATTGTACCCCCCCCATCTTCAATTGCTTCTTTTGGATACCTGCATGGATTAATCGATAGGAAATTTCCACATCTTCCTGTCCCCACATCTCCAGAGACTCATTATAACCATTAACGCGCAATAAATCTTCTTTCCAGAAAGCCATATTACAGCCCCGGATTCTCAGCATGCTATTCTTGGCATAACGATTTGCCAAATACAAACGTAAAGTGTGTGAACGGAAAGCGTTCAACAAAAAGCTAAGGTCTTGTTTAAAAAGTGCAGGATGAGTTTCCACCCCTCTAAGTAACCGGGCAGTAGCCATTCTCCCCAAAAGCACCCGACTGCCACATACAAAATATCCCTTCTCCGCCAATTCCAGATGGTCAGCGATAAAGTGCCTATCCAAAAGGATATCACCATCAATCTGGATAATATAATCCCCTTTCGCCCTTTCAATGGAGCGATTACGGATAGCGGAAAGACGGAAACCTTTGTCCTCGTGCCATACATGCACAATAGGAATATCGGTCTTTGCCCGCATCTTATCAATCAGCTGCTTGGTGTCGTCACGTGAGCCATCATCTGCAATCAGAATCTCACAAGGCTTCACGGTCTGAGCGAAAGCGCTGTACAGACATAGGGACAAGGCCTCTTTCCAATTATATGTAGATATCATTAATGAGACTAACATGTATCAATTCTTTAATTCAACTTCATTTTTTCTGATCTTCCGGCCAATTATAATCTAATTCAGCCTCACGTTGTAGCGCTGCCCTGATAATCTCACTTGTACTCTCTATTATTTTCTTCTTAATACCTGTAGTGCTTACATCGGGAGTATAAGGAAAATAAACCACTTCCTTACCGGGCTGTTGCTTCATCCACTCAAGCCCCTCCAGATACTTATTTATCCAATCATCCCCAATGGTTACTATATCAATATCTTCTCTCTGTAATTGCGCCACCTCAGTCAGCTTCACTTGCTTCACAGCTTTAGTCACACACTTCAAAGACGAGATAATCCGGAAACGTTGTTCAAAAGGAATAATAGGCGGCATTCCTTTGTAACGCTGTATCAGCTCATCTGTGCTTACGCCGACTATAAGTTCATCGCCCAATGCCGCCGAACGTTCCAATATGTTCAGATGCCCGATATGAAACAGGTCAAAACTACCGGATGTGAATACTCTGATTTTCTTTCTTTCCATATTATATAGATTTATCGGTATTCTATTTCTTTAATTCTCTTTGCCAGATCATCCAGATCCTCTTCACTTTGAACTCCCAAATGAGAAACCCTGAAATAACAAGGAGTGCCACCCGGCATAATGAATATGTCTTGCTTCAACAATTCATTAAAGAGAATATCCCCATTCCGACGGACAAAGAACCCCGTAATGCAATTGGATGGTACTTCCGCCGGAACTTCCCAACCATTCTGTCTGCACAGCTCACGAAAATACAGTGCTTTAGCACGCACGGAAGCAATGATTTTGTCAACCCCAAGGAGTACATTCTCCTTTAAACGGGCATGCAATTGCATAAACAAACTGGTGGCCGGACTGTAAGGTGTCTGACCGCGTTCCAGATTCTTCAGATTCTCAGCAAAATCAAAATAATAAGATTTATGCAAAAAATCAGTCTGTAGGATTCTAGGCGAAAGAAACAGAAACGACAAACCCGGGGCTATATTCAGCCCCTTCTGACTACTGGTAATACAGATGTCGATATTCAACTCTTCCATATCCAAATCATCGGACAAGAAAGAACTAATAGCATCAACAACCAGCGAAACATTATGTTTCCTGCAAATAGCAGAAATTTTCTTTAAATCAAACAGTTGACCGGTAGAGGTTTCATGATGTTGACATAAAAACACATCCGGACGCGAAGCAGCCACAGCATTTTCCAGCCGGGCATAATCAATATCACGAGCAAAAGGAACTTCAAAAACTTCATTCTGAACCTGATAGTACTCGCAGAGACTCTTCCAGCGGTAGCCGAATGAACCGCCGGCTATAATAAAAGCTTTCTTTTTCAGGGAAACATAATTGGTAACCACAGCATCCATCGCACCGGTTCCTGAAGCAGTATAGAAGATAACACGCCCGCCTGGACAATGTATCAGCTCCAGCAACATACGCTCTGAGTCTTTCACTATTTCAGAAAACAAAGCAGTGCGCATATACGGAAAAGGTTCTCCTGCGATTCGAAGAATCCGCTCTTCTATATTTCCCGGAAAAACATAAGATTTCATATTTCTGCTTTTTAATAATTCTACATTACTTTTCATCACTTCTTTATCCTTCCGAACGTCTTTATACTCGTATATTTTCTCCAGAGGTTCAACTTCCGTTCTCTCGGAACACCATGACGGCGAATATAATCTTCAGCCGCTTCCAGCATTCGCCTGGCTACATTCCCATCCAGGTACGGATCGTAGTTATCAACCACCCATCGTCTTTTCGCAATAGCGCTTTCATCATGCTGCACACTTTCAAAGGCGTCCACCAATTGGGATGTATCCGTTATATCAGTCCAGTAAATGTCTTTCGCTATGGTGCGATAAGTGATTACCGGACGTCCCAGAAGCAAGAATTCATATACCGTTGAGGAAGTGTCACTTATCATGACATCGGACATTAACTGATACTTCGTAACATTAAAGCCGTCTTCCCATATAATGTGTTCTTCTTGTTCTGCCAGTTGTTTATATTCATCCACCCACTCTTTTTTAGTCAACGGATGCAACTTCAATAACAGAACGATATCCCTCATCTTTACTAAATGCAGCAAAGCCTCTTTTAATGCAGGAAGAGATGTTAAACTTGGTGAAAAAGTAGGCGCATATAATACAATTTGACTTTTTCCATGCAGTTTCAACAGTTCTTCACGTTCCCGGTCAAAATCATGCCAATGATTTTTTATCCAATCCTGCTTGGGCCAGCCGGTCTCCACGACCTCAAAATCTTTATATTCAGCAGCTAATTCCTTAAACTTTTTCGTAAAAAAAGGGCCTTGGGTGAAATAGGTGTCAAAATAGCGACGGATGATCCAATGATCTTTCTTTTCTGCCGCATAGCCATGAAAAACCTGTATCTTCACACCCGGTAAATAATAGGGAACAATATTACCCGGCACAAATATAGCTTCCGGAGAAAAATCATAAACCTCCTGCATCGAATGTGTATAAACAACTTTTCCATCCAGTGGAAAAACCGGGATCTTCGGAAGATGCACATACCACAAGATATGATTCGCCTCCGACTTTACCGCTTCCTGATATATAGGCAATAATATATCAACAGCATACTTATTTTCACAGAATAAGACAATACGCATACTTCTCTCTATAGCTCCAGTTTATACTTCACTTGATGTTTCTTTGCAAAATAAATCCAGAACTTCTTCCGGTGTGCAAGCACTTTATCAACGCAGTATTGTTCATCAGCATTGCGTGCCCGTGCATATTCTCTGGCAAGTAATTCAAAAAAGGCTTTCTGTCCCCATAAACGGGCAAAATTGGCACACCCCATATCAATACTGATCTTACCGAAACTCATGCGATTGATATCCACTAACATAAAATGATATTCACCGTCTATCTTATCGAACAGGATATTTCCGGGAGAATAATCCCGATGCATAATATCGGATTCATGCAGGCGAGCCGTATAACGGGCAAAGGCTATAACAACATCCCGGCAATCGTCAACATCGGCATTGCCGAATTCATAAAAGTTTCTTCGATAGGAAGATTGAAGACTGATAAAATAAGAGTATTTGATCAAACCGCACTTGCACTCTTCGATATAAGCGATAGGAACCGGGGTCTCAAAGCCTCTCTGAAGCAGTATATTGGGATATGAAAAGGCGCGCCTTCCTTTCGGGGCACGAAAAAAAGAATAAGCAATCCGATTTACCAAAGCCGGAACCCCATAACGTTTTATATTGATCTCCAATCCATCGTCCACCGTCATCACCTTGATGAGGTTTCTTCCAGAGTAGATCACCCTTCCCTCACTTTCAAAGATATCAGGAATGCTTTCTACAAATTTCCGCAAATGTTCGTATGCAGGATTTACTATTATTTTCATATTTTACTCTGCCTTCACCTTTTTAGACGGTCCCGTCATTCTAAAATATTTATCCATCATTTACCTTATATTCTCTTCAATCTTCGCAATAATCTCTTCAGGTTTTATCTCCCTCAGGCAAGCATAATCGCCACGCCAGCAGGGCTTCTGCCCGTAAACCGAACATGGACGGCAGGACAAATCAAGCTGCACCGTATTGGCCGGCAACTGTTTCCACCCCATGAATCCGGCATAAGGATGCGTAGCACCCCATACGGAAACAACAGGCACATTGACCAGAGACGCCAAATGCATATTAGCGGAGTCCATGGAAAGAATCACATCCAAATGACTCATCAGATTCAATTCCGTATCCATTTTCAGCTTACCAATCAACGATATGACGGAAGGATACTTAGCGGTCCAGCGGTCGAATACCTCCTTTTCACTCTTCCCTCCACCCAAAAGGAAAACTTTCACATCCGGCATTGCGGCAAAATGGGCAACAACCCGTTCCTGCTGCTCTACCGGATAAATCTTGCCCTTGTGTTTAGCAAAAGGAGCAATACCTATCCATTTATTATTCCCTTTCGGGCCTACTACCGGTTCTATTTGCGAGAAATCACCTTTTCCCTCTCCATAGATGGAGGTGAACTTCAATTGAACCGGAAGTCCCAGCTTTTCCAGCACATCAGCATAGCGCCGGAAAGAGCTTTCCTGCTTTTCAAAAACCTTATGATGACGGCGAACCAGTTTCTTCTTACCTGCCCGTCCCTTGCATATTGCAGCTACAGGCACGCCATCCAACCGAAAACGCCATCGTAAGTATTTCGCGCGAAGTATATCATGAAAATCGGCCACATAATCAAATTGTAGCCCTTTTAGTTCTGCATACAAACTGTTTAATCCTCGTAATCCTTTATGTTTCCTCGACAAATCGGCACCGTAAAAGCTTACATTCTCAGGCAACTTCAGAAAAAGAGGTTGCAATGCAGTACGACTCAGCACTATGATTTCATGCTGAGGATATTCGGCTGCCAGCGAATGCACTACCGGAACCGTCATGGCTACATCGCCAAGCGCAGAGAAACGGATAATGAGGATACGTGCCATTCGTTATCTTTTTGCATAAAGCACCGGATTCAAGGCCGGGTCATTATACATCTTCATCTGTTTATATACTTTCATATATTTTTTTCCGGATTCAATATCAGCCAGCAATTGGTCAATGGCCGACGAAAGATCTTGCTTTTGTTCCAGAAGGATGTCCAGTTTAGCCTGGCATTGAGCATGATGTTCGGGAGTAGTATCCGTACGTTCCACCTCCTTTTGCATGTGATAGATCTTTAATGCAAGAATAGAAAGACGGTCTATCGCCCATGCGGGACTTTCCGTATTAATGGTAGCCTCCGCCATCGATTTCACATCTTTATATTTATCCAGGAAATAGCTATCGATCAATTCTACCAAGTCTGTTCTGTCCTGATTAGACTTGTCTATTCTTCGTTTCAAAGTCAATGCCGCATTCGGTTCAATCTGCGGATCACGTATAATATCTTCAAAATGCCATTGCACGGCATCAATCCAATTCTTCAAATACAGATAATACTCAATCGTCTTCAACTCGTAAGGATTGTTCATCGGCGCATCCACGCTATCCGTTACATGATAATCCGCGACTGACTTTTCAAAAATGCTGTTGCAAAGGTTACTAAATGCCATAATCTTAACGAACTTTACAGTTATACAATAATACAAAGTTATGCAATATTTCCCACACAAGCAACCGTTCCCCACTTTTTATTCCCATCTTGCTCCAAAAGCAAAATATCCTCTTCCTTATTTATTTCATATTTTTACTACCCCATAACACCTTCAATAAGATAAGATGAAAGGATTCGTATGAAGAATACGTTAACAAATCAAAGCAACTTTCATAAGAAAATAGAAACCAGCTATACTTTGTTACTATAACATAGCCCCATACATATAATTAATTTCTAAATTTGCCTATATTCAAAAAACAGAATTCCATGAAAGTTATTGTTGACAATAAAATACCTTTTATAAAGGAAGCTATCGGGAAAATAGCCGACGAAGTAATATATGTCCCCGGAAAAGACTTCACCCCTGCTTTAGTGAAAGATGCAGATGCACTAATAATCCGCACACGCACTCAATGCAACCGCGAATTACTACAAGGAAGCCGGGTACAATTCATTGCTACAGCCACAATCGGCTTCGATCATATAGATACGGAGTATTGCCACGAAGCGGGCATAACCTGGACTAATGCACCGGGATGCAACTCCGCTTCCGTAGCACAATACTTGCAATCCACACTCTTATTGATAAATCTCCTGAAAGGAAAAAACTTATCAGAAATGACCATCGGCATTGTCGGAGTAGGAAACGTAGGCACCAAAGTGGCTAAAGTGGCTCGCGAATTAGGCATGCGGGTATTGCTGAATGACTTACCACGAGAAGAGAAAGAAGGAAGTACTAACTTCTGCTCTTTGCAGCTGCTTGCCGAAGAATGTGATGTTATCACTTTCCACGTACCTTTATATAAGGAAGGGAAATATAAAACTTTTCATCTGGCCGATGAAGCTTTCTTCCGTTCCCTCAAACGTTCTCCCATCATCATCAATACTTCCCGCGGAGAAGTAATAGAAACAGCCGCTTTATTGAAAGCTCTTCAAACCGGCCTGATTTCCGATGCCGTCATTGACGTATGGGAAAACGAGCCCGACATTAATCTCTCCTTATTATATAAGGTATTCATCGGCACCCCCCATATCGCCGGATACTCGGCAGACGGAAAAGCAAATGCTACGCGAATGTCTTTGGGCTCCCTGTGCCGGCACTTCGGCATACAAGCCGACTATCACATTGATCCGCCCAAACCCGAAAATCCGATCATCATAGCATCTACCCCTACAGAAGCCTATTTAAAAATGTATGATCCGCGAAAAGACTGCGAAGCGTTGAGAGCTCATCCCGAACTATTTGAAAAGTTAAGAGGAGATTATCCGCTACGGAGAGAAAAGACAGCATTCTCCGTAATAACTCCGTAGCATCTCCGTAAGTCCTCCGTAATAACTCCGTACCAGCTCCGTAGTAAGTCCGTACCCGCTCCATACTCTAAGACACGGAGATGACACGGAGATAATACGGAGATAACACGGAGCAGATACGGCTCAGAACAGAACCGGGTATGATAAAGTTATAAAGTTTTAGCCTTCGGATTCAAGCAATTTTTCTATCACTTTGGGATAAGTGTCATATTCCAGCGCATGAATACGTTGTGCCAGATCATCCGGCGTATCTTCCGGCAACACCGGGCATTTCACCTGGCAAATAATGGCACCCTCATCATAATGTTCATTAGTATAATGAATAGTGATACCACTTTCCTTCTCGCCCGCAGCAATCACCGCTTCGTGTACACGGTCGCCATACATGCCCTTTCCGCCGAACTTCGGCAACAATGAAGGATGTATATTTATCATTTTATTAGGATAAGCATGCAAAATAGTATCCGGCACGCGCGCCAGAAAACCGGCCAGCACTACAAAATCAATATCATGCTCCCGCAACACCGATAAAATCGCCTCTCCATTCTCCCAGTCACTCTTCGGAAAATAAAAGCAAGGCACTTCCAGCCCACGAGAACGCTCTAAAACGAACGCATTCTGACGATTAGTTAAAACCAAGGCCACACAAGCCAAACTTTTTTCCCGGAAATAACGGATGATATTTTCGGCATTTGTGCCGCTTCCCGATGCTAAAACTGCGATATTTTTTCTCATATTTCTTCTTTTTAGTGCACAAAACCGTGAAAAATGTGCAAAACATTGCATTTAATTCCCTAAATATTTGCGAGTGACGATAAATATTTATTCCTTTGCCCCGCAAATTTAAAGAAATAAAACTAATTATTAATTAAAAACTTAAAGTTATGTCT
>ERZ826016.409-NODE-409-length-54150-cov-3.613735_pt1 | contig 54150 bp, 50 predicted proteins | sample MGYA00519872_ERZ826016 | MGnify/ENA primary metagenome ERZ826016 (study PRJEB31778, sample SAMEA3449218) | human gut metagenome | biome: human gut; feature: human-associated habitat; material: faeces | place: United Kingdom | collected 2010/2012 ... | reverse complement strand
TCCATGTCACTTTGAGTGCCCACACAGATTGTCTGATAAATTGTTAAAGAGCAGTTGCGACGCGCTTTAGCGCTCTGTCGCGAGGTCCCGTATAATACGTTTTCCTCATTCAGAGTCAAGCGCTTATTTTGCTTTTCTCTGTCGGCTTTCAACGTCGATTTCCGTCGTTGAATCCTCCTGACCCGGCGGCTTGTTTGCCGTTGTTCCGTGTCAGTGGAGGCGCATTATAGGGAGTAATTCTGAAGTGACAAGGATAAATTCAAAAAAAGAATTCAACCGCTCACTTTTCAACCAAACCAGGTGTTGAGCTTTAATTCTTGCTTGGTTTTTAAACAAAAACGAGCCCGTTGGGCCCGTTTTTGTCGTTTTGTGATTTACTGCACTGCCACAATACGGTCGTCTTTCACCACCAGCTCGACAGCTTTCCCCGGAACCAGCTCACCGGAAAGGATCTGCTGGGCTAACGGGTTCTCAATCTGCTGCTGAATAGCGCGTTTCAGTGGCCGCGCGCCGTATACCGGATCGTAACCGTTGGCGCTCAGCAACTTCAGCGCCTCATCGGACATCCGCACTTCATACCCACGCTCTTCCAGGCGTTTATACAAACGCTGCAGCTGGATCTGGGCAATAGAAGCAATGTGTTTCTCACCCAGAGGATGGAAGACCACCACTTCGTCGATACGGTTAATAAACTCCGGACGGAAGTTCTGGCTTACCACTCCCAGTACCAGATCCTTCATATGACCGTAGTCCAGTTCGCCAAACCGTTCCTGAATCAGATCGGAACCGAGGTTCGAGGTCATGATGACCACCGTATTACGGAAGTCGACCGTTCTCCCCTGCCCGTCGGTCAGACGCCCGTCGTCGAGTACCTGCAGCAGAATGTTGAACACATCCGGGTGCGCTTTTTCCACTTCATCCAGCAGAATGACGGAATAAGGACGACGACGCACCGCCTCGGTCAGGTAACCGCCCTCTTCATAGCCGACGTATCCCGGAGGCGCACCGACCAGACGCGAGACGGAGTGTTTCTCCATAAACTCGGACATATCGATACGCACCATCGCGTCGTCGCTGTCGAACATAAAGTTAGCCAGCGTTTTACACAGCTCGGTTTTACCGACCCCGGTTGGACCGAGGAACAGGAACGAACCAATCGGCCGGTTCGGATCGGATAGCCCAGCGCGGCTACGGCGAATGGCGTTCGATACCGCTTCAACCGCCTCATCCTGGCCAATCACCCGATGATGCAGCTCCTGCTCCATACGCAGCAGTTTGTCGCGCTCGCTTTCCATCATCCGGGAGACAGGGATACCGGTCCAGCGGGCCAGCACTTCGGCGATCTCAGCATCCGTCACTTTATTACGCAGCAGACGCATGGTTTTCCCTTCGGACTGAGTGGCAGCCGCCAGCTGTTTCTCCAGTTCCGGAATTTTGCCGTACTGCAGCTCGGACATCCGCGCCAGATCGCCGACGCGACGCGCCTGTTCGATAGCGATTTTCGCCTGTTCCAGCTCGGCTTTAATAGTCTGGGTGCCGGAGAGAGAGGCTTTTTCCGCTTTCCACTCTTCTTCCAGTACCGAGTACTGACGCTCTTTATCCGCCAGCTCCTCGTTGAGCATATCGAGACGTTTCAGGCTCGCTTCATCAGACTCTTTCTTCAGCGCCTGCTGTTCCAGTTTCAGCTGGATAATACGTCTATCGAGACGGTCCAGCTCTTCCGGCTTGGAGTCGATCTGCATACGAATGCTGGACGCCGCCTCATCGATAAGGTCGATGGCTTTATCCGGCAGCTGACGGTCGGCAATATAGCGATGCGACAAGGTCGCCGCCGCGACAATCGCCGGGTCAGTGATCTGCACGTGGTGGTGCAGCTCGTAACGTTCTTTCAGGCCACGCAGAATAGCGATGGTATCTTCTACCGTCGGCTCGGCGACGAACACTTTCTGGAAGCGACGTTCCAGCGCGGCGTCTTTTTCGATGTACTGACGGTATTCATCAAGCGTTGTCGCCCCGACGCAGTGCAGTTCACCACGCGCCAGCGCCGGCTTCAGCATGTTACCCGCATCCATCGCGCCGTCGGCTTTACCAGCGCCCACCATGGTATGCAGTTCGTCGATAAACAGAATGACGTTGCCTTCCTGTTTTGACAGGTCAGTCAGCACGCCTTTCAGACGCTCTTCAAACTCACCGCGGTATTTCGCCCCGGCCACCAGCGCCCCCATATCCAGCGCCAATACCCGACGGCCTTTCAACCCTTCTGGTACTTCGCCGTTGACGATACGCTGCGCCAGTCCTTCGACGATTGCCGTTTTACCCACCCCGGGTTCACCAATCAGTACCGGGTTGTTTTTGGTACGACGCTGCAGTACCTGGATGGTACGGCGAATCTCTTCATCACGGCCGATCACCGGATCCAGCTTGCCCTGCTCGGCTCGCTCGGTCAGATCGACGGTAAATTTCTTCAATGCCTGACGTTGGTCTTCGGCACCCTGATCGTTCACGCTTTCACCTCCGCGCATTTGTTCAATCGCCTGAGTCACGTTGGCGGTTGTTGCTCCGGCGGATTTTAAAAGGTCGGTCAGCGTACCGCGCGATTCAAGCGCCGCCAGAACGAACAGTTCCGACGAAATAAAGTTGTCCTTTTTCTTTTGCGCCAGCTTGTCGCAAAGGTTCAGGATCCGCACTAAATCCTGAGAAGGTTGTACATCGCCGCCGGTGCCTTCCACCTGCGGTAAACGGCTCAAGGCCTGCTCGATGTCAGTGCGTAGTTTCCCGGCATTGACGCCCGCCGAGGTTAATAAAGGACGTACCGATCCCCCTTCCTGATTCAGTAAGGCGCTCATTAAATGAAGAGGTTCGATGAATTGGTTGTCGTGCCCGAGTGCGAGTGACTGGGCATCGGCAAGAGCAAGCTGGAATTTATTGGTAAGACGATCCAGACGCATAACTCCTCCCATAAACAGGTCAAATTTGCTACTGGAGATTAAATGAGGTCATCCCTCAATTATTCAAGGTTAAAGACCTGAACTATGCGAAAAATAAGTTTGCCTTCTGGATCGTCTTGATTCTCTAGGTTATATCAGCCAAATGAAACTTGCCATACGACCGGTGGTCTTGTCGCGCCGGTAAGAGAAAAAATCATCCTTTTCGCTTAGCGTGCAGCGATCGCCGCCGAAAATCTGCTCAACGCCGACGTTTGCCAGACGCTGCCGAGCCAGTTGATAGATATCAGCAAAATATTTCTCGCCTGCCGGACGAAAAGCCCGGTGCGCGTTCTCGTCTTTCGCCATAAAGGCATCCCGGACTTCCGGCCCCACCTCAAATGCCTGCGGACCAATGGCCGGGCCCAGCCACGCCATCATGTTTTCGGCTTTATCGGCGAAACGGGCAACCGTCTCTTCCAGAACCCCTTCGCATAAGCCGCGCCATCCCGCATGCGCCGCGGCGACTTCGGTGCCGTCGCGGTTACAGAACAGGACCGGCAGGCAGTCGGCGGTCATCACCGCACAGACGGTGCCTGGCGTACGACTATAAGAAGCATCTGCGCGTTTCGATGGATAGGGTCCGCTGTCCAGCGTCAGAACATCGGTGCCATGAACCTGCTCCAGCCAAACCGGGTAAGACGGCAAGCCACCGGCGGCAAACATCCGCCGCCGGTTTTCTTCAACATGCTGCAGATTGTCTCCGCAATGGGCGCCCAGGTTGAGCGAGTCATAGGGCGGCAGACTCACGCCGCCAATGCGGGTCGAACTACAGGCCGCCACGCTGCGGGGCATCGGCCACTGCGGTACAATCAGTTTAGTCATAACCAGTCAATATCGTCCTTATGGGCTTCAAAATCGGCACGCATCGCCTCGATGAGCTCGACCATATCCTGTGGGATGGGCGCGTGCCACTCCATTTCAATGCCGGTGATCGGGTGATACAGACGCAACATGGTGGCGTGCAGCGCCTGACGGTCGAATTTACGCAGCGCGGTGATGAACTCCTCCGACGCGCCCTTCGGCGGACGCGGCCGGCCGCCATACACCTGGTCACCCACCAGCGGATGGGTGATATGCGACATATGCACACGGATCTGATGCGTACGACCGGTTTCCAGGCGCAGGCGCAGGCGCGTATGGATGCGGAAATGTTCCATAATCCGGTAGTGGGTCACCGCCGGTTTGCCCATCGGATGCACCGCCATATGGGTACGTTTTGTCGGATGACGACTGATCGGCTCTTCCACTGTGCCACCGGAAGTCATGTGGCCGATGGCCACCGCTTCATACTCGCGAGTGATCTCGCGCAGCTGCAGCGACTCCACCAGCCGGGTTTGTGCCGGAATGGTTTTCGCCACCACCATCAGACCGGTGGTGTCTTTATCCAGACGGTGCACGATCCCCGCGCGCGGCACATCGGCAATCGGCGGATAGTAGTGCAGCAGCGCATTCAGCACAGTACCGTCAGGGTTGCCCGCGCCAGGATGCACAACCAGATCGCGCGGTTTGTTAATCACGAGGATGTCATCATCTTCGTAAACGATATTGAGCGGAATATCCTGCGGCTGGAAGCGCGCCTCTTCTTCGATTTCGACATCGATAGCGATGTGCTCTCCCCCCAGCACTTTTTCTTTCGGCTTATCGCCAATGTTGCCATTGACTAATACGTGTTGGTCCAGGATCCATTCTTTTATCCGCGATCGCGAATAATCAGGGAACAATTCGGCCAAAGCCTGATCTAAGCGTTGACCGAGTTGATTTTCGGTCACCGTTGCGGTGAGTTGTACTCGTTGTGCCATATACAGCTTCTTCGTTTAACGTTGGGTTTTACGGCTTTGCCGTTTAATATAGTGTGCTATTGTAGCTGGTCTTAATCGGGAGCAGGAACAGAGATTCTCCCGCATAAACATTTTGAGGAAGTCAAAACGTCATGACGCGCATGAAATACCTGGTGGCAGCCGCCACACTGAGCCTGGCTTTGGTGGGTTGCTCCGGCTCTAAGGAAGAGGTGCCTGATAATCCGCCGAATGAAATCTACGCGACCGCCCAGCAAAAACTGCAGGACGGTAACTGGAAACAGGCGATAACGCAACTGGAAGCGTTGGATAACCGTTATCCATTCGGCCCTTATTCCCAACAGGTACAGCTGGATCTGATTTATGCGTATTACAAAAACGCCGATCTGCCGCTGGCTCAGGCGGCCATCGATCGCTTCATGCGTTTGAACCCCACCCACCCGAATATCGATTACGTCATCTTTATGCGCGGCCTGACCAACATGGCCCTGGATGACAGCGCCCTGCAGGGCTTCTTTGGTGTTGATCGCTCTGACCGCGATCCACAGCACGCGCGCGATGCCTTCAATGACTTCTCCAAACTGGTGCGTGGTTACCCGAACAGCCAGTACGCCACTGACGCCTATAAACGTATGGTGTTCCTGAAAGATCGCCTGGCCAAATATGAGCTGTCGGTCGTGGATTACTACACCGACCGTGGCGCATGGGTTGCCGTCGTGAACCGCGTGGAAGGTATGATGCGTAACTATCCGGATACCCAGGCCACCCGCGATGCCCTGCCGAAGATGGAAAACGCCTATCGTCAGATGCAAATGAACGCCCAGGCGGACAAAGTCGCGAAGATAATCGCCGCGAACAGCAAGAACACCTGAGTCTGATTCATGGATCGCAAACGGCAGCCACTGGCTGCCGTTTTTTTATACTTTATCTCGTCAAGCTGAAGCGGTTTAGCGCCGGGTTAACTCATCAAATATGGCCTGCTTTACCGGGTTCGACAAGTAAAATCTCACTTCTTCCTGCCCTGTCTCACAAAATGAATTCGTTGACAAAAAGTGACAATAAAATGTGATTTAGATCACGCTTTTTGACATTGGGAAAGGTATGCTGGATTCACCAAGACGGGAAAGACAAGAGGTAAAATTTATGACAATGAACATTACCAGTAAACAAATGGAAATTACTCCGGCAATCCGCCAGCATGTCGCAGACCGTCTCGCCAAACTGGATAAGTGGCAAACTCATTTAATCAACCCGCACATCATTCTGTCTAAGGAGCCGCAGGGTTTTATCGCTGATGCAACCATCAATACGCCAAACGGTCATCTGGTTGCCAGTGCGCGTCATGAAGATATGTACGCCGCCATTAACGAATTGATCAACAAGCTGGAACGGCAGCTGAATAAAGTGCAACACAAAGGGGAAGCCCGCCGCGCCGCAACATCGGTGAAAGAGGCAGGCTTTGTGGAAGAAGAAGAGTAATCCTTAACTTAAGTTGTGTCATGCCACGCGCCTTCGGGCGCGTTTTTTATTGACAGAGTGAAAACAGTACAGGTACTGTAATCCCCACTACCTCAAGGAATTTACCATGAAACGTGTCCCGTTCTTCTTCGCATTCTTTTTTACCTTCCCCTGACCGGGAGGCAATTCGTCGTATAAGAAAGAATGCGAAGACGAACAATAAGGCCTCCCACCCGGGAGGCCTTTTTTATTTGATAACAACAAAGGCAACATCTATGACCGAGGAAAACCCATTACTGGCGCTGCGCGATAAGATAAGCGCACTGGACGAGAAACTGCTTGCTCTGCTGGCGGAGCGCCGCGGGCTGGCTGTTGAGGTTGGTAAAGCCAAACTGGCCTCCCACCGTCCAGTGCGTGATATTGACCGCGAACGCGATCTGCTGGAGCGTCTGATGACCATCGGCAAGCGCCATAATCTGGATGCGCACTACATCACCCGCCTGTTCCAGCTGATCATCGAAGACTCCGTCCTGACCCAACAAACCCTGCTGCAGCAGCATCTGAATAAAATTAATCCGCATTCGGCCCGCGTGGCCTTCCTTGGCCCTAAAGGCTCTTATTCGCATCTGGCGGCGCGTCAGTACGCCGCTCGCCATTTTGAGCAGTTTATTGAGAGCGGCTGCGCGAAGTTCGCCGATATTTTTAATCAGGTAGAGACCGGCCAGGCCGATTACGCCGTGGTGCCGATTGAAAACACCAGCTCTGGCGGGATCAACGACGTCTACGATCTGCTGCAGCACACCAGCCTGTCGATCGTTGGCGAGCTGACGATCCCTATCGATCATTGCGTGCTGGTTAGCACCTCGACGGATGCCGATAAAATTCAGACCGTCTACAGCCATCCGCAGCCGTTCCAGCAGTGCAGCCAGTATCTGAGCCGCTACCCGCACTGGAAGATTGAATATACCGAGAGCACCTCGGCGGCAATGGAAAAAGTGGCGCAGGCGAACTCCCCGGCCGTTGCGGCACTGGGCAGCGAAGCGGGTGGCGCCCTGTATAGCCTGCAGGTGCTGGAGCACTGCCAGGCCAACCAGACGCAGAACATCACGCGCTTCCTCGTCCTGGCGCGCAAAGCGGTGAACGTCTCCGATCAGGTTCCGGCCAAGACCACGCTGTTAATGGCGACCGGTCAGCAGGCGGGCGCCCTGGTGGAAGCCCTGCTGGTGCTGCGCAACCACAATCTGATCATGACCAAACTGGAATCTCGCCCGATCCACGGCAATCCCTGGGAAGAGATGTTTTATCTCGATATTCAGGCCAACCTGGACTCGCTGCCCATGCGCAAGGCATTAAAGGAGCTGGCGGAAATCACCCGCTCCATGAAGGTCCTCGGTTGCTACCCCAGCGAAAACGTGGTGCCAGTGGATCCGGTTTAACGTTCGCGGAACGGTAATTTCTTCATCCCTGCCACCGCAACCGGCAGGGTGAAGATGGCGCCTGACAGCGGGTACTTCGCCAGCTCATCGTCCTCCATGTTTTCCCGGGTTGTGGTGATATAGAGCGTTTTCATATCCGCCCCACCAAAGCAGACCATTGTCGGACAACGAACCGGCATCGGGTAAGTCTCCAGCTCCTCGCCCTGCGGCGAGAAACGAGCAATCCGCCAGCCGTCAAACATCGCGCTCCAGTAACAGCCCTCCACATCGATCGCCGCCCCGTCAGGGATGCCTTCGCCCGGCTGGAAACGGCGAAACACCTCGCGTCGTCCAGGCTCACCCTGTTCATCCAGCGGCGTACGGTAGATCACGGCGTTCGGCGTATCAGAGGTATACATCCAGCGCTGGTCGGCGCTAAACGCCAGACCGTTGGCGCCATGGATATCACACTGAATCACTTTCGGCTTCAGGTCATTATCGACTCGCATCAGCAGCGCGCCGTTGTAATCCCCCGGCCCCCAGAAGGTGCCGGCATAAAAACGCCCCTCGCGATCGGTCCCACCATCGTTAAACCGCGCCAGCTCCGGATTGCTCGGATTATCACAGACTTTCCGCCGCAGCAGGCCGTGGGCGTCGGTCAGCCAGATGCCACTGCGTAATGCAACGATAAATCCGCCCTTCTCACGCAGGGAGAAACAGCCGACCTCCTCCGGAAACTGCAGCACCTGGTGTTCGCCGCTGCGGGTATCGTAGCGGTGGATTTCACACTCCATGATATCGGCCCAGTAGAGGGCCTGTTCAGCCTCGCTCCAGGTCGGGCATTCCGGCAGGTATCCGGTGTAGTCAAACAGCGGTTGTGGTTCAGCCATCGTTGTCATCCCTATAAAAAAAGCCAGCGGTCGCTGGCTTTATTGTATACATCTTTTTCGCTTTACTGCCGATTATCGTTCGCCTGACGCAGTAGCGTGCGGCTCTCGCTCTGGAAACGCTGAGCGTAATCGCCAAACCAATGTTCGACTTTACGGAAGCTGTCGATAAACGCCTGCTTATCGCCCTGCTCCAGCAGGCCAATCGCTTCGCCGAAACGCTGGTAATAGCGCTTAATCAGCGCCAGGTTATTTTCCGATGACATAATAATGTCGGCGTACAGCTGCGGATCCTGGGCAAACAGGCGCCCCACCATCGCCAGCTCCAGCCGGTAAATAGGTGACGAAAGCGCCAGCAGTTGCTCAAGACGCACATTCTCTTCTGCCAGGTGCAGGCCATAGGCGAAGGTGGCAAAGTGGCGCAGCGCCTGAATAAACGCCATGTTCTGATCGTGCTCAACGGCGCTGATGCGGTGCAGCCGCGCGCCCCAAACCTGAATTTGTTCGAGGAACCACTGATAGGCCTCCGGCTGGCGGCCATCACAATAGACCACCACCTGCTTCGCCAGGCTGCCGCTGTCCGGACCGAACATCGGGTGCAGGCCAAGAACCGGGCCCTGATGCGCTGCCAGCATCGCCTGCAGCGGCTCCGCTTTCACCGAGGCAAGGTCAACCAGAATGCAATCCGCCGGCAGCGGCGGCAGCCTGCCGATCGTCTCCACGGTGGTGTGAATCGGTACGCTGACGATGACCATGCCGGCATCGGCGACGATATCCGCCGCCCGGGCCCAATCGTCTTTTTCCAGAATACGCACCTGGTAGCCGGACAGCGTTAACATCTTCTCAAACAGACGCCCCATCTGCCCGCCGCCGCCGACGATGACCACCGGCCGCAGATTCGGGTGCAGGGTTTTGAAGCCTTTGTCGTTTTCGCTGGAATAGGATTCCCGCATCACGCGACGCAGAACATCCTCGATCAGATCCGGCGGTACGCCGAGCGCAGCCGCCTCTTCACGCCGGGAGGCGAGCATCGCCGCCTCGCGCTCCGGGACGTAAATCGGCAGACCATACTGGCTCTTCACCTCGCCGACTTCGGCCACCAGTTCCAGACGCTTAGCCAGCAGGCTAAGCAACGCTTTATCCACTTCATCAATTTGATCGCGTAACGCGGTCAGTTCAGCAACCATACTTTCCTCTTACACCAAACGGGCCGCCAGATGGCCGCGGAGATCCTTATCCAGTTCACGCAGCAGCGCATCGGTGGTTTCCCAGCTGATGCAGGCATCCGTCACCGAAACGCCGTATTTCATCGTCTCACGCGGCTGTTCAGAGGACTGATTGCCTTCGTGGATATTACTCTCGATCATCAGGCCGATAATGGAGCGGTTGCCATCTTTGATCTGTGCGACAACGGATTCAGCCACGGCTGGCTGGCGGCGGAAATCTTTATTGGAGTTCCCATGACTGCAATCTACCATCAGCGACGGTTTCAGTCCCGCCTGCGCCATCTCTTTTTCGCATTTCGCCACATCTTCCGGACCGTAGTTCGGCGCCTTACCGCCGCGCAGGATCACATGGCCGTTCGGATTACCCTGCGTTTGCAGCAGGCAGACCTGCCCGGCCTGGTTGATGCCGACGAAACGGTGCGGCATCGCCGCGGCGCGCATGGCGTTGATGGCCGTCGCCAGACTACCGTCGGTACCGTTTTTAAAGCCGACCGGCATCGACAGGCCAGAGGCCATTTCGCGGTGCGTTTGTGATTCCGTGGTACGTGCGCCGATAGCGGACCAGCTGAACAGATCGCCAAGGTATTGCGGGCTGTTCGGATCCAGCGCTTCCGTCGCCAGCGGCAGTCCCATATTGACGAGCTCGACCAGCAGACGACGCGCAATCTTCAGGCCGCCTTCAACATCAAACGAACCATCCATGTGCGGATCGTTAATCAGCCCCTTCCAGCCGACAGTGGTACGGGGTTTTTCAAAGTAGACGCGCATCACCAGGTAGAGGCTATCGCTGACCTCTGCGGCAAGAGCTTTAAATCGACGAGCATATTCAATCGCGGCTTCCGGATCGTGGATCGAGCAAGGGCCGCAAACCACCAGCAGGCGCGGATCGCGGCCGGCGATAATATCGGAGATAGTCTCACGGGCATGCGCAATCTGCGCTTCCTGTTCAACGCTTAGCGGGAATTCCGCCTTCAGTTGCTCCGGGGTCATTAACACCTGTTCGTCGGTAATATGTACGTTATTCAGCGCGTCTTTTTGCATGATTGCGATCCTGTGTAGCTCGTTTGCGATAAAGGGTGCCTCAGCGGGCATGGCGTAACGATACCACACAAAGTAAAGAATTCAATCCATATTCCGTAAATTTTAATTTACACCGGCAAATTAATTGCCACTTAACTCGACAAAATATGTACTAAAATGTTTACACAGCCAAAATTCACAGCAAACTTGCGCGCTATCGCGATCGCGATTACGAAAAATCCTGGTGAGATTTGTCCCAAAGCAAAGGGCGCATGTAATGACGGGTTTTGTTAACAGTGGTATTCTGCGCCGGGCATCGGCAGCGGCTTTTCCCGCGCTATGGCGAATTTGACGGAAGCGTTAATGACAGTATTACACCGTCTTTTATTGACTGTATTTTTTCTCATCGCGGTATCTCCTGTTTTTGCTGCCGGACCTTCAGAACATGTTCGCGCTATTGTTTCCGGGATCGTGACCTACACCCGTTGGCCGGCATTAACAGGGGCGCCGAAGCTGTGCATTTTTGCCTCATCACGCTTCACCCATAGCCTGGCTCATGAAGATCCGGATGCCTTGCCCTATCAACCGGTGATAGTACGTAATCGTGAAGAAGCGTTAAAAACAACCTGCGATGGTTTTTATTTTGGCAGCGAATCGCCGACCCAACAGTCGGAATTAACTCGCCGCTATGGCCCGAAGCCGCTTTTACTCATCGCAGAACAAAATACGGATTGCTCCATTGGTAGCGCGTTTTGCCTGATCATCAACGACGACAGGGTCCGCTTCTCCGTTAATCTGGACGTTCTGACGCACAGCGGGGTCCGGGTTAACCCGGACGTCCTGATGCTTGCCCGGAAAAAACCACATGAATAAGGACTTTTCACAGACCGCGCGCCCGACATTTAAACGCGCGCTTCGTCGAATTAGCGTGATAAGCGTGGTGATCTCCATGACGCTGGTCTGGCTGCTGCTAAGCACAGCCTCAATCTTCACGCTCAAGCAGTACGCGCAGAAAAATCTAGAGCTCACTGCCGCGACCATGGGTCGCAGCCTCGAAGCCGCCCTGGTGTTTGGCGATAGCGCGGCGGCGGAGGAGACCCTCGCTTCGCTGGGGAAGCAAGGGCAGATTTCCCAGGCGATTGTGCTCAACGGCCAGAAGCAGCACTTCGCCGCATGGCGCCATGAACCGCTGGCCAACAAAGAACAAGTGAGCGGCCTTATCAGTCAATGGCTGTTTCCGGAGCCCACGGTGCAGCCCATCTGGCACCAGGGCAAACAAATCGGCGAGCTGCGACTGACCGCGCTTGATGAACTGATCAGCCACTTTCTCGGTATCTCGATTCTGGTACTGACCGGCAGCATTCTGCTCGCCTCGTTCATTGCCCTGCTGCTGACCCACTCCCTGCACCGGGGGATCGTCACCGCCCTGCAGAGCATCACCGAGGTTGTGCACGATATTCGTGAAAACCGTCATTTCTCACGTCGGGTGCCCGAGGAGCGTATTGAGGAATTCCATCTTTTCGCCCAGGACTTTAACAGCCTGCTGGGGGAGATGGAGGACTGGCAGCGCCAGCTGCAGGCCAAGAATGCCCAGCTGTTGCGTAGCTCGCTACATGACCCGCTGACCGGCCTGGCTAACCGCGCCGCCTTTCGCAACGCGCTCGCCGAACTGATGAAGAACGAGGTGGATCACCAGACCTCGGCATTACTGTTTCTTGACGGCGATAACTTCAAGCTGATCAATGACAACTGGGGGCACGCGGCAGGCGATAAAGTGCTGACGGAGGTCGCCAGCCGCCTGATGGCCTTCGCCGGAAAACGCCATCTGGCATGGCGTCTCGGCGGCGATGAGTTTGCCGTTCTGCTGCGTGAGGTGCGCTCGGAAGCCGAAGTGCAGGCTCTGTGCCAAGCGCTGTCGGAACAATTTCTTCCGCCATTCAACCTGCACAATGGCCATAGCGCCACGCTCTCGCTGAGCGTCGGTTATGCCCTGGCGTGGGAGCACGCCACCGCGGAATCACTGCAAGAACTTGCCGATCAGAATATGTATCGCATGAAAAACCAACGTATCCAGCAGACGCTGAAATAATAAAGGACTCATTATGCTCAGAAAATATTTCGTCCCCGCCCTGATGGCGGCGGCGCTTTTGACAGGTTGCCAGGCTCCTCAGGGAAAATTTACCCCCGAGCAGGTGGCGGCGATGAAATCTTACGGCTTCACTGAAAGCAATGGCGATTGGTCCCTGGGCTTATCCGATAGCATCCTGTTTGACAAGAATGACTACCGACTACGTCCCGACAGCCGCCAGCAGATCACCACGATGGCCTCGCGGCTGGCGGCGACCGGGATCACCCATAGCCGCCTTGAAGGCCACACCGATAATTACGGTGAGGATAGCTATAACGAAGCCCTGTCGCTTAAGCGCGCCAATAGCGTAGCCGATGCCTGGGCGGAAGGCGCCCATGTCCCGCGCAGTCATTTAGTCACCCGCGGCCTTGGCAAAAAATACCCGATCGCCAGCAACGACACGGCGGCCGGGCGCGCTGAAAACCGCCGGGTCACGGTGGTCATCAGCACGCCGTAAGCCTTCGCTTAATCGCTGGACTTCGCCATCCTCATTGCCGTTGCCGCGCGCCAGCGCAGGTAGTCAACGGCAATGAACAGCACCAGACTTGCCCCCATCAATGGCATGGCCAGACCCAGGGCTAACGCTATCCCCAGTACCAGCCCACGGGCAGGCCAGGCGAGCGACAGCCATGCCTGCAGCAGCGAATGCGCCGGATCCCAGACCGCCTGAGGCGGACGACGGATCCACCACAGCCGATACCCCACGCCGATGGTGACGCACAGCGCGCAGCCGAACCCTACCAGCAGCAACTGATTCACCAGACCAAAGAGGACCCCCATGTGGAAATCGACGCCCCAGCGGGTGAGCTTCGCCATCAGCGGGAAGTCGGCGAACCGGGTGCGATCCACCACCTGCATCGTGGCGCCATCGATCGCCACCGCGTCCACCTGCGTCGGCCAGCGGCGGTCGATCTCATTTACCGTCCAGGCACGTTCCTTCGAAACCGGCGGACGGATCTCCAGCCGGCTGGCGTTCAGCCCCGCCTGACGGGCCACCGCCAGGACCAGGTCAAACTGCGCTGGCTGCAGCACTGACTGATGCTGCATGGCCATCCCGTCCATATGATGCCCGGCGTGGGGATCGTGCGCCATCGGCGCCTCACCGTGCAGCAGGGTATTCACCTGCGGCGTCCACCAGCCGAAAGCCGCCCGCATTTTATCCACATTACCGCCAGCCCATTGCGACCAGGTCAGGCCGGTGGCGGAGAAGAGCAGCATGCCCAGCAGTAAGCCCCAGCCCAGCGTCACGTGCAACCGACGATGATTCTGCAGGACGTTATTGATCCGCCGTTTTGGACGTGTCATCGCCCACAGGGCAATGCCACCCAGTGCGGCAACCCACATCCATGAGGCAGCCAGTTCGCTGTATAACCGCCCGCTGTCGCCCAGCAGCAGCGAACGATGCGCATAATCAATCCACTGGCGCAGCGGCAGGATGCCGCTGGTACCGTAGACCGTCATATCGCCCTTCACCCGCAGCGAGATCGGATCGACGAAAATGGCCCGGGATTCTGACTCGCCCAGGCTCGGGTCAACAAACATAATCCGGGTAGTCTCCCCCATCGCGGGGGCCGGCCGCACCGCCAGCAGCCGAAGATTACCCTGGGTCGCTTCTTCCGCCACTGCAATCTGGGCGCTGAGCGGCTGCGGGGTCCCGTCGGCAAGGCCATGCAGCGCGTCGTGATAGAGCCAGTTTTCCAGCTGCGGCGTCGCCACGTACAGCGTGCCGGTCAGGGCAGCGACAAAGATAAACGGTCCGATAAACAGTCCGATGTAGAAATGGAGGCGACGCAGCAGGTTTAACCATGCCGCGCGCGAGGTGCAGGTTGTCATACTCTTCCTTTTTTAAAGCAAAAGAGGTTATTGCGCCGTGCGCAGATTGATTTTTATTAAAGGAAAAAAGCAGACAGCCGCGGCGGGGCGCGGGTTTCAGGGTAGAGCCAGGGGAAGTAGTGCCAGTGTTTTAATACCGGGCGAGAAGCCGGCAGGCGAATACGCCGCAGGAGCATGGCGACGAACAGCGCCAGCGCGAAAAGCAGCCCCGGGACATGGGCTAAAAGCACGCAATAGCCACACGCTTCGGCATGGTCCAGCGGCAGTTCGTGTCCGGTATGCATGGCGCCGTCTGTGCTATGCATTATCGCCATCTCGTGGTCGGGCATTTGCGCCATGCTCGCGGACGAGCTGTCCATCATCATGGCGTGATGCATGCCGGGCATCGCGCTCATGGGGTCTTTTTGCAGGGAGATGGAGATCAGGGGGGCCACGACGATCAACAGGATCGCCAACAGTGCCAGCCAGGCGGCTCGCCGTTTAGGTGTCGTTTGCTGGAAACTGTTGCTGACCACCGCCCCTCCGAATAGAGGGCGTATTGTAAATGATTTACATCACGATGGTTACAACAAAGATAAAAAAAGGGCCAGCCATCTGGCCAGCCCTTCTGTCAGGATGTCGCGAAAGCGAATCTTAGTTAAGACGCTCTTTGATACGAGCAGACTTACCAGTACGCTCACGCAGGTAGTACAGTTTAGCTTTACGTACAGCACCACGACGTTTAACAGCAATGCTGTCAACTACCGGAGAGTGAGTCTGGAAGACACGCTCAACGCCTTCGCCGTTGGAAATTTTGCGAACAGTGAATGCAGAGTGCAGACCGCGGTTACGAATAGCGATAACCACGCCCTCGAATGCCTGCAGACGTTTTTTGGAACCTTCAACAACCCATACTTTCACTTCCACGGTATCACCCGGACGGAAGGAAGGTACGTCCTGCTTCATCTGTTCTTGTTCAAGTTGCTTAATAATGTTGCTCATAATTTAATCTCTTATCCTGGGTAAACTGATATTGGGGGCTCACGCCTGCCCATCATGTTTATGCTGCTGTTGCGCGTGTTCGCTTTTGAACTGCGCCAGCAACTTTGCTTGCTCTTCAGTCAGAGCCAGGTTTTCCAGAAGTTCAGGTCTTCTAAGCCAGGTGCGGCCCAGCGACTGCTTCAGACGCCAGCGACGTATCTCAGCATGGTTTCCCGACAGCAATACTGGCGGTACTTCCATCTCTTCTAACACTTCAGGACGGGTATAGTGCGGGCAATCCAGCAACCCATCAGCAAAGGAATCTTCCGTTGCCGAAGCTTCATGGCCCAGTACTCCCGGAATGAACCGGGAAACGGAGTCAATCAGCGTCATTGCCGGTAACTCACCACCGCTGAGAACGTAATCGCCGATTGACCATTCTTCGTCAATTTCGGTTTGGATTACGCGCTCGTCTATCCCTTCGTAGCGACCGCACACCAGAATCAGTTTCTGATTCGTTGCCAGTTCGCTGACGCCCGCTTGATCAAGCTTGCGTCCCTGAGGTGACAGATAAATCACCTTCGCGCCTTCACCTGCCGCGGCTTTTGCTGCATGAATAGCATCCCGTAAAGGTTGCACCATCATTAGCATCCCCGGTCCGCCGCCGTAAGGACGATCGTCCACGGTACGGTGCCGGTCATGAGCGAAGTCGCGAGGACTCCAGCTTTCGATGCTCAGCAGGCCATTTTTTACTGCCCGGCCAGTTACCCCGTAATCGGTAATTGCGCGGAACATTTCAGGAAACAGGCTAATTATGCCAATCCACATAGCGCCGTCTTTTACCGTTTATCCGGAGAATTTAAAAACCAGGATCCCAATCTACTTCGATAGTACGCGTAGTGAGATCGACTTTCTTGATAACCTGCCCATCGAGGAACGGAACCAACCGCTCCTTGATGCCAAATGCATCTTTCAGGTTTGCCTTAATGACGAGTACGTCATTAGACCCGGTTTCCATCATATCAATGACTTTACCGAGGCTATAGCCTTCCGTTGTCACTACCTGGCAGCCCATCAGGTCTTTCCAGTAGTAGTCACCCTCTTCCAGCTCCGGCAACTGCGATGAATCCACGATAATTTCGCAATTAGTCAGTAGATTCGCGGCATCACGATCGTCAACGCCTTTCAGCTTGATGATGATGTCCTGATTGTGGTGGCGCCAGCCTTCCAGCTCAACAACCTGCCACTGACCCGCCTTCTGGATTAACCAGGGCTGATAGTCAAAAATGCTTTCGGCGTCTTCGGTGGAGGAAAACACTCTGAGCCAACCACGGATACCGTAGGAAGAACCCATTTTCCCCAATACGATCGGATCAACAGGTGCTTGTGCGGTGTGTTGCTTGCTCATCATGACCACCGTGACAGATTAAGCTGCTTTGTTAGCGGCTTTGATCAGCGCGGCAACGCGATCGGAAACAGTAGCGCCCAGGCCAACCCAGTGAGCGATACGATCCAGATCCAGGCGAGTTTCTTCTTCCGCGCCGCTAGCGATCGGGTTGAAGAAACCAACGCGCTCGATGAAGCGACCGTTGCGTGCATTACGGCTGTCGGTGACAACAACCTGGTAGAACGGACGCTTTTTAGCGCCGTGACGTGCTAAACGAATAGTTACCATAACATCCTCTTGTGTGAATAAAACAACCGGGCCCCATCGAGGAACGGAGCCTGGTGTCATATTAAAAGCCCGAAAATTTTACTGATTTCTGTGCAAAAATCAATTCAAAACTATATACGCTAAATAATTCGAGTTGCAGGAAGGCGGCAAGTGAGTAAATCCCCGGGAGCGTACACAAGTACGTGACCGGGGTGAACGAACGCAGCCAACGCATCTGCGGCTTGAATTATGACGCGTATTAGCGGCCCGGGAAGCCTGGCGGCATCATCCCTTTCATCCCGCGCATCATCTTCATCATGCCGCCTTTCGACTTCATCTTCTTCATCATGCGCTGCATGTCGTCGAACTGCTTGAGCAGACGGTTCACATCCTGCACCTGCATCCCGCAGCCGGCGGCGATACGGCGCTTACGTGAACCTTTGATGATTTCCGGTTTGGCGCGCTCTTTCAGGGTCATCGAGTTGATGATGGCTTCCATACGCACCAGCACTTTGTCGTCCATCTGCGCTTTCACGTTGTCCGGGATCTGGCCCATACCCGGCAGCTTGCCCATCAGGCTGGCCATACCGCCCATGTTTTTCATCTGACGCAGCTGCTCAAGGAAGTCCGTCAGATCGAAACCGTCGCCTTTCTTCAGTTTGGAGGCCAGCTTCTCGGCCTGCGCGCGGTCAACTTTGCTCTCGATATCTTCGATCAGCGACAACACGTCGCCCATGCCGAGGATACGGGAAGCGACGCGGTCCGGATGGAACGGCTCCAGCGCTTCGGTTTTCTCGCCGACGCCGAGGAATTTAATCGGCTTGCCGGTAATATGGCGAATCGACAGCGCCGCGCCGCCGCGGGCGTCGCCGTCCACTTTGGTCAGCACCACGCCGGTCAGCGGCAGCGCTTCGTTAAAGGCCTTCGCGGTATTCGCCGCATCCTGACCGGTCATCGCATCGACGACGAACAGGGTTTCAACCGGGTTAATGGCGGCGTGGACGTGCTTGATTTCGTCCATCATCGCTTCGTCAACGTGCAGACGACCGGCGGTATCCACCAGCAGCACGTCGTAGAATTTGAGTTTCGCTTCTTTCAGCGCCGCATTGACGATATCCACCGGCTTCTGGCCGACGTCAGACGGGAAGAAATCGACGCCGACCTGCTCAGCAAGGGTTTCCAGCTGTTTGATCGCCGCCGGGCGGTAAACGTCCGCGGAAACGACCAGCACTTTCTTCTTGTGCTTCTCGCGCAGGAATTTCCCCAGCTTACCGACGCTGGTGGTTTTACCGGCACCCTGCAGGCCCGCCATCAGCACCACGGCCGGCGGCTGCGCTGCCAGGTCGAGCGTCTGGTTCTCTTCGCCCATCGCCGCCACCAGCTCGTTGCGGACGATTTTGACGAACTCCTGACCCGGGGTCAGGCTTTTATTGACTTCATGGCCGACCGCGCTCTCTTTCACGCGGCTGATGAAATCACGAACCACCGGAAGCGCAACGTCCGCTTCCAGCAGCGCCATGCGCACTTCGCGCAGGGTGTCTTTAATATTGTCTTCTGTAAGGCGTCCGCGGCCGCTAATGTTGCGCAGCGTACGCGACAAACGATCGGTTAAATTATCAAACATTGTCTCTCGCCTGAGGTGGAAACGGTCGGTCGCCGCAGCGACACACAAAACGAATGTGGCGGAGTATAACACGACATCAATCTGAATGTGCTGCAACGGTTGGAGCAGAGACCTGCTGACGTTATACTGCTTCTCTTTCTTATTTAGCCAACAGCCGACACCTATGCCTGTTTTTGCTCTACTCGCCCTTGTCGCCTACTCCGTCAGCCTCGCGCTGATTATCCCCGGCTTGCTGCAAAAAAACAGCAGCTGGCGGCGAATGGCGATTTTATCTGCGACTATCGCGTTGATCTGCCATGCTTTTGCGCTGGAAGCACGGATATTCCCCGGCGGCGAGAGCGGGCAAAACCTCAGCTTACTGAACGTCGGGTCGCTGGTCAGCCTGATGATCTGTACGGTGATGACTATCGTGGCCTCGCGCAATCGCGGCTGGCTGCTGCTGCCTATCGTCTATGCCTTCGCACTGATCAATCTGGCCTTCGCCACTTTCGTGCCTAACGAATATATCACCCACCTGGAAACCACCCCGGGGATGCTGGTGCATATCGGCCTGTCGCTCTTCTCGTACGCCACGCTGATCATCGCCGCGCTGTATGCGCTGCAGCTGGCGTGGATCGACTACCAGTTAAAGAATAAAAAGCTGGCCTTCAGCAGCGAAATGCCGCCGCTGATGAGCATCGAGCGCAAAATGTTCCACATAACCCAGGTCGGCGTGGTGCTGCTGACTCTGACGCTGTGCAGCGGCCTGTTCTATATGCACAATCTGTTCAGCAGCGAAAACATTGATAAAGCGGTGCTGTCGATTATTGCGTGGTTCGTCTATATCGTTCTGCTGTGGGGCCACTATCATGAAGGGTGGCGCGGACGTCGCGTGGTCTGGTTCAGCGTCGCTGGCGCCGGTCTGCTGACGCTGGCCTATTTTGGTAGCCGCGTGCTGCAGCAGTTCGTGAGCTAAGTCTTTTAAGGAATCCTACGTGGAACATATCTCCACCACCACGCTGATCATAACGCTGATCGTCATGGTGATTATCTCTGCCTATTTCTCCGGCTCCGAAACCGGCATGATGACGCTGAACCGCTATCGGCTGCGTCATATGGCGAAACAAGGCAACCGCCCCGCCAAGCGCGTGGAGAAGCTGCTGCGCAAGCCGGACCGCCTGATTAGCCTCGTGCTCATCGGCAATAACCTCGTCAACATTCTCGCCTCGGCGCTGGGCACCATCGTCGGCATGCGCCTGTACGGCGACGCCGGCGTCGCGATCGCCACTGGCGTGCTCACCTTTGTGGTACTGGTATTTGCCGAGGTGCTGCCGAAGACCATCGCCGCGCTCTATCCGGAAAAGGTCGCCTACCCCAGCAGCTTCCTGCTGGCGCCCCTGCAGGTGCTGATGATGCCGCTGGTGTGGCTGCTGAATACCATCACCCGCATGCTGATGCGCATGATGGGCATCCGCACCGATACCGTCATCAGCAGCGCTTTGAGCAAAGATGAACTGCGCACGATTGTGAATGAATCCCGTTCACAAATCTCCCGGCGCAACCAGGATATGCTGCTGTCGGTCCTGGATCTGGAAAAAGTCAGCGTTAACGACATCATGGTGCCGCGCAATGAGATTGTCGGCATCGACATCAATGATGACTGGAAATCTATCGTCCGCCAGTTGACCCACTCGCCGCATGGCCGCATCGTGCTCTACCGCGATTCACTGGACGATGCCATCAGCATGCTGCGCGTTCGCGAAGCCTACCGTCTGATGACGGAGAAGAAAGAGTTCACAAAAGAGATCATGCTGCGGGCGGCAGATGAGATCTACTTTGTTCCGGAAGGGACGCCGCTCAGCACCCAGCTGGTGAAATTTCAGCGCAATAAAAAGAAAGTCGGTCTGGTGGTCGATGAATACGGCGATATTCAGGGGCTGGTCACCGTCGAAGATATTCTTGAAGAGATTGTCGGCGACTTCACCACCTCCATGTCACCCACCCTGGCGGAGGAAGTGACCCCTCTTAACGACGGCACGGTGATTATCGACGGCAGCGCCAACGTTCGCGAAATCAACAAAGCGTTTAACTGGCACCTGCCGGAAGATGAAGCGCGCACCGTCAACGGTATCATCCTCGAAGCGCTGGAAGAGATCCCGGTCCCGGGCACCCGCGTGCGCATTGAGCAGTACGATATAGATATCCTCGACGTGCAGGACAACATGATCAAACAGGTGAAAGTGATGCCGGTGAAATCATTACGCGAGAGCGTCGCGGAGTAGCGCGAGCGAAGGAATTAACATCACGGTGGGCTGCGGCCCGCCGTTTTTTTATCTCGCGCCGGGAGCGGTGGCATAAAAAAACGGCCGCCCGCAGGCAGCCGTTGAGCAATGCAGCAGACGTTATTTCGCTTTCGCTACCGTCACCATCGCGGCGCGAATAGTACGGCCGTTCAGGGTATAACCTTTCTGCATCACGGCCAGCACGTTGCCCGCCGCCACGTCTTCAGATTCGACCATCGCAATGGCCTGGTGGACGTTCGGATCCAGCGGAACGTTGGTGTCGGCGATCACTTCCACACCGAACTTACGCACCACGTCCAGCATGGATTTCAGGGTCAGTTCGATCCCTTCCACCATCGGCGCCAGGTCCGGATTAGCCTTGTCGGCCACTTCCAGCGCGCGGTCCAGGCTGTCGATCACCGGCAGCAGTTCATTGACGAATTTTTCTAGCGCGAATTTGTGCGCTTTCTCGATATCCTGCTCGGTACGGCGACGCAGGTTATCTTCGTCGGCTTTGGCACGCAGCATCACTTCACGTTCACGTTTCTGCGCTTCAGCCAGCTGGGCTTCCAGATTCGCAATTTTTTCATCGCGCGGATCCACCTGCTCAGCCGAAACTTCAGGCTCTACTGCCTCAACGTCGTCGTGCTGCTCCGTGATAATTTCTTCCGGGGCTTGCCCCTCAGGCGTTTTCTGTTCTTTACTACTCATGAATTTCTCCGCGTTTTTTTCGCATTCATCTCGCTAACTTCGCTTATTATGGGGATCAGTTTCCGGGTTTCAAGGGAAGCGGACAGATTGTCACTATTTCATTTAACGCAAGGACATCCAGATCATGAAGAACCATTTCAAGTGTATCGGCATTGTGGGACATCCTCGTCACCCCACCGCCCTGACCACACATGAAATGCTCTGGCGCTGGCTGTGCAGCAAAGGGTATGAAGTGCTGGTTGAACAGCAGATCGCCCATGAACTTCAGCTCAGCAACGTGAAAACCGGCACGCTGGCGGAGATTGGCCAACAGGCCGACCTCGCGGTGGTGGTGGGCGGCGACGGCAATATGCTCGGCGCGGCGCGGACCCTGGCCCGGTATGACATTAACGTCATCGGCATTAACCGCGGCAACCTCGGCTTTCTCACCGACCTTGACCCGGACAACGCCCTGCAGCAGCTCGCCGACGTGCTGGAAGGCCACTACATCGCCGAGAAACGCTTTCTGCTGGAGGCCCAGGTGTGCCAGCAGGATTGCCAGAAACGCATCAGCACCGCCATCAACGAAGTGGTGCTGCACCCAGGCAAAGTGGCGCATATGATTGAGTTCGAAGTCTATATCGACGAAGTCTTTGCGTTCTCTCAGCGCTCTGATGGCCTGATAATCTCCACCCCGACCGGCTCCACCGCTTATTCATTGTCGGCCGGCGGCCCGATCCTCACCCCGTCGCTGGACGCTATCACCCTGGTGCCGATGTTCCCGCACACCCTTTCAGCGCGACCGCTGGTGATCAACGGCGACAGCACCATCCGCCTGCGCTTCTCTCATCGCTGCAGCGATCTGGAGATCAGCTGCGACAGCCAGATTGCCCTACCGATCCAGGATGGGGAAGACGTTCTCATTCGCCGCTGTGATTATCACCTCAATCTGATTCACCCGAAAGATTACAGCTATTTCAATACATTAAGCACCAAGCTCGGCTGGTCGAAAAAATTGTTCTGATTTACATCGCTGCCTCTTTACTGGATAAAAAACCAGTCTATACTGTACGAAAACACAGTATTGGTTTTTCATACAGGAAGGCAGCTATGTTGGCGCAACTCACCATCAGTAATTTTGCTATCGTTCGTGAACTGGAAATTGATTTCCACAGCGGCATGACCGCCATCACCGGGGAAACCGGCGCCGGGAAATCCATTGCCATCGACGCGCTGGGGCTGTGCCTCGGCGGCAGAGCGGAAGCCGACATGGTGCGTCGCGGCGCCACCCGCGCCGACCTATGCGCGCGCTTCGCGCTGAAAGATACCCCGGCCGCCCAGCGCTGGCTGGAAGAGAACCAGCTGGAGAGCGGGCGTGAGTGTTTACTTCGTCGGGTGATCAGCGCTGACGGCCGCTCTCGCGGCTTTATCAACGGTACCGCCGTCCCGCTCTCTCAGCTGCGCGAACTGGGCCAGCTGCTGATCCAGATCCACGGCCAGCATGCGCACCAGCTGTTGACCAAACCCGAACACCAGAAAACGCTGCTCGACGGCTATACCGGTGAGTATGCGCTCACTCAGCGCATGGCCGAGCATTACCGCCAGTGGCACCAGAGTTGCCGCGAGCTGGCCCTGCACCAGCAGCAGAGCCAGGAGCGCGCCGCCCGCGCCGATCTGCTGCAGTACCAGCTTAAAGAGCTGAACGAATTTAACCCGCTGCCGGGAGAATTCGAGCAGATTGACGAAGAGTACAAGCGCCTGGCCAACAGCGGCCAGCTGCTCAGCACCTGCCAGCACGCCCTGACGGTACTGGCGGACGGTGAAGAGGCCAATCTGCAGAGCCTGCTTTATACCGCGAAGCAGCTGGTCAGCGAGCTGGTGGGTATGGACAGCAAGCTTTCCGGCGTGCTGGATATGCTGGAAGAGGCGGCCATTCAGCTCAGCGAGGCCAGCGACGAGCTGCGCCACTATCACGACCGTCTGGATCTCGATCCGAACCGTCTGTTCGAACTTGAGCAGCGGATTTCCCGGCAAATCGCGCTGGCGCGTAAACACCAGGTAATGCCGGAAGAGCTGCCGGCGGTTTATCAGGCGATGCTGGAAGAGCAGCGCCTGCTGGACGATAGCGCCGGCTCGCTGGAATCCCTCAGCCAGCAGGTAGTCGAACATCATCAGCTGGCGCTGGAGACCGCGCGTCAGCTGCACGCCCTGCGCCAGGCCAGCGCCGACGAGCTGACCCAGCTTATCACCGAGAGTATGCACTCACTTTCGATGCCGCACGGAATCTTCGCGATTGAGGTCGCTTTCGATGAACGCCATCTCACCGCCGACGGCGCCGATCATATTGAGTTCCGCGTCACCACTAACCCCGGTCAGCCGCTGCAGCCGATCGCGAAAGTGGCCTCCGGCGGCGAACTGTCGCGTATTGCGCTGGCGATTCAGGTGATCACCGCGCGTAAAATGGAAACCCCGGCGCTGATCTTCGACGAAGTGGACGTCGGCATCAGCGGCCCGACCGCCGCCGTGGTCGGCAAGCTGCTGCGCCAACTGGGCGAGTCCACGCAGGTGATGTGTGTGACCCACCTGCCGCAGGTTGCGGGCTGCGGCCACCATCATTTCTTTGTCTGCAAAGAGACCGATGGCGAGATGACCGAAACCCATATGCAGCCGCTGGATAAGCGCGCTCGTCTGCAGGAGCTGGCTCGCCTGCTGGGCGGCAGCGAGGTCACGCGCAACACCCTGGCGAACGCGAAAGAGTTGCTTGCGGCGTAAACTTTTTGATTTTCACAGGGTCATAGTGAACAGCAAATTGCCTGCTGACCTGCAGCCGGAGGTTTCCATCGGCGCGAAGGTCTATTATTATCGGCATATTACAGATGAGCCACGTACTGCTCGGGCCCAAAAAGGAATCAAATCACTATGCGCTGTAAAACGCTGACTGCTGCCGCAGCGGTTCTTCTTATGTTGACCGCAGGCTGTTCCACTCTGGAACGAGTGGTTTACCGTCCTGACATCAACCAGGGTAACTATCTGGCACCTAACGATGTAGCAAAAATTCGTGTCGGTATGACGCAACAGCAGGTTGCTTATGCTCTCGGAACGCCAATGATGTCGGATCCGTTCGGCACCAACACCTGGTTCTATGTATTCCGTCAGGAGCCGGGCCACGAGAAAGTGACTCAGCAGACCCTGACCCTGACGTTCAACAGCGGCGGCGTGTTAACTAACATTGATAACAAGCCCGCGCTGACCAGTCAGTAAGGCCCGGAAAAGCAAAAAGCGCTCAGTGAGCGCTTTTTTTATGGCTGATAGCCGGTCTGCTGCTGTGGGTTACTTCGCAGCGCTTTTCTCTGCCCGCTGGCGACGCAGCTCTTTCGGGTCTGCGATCAGCGGTCGATAGATTTCGACCCGGTCGCCGTCGTGAACTTCGTCATGCAGCTTAACCGGACGACTGTAGATCCCCAGCTTGTTCTTCGCCAGATCGATATCATCACGCAAGGCCAATAGCCCGCTGGCGATAATCGCCTGCTCGACCGTCGCTCCCTCATCCAGGGTGACTCGCTGCAAATACTGCTTTTCAGGCAGCGCGTAGGCGACTTCAACACGAATATTAGCTGGCACTGTAGACCTCTTTGGCGCGCGAAGTGAACGCCTGCACCATGTTGGCGGCCAGCTCTTTGAAGACCCGGCCAAAGGCCATCTCAATCAGCTTATTGGTAAACTCAAAATCGAGATGGAACTCGATTTTGCACGCCTCGGGGCTCAGCGGAATAAACTTCCAGCCGCCAATCAGCTTCTTGAACGGGCCATCCACCAGGCTCATCAAAATGCTCTGGTTGCTGGTCAGTGTATTCCGGGTCGTGAAGGTCTTACTGATGCCGGCTTTGGACACATCAACCGCCGCCGTCATTTGCGTCGGCCCGAATTCCAGCACGCGGCTACCGGTGCAGCCTGGCAGAAAATCAGGATAGGACTTCACATCGTTTACCAGTTGATACATCTGTTCCGCGCTGAAAGGCACCAGCGCAGTACGGCTAATCTGAGGCATAGCAGGTTCCACATTTAAACACAGTGCAAATAATATCATTTATCTGCTGCTAAAAAAAACGCTGTGCCGCAACTCGTGCTAAGATGCGCAGTACACCTCGCAGGATGCGATCGAGGTAACTGTGTATAAGACGATGACTTCAGGACATTATGACTAAGAAAAAAGCCCACAAACCTGGATCAGCCACCATTGCGCTGAATAAACGCGCCCGTCACGAATACTTTATCGAAGATGAATACGAGGCTGGTCTCGCCCTGCAGGGCTGGGAAGTCAAATCCCTGCGTGCAGGCAAAGCCAACATCGGCGATAGCTATGTCATCCTGAAGGATGGCGAAGCCTTCCTGTTCGGCGCCAACTTTACGCCCATGGCCGTGGCTTCCACCCACTATGTGTGCGACCCGACGCGCACTCGTAAGCTGCTGCTTAACCAGCGCGAACTCGACACGCTGTACGGCCGCATTAACCGCGAAGGTTACACCGTCGTCGCCCTGTCGCTGTACTGGAAGAACGCCTGGTGCAAAGTGAAAATCGGCGTCGCCAAAGGTAAGAAACAACACGACAAGCGTACCGATCTGAAAGATCGTGAATGGGCGCTGGATAAGGCGCGTATTATGAAGCACGCCGGACGTTAATTTCCCCTCCCCGAGGGCCAGCTCTCGCTGGCCCTTACGCTATATCCTTGTTGATGCTGCTTTTTCGTCCACCCTGCTGAAATAATCCTGCGTGATGGGGCTGGTAACGACATTCACAAATCTGTTATACTTGACCTACACATTGGGGCTGATTCTGGATTCGACGGGATTTGCGAAACCCAAGGTGCATGCCGAGGGGCGGTTGGCCTCGTAAAAAGCCGCAAAAAATAGTCGCAAACGACGAAAACTACGCTTTAGCAGCTTAATAACCTGCTCTGAGCCCTCTCTCCCTAGCTTCCGCTCTTAAGACGGGGATCAAAGAGAGGTCAAACCCAAAAGAGATCGCGTGGATGCCCTGCCTGGGGTTGAAGCGTTAAATCTAATCAGGCTAGTTTGTTAGTGGCGTGTCTGTCCGCAGCTGGCAAGCGAATGTAAAGACTGACTAAGCATGTAGTGCCGAGGATGTAGGAATTTCGGACGCGGGTTCAACTCCCGCCAGCTCCACCAAATGATGATCCGGATACGTCCGGTGAAGTACAGAAAGCCCGCACGGCACAAGCCCTGCGGGCTTTTTTGTGTCTGCCGTTGTCCGAGAACATCCGGCTAAATCCAGAGAAAATTGGTACACGTTTAGGTACACGCTATACTGTGGTCCATTAAACGTGTACCAATTATGGACGGAATTCAGACATGGCGCGTATCACACGCCCCCTAACTAACAACGAAATCCTCAAAGCTAAACCCCGTGAAAAAGACTTCACCCTTCATGATGGTAATGGCCTGTTCTTGCTCGTCAAAACATCTGGTAAAAAGCTCTGGCGCTTCCGATACCAACGTCCGGTAAGTAATAGCCGAACCAACCTGAGTCTCGGCTCTTACCCTGCCCTTACACTCGCAGCCGCTCGCCAGATACGCGACCAGCATTTAGCTGCGCTCGCGCAAGGGGTGGATCCACAACAGCAGCTGGAGCAAGCGTCAGAACAACGCCAGATTGAATTAGACAGCATTTTCTCAACAGTGGCTGCTAACTGGTTCCAGATAAAAAGCAGAAGCGTCACAGAAGATTATGCGAAAGATATCTGGCGCTCATTAGATAAGGACGTGTTCCCTGCAATAGGCGCGATACCTATTCAGGAGATTAAGGCAAGAACGATTGTTGAAGCATTGGAGCCAATCAAAGCACGTGGCGCATTAGAGACGGTTCGTCGCCTAGTTCAGCGTATTAACGAAATAATGATTTATGCGGTTAATACCGGTCTGATAGATGCCAACCCGGCTTCGGGTGTAGGAATGGCTTTTGAGAAACCCAAAAAGCAAAACATGCCAACGCTGCGACCAGAAGAGTTGCCGAAACTTATGCGTTCTTTGGTTATGTCAAACTTGTCCGTTCCGACTCGTTGTCTTATTGAATGGCAATTACTGACTCTGGTGCGTCCTTCTGAGGCTTCCGGAGCTCGATGGGCCGAGATCGATCTTGAGTCAAAGCTCTGGACTATTCCAGCCGAACGGATGAAGGCTAAGCGGCAACACATTGTTCCGTTATCGCCTCGGGCATTAGATATTCTAGAAGTAATGAAGCCTATTAGTTCTCATCGTGAACATGTTTTCCCGAGTAGAAATGATCCCAAGCAAGCGATGAATAGCCAAACAGCTAATGCCGCTTTAAAACGCATCGGTTATGGCGGTAGGCTCGTCGCGCATGGATTGCGTTCCATCGCAAGCACTGCATTAAATGAAGCCGAGTTTAACTCTGATATTATTGAGGCTGCTCTTGCCCACTATGACAAAAATGAGGTTAGAAGGGCATATAATCGAAGTACTTATTTAAATCAAAGGAAAATCATGATGGAATGGTGGGGGGATTTTGTTAAACAATAAAAAGGCCCATAAGGGCCTTTTATTTTAAAAATTCACTATTTCAATTAATTCATCAAATGACTTTATAGAGTGTGTTGGAACAACATGTCCATACAATTCTTTTAATCTACTTTCTCTTTCAACATCACTCTTTGTCCAGTGTGTAATTGAAACTAACGTACTCCAATATTTCGGATCATGTTGGCGCCCATACTCAGCATAAACAGAATCGACTCCAGCATCATTAGCCATAGATATATCTTTAACTAAAGAATCTCCAATATAAATTGCATCACTTGGTTTAAAACCTTCTCTAGAACATATATCAGCTAACAACCTAGGGTTGGGTTTTTTTTCATCTTCGTTGAGCAAAAAAATAAAATCACCATAAGATTCAATCCAAGACTTTGATTTCGGGTCTAAGTCATTATAATATCTATCCTTGGGTGTATATAAGTGTTTCATAAATTCAATAAGCCCCAAGAATTTCAATCTAAAGATAGCATTTCTTACAGGAGCCTCAGTATGCCCAACGATAATAACGCCTTGCTCCTTTAATGTAGACAATGTTTCAATAACTTTATCGTAACATTTTAGATTTTTTTTCCTAGCAGAATTAAAAGCGTGAAAAGCTCCATCTAAAGCATTTATAATATCATCCCGACTTTCTCCAGCGTATTTTTGCTGTACTGACTTTAACTCCAAAGCACCAAAAGGATATTCGGAATTACCGTGTTTTATATGGACCTGCCTAAACTCATCAATAAGCACATTAGCAGGAACACCAAGGATAACCACTAGTTCATCAAGCATGGCCGTAAAGGACTGAGCATAAAAAGACACCCAGTCATATAAAGTATTATCCAAATCTGTTATAAGTAATTTTTTCATAATTTAGTCCAAGTATACAGTGTCTTCCTGAGCTACAATTTCATTATTGATGATGTCAAAGAATTTGATTTTAATAATATCATCATTGAAATCAATCTCTGCGAACTCATTATTACCAACCAAGTGAGATGAAATTACCCCTGAACTACCAAGACCAACTATCCAAATACTTTTTGAAGCGCCAGCGATTTTCCTAGTAACTTTCGTGATAAATCTTTCATGCGTATGTCCATGCAGAATTAAATCAACACCATGCTTGAAACACCACTTTATTATAGCCTCGGTATCATAAACTAAGCTAGCAGGTACACTCACATATGGAACACTTGTATAATTTACCGGATATAAATTATGGTGTAAAACTACAACTCTAAATCCGCCAGAGATTTTTTCATTTCCATCCCAACTCATCTCTTTCGAAGCATTGCTCAGTTGGTCAATACCAACAAATCCCTGTCCTTGAAATGCAACTTTATGTTGCTGAAGGTGGTTGCTATTCAAGAAGCAGAAGTCTACAATTTTCTGATTCTTTATAATGAATCTTTTCCCCATGGATAAATATTCATTAGGACTTGTACCTACAATTGAATTAAAGAAACGCTCATAGTTATCTTTGTGTTCTGGTTGCACTGCTCGACCTACTAAAACACCCCACTCTTCGGTTGATATTTCTTTATTGCCCATTTGTGATTCATGATAACTTTCCAGCGCATGTTTTACATCATCTGGTAATACTCGGCTAAAACTGACATCATGATTTCCCGGACAGAAACCTATTGCTTCAATATTAACCCTTTTAACAGAGCAAATATCTTGGAAGAAATCAGCACTCATTTTAAATTCTTCAGCAGTAGCTTTCCACGTTAAGTCTCCAGAGACAACAAGCCCATCAATCTCTAACTCCTGCTTATTAATAATAATTTTTGATAACTCGATTTGGTTATATTGAGAAAATTGATGTTTTGAATTCTCTTCATCAAAATGAATATCAGACAACCAGATAACCTTTCCATTATTTAAATCAATCGGTCGTTTTGGAAAAACACCAGGAATACTGACATTTGAGTTACTCAACAATATTTCATGTGATTCATGCTGTTTAGGATCATATTCATCAACAAACCAAATTGTTCTATCTTGATACTTTAATTCCCTCAAGCTCGAAACTTGTTTGTTTTCAAAAACAGAGAACATAGTTGGATCTTCGAAAAAGTCCGTGATCTTCCCTGAATAAGAATAATTCTGTACTTCACGCTCATCACACTCAGCAATAGAAGAAAATTCAAACCACATATTATATTGCTGCTCAGAATAATATTCTGGTGATTTTTCCTTGTTAGGGCATGGCATTCTATTCCCGTTGAGATAAACATGAACCAACTGCGCTTCATATATTTTTGACTGACCACTATCAAAAAGAAATATACGAAGCTCTTGCTTAGGAGTTGCAAGGTAACGTTGAATTTGTAAGAACTCGCCAGACACTTGTTCATCCGGTTTTGCCCACCATCCCCAGCACACTGATCCTGTCGATTTTATAATTTCTTGGTGCCTCTGGATAGTTTCTCCAGTTGGAGTTACCAAGTCCCTAAACCTGAGAATGATAGTTTTACAGTTCATTTTTATCCTTTTGAATTTGATGTGCTTTGACTCATTAATCACAGCATAAATGACTATTTAAATAAATGGTAGGGATGCGCGCAATGCTCTCCCCGCCACGCCTGCACGCTTCGTGGGTCGGTTTTCATGCAGGTGCATCGGGGGGCTCAGGCCGCGCCGGAACAGGGGCCGGACAGGAATAACAGGGCGAGGAAACGCATGCAAAACCATGCACCCTGTGGATGCATGGCTTAATTCGGGAAAAATAGCGGTATTTTCGGGGATTTTTGCGGGGGCTACTTACTGGCCAGTTCCGTGCGCCGGCGGGAATAAATCAGGCTCTGTGCGGGGGTGTATTTTTCCTGATTATCCACCCGCGAAGCCGCGTCAGGCCTGAATCCGATGGCCGTTAAAATATCGCTGTCTTCTGCGGAATAATGAATTTCTTCACCGGTACTCAGCCACACGGATAGCGCTTCGCGCAGGTAATGCGCCGAACGGTCGAGCGCATGGCCGGTCAGGAGTGCGGGCTGCTGGCTGAGTCCCATCAGCTCCGGCGCAAGCGTGGCCGCCAGTTCAGCGCCGTGTGTCTGCATAAAGTCATTCAGCCGGTTGCGGATACTGATGCGCTGGACCGCTTCATGGGAGCGGATATAGCGTCCGGCGGCCTGATTTATCTCCCATTTTTTGACGTCGATAATATCGCGCAGTGTCTGCATTCTGCCCGGTATACGGTCATCCCCGGCCAGCACCTGTTCCTGATATTCCTGCTCTGCGGCCGCCAGTTCGGCTTTACGGTTCAGCCAGGCGGTTTCGTTCTTCTGACAGGCTTCAAAGGCCTGCTGTAGCGTAAGGGTGGTCATGGTCAGTTCTCCCCTGATTAATGACGGTATGGCGAGCTGTAGCAGCCCTGCACTTTACGGGGTGCCGGGGGTGTGACCGGCTCCGCGACAGGCGGCGCTTTCTCCGCCGGGGGCCGGATAACCTCGTCGATGGCTTCAGTGGTGCGGAACGTCGCCGAGCACTCAATATTGGTGCACTGGTGATAGCGCTGTTTGACGTTCTCCGACAGATAGCGGGAGGTGCGGGCATGCGCCGACTTTTTGCAGAACGGACAGTGCATCATGGCAGCAGCCCCCGCGCTTTCAGGTCAGCCTCGCGCTGACGGATTTTCTCCTGCCAGACTTTTAGCTGGCCAGGTGTGCTGGCGGCGTCGTGGTCCATGTGCGGAAGCGCGACGGCCGGGAAGCCGGTCAGGGAGAGCACCGGCTCATCCGCTGGTGTGACGGAGAAGGCGCTCACTTTCCTGGTCAGGAAGGTCACCACCTGATGCATGACCTCTTTCTCCGGCTCGGTGTAGCCCTGATGGCCGGTGGTGTTGGCGAGCGGGTTTGCCATCACATCCGCTTTCAGCACCATCGCCCGGACCAGTGGCCCGAGGGTGTCGTTCAGCGCGCGGTCGAGCTCTTCCTTCGCATATTCAGACAGTACGGCATGATGCGCCTGGCGGAATGCCCGCGCGGTACTGTTGCAGGCGACTTTCAGCTGGTCACGTTCAAAGGCCAGCACTTCGGTCAGATTGTCACATTCCTGCGCCAGCTCCCGGCGGGCCACACGTTCGATATGGCCGCTTTTCAGCTCATCGGTCAGCATGGCGCCACCGGCGCGGAAAGCGGCGCGCCAGGTGCGGGTATCGCTGCCGTTGTCCTCCTCCAGCTCCGCTTTCTGCTCCTCCGCGCGGGTGATGGCCGTCAGGGTGTCCTCCATCCGGCGGGCCTGTTCAAGATGGGCCGCTCTGGCGGCGGCCAGTCGCTCCAGCGCCGGTTTCAGGTAATCAGGGATAAAGGTGTTGTCGGTCATGGCAGGTTTCCTCGTGATTTCAACATGAGGTGATTCTGCCGGGGCACACACAACAAAACGACCTGTTGCGGTTGTGGCGGTTCTGGCACAAACAGGACATCAAAACCCGGCTTGCCAGAGAAAGGTCTCAGGAAAAGCATACTCACCGTTTGTTTTTTTACATATAACTGTTCACTACTGTTCACTTTAAATAAAAATATAAGTAATACAGTAAGTTAAGTGGTTAACAGTTGAGGTCAGAAGTGTTCACCGACTGTTCACTACTGTTCACCTTTCTGTTTTAACGGAGCTCTGCTCCTTTAGTCTTTTTTGCGATTAAAAATGAAGAATATATAAATAAAAGCAATCATAGGTTTGCCATCAATTGCCAACGATTGCCAACAGTTGCCAGTGTTTTCCACTTTCAAAAAATCAATATGTTGTGCGGTCGGACACAACAAAAAGACTTGTTGCCCTCAGGGAAAATATTCACAAAATAGAGAGCTACCCAAAGCCGGACGGACACGACCGGCACTGTATGGACTTTATGAGGTAGCCCGATGCACACCGCTTTTTCTTCCCCGTCTTCTGCCCCTGCCGCGCCGCTGATGCCGGTCTCTGATGCCGTTCAGGAGCGCTTTATTCGCCTGCCCGAAGTGATGCATCTGTGCGGGCTGTCCCGCTCCACGATTTACGATCTCATCAGCCGGGAGGCTTTCCCGAAACAAATCTCGCTCGGCGGAAAAAACGTGGCGTGGGCGCAGTCGGAAATCACCGGATGGATGGCGGATCGCATTGCCGAACGCAACCGGGGCTATGACGCATGATGATGCCCGTTCCGCAAAAAGCCCCTTTTTCTGGCTTGCTTCCCTTCGCCGTTTCCAGGTATAGTTTTGCCGCTGTCGCAAAATCGGCAGCCGGGCGTGAGAACCCGAGTTACTCAGTGGCGACACCGGACGCGCCATGCGTCTTTTTTTGTGTCTATGCCTATGTGCACCTGTTGTTTACGCATCGGTTCTTAAGCCGTTGCTGTATCTGCGTAATGGTGGCTCAGGCGGGGCAGCCTTCGGGCTGGCCGGTACCCATTGAGGCCGGTTTCTCACCCCCGTCTGGGCTACCACCCGAGCGTGAGAACTCCGGTGGTGGCGTTAACCGCTACTCAATGGAGGTTGCCCCTATGGCTACGACCCTCACTCCGTCACACCCGCAGTTTGTCTTTGTGTTTGCCGCTGTTCGTCGCGCAGACCGTCAGCCCCGCATCTGTATGCTCCGCGCCGTCGCCGGGGATGAACACGCCGCACGCCTTTCCCTCGTTCGCGATTACGTCCTCTCGTTTGCCGGTCGTCTGCCGGTGGCGGAGGTGCGCGCATGAGACACTCCACGATTACTGTCCGTGACCTCGAATGCCTTGAGCATATGCGCAATGTCGGCCAGCTCGTCAGCGACCTGATGCAGGTGCAGGACTGTACCTCCCTGCGTCGTGACCCGACTCAGCAGTTACAGCTCACCTCCGTGATTTACCTGATGACCGCCCAGCTCGACGGCGTGGTCGAACGCTGCAACCACCGCTGGCTGACCGGGGAGGGCAACGTATGAAAACGCCATTACCGCCCGTATTACGTGCCGCCCTGTATCGCCGCGCCGTGGCCTGTGCCTGGCTGACCCTGTGCGAACGTCAGCACCGCTATCCTCACCTCACCCTCGACGCGCTGGAAAGCGCCATCGCCGCCGAGCTGGAGGGCTTCTACCTGCGCCAGCACGGCGAGGAAAAAGGCCGTCTGATTGCCTGTGCGCTGCTGGAAGATTTGATGGAGGCCGGGCCACTGAAAGCCGCCCCGTCGCTGTCCTTCCTCGGGCTCGCCGTGATGGATGAGCTCTGCGCCCGCCATCTGACATCGCCTGTACTGCACTGAGGGAGAAACCATGAAAATGAACGTAACGGACACCGTAAAACAGGCGTGCGGCCACTGGCCGCGCATTCTCCCGGCGCTGGGCATGAAAGTGATAAAAAACCGGCCTCAGGCGTGCCCGATTTGTGGCGGTGATGCCCGTAGCGACCGCTTTCGCTTTGATGACCAGGAAGGGCGCGGCACATGGTACTGCAACCGGTGCGGCGCCGGTGACGGCCTGAAACTGGTTGAGAAGGTGTTCGGCATATCGGCACCTGAGGCCGCCCGGAAGGTGAACGCCGTCACCGGCCACCTGCCGCCGGTGGCCCCGGAGGTGGTGGCAGCCGCAGACGCCGGAACGGAGGCCGACCGTAAAGCAGCGGCCGCGCTGGCCGTCAGACTGCTGGAGAAAACGCGCCCGGCCACCGGCAACGCCTACCTGACCCGCAAGGGCTTTGCCGGTCGTGAGTGTCTGACGCTGACCACGTCGCACAAAACCGGCGGCGTGGCCTACCGCGCCGGTGATGTGGTAGTGCCGCTGTATGACGGGACCGGCGCGCTGGTTAATATTCAGTTCATTAACGCTGAGGGTCTTAAACGCACCCTGAAGGGCGGGCAGGTCAAAGGGGCATGCCATCTCATCGACGGGCAGAAACAGGCCGGGAAACGCCTGTGGATAGCGGAGGGTTATGCGACCGCGCTTACCGTGCATCACCTGACCGGAGAAACCGTCATGGTGGCGCTGTCGTCCGTGAACCTCCTTTCTCTGGCGAGCCTGGCCCGCAGCAAGCACCCGGCCTGTCAGATTATCCTCGCCGCTGACCGTGACCTGAACGGCACCGGCCAGAACAAAGCCACCGCAGCCGCTCAGGCCTGTGAGGGCATTGTCGCCCTGCCGCCGGTATTTGGTGACTGGAATGATGCGATGATGCTGAAGGGGGAGGACGCCACACGGAAAGCCATTTATGCCGTCATCCGGCCAGCGGCACAAAGCCCCTTCGACACCATGAGCGAGGCGGAATTTACCGCCATGAGCGCCAGTGATAAGGCGATGCGGGTGCATGAGCATTACGGCGAAGCGCTGGCCGTGGATGCCAACGGCCAGCTTCTGTCCCGGTATGAAAACGGCATCTGGAAGGTGATAACGCCGTCTGATTTTGCCCGCGATGTGGCCGGGCTGTTCCAGCGCCTGCGCGCCCCGTTCTCATCGGGGAGAATTGCGTCGGTGGTGGAAACCCTGAAACTGATTATTCCCCAGCAGGATGCACCGGCACGCCGTCTGATTGGTTTTCGCAACGGGGTGCTCGACACCCAAAGCGGCCTGTTCAGCCCGCACAGCAAATCTCACTGGCTGCGCACCCTGTGCGACGTGGATTTCACCCCGCCGGTGGAAGGCGAAACGCTGGAAACCCACGCGCCGAACTTCTGGCGCTGGCTCGACCGGGCGGCCAGTGGCAACCCGACAAAACGTAACGTAATTCTGGCCGCGCTGTTTATGGTGCTGGCGAACCGCTACGACTGGCAGCTCTTTCTCGAAGTCACCGGCCCCGGCGGCAGCGGGAAAAGTATTCTGGCCGAAATCGCCACGATGCTGGCCGGAGAGGATAACGCCACATCAGCCGATATCGACACGCTGGAAGACCCGCGTAAGCGCGCCTCCCTGATTGGCTTCTCGCTTATTCGTCTGCCTGACCAGGAGAAATGGAGCGGTGACGGTGCCGGACTTAAGGCCATCACCGGCGGCGATGCGGTGTCGGTCGACCCGAAATACCAGAATCCGTACTCGACACATATTCCGGCGGTGATTCTGGCGGTCAACAATAACCCGATGCGCTTCACCGACCGCAGCGGCGGCGTGTCACGTCGCCGGGTAATCATCCACTTCCCGGAGCAGATAGCCCCGGAGGAGCGCGACCCGCAGCTCAGGGATAAAATCGCCCGCGAGCTGGCCGTGATTGTGCGCCAACTGATGCAGCAGTTCAGCGACCCGATGAGCGCCCGCGCCCTGCTCCAGTCGCAGCAGAACTCCGACGAGGCGCTCAGCATCAAACGCGACGCTGACCCGACGTTTGATTTTTGCGGCTATCTGGAGGCGCTACCGGAGCCGGACGGAATGTATATGGGGAACGCCAACATTATCCCGCGCCAGCCGCGCCTGTATCTGTATCACGCCTATCTGGTATACATGGAGGCCCACGGCTACAGGAACGCGCTCAGCCTGACCATGTTCGGCAAGGGGCTCTCAGCCATGCTGAAAGAGTACGGTCTGAATTATGAGAAGCGCCGCACAAATCAGGGCATGCAGACCAATCTCGCGCTCAGGGAGGAAAGCAACGCCGACTGGCTGCCGAAGTGTGACGAACCCACCGCGATATAACCTACCCGGACCGGCATTGCCGGTCTTTTTTTACCTGAACACCGGCCAGAGTGAACAGTAAAGTGTTCACTGTTCACTGAGTGTTCACCAGATAACACAATGAAATTAAACAATAAAAACGCCTAGTGAACAGTATGAACAGTTTTTTCAGAAAAAACTTTTTACCATTTAACGTGATCAGGCTGCTCAGTACCAAGAACGGACGTTGCATTACTTATTGATTTGCATGTTAAAAGTGTGAACGAAAATACCGCCTTTGTAAGGCGGTTTCGAACTTGGTTACTCTGTATATCAGATTAAAATCTGGGTAAGTTCCCCAAGTTATCTAGTACAGTTTTGTTTGGGTCAGTCGTAATATACCCACTGTCCATAACTTCAACGACAGCGCCGATATCCCATTTCTTAGTGGATTGGTTCCAAGTTACGGTTCTAAAGGTAATTTTACCGGAACTGATCAACTCACTAACAAACTTTCTTGAGTTCACAGAACCTTCACGATCAAGTGATTTATTATCAATATTTTTATGGGTTTTTACCCACTCGATATGCTGCTCTTTACTATCCATACGGATTGCTGAAATGTAGAAGTCTGTCATTTTTATTTTCTCCAGAGAACGACTGCAATATGCAATCGCTACAAATCATATCAGGTCATAAAATCTTAATTTCAAGGCAGAGTTAAGAAATTTGCGTTCCTATCCTGATCAGCAAAGGAGCTAGAGCTTTCCACTTAGTAGGCCAGTCTGGGCAAGGTGATTTGGCATCGTTCCAGAAAATCTCTGAGGCAAAAGCAGAATTGTCACCCTCTCTGGACACATCAACCGCAATCCCTTCTGATCGCTAAATAATGACCGATTGTTACAGCATGACCTTAACAACAAAGTCGGCACTTCGCTCACAGCAGACTATAACGCTTGTACCTATAACCTGTGGAGGTGAACAGTCAAGTGTTCACTGTTCACCGAGTATTCACGCGATAATGCCTTGAAAATAAATAACAAAAACCTCCAGTGAACAGTGTGAACAGTTAAATGCAAAAAAACTTTTTATCCAGCCTTTGTAGATACAGAAAAATTATCAGCAGGAAGAGCAATCGACAACTTTAGTTAGGTAAGAATGCTATGACAATCCATAATTGGTACACGTTTAGGTACACAAATGAAAGTTGAATACATTAAAATCATTTAAATTTAAATAGTTACAATATTTATTCAGACTCCGCCAGCTCAGCAGCCCTTCGAATGGCAATCCCGACGGAGTGACGATCGTGTGTTGCCAGGGTGGAAGTCAGCAGGCCATCGGGATCAATGCCGAGGGCTTCTATTCGGCGAACGCCGCGTTGCGGTAGATTGGCGCGACGGAACAGCATCGGCCCCAGCACTTGTTCCCGGAAGAAAGACAGCATCCCCAGCGCTTCGAAGAGTTCGCCCCTGCCCAGTTTAACCACGGCATAATGCAGCCAGATCCAGGCTCGGGACTCAAACCACTCCGGCGTCATGTTCGGCCAGTGCGCGCTAAATTTTGCCAGCTGTCGCTCGAGAGCATCGCTATCACGGGTAAATAGCACGGCAGGCTCCTCAACGCGCTGAGTGAGCATGTCCAGGGTGATAAATTTCAGATCGACATGCAGAAGTTCCGGGCCAAACAGGCAGATCAGCAGGCGAGGCTCACCGACGTGTTCCCCGGTGAAAGCATGTAGCAGATGGCTGAGCGTTCCGGCGAACGCCATACGCTGAGCCATGATTTCGTCATAATAGAGAGGGTCGACCACCACCACGAAATCCAGATCGGAGTATTGATCAAACCCGCCATGGATAAACGAGCCGCCAGCGAGAAGGGAGTGGATCCGCGAATCAGACTGTAATTTAAGCTTCAGTTGCTCTGCAAAACTTCTGTGTAAATCGGGTAGCGTATTAAGCATACTTTTTCCTGTTCACAAAAAAGACAAAGCATTACAGAATATCGAGCGATTCATCAGCAGACCAGATATTTCTGCTGGAACCCTACGCTCCATCGCGAAGCGCTAAATGCAAGCAATACCTCCCTCAAACCACCTCGCTCATCCACTCAGCAAACGCCCGCACGGCGGGAGAGAGAAAGCGCTGGTGCGGATAGAGCAATGTGACGGGTACCGGGGGCGGCTGCCAGTCCGTCAGCACTTCCACCAGTCTCCCCTCCTGCAGGTGGTCAGCAACGATATTCTCCGCCAGCTGCGCCAGCCCGAAGCCCGCCAGGCACATTTTTATATAGAGCCCCGTTTCATTCACCGCGGCGTTGCCACTGACGGGTACAGAAAAGGTCTCCCCATGGCGAACAAAGCGGAACTCATCGGCCCGCCTCGCCTGGCCGGAGAAATAATGCACAGCCCGGTGCTGAGAGAGCGCCTCCGGTGACGACGGCACGCCATATTCCCTGAGATAGTCCGGCGACGCGCAGGTTACCCAGCGAAAGCGGCCCAGAGGGCGGGCCACCAGGCTGGAGTTGTTCAGCTCTCCCATGCGTATCACGCAGTCGACGCCTTCCTGAATCAGATCGACCTGCCGATCGCTGACGCCGATCATCAGGTAGATATCGGGATAGCGCCGGTAAAAGTCCGGCAGATGCGGCATGACGATGAAATGCGCGATGCCCGCGGGCATATCAACTCGCAGGCGCCCCTGAGGCCGCGCGACAGACTCGCTCAGGCTGGATTCACTATGTTCGATGAGGGCGAGAATTTCCCGGCACTGCGCCAGATACTGCATCCCTTCCGGGGTAAGGCTCACCCGCCTTGTGGTCCGGTTCAGCAGCCGCACCTTCAGGTATTTCTCAAGGTTTTTAATGGTACTGGTGACAGTGGAGGCAGGCAGGGAAAGGGTTTCCGCGGCACGCACGAAGCTCCCTGCCTCCGCGACGCGCATAAACATCTGCATAGCCTGGATACGATCCACCTTCTTTCTCTCCTGAAGCAAGCAACTTACCGACAGACGGCATGATTATTCGTTGATTATGAATAATGAAAACAATTTATACACCTTTTTGCGCTTAATCGCTTGGCGTATCGTTGCTCGGTGGATGACGAAGGAGGGGCCGAAAATGGCCATGCCCTCAATAAATATCCAGAGAATCATAACGTTAAATAACACGCATAAAGGAAAAACCATGTCCGTTCAGCCTGTCGAATTAAGTAAGGCCTATCGTTTATTGCAGGTCGGGTCCACCACCATGATTTCCGCAAAATATGATGGCGTCGAAAATGTCATGTCAGCCGCCTGGGTTGGGCTGGCAGGCGAGCGAAAAGTGGTGGCCTATATCGGCCCCCAGGCCTTCACACGTCAGCTGGTGGAAAAGAGCGGCTATTTCGTGGTGCAGATCCCCGTAGTCAGCCAGATGGCAACCGTCCTCTACGCTGGCGGGCGCAGCTATGCCGACGCGCCGGATAAAAATGACTCCATCCCCTTCATTTATCAGCCGGGGTTCGACATCCCCCTCGTGGCAGGCTGCGCGGGCTGGCTGGTGTGCAAAGTGATGCCCTACCCGGACATTCAGCAACAACACAATCTGTTTATGGGCGATATCATCGCCGCCTGGAGCGATGATCGGGTATTCCGTAACGGACACTGGATCTTTGATGATGCGCCGGACGAGCTGCGGACCGTTCACTATGTCGCAGGCGGGCAGTTCTATGCCATCGGCAAAGGCAGCAAATTCGATCATGGACCGGGTCAGGACTGACCCTCCCCGATCATGAAGATCACTGACGAGATGCTTGCCCTGCAGAGCGGCTGATACTCCGGCGCCAGACGCCGGGCGCCTGGCCATACTGGCGCTTGAAGCTGCGGTTGAAGGATTGCTGGGAGTCAAAGCCGAGGGCGATCGCCACGTTGAGGATCGGCTCGTTGCTGTGGGCTAAGCGTTCGACCGACTTTTGCAGCTTTTGCGCCCGAATATATTCTCCGAGGGGCTGCCCGGTATGTTCTTTGAAGATCCGCTGCAGGTGCCACTTCGAATAGCCGGATCGTCGGGCAACGGTGTCAATATCCAGACGGCTATCAAGATGGTTGTCGATCCAGTCGATCAGATCCTGAATGATGGCGCCAGTGTTCATCATGTTACCTCCGCGCAGCCGGTTAAAAGCATCTTTGTCAGTTGCATTTAAAGGTGGCCTGTTTTTACACAAAATGCAAGTTTTATTGTTACATTTAAATCCACGCCGGGATCGCGGTTTTTGTCTCCAGCCAGGACCGCACATAAAGTGCAACAATTATTCTTGCACTTAGTTAAGCGCCTTCCTACAATCGCCGCGATAGTGTATTCGAAATTGTTACAGTTTTGTGGCGATGATCGACACAAATGGCCTTAAGCCAGCCCGGACAAAGGAAGTGGCGCGGCCTCTCACGCTGCGTCTTGCCCGGCGGCTACAATTACCGGAATAAAAATAATGAGCCTGCAAAAAACCTGGGGAAACATTCACCTGACCGCGCTCGGCGCGATGATGCTCTCCTTTCTGCTCGTCGGCTGCGACGACAGCGTCGCGCAAAATGCCGCGCCTCCCGCCCCGACGGTCAGCGCCGCTAAGGTGCTGGTGAAGTCGATCAGTCAGTGGGATAGTTTTAACGGTCGCATTGAAGCGGTGGAGAGCGTTCAGCTTCGCCCTCGCGTCTCGGGATATATTGATAAAGTGAATTACACCGACGGTCAGGAGGTGAAAAAGGGCCAGGTGCTGTTCACCATAGATGACAGAACCTATCGCGCCGCGCTGGAGCAGGCGCAGGCGACGCTGGCGAGAGCCAAAACGCAGGCCAGCCTGGCGCAAAGCGAGGCGAACCGCACCGATAAATTAGTCCATACCAATCTTGTCTCCCGTGAAGAGTGGGAGCAGCGCCGGTCAGCCGCGGTTCAGGCGCAGGCTGATATTCGCGCCGCGCAGGCGGCGGTGGATGCCGCGCAGCTTAACCTCGACTTCACCAAAGTGACCGCCCCTATTGACGGCCGCGCCAGCCGGGCGCTGATCACCAGCGGTAACCTGGTCACCGCGGGCGACACCGCCAGCGTGCTCACCACTCTGGTCTCGCAGAAGACGGTGTACGTCTACTTTGACGTCGACGAGTCAACCTACCTCCACTATCAAACCCTCGCCCGCCGTGGGCAAGGGGCGTCCAGCGATAATCAGGCGCTCCCGGTGGAGATTGGCCTGGTTGGCGAGGAGGGTTACCCCCATCAGGGCAAAGTGGATTTTCTCGATAATCAGTTAACGCCGAGTACCGGCACCATCCGCATGCGCGCGCTGCTGGATAACTCGCAGCGTCTGTTCACACCGGGGCTGTTTGCCCGCGTGCGTCTGCCGGGCAGCGCGGAGTTCAAAGCCACGCTGATCGACGACAAAGCGGTACTGACCGATCAGGACCGTAAATACGTTTATATCGTTGATAAAGATGGTAAAGCGCAGCGACGTGATATTACTCCGGGGCGTCTGGCAGACGGTTTACGCATCGTTCAGAAGGGGCTGAACCCTGGGGATAGCGTCATCGTCGACGGGTTACAAAAAGTGTTTATGCCGGGTATGCCGGTGAATGCCAAAACCGTTGCCATGACCACCAGCGCCGCCCTCAACTGATCCCTAATCAGAGAATCCAACACATGGACTTTTCCCGCTTTTTTATCGACAGGCCGATTTTCGCCGCGGTGCTGTCGATTTTAATTTTTATCACCGGGTTAATCGCTATCCCGCTGCTGCCGGTGAGCGAATATCCGGACGTCGTCCCGCCGAGCGTCCAGGTGCGCGCGGAGTATCCCGGCGCCAACCCGAAAGTGATTGCCGAGACCGTGGCGACGCCGCTGGAGGAAGCGATCAACGGCGTTGAAAACATGATGTACATGAAATCGGTCGCTGGCTCCGACGGCGTGCTGGTCACCACCGTCACCTTCCGCCCGGGTACCGACCCGGATCAGGCGCAGGTTCAGGTGCAGAACCGGGTCGCGCAGGCGGAAGCGCGTCTGCCGGAGGATGTACGCCGTCTGGGCATCACCACCCAGAAACAGTCTCCGACGCTAACCCTGGTGGTGCATCTGTTTTCGCCAAACGGTAAGTACGACTCGCTGTATATGCGCAACTACGCCACGCTGAAAGTGAAGGATGAGCTGGCGCGCCTGCCCGGCGTCGGCCAGATCCAGATTTTTGGCTCCGGTGAATATGCGATGCGCGTCTGGCTGGATCCCAATAAGGTCGCGGCCCGCGGTCTGACAGCCTCGGATGTGGTGACGGCGATGCAGGAGCAAAACGTCCAGGTGTCTGCCGGACAACTTGGCGCCGAGCCGCTGCCGCAGGAGAGCGATTTCCTGATCTCCATTAACGCCCAGGGCCGTCTGCATACCGAAGAAGAATTTGGCAATATCATTCTGAAAACGGCGCAGGACGGCTCGCTGGTCCGCCTGCGCGACGTGGCGCGCATCGAGATGGGTTCCGGCAGCTATGCGCTGCGCTCCCAGCTCAACAATAAGGATGCGGTCGGGATCGGTATCTTCCAGTCGCCGGGGGCTAACGCCATCGATCTGTCGAACGCGGTACGCGCCAAAATGGCCGAGCTGGCCACCCGCTTCCCGGAAGATATGAAATGGGCGGCGCCGTACGACCCGACGGTTTTCGTGCGCGACTCCATCCGCGCGGTGGTGCAGACGCTGCTGGAAGCAGTGGTGCTGGTGGTGCTGGTGGTGATCCTGTTCCTGCAGACCTGGCGCGCGTCGATTATCCCACTGATCGCGGTGCCGGTATCGGTGGTAGGGACCTTCAGCATTCTCTATCTGCTGGGCTTCTCGCTGAATACCCTGAGCCTGTTCGGGCTGGTACTGGCTATCGGTATCGTGGTGGACGACGCCATCGTGGTGGTGGAGAACGTCGAGCGTAATATCGAAGAGGGGCTTGCGCCGCTTGCCGCGGCGCATCAGGCGATGCGTGAGGTCTCCGGGCCGATTATCGCCATTGCGCTGGTGCTGTGTGCGGTGTTCGTGCCGATGGCGTTTCTCTCCGGGGTCACCGGCCAGTTCTACAAACAGTTTGCGGTGACCATCGCCATCTCGACGGTGATCTCGGCCATCAACTCGCTGACGCTCTCCCCGGCGCTGGCGGCCCTGCTGTTAAAGCCGCACGGCGCGAAGAAAGACCTCCCTACCCGGCTGATCGATCGTCTGTTTGGCTGGATTTTCCGTCCGTTTAACCGCTTTTTCCTGCGCAGCTCGAACGGCTATCAGGGACTGGTGAGCAAAACCCTCGGACGCCGTGGCGCGGTGTTTGTGGTGTATCTGCTGCTGCTCTGCGCCGCTGGGGTGATGTTTAAAGTCGTCCCCGGCGGGTTTATTCCCACCCAGGATAAGCTGTATCTCATTGGCGGCGTGAAGATGCCGGAAGGGTCGTCGCTGGCGCGCACCGACGCGGTGATCCGCAAAATGAGCGAGATCGGGATGAATACCGAAGGGGTCGATTATGCGGTCGCTTTCCCGGGGCTTAATGCGCTGCAGTTCACCAACACGCCGAATACCGGGACGGTCTTTTTTGGCCTGAAACCGTTCGACCAGCGCAAACACACGGCGGCGGAAATTAATGCGGAGATCAACGCCAAAATCGCGCAAATCCAGCAGGGCTTTGGCTTCTCCATCCTGCCGCCGCCGATTTTAGGACTGGGTCAGGGTTCCGGCTACTCCCTGTACATCCAGGATCGCGGTGGGCTGGGCTATGGCGCGCTGCAAAGCGCGGTGAATGCGATGTCCGGGGCGATTATGCAGACGCCGGGGATGCACTTCCCGATCTCGACTTACCAGGCTAACGTGCCGCAGCTGGACGTGCAGGTCGATCGCGATAAGGCGAAAGCGCAGGGGGTGTCGCTAACCGATCTGTTCGGCACGCTGCAGACCTATCTCGGCTCGTCTTATGTCAATGACTTTAACCAGTTCGGGCGTACCTGGCGCGTGATGGCCCAGGCCGATGGGCCATTCCGCGAGAGCGTGGAAGATATTGCTAATCTGCGCACCCGCAATAATCAGGGCGAAATGGTGCCGATCGGCAGTATGGTGAATATCAGTACCACCTACGGGCCGGATCCGGTGATCCGCTACAACGGTTATCCAGCGGCGGACCTGATTGGCGATGCCGATCCGCGGATCCTCTCTTCTTCGCAGGCGATGACGCATCTGGAGGAGCTGTCGAAGCAGATCCTGCCGAATGGGATGAATATTGAGTGGACGGATCTGAGCTTCCAGCAGGCCACCCAGGGCAACACGGCGCTGATCGTCTTCCCGGTGGCGGTGCTGCTGGCGTTCCTCGTGCTGGCCGCACTGTATGAAAGCTGGACCCTGCCGCTGGCGGTGATCCTTATCGTGCCGATGACGATGCTCTCCGCGCTGTTTGGCGTCTGGCTGACCGGGGGCGATAACAACGTCTTCGTGCAGGTGGGGCTGGTGGTCCTGATGGGCCTGGCCTGTAAAAACGCCATTCTGATCGTCGAGTTTGCCCGCGAACTGGAGATCCAGGGGAAAGGCATCATGGAAGCGGCGCTGGAGGCATGCCGCCTGCGTCTGCGCCCGATCGTGATGACCTCCATCGCCTTTATCGCCGGGACCATTCCGCTGATCCTCGGCCATGGCGCGGGGGCGGAAGTCCGCGGTGTCACCGGGATCACGGTGTTCTCCGGGATGCTGGGCGTAACGCTGTTCGGTCTGTTCCTGACGCCGGTGTTTTACGTGACGCTGCGGAAACTGGTGACCCGCAGGAAGCCGGTCCAGGAGGATCTGCCCGCCTAGCCTGCAGCAGATAACAAAAAACCGCCTTCACAATGAAGGCGGTTTTTTTTCGTCATCAGATAGGAATTAAAGCGCTTTCTTAAAGCGGGCGATCATTTCCGGCACCGGATCGCAGCCGCTGGTATCGGCGTTTTTGACCGCCTCCAGCGCGCTGGCCACGGTGTGACGAGCAAGGACGTTTAGCGAAGCCTGCTCTGCTTCATCGGCAATCGATTTGAAGTACCAACAGGCGTTGGCGCTGACCACGCAGCGAGCCGGAACTTCAGGACGCGACGCCCACAGCTTTTTATCTTCAATAACCGAAAGATAGATATCACGCAGGGTGATCTTGTCCGCCGGGCGGCCAAGATGAATAGAGCCGTTGCGGCCAAGCGTGGAGACGATGATGCCGTCACGAGTAAGCGGAACCATTAGTTTACGGATAAAGCTCGGGTTCGCTTCCAGGCCGTAGGCCAGAATCGCACTCGTCGAACGTTCACCCATCTGCTCCGCCATTGCTACGCTGAGAACCATCTGCAAAGCTGTCGGGAAGCGGTAATCTAACATGGTATTGTCCTGGGTTGCGGTGAATCTTGTTCTTTTTGGCACCGCAGAGGTGAATAATCAATGAACAACAATATAACAAATACGGGAATTTTTTTGAAGCAATCTGCGGTTAGCCTGCGAAGTAAATTTTCTGATTTCGTCGGCAAAGGCAGGCTGAGAAAACGCGCCCTTCCGTACCGGTTTTCCTGAACGGCAATCGCCTCACCGCTCCCCAGTGGCTGCCCCGTATTATAGAAATCCGCTGCCATAACGGCAGCGGATCCTGCGGGGTGTTAGGCCGTTAATTCCAGCTCGGTTTCAAAGGTGGTCACCGGCACAAACGGCAGGTAAGAGATCCGCAGCCTCTCGGCCACCTTCAGGCGATGCCATCCGGCCGGCAGGCCGCCTGGTTTGAGTACGGTGATGGTGGCCTTTTCGCCGAAGTTCCACCGGTCATCGTAGACGCTCTCCAGCTCGTCGAGCGTCCACTCCCGGCCGCGCAGCGCCAGGCGGATCGCCTGCCGTGGGATAGCTTCGCCGTTGAGGGTCACGGCGATATCTTCCACCATCGACAGCCCCAGGCCACGGTAGTAAGGCAGACGAGCCAAAAAGCGCACGCCGATAATTTCCCCGTCGCGGGTGACGTTGTCGAACCCTTCACGGCAGATAATATGCTGATCAAACATGATAATGCTCCTTACTGGCCCAGCAGCGCCGGGGGTGGGGTTTCATCTAACAGGCGGCAGAACATCAGCTGCTGGCGGCGGACCTGCTCCAGGCTGTCCACCTCCTGCGCGTCTTCCACCCAGCGGTTACCTTCGTACTCGGAGCACACATATCCCTCATAGCCACCCTTCTGCAGCACGCGGAAGATCTCATCGTAGGGAATCGACCACTCGGTTATCTCGTCGGTCATCTCATAGAATTTGGCATGGATGTTGTGGATCCGCGGCATAAAATCGAGCATCCGCTTCGGCTCGAACGCCGCGTTGTGGCGCAGCGTTTCCGCCATCGCCAGCTGCGGGCCTGGCCCCCATTTTTGCATCACATCCAGGATCACGTATTCGCTGAGCGTCCGGTCTTCATAGGCTTTCTCAATAAAGTCCGCCGCCGCCTGGGGACAACCGTTACGAATAAAGCGTTCTTTCCACACCCGCGGGAAGCGGGCTAAAAACATCCCCATATCCGGCAGGAAACCCAGCGCCCGGGTATGGGCTTTTTCATAGGCTTCGGCATGGCGAATAATCCACGGATGATCGAAATGCAGCGGGGCGTGCACTTCCAGCAGAATGGTGATCCCTTTGTCTTCCGCATAAGGTGCCGCCGCCACCAGCACCTCCGGCGCCACGGAAACCAGGGAGCGGATATAGCGCATGCCCAGCCGGGCGGCAAAGTCGATGTCGTTTTGTACGCTGCGCACCTGCTCGTCAAACGGCATCGGCCGGTCTTTATATCGCTTATAGTCGAGCATAAAGTCATGGCATACCGGCACCGTATCATGGCGCTGCATCAGGCGATGCCAGTCGGCGATCGCCGCCTCCGGCATACCGCATTCGGGCCAGCCGGCGAAGGTCTGTTCGCCGACGACTTCAATGCCGCGGGCGCCGAACGCCGCGCAGTGACCGATCGCCTGATCGAGTGACATTTTGCCGAGGTAGGTCTCATTCTGAAAACTATACAGGCTGACGCCGCGTTTTATTTTCTGAGTCATAAAAGTACCAGGTAAGTTGTTTAACAGGATAAGCCGGTCGCTTCGCGGGCGCGAGCCACCGAGGCCGCTGCGGGCAGCGACGGTTTATACTCCAGACCAATGGCCCCGTTGTAGCCCAGCCGTTGCAGCCTGGCGATCAGCGCTGGCCACTCGCCGCTGCGCGGATCCGGTTCGTTGCGATCCGGCGCCTGGGCTATCTGCACGTGCCCCACCCGATGCATTCTGCCGCCGAGCACCTCCTCCATCTCCTCTTCCATTACCATCGAGTGATAGACATCAAACAGCAGCTGCAGCCGTGGGCTGTCGACCGCCTCGATAATATCCAGCGCCAGCCGGGTATCGTTTAAGAACATCCCCGGATGATCGATGCGGGTGTTGAGCGGCTCCAGCAGCAGGGTGACCCCGGCGGCTTCCGCCAGCGTCGCTGCCTGACGCAGGATGTGGACCGCCTGCGCCCGCTGTTCGGCAATATCGACCCCTTCACGACTGAAGCCGGAGGCTACCACCAGCGGTGGCGACCCCAGCTGACGTGACACCGCCAGGCTGTCGCTCACTGCCGCCAGAAACTGCTCATGCTCCGCCGGATCCACCAGGCTGCGCCGGGGCTCCACCACGAAGCTAGACAGCGTCACGCCCGTCTCCTCCAGCGCCTGCGCCAGCGCTGCCAGCGGTTTATCGCGCCAGAGGTGAAACTCAACGTGGCTGAATCCCTGCGCTTTCGCCGCCCGGACCCGATCGCTGAAATCGGGATACTCTTCACGAAACAGCCATTCAATACATGCGGACAAATACATCCGACCCCCTTCTCTACTTGCCAGATCAAAACAAACAAAATTAGAATAAGAATTCTTATTCTGTTTCGGAGCGGCAGTGTGACGCCTTCCCCTCTGGCTTATCGGTCAACGGCAGGATCTGACGCGGCATAACCAGAATGAGTGCTCTAATTCTAATCTCTGATTGCTATAAATTGTCAATATTATTTAACAAGTATTTAACTAAATCTGAAGGTACATCATGCTCAATAACGCTTCGGCGGCCACAGTTCAGGCGCCTCCCTACACCAGCGAACGGCAGCGCACGCTGGCCACGCTGGTGGTTTCGATAGCGCTGGTGCTGGAGATCATCGACGTTTCAATCATCAATGTCGCCATCCCGGTGGTACAGCGCGACCTGCTCGCCAGCCCGCGGCAAATCGAATGGGTGGTCACCGGCTACCTGTTCTTTTTCTCCATTCTGCTGCTTACCGGCGGCCGTCTCGGCGATCTGTATGGCTACCGGCGGATGTTCATTAGCGGCCTGCTGGCGTTTGGCGCCGCGTCGGCCGGTTGCGGGCTGGCCACCAGCCCGGAAATGCTGGTCGCGATGCGTATTGTGCAGGGGGCCAGCGGGGCGATGATGGGCCCGCAAATCCTCTCCCTGATGCAGGTTCTGTATCGCCCGCACGAGCGTTTTCGGGTGATGAGTATTTTCGGCCTGCTCGGCGGCGCCGCCGGGATCCTCGGCCCGGTACTTGGCGGGATCATCATCGAAAGCAATCTTTTCGGCCTCAGCTGGCGGCCGATCTTTTTGATCAACGTGCCGGTGATCGCCATCGCCGTCGCTCTGGCGTGGCGGGTGCTCCCGGCGGTGCGCAGCCCGGAGGCGAAAGGCATCGATCCGCTGGGAACCCTGCTGGCGGTGGTGGGCGGCGGCGCGCTGCTGCTCACCCTGATCGAGGGTCCCGCTCTGCGCTGGCCGGCCTGGATGGTGCTGCCGCCGCTGCTGTCGGTCATCACGGTGTCACTCCTCTGGCGCCATCTGCTGGGACGCGAACGCCGGGGCGGCACGCTGTTGTTGCCGCCAGCCGTACTGCGCGACCGCTTTTTTCGCGCCGGGATCATCATCACCCTGCTCTATCAGCTGACCACCGCCTCGCTGCTGCTGGCCACCGCGCTGGTGCTGCAGAGCGGACTGGGCTTCAGCCCGTTCCACACTGCCCTGATGCATATCCCCTTCGCGCTCGGGGCGATGTTTTCCATCGCCGTCGCTGGACGCCGGCTGTCACTTCGTCTTGGGCGCAACGTGACGCTGGTTGGGGTGGCGGTACAGATGAGCGGCCTACTGCTGATGGGCTACGGGATCGCCGCCGCGCCGGGGACGCTGCCGCTGACCGCGCTGGGTCTTGGGTTCGGCCTGTGCGGCTGTGGGATGGGGCTTATCTCCGCCCCGCTGCCGGCCTTTGCTATGGCGGCGATACCGGTGGCCCACGCCGGCGCGGCGTCGGGATTATTTCGCACCGGCCAGCAGTTTGGCGCCGCCCTCGGCATGGCGACCCTCGGCGGATTCTATCTGGCGCAAAGCGCCTCCGCACCGGAGGCCTGGCGCGGGGCCTTTATCACCCTGCTGACCCTTGGCGCCCTGATCCTGCTGGCGATTGCCGCCCTCAGCCGCCTGCTGCCCGCCTCAGTGCTTCCCCCGGCGGGTAAGCCATGACCTATCGCGTCCGGCAATGGCTGCTATCATGAGGAACCATTTATCAGGACGCACCAGGCTGTAGTACCTATTTTCTGTACACCTGCAGCGGGCATACGCCCGGAGAACAATAAAAGGTAAGAACTGATATGGATGAAAACATCGATGTACTGATTATTGGCAGCGGCCCGGTGGGCGCCGCCTTTGCCCGCCGAATTGCCGATCGCAGCGCCGCGCGGATCCTGGTGGTGGAGGCTGGCGAAGCGCTGACCCCCGCGACCGGCGTCAATATCCGTAACCTGGCGCCTGAGCAGCGGGAAGCGGCGTACGCCAGCGCCCGGGCGTTTCCGCTGGCCGCCCTGCCGGAGAGCCTGCCGGCAGACGCTCTGCAGGCGCGGCCGGGCACCCACCTCCTCGACCCGGCGTCGCCCCACAGCGGCATGCCGGCCGCCGCGCTCTCCACTAACCTCGGCGGCATGGGCGTCCACTGGACCTGCGCCTGTCCGCGTCCGGGCGGCAGCGAAGTCATTCCTTTTCTCGATCCCCGAGAGATGGCTGACGCCTGGGAATCGGCAGAGCATTATCTGCAGGTGACCCGCGAAGGATTTCCGGCCACCGCCATCGGCCGGCAAATCGTCGATGCCCTTAACCAGCACTTCGCCAGCGACCGTCCCCCGGCGCGGCTGGCGCAGCCTATGCCGCTGGCCTGCGCCGCGACGCCGGAGGGCAAACCGCGCTGGTCCGGCGTCGACGCGGTGCTCGGCGAGCTGGCGGAGGAAGAGACCCGCCGCCAGCGCGGGGTGGAGATCCGCACCGCCACCCTGTGCACCCGGATCCTCAGCGAGAACGGCGTCGCCCGCGGAGCGGAGATGCGCGATCTGCGCAGCGGTGAACAGTACGTGGTGACGGCCAAAGCGGTGGTGGTCGCCGCCGATGCGCTGCGCACCCCACAACTGCTGTACGCCTCAGGCATCCGCCCGCGGGCGCTGGGCCGCTGGCTCAACGATCAGCCACAGGTGATCGCCCTGATTGAAGTGGACGCCCCGCCTGCCGTCGCCGCGCAGGCCAACCCGGTGCGCGACGGACGGGACAATGTCTCCGGCGTCACCTGGCTGCCGTTTCATGAGCCCGATTTCCCGTTCCACGGTCAGCTGATGCAGATGGATACCTCACCGATCGCCTTTACCCAGCCGCCGGGGAGCCCGACGAAGCCGGTGGTCGGTCTGGGGCTGTTTCTCGCTAAGGAGCTACGCGAGGAGGATCGGATCGTCTTCAGTGATAACACCGACGCCGTAGGGCTGCCGAAAATGCAACTGAACTATCAGTTAACCGACGGCGATCGCCGCCGGTTACAGCAGGCGGTGGCGGTGACCGAACGCGTCGGCGTCGCGCTGGGCCGCGTGGCGCCCGGTGGAGAAGCCATTATCCTGCCGGCAGGCACCTCGCTGCACTACCAGGGAACCTGTCGCCTGGGAGAAGCAAACGACGGCAGCAGCGTGGCCGATCGTCACTCGCGGGTCTGGGATTTTCACAATCTGTACGTCGGCGGCAACGGCGTGATCCCCACCTCAACCGCCTGCAACCCGACGCTGACCAGCGTCGCCCTGGCGATCCTTGCCGCGGATGATATCGTGGCGCGGCTGCTGTAGCGCCTCTGGCTTACCGGGGTAAAAGCGGCCCTGGTTCCCCGCGAAAGGCGACATCGGTCGCCTTTTTTATTGCCGCAAAACCACAACAACTCAATGGTATTTTTGTTTGTGATGGATCACATACGTAATCACAATTTTTCCCCGCGCCGTTCCTGCTCCTACTCTTAAATCCGCGGCGATTCCCGCCGCCACCTGTATCCCTGACCTGCATACTAAAAAACCGCGCCACCGCCGACGACAGGCGACCCGCGCGATAAAAGGAGAACGTCGTGAGCCATAGCCTGAATCCGCCCCACGCGCCGCAAGCCGGCGCGATCCAGGGCATCATCATCGCCCTGACCGCCTTTCTACCCATCCTGGCGATCGTTTCCCTGGCGCCGGCGGTCCCGACGCTGATCCAGCACTTCGCCGGCGTGCCTTATGTCGAAACCCTGGTACCGCTGATGCTCACCGCGCCCGGTCTGGTGATCGCCATCGCCGGGCCCTGCACCGGCTGGCTGGCGGATAAATTTGGCCGCCGTAAACTGCTGCTCAGCGCCACGCTGCTGTATGGCATCTGCGGCACAATGCCGCTCTACATCACCTCCCTGACCGGCATCTTTTGCAGCCGCCTCGGCGTCGGACTGGCGGAGGCGGTAGTGCTGACCATCGCTAACACCATGCTGATCGATTACTTTGACGACAAACAGCGCCGCTTCTGGCTGACGGTGCAGGGGGTAATTGGCCCGGCGCTGGCGGTGCTGGTGCTGCTGGCGGAAGAGCATTCTGCGGCAGCCTATAAAATGGGTCTGCGGCCTGACACAACGGTTTACACGCTGCTGACATGGGCCGTGCTGTGGTCGCTGTTCAGCAGGCTGCCGGAGATTCCGAAGCCGCTGCAGTTTATCGCGCGGCATTCGTTCGGACTGTATCTGGCACATCCGCTGGTGCTGCGCCTGTGGAACGCGTGGGCGGTACGGCAGACACCGGTTATCTATCTGCACCTGTGGCAGATGTTTGCGCTGGCGCTTGCAGGCGGACTGGCGATTGCGGTCACACTGTCTTATCTGCCGTTCGGCGAGTATCTGGGCGGCGCAAAACGTACAAAGAAAATCCTGCAAAGGAGAGCATAATGGCAAAAAAGAAAACCGACGAACCAAAAGTATATAAAGAACATCCCTCGGTCGATCAGCGCATCACGGACACGCTGCGCGAGAACTACATGCCGTACGCGATGAGCGTTATCGTGTCCCGCGCGATCCCGGAGATTGACGGCTTCAAGCCCTCCCACCGCAAGCTGCTGTACACCATGTACAAGATGGGCCTGCTGAACGGCAACCGCACCAAATCCGCCAACATCGTGGGTCAGACCATGAAGCTGAACCCGCACGGTGACGCAGCGATTTACGAGACCATGGTGCGCCTGACACGCGGCAATGAGGCGCTTCTCATGCCGTTTGTGGACAGCAAGGGCAACTTCGGCAAGGTATACTCGCGCGATATGGCATACGCCGCGCCGCGTTATACCGAGGCCAAGCTGGATGCGTTCTGTGCTGAGCTGTTCCGCGATATCGACACCGACGCGGTGGATTTTGTGGATAACTATGACGGCGAGATGAAGGAGCCGACGCTGCTGCCGACAACCTATCCGAACATTCTCGTGTCCGCGAATACCGGTATTGCGGTCGGCATGGCGTCCAATTTCTGCGGCTTTAACCTCGCGGAAGTCTGCCGCACGACCATCGAGCTTATCAAAAATCCCGAGCACGACATCCTTTCCACGCTGCCCGCGCCGGACTTCACGACCGGCGGCGACCTCATCTACGATGAGGCGGAAATGCGTTCCATCTACCGCACCGGACGCGGCTCGTTCAAGGTACGCGCAAAATGGGCGTACAACAAGAAGGACAACCTGATCGAGATCACGGAGATTCCGTACACGACCACCATCGAGGCCATCATCGATAAGATCGCCGAGCTGGTCAAGAACGG
>ERZ826016.407-NODE-407-length-54347-cov-16.648014_pt1 | contig 54347 bp, 38 predicted proteins | sample MGYA00519872_ERZ826016 | MGnify/ENA primary metagenome ERZ826016 (study PRJEB31778, sample SAMEA3449218) | human gut metagenome | biome: human gut; feature: human-associated habitat; material: faeces | place: United Kingdom | collected 2010/2012 ... | reverse complement strand
AAAGGTACTCCTTTTTTGTGAGCTATGCATCACTATTAGTAGGTATAATGCGAATACTTGTGCATTTTTAAGTATAAAGTGGTCAATAAATGAAAAAACAATAAGGACTCTTTATAACAATTCCATAAAAAATAAAGCTAATTGGTGGCAATAAACCAATTAGCTTCTAAAAGTAGCGGAACCGGGAATCGAACCCGAGTTTCAGCCGTGAGAGGGCTGCGTCCTAGGCCACTAGACGATACCGCCATCAGTTAGTCTTAATTCTTTTTCTAAGACGGTGCAAAGTTAGAAGTTTGTTTTTAATCTGCAAAATAAAAAATGATTTTTTTTATGCTATTACTATTATAAATCGGAATTTAATTTCTATGAAGAAGTATCATATGTTTTATGTAGTAAAATTGAAAGTCTAAAAAGCACCTTTACTCTTCCTCCCGAAAGCCTTGACAGCAAACTGTTGAAAAATGAATATAAAAAATAAGTCGTAAAATTAATTTACGACTTATTCGCGGAAGCTGGGGGATTCGAACCCCCGGTACGGTTACCCGTACGTCAGTTTAGCAAACTGGTGGTTTCAGCCACTCACCCAAACTTCCTTCTTTTCAGAAGCGTTATCTCTCAAACGCGGTGCAAAGATAAGGGGATAAATTGAAATATGCAAACCTTTTGCTCTTTTTTTTAGATATATTTTTTGATGGAAATAATAAGGTGCTGATAGTGAAGTGTTAATAGGTGGAATTAATTTTTCTCCCAAAAATCCAAACATTCTTTAGCCACCTTTATTGGACAATGGTGTTTTTTAATATATTCAATGCTGTCGGCGGATAATTGAGAAATTTTATTTGTATTGGCTAATAAACTCTCTAGTTTGTTATAAATGTCATTTCCTTCGGGGCGTACGTTGATGATAGGGCGAAGTCTGTCTTCGCCTAATAAGTTGTAATGTTCCTCTTCTGCACCTCCCACCACTACAATTCCTTTGCTCATGGCGTATAATGCATTTAATCCCGGAGAATAAGAATAAAGCTGATCTAACATTACATCGCACCCGTCCATAAAATGTTCACATTCATCATACGGAGTGAAAACGGTTTGTTTGATTTCGCATGCAGATGGATGTCTGTAATATAATTTATAGAGGGCGCTATAAAGTTCGTCTTTTCCCTTCCATTCTTCACGATGATGTTTTAGACTGATATAGAATTTTACTTTTTCTATTTTTTTAAAAGGGATTTGTGGGTGAGGCAATGATTCTATCGGGAAAGGAATGTATTTGGTTTTTCCAGAGAAATAGGGTTGGTAGGCTAAATAGGATTCGTAAAGACTGGTGATGATTCCATTACAATTGTTCGCGATGATACGGTTTAATTTTCCTCTGAATCCATGCATCCAATTTATAATTGCCATTTTGTTGTCAATGGTGTCACGAAAAGTGCCATTGGCATAAAAATCATTATATCGGAGAGCGTTTTTATTTAAGCACATGTAAATCCAGTAAAAATCATATTCAAACCCTCCTAAAAATATCTTCTTGTTGTTCTTTTTAAGATATTGGAATACGTACTGAAGCAGTTCGGGTTTTAATTCTAAAAAGTAAGGGTTGACAAGTTGTACCACATCATATCCTCTGAGTTGGGGAAGGGTTTTCAGTAAATTGAACGTGTTTTTAAGAACTCCCCAACGGATTGATGACCGGTTGGGATAGAGATAGTCAGAGTTGTTTAGCCATAAATTGCTGTGGGATAATACATCGACTCTATGTCCCATATTTCTTAAGGCTTTTGCTAAAGTCCAATGTATATTGCTATACTCTCCTATTAATAAGATTTTCATAAACAGTCAATCATTATTTAATTAAATAGTTTGTGCATTGGTAGCAAGTCGTTTTGCTATTCTTATTTTTCTATTTAACAAACAAGTGTAGGCTTTAGTTCTTATTGTAGGGTGATTTTGCAATAAAAAAGGATAATTTGTCTTCTGTTGTAGCTAGTATTGTCTATGAAAATTAAATCTATCAAAAATATATCTTCTTGTATTACAGAAAAATGTGTGTAGTGGAATGATTGAAAATGTATGGTTTGCAAAAAGATTTTGTATTTCAAAAAAATGAAAATAAGTCCTTCTTCAATTATGCATAGCGGTGAGAAATTGCTAAACCTTTTCTTTTAGAAGATTGTTTTCATACTTATGTGAGGTATGGTGTCCATTTTGATATGGTCTTTTGGGGAATTTATTGAGTAAAGAATATTTAAGTGTTAATGAAAGAATATAGGTTAAGAGTTAAAGAAAAAATAATGAAGGCTGATTTGGCGACAATCAGGAGGGAATATACAAAGGGTGGTCTCAAAAGGAGTGATCTTCCTGATAATCCACTTGTCCTTTTTACAAAGTGGCTGCAAGAAGCGATAGATGCGGAGGTAAATGAGCCTACGGCTATGTTGGTAGGTACTGTTTCTCCGGAAGGGAAACCGGCAATACGGACTGTGTTGTTGAAAGATTTGCATGATGGCAAATTTATTTTTTATACTAACTATGGAAGTCGCAAGGGTAAACATCTGGCTCATAACCCATCTATCTCTATATCGTTTGTATGGCATGAACTGGAAAGGCAAATTCATATAGAAGGTATTGCGGCTAAAGTATCTCCACAGGAATCAGATGAATATTTTAGAAAAAGGCCTTACAAGAGTCGTATTGGCGCCCGTATTTCTCCTCAAAGCGAACCGATAGAAAGCAGGATACAACTTATTCGTGATTTTGTGAAAGAAACCACGCGCTGGATAGGGAAAGAGATAGATCGCCCTGAATACTGGGGAGGCTTTGCTGTTATGCCTGTTCGTGTTGAATTCTGGCAGGGTAGGGTAAATCGTTTGCATGATCGTTTTCTCTATATGCTTCAATCTGATGGTGTTTGGAAAATAGAAAGACTCGCTCCTTAATCTTCGGAATAGAGAAATAATTCCAGGTTCTTTTTCAAACTGAGCCGAGAAACCTTTTGAATGTAGGTGTAAATAGGAATACTTTTGAGTAATTGAAGGCGTTGCTTTTTATATATTATATGCAAAAGGGAATAATCTATGGATTATTCCCTTTTGCATATTTATTTTTGAAGTGATGAGGAGGTTCCTGGCGGATTCGAACCGCCGTACACGGTTTTGCAGACCGCTGACTAAGCCACTCATCCAAGGAACCTTATTTCTGTTTTGCTTAGCGGTTGCAAAGGTACAATAACTTTTTAAATATGCAACTATTTGCAACAAGATTTTTTGTTTTCCTTTGGATTTTTCTCTTTACATTCTTTTTTCTTTTGGTCCATCATCCGACGGAGATCACATCCCGAACAACCCGCACAAGGATTATCATTGTTTTTGATGGAGCGGAAATAACTGAGCAGGCGCACACCTACGTAGTTTACGCAAAAGAAAACAATAGCTATGACAATTATTTCTTGTAGACTCATATTATTAAACTTCCTATTTGATAAACGCAGAAAGATACAATCCATGCCAAGGCTGTGGTATATATTCCTGCAAATGCCGCCCATTTCCAACTTCCCGATTCCTGTTTTATAGCAGCTAGTGTTGCTATACATGGAAAATAGATAAGTACAAATATCATGTAGCTTATAGCTATTAACGGGGTGATAGGTATGCGTTGTCCAAGTGTTGTGTCGTCGGCTTCTGCGTCATCGGCATAAAGAACTCCGAGAGTGCTGACTACTAATTCTTTGGCACCTGCTCCTGATATAAGTCCGATACCCAATTTCCAGTCATAACCTAATGGCTTGATAGCGGGTTCGATGGTTTTACCTATCTTTCCTATGTAGGAATTCTCTTGCTGTTCGGCAACCGTCTCATAAGCATTATGGTTAGGATAATATCCAAGGAACCAGATGATAATGGATGCTACCATAATGATTCCTCCCATTTTTTTGAGGTATTGTGCTCCTTTTTCCCACGTATGTCTGAATATGGATTTACTGGTAGGCATACGGTAAGGGGGGAGTTCCATAACAAACGGAGTATCATCTCCTTTAACCAATACTTTAGTGAACAGGCGTGCCATGACTACTGCAAGTAATATTCCTGTTGCATAGATACATAACAACACAAGGCTGGCATTGTTTGGGAAGAAAGTTCCTACCAATAATAAATAGATAGGCAGCCGGGCACTGCACGACATTAATGGATTGACAAGCATGGTGATTAACCTGTTCTTGCGGTTTTCAATCGTGCGCGAAGCCATGATTGCAGGAACATTGCATCCGAATCCCATGATGAGCGGAATGAAAGATTTGCCATGCAATCCCATTTTATGCATAATCTTATCCATGATAAAAGCGGCTCGTGCCATGTAGCCCGAGTCTTCCATGATAGATATAAAGAAATATAATATTAAGATATTGGGCAAGAATACGATAACGCCTCCTACACCACCAAGAATACCATCTATAATCATATCTTTGAGTGGTCCGTCTGCCATGAGTTCTTCCATCAGATTCCCTGTTTGGGCAACTAGCCATTCAATTCCCTGCATGGGATACTCACCTAGAGTGAATGTTCCCTGAAACATAATGTACATGAACAGGAAAAAGATGGGATAGCCCCAAATGCGGTGGGTGACAATGGAGTCGAGTACCTTTGTCATTTGCTGCTTTTCCAAATGGTTGTCGGTGAAGGTTTCTTTCAATGCGCCGCTGATAAATCCGTATTTGGCGTTGGTGATGGCAGATTCGCTGTCTTCTCCCAATGATGTTTGTATGCGTTTGACGGCTTTGTCACGTTCTTCAATAATATGTTTGCCATTAGGAAGTGTCAACACGAACTTCTCAATCTCCGGGTCCATTTCCAAAAGCTTGATAGCAAGGAAGCGGGTAGAATATTTGTGACGTATATTCTCATTCTCGCAGATAGCGGCTTTCACTTGGTCAATGGCACGTTCCAGCTCCGGTCCGTGATTGATGTGTATGTGCCGGATAACCGGAGCACCTGTTCTTCTCCCGATGTGGTCTTCTATATGTCTCTTTATGTCATTTTCACGCTTCTCGATATGTTTCACCACACGCTCCATGCGTTCTGCCCTTTCCGGGTGCTCTTTTAGCCGTTCTTCATTTCTTTCGATGTGCTTCTCAATGTGTTTTTCTATCTTTTGTTTCATCGGCTGCATCTTCATGGCAATGCTTTCGTTGATGAAATCCGCACCTTCATACACTTTAATAACCGTTTCAAAGAGTTCTTTAATGCCTATGTTCCTTTTGGTAACGGTAGGTATCATAGGCACTCCGAATAGTTTGCCCAGTAACTCGTAGTTCAGGGTGTTTCCGCTTGCTTCCAGTTCGTCGTAGATGTTCAGGGCTACTACCATCCGCACATTCATGTCTATGAGTTGCGTGGTGAGATATAAATTGCGCTCTAAATTTGATGAATCTACAACGTTGATAACCACATCGGGAGTTTCATCTATCAAGTGCCGGCGCACGTAGAGTTCTTCGGGCGAGTAGGCCGATAGGGAGTAAGTGCCCGGTAAGTCTACAATCTTAAAGGTGTAATCCTCGAACTCAAAGAAGCCCTCTTTGGCATCTACGGTGACACCGCTGTAATTCCCAACGTGTTCATGCGCTCCCGATGCAAGGTTGAACAGTGAAGTTTTGCCGCAGTTAGGGTTTCCCACAAGAGCTATATTGATAGTCTTGCGTTTGTCCAGTGCAATTTCTTTCAGTATTTCTTCCGGAAGTTCTGTGTCTTCTATGGAACCATGATATTGCTGTAATTCGGATTTGTGTTGGATAGCTTCCTGTTGGCTCATGATCTCGATCATATCCGCTTCTTGTCTGCGTAGCGAGATGTCATAGCCCATTATTTTGTATTTGATAGGATCTTTTAGCGGAGCGTTGAGGATGGCTTCGATGGTTTGTCCTTTTACAAACCCCATTTCCACAATACGTTTGCGGAATCCTCCGTGTCCCATAACTTTTACGATAATCCCTTTTTCGCCGGTTTTTAATTCGGATAAGCGCATACTCTTTTCAATTTGAATGCAAAAGTAATTCTTTTCATTTAGCTAAACAAATTATTTAGAACGTTTTTAAATTAGGACTATTTCGTGATACTTCCTTTACTCTTTTAAAAAAGATTTATCTTTGCACAAACTACAATATAATTCTTTATGAGGGAGAAAATAACAAACCATTCACATTTCCTGTTCTTGTTGCGAAGTCTGATGCTGTTTATTCTTTTATCAATGCTTCCGGTATCTGCTTTACGGGCTCAATTTGCTCCTGATATATTTCAAATGACAGAGGGTTATCATTATTTGTCCAACCTGCTCGATCCTCACTATAAGGAAGACGGAACTATTGATTATTATGCATTGGGGCATCTGTTACGTCTTCGCTATATCAATAATCAGGACGGTAAACCCGAAAAGGTGATTATGGACATGTGGGGAAAATATGATCACGACTGGGAGATATTTCAGGAGAAAAAATACATTTATGCCAATGGCAGGCTGAAAGAAGAGCAAGTGTGGCAACACAAGAAGCTGACAAATGACAATGATTATCCAAAGTTGATGGCGAAAAGCCTGCACTATTTCGATGAGGCGGAAAGAAAGGATAGCGTATTTACTACTATCCTGCGTTTGGATCTCGGCAGTACCAAATGCGACACGTTTGCGGTGGTGAATTGTTTGAACACGAACGATATGCCTGATTCCACACGGACATACAGGGCAACTAACGGTACTTTGAATCTTGTGGGCAGAAGTGCTATCACCTATAAGAAGGATAAGCCTGTTCTGATAATGACCGAATCTTATTGGAAATTGGGAGAGCAGAGGGAATATTCCGATGGCATGGTGGAAGTGTTTCCGATGGATGAAGAGAGTGAGGCTGAGGTGCTTGTGCAAAGGCAATATGTATGTATTAAATATTCCGGCTCCGGTTGTGAATACACATATATGTATGAAGACAAAGATAACCACCCTTATATGCGGCAAAACGTCAAGTTGGACTCCAAAGGAAGAATCTGCGGGGTAGATGTCTCGGTTGCCGATACGGCTTCCGTGTTGCATGCCGAATATAAGTATGATGACCGGAAACGTACCTCTGTGCATAAAGTAATAAATCCGGAAGCTTTGGAAAGCATGGCAGGATTGGAGAGTATAAAAAGCATACTTGGAGGCGGAAGGTTGATGTATGATGTGACTTATACGGATGACGGAACGCAGAAGATTGATTATTATCTTTGGAACAAGGCAGCCGGAAAGTTCGTTGATCAGCGGACTGCTTGGTTGCAGTATACGCCTTCAGGTAAAATAGCCATGGCGCAAACAGATTCCTATGACGGGAGCGAATTGGAGGATAAAGTAAAGGATGTGAAAACCTATAATGAGAAAGATGAGCTTGTTTTGATACTCCATTATGATTGGGATAAAGCGAAAAATGATTGGGCACTATGGACAAAGTATATATATGATTATGATAAATGGGGTAATAGAATTTTGCTGCAATATTACCACACAAACGATGCAGGAGAGAGTTGGTATGGTTCCGGCAATACGCAATGGGCTTATGATGATAAAGGGCATATGCTTTCTGAGATAAGTTACAGTTGGAGTAAAGAGCACTGGATAGGCAAGTATAAAACTGTATGGACGTATTCTCCCAGTGGGAAGATAACATCCGAAAAGAAGTATTCTTGGGATAATGATTATCTGAAAGATTGGATGAAGCGTACTTATTATTCCATCTCTTACGATGAGAATGACAGCATACAGAGTAAAACTGTTTATGAACCTTATCCTATAGAAACATCGGAATCGTTTCATTATTGGAAGAGTAAGTGGATGCCGGAGAAGGCATCGGAGTTTGCATATTTCCCGAATGGGAAACAAGAAACCACTTATTATTGGAAAAATGAGGTACGCATCCCTAACCGTTTATATAAATCCTATGCTGCGGCAGACTCTACATCGGAAAGCATTCTTGAGTGGAATCGGGATAAAAGTAAATGGGAAAACTACCGGACATATATAGAATATACCAAAGGAGATAGCATCAAGGTAGAAGAAAGATATGATTCGCAAAATGAATTTGATGTCTTTGCCGGTTATATAAAAAAAGTCAAGCGTATAGATTTGCCTTTCGATCATTCGGATGAAACCCACTACAAATGGGACTTTGATAAAAAAGATTGGGTGCCTTTCGAACGGTATGAAAGTCATTTCGATAAGGGAAAAGGCTATGTATACACAACAGAGTTTTATGACAAGGCCACCGGAACGTGGAAAATAAAACCGAAAGAGGAGGATGAAGAATAGAAAATTGAAAGATGCGGTTGCAGGTTTCATAGAAAAAGAAAACCTGCTTGCTGGCAATGAGAAGATTCTCGTGGCTTTGAGCGGAGGTGCCGACTCGGTAGCCCTCTTGCGGGTGCTGTTGCAGTTGGGCTATGCGTGCGAAGCTGCCCATTGCAACTTCCACTTGAGAGGAGAGGAGTCCGTGCGCGACGAAAACTTTGTAAGAGCCCTTTGCAGTCAGAGTTCCGTAATCCTGCATACCATTGATTTTGATACAGCGGGTTATGCGGCCTCGCATCATCTTTCCATTGAAATGGCTGCGCGTGAGCTGCGTTACAACTGGTTTGAAGAAATCAGGTTGAAAACCGGGGCTTCCGTCATAGCCGTTGCACATCACCGGGACGACAGTGTGGAAACTCTGCTTCTGAACCTTATCCGGGGCACGGGCATTAACGGCTTGAAAGGAATCCGTCCGAAGAATGGAGCAATAGTGCGTCCGCTGCTCTCTGTGAGCCGTGAGGAAATAACGGATTACCTGAGTGCGAAAGGTCAGGATTATGTGACCGACAGCACCAACCTGCAAGATGAATACACCCGCAATAAAATCCGTCTGAACCTTCTGCCCCTTATGGAAACCATTAATCCGTCGGCAAAAGAAAGCATCTTTGACACTGCCAACCGCTTGGCCGAGGCAGTCAATATATATAATAAGGTGATAAAAGAAGGGCGACGGAGAGTGATGCATCCGCAAGGCATCCTTATCGAAGCATTGATGCAGGAGCCGTCTCCTGTGAGTTTGCTGTTCGAACTGCTCTATCCGTTAGGTTTCAATTCCGGTCAGGTGGAAGATGTATATAACTCTTTGCAAGGGCAGGCAGGCAAGCGTTTCCATTCCAATGAATGGTGCGTGGTGAAAGATAGGGAATACCTGTTGCTGCAAAAGAATGAAGCATCTCCAATGTCCGAGCCTGAGTTGCGGATGGAACAATGTGTTTATTCCCGGGACTTCGTTATACCTAAGACGAAAGATACCGCGTGTTTGGATGCCGATAAACTAAAAGCCCCGTTGACACTGCGCAAATGGAGGGTTGGCGACCGTTTCGTGCCCTTTGGCATGAAAGGGAAAAAGAATGTGAGCGATTACCTCACGGATAAGAAATACTCCGTTTTCGATAAGGAAAAAGTATATGTCCTTTGCAGTGGTGAAGACATCGTGTGGCTGGTGGGTGAGCGCATGGATAACCGTTTCCGGGTAGATGACGATACAAAAAACATTCTTCTCGTTCATCTCAAATAATTACCCGGTAGTAATTGGCAAACTACCCCGCAGTACCCGCCCCGTTACCTTGCAGTAGTTGGCAAAGCACTGCGAGGTAGTTTAAAAGGAGGCCGCACAGGGCAAAGGAATGCACCACATACTTAAAAGAATAAAAAAAGTAGCAAATAAAATGTAATTATAAAATAAATATCTATCTTTGCATTGTTAAAGCATTTGTGTGTGCTTCATCAGAACATGACGCTGAATGTATTAATTCAAATTCAAAAATATATAATCCCGAAATTATTTATACGCTAACACTTGAATGAATGTGCTTATTGTGCGATTTGTTTCTGCGTTGAAGCGTTATAACATTATTTTAAAGACATTATACGTATATGTATAACATTATTCAATTAAACGACAAAGATCTGTCGGAATTACAAACTATTGCACAAGAACTTGGCATAAAGAAAGCATCTTCTTTTAAGAAGGAAGAACTTGTGTATAAGATTTTAGATGAGCAAGCCATTATGGGGGCAACCAAGAAAGTGGCTGCCGATAAGGTAAAGGAAGAACGGAAAGACGACAAAAAGAAACGTTCCCGCATCAGTGTAAAGAAAGAAGGTGCCGATAAGGTCTACACCGCCAACAAGGACAAAGCCGAAAAGGTGGATGAGCCGGCAAAACTGACCGTCGTTTCTCAGGTTAAGCCGGAAACAGCTCCGGCTGCAACGGAAGAAGCCAAGCCAAAGAAAGAAGCGGCAAAAGCCAAAACTGCGAAGGCAAAAACAACAAAGAAAGCTGCCGAGAAGAAAGTAGAAGAACCTGTTGTCGAGGAAACAGCACAAGAAGCTGCTCCGGTTGCCGAAAAGAAAGTTGTGAAGAAGCCCGTGCGCATTTCGAAAGCTGCACAGGAAGAAATGGCAACTGCCACTGAGGGCAAGGCGGCAACCACTCCGGAACTGGAACTTCCTTTGGATTTGGATGAAGACGACTTTATCCCAATCGAAGACCTTCCGTCGGAAAAAGCGGAACTGCCAACCGAACTGCTTGGCAAGTTTGAATCTACCAAGGCTACCCCTGCTCCTGCTGCTACTCCGCAGCCGGCTCCCAAAGTTATCCGTTTGCGCGATAACAACCAGAAAAACAATAATCAGCGTCCACAGAATAACAACAACCGTCCTGCACAGGAAAATGCAGATGCATCGCAAGCTGCCGCTCCTGCACCGGTAGAACGTAAAGTTATCGAACGTGAGAAACCTTATGAGTTCGAGGGCATTCTTACCGGAATGGGTGTGTTGGAAATTATGCAGGATGGCTACGGATTCCTCCGTTCGTCAGACTATAACTACCTTTCTTCTCCCGATGATATTTATGTATCGCAGTCACAAATCAAACTGTTCGGCTTAAAGACTGGTGATGTGGTAGAAGGCTCTATCCGTCCGCCGAAAGAAGGAGAGAAATACTTCCCGCTTGTAAAAGTGGAAAAGATAAACGGACGTGATCCTGCCTTTGTGCGCGACCGTGTTCCTTTCGATCACCTCACACCGCTTTTCCCCGATGAAAAGTTCAGACTTTGTAAAGGCGGTTACAGCGACAACCTTTCTGCCCGTGTGGTAGATTTGTTCTCTCCTATCGGTAAAGGTCAGCGTGCGTTGATCGTGGCTCAGCCTAAGACCGGTAAAACCATCCTGATGAAAGATATTGCAAACGCCATTGCAGCCAATCATCCCGAAGTATATATGATAATGTTGCTTATCGACGAACGTCCCGAGGAAGTAACAGACATGGCACGCAGTGTCAATGCGGAAGTAATCGCTTCTACATTTGACGAACCTGCCGAACGTCATGTGAAGATTGCCGGTATCGTGTTGGAAAAGGCAAAACGCATGGTGGAATGTGGGCATGATGTAGTTATTTTCCTTGACTCCATTACCCGTTTGGCACGTGCTTACAATACAGTGTCTCCTGCATCCGGCAAAGTGCTTTCCGGTGGTGTGGATGCGAATGCGCTCCACAAACCGAAACGTTTCTTCGGTGCTGCCCGCAACATTGAAAACGGCGGTTCGCTCACCATCATTGCAACTGCATTGATTGACACCGGTTCTAAGATGGATGAAGTTATCTTCGAGGAATTCAAGGGTACGGGTAACATGGAATTGCAGTTGGACAGAAACCTGTCGAACAAGCGTATCTTCCCGGCTGTCAACATCGTGGCTTCAAGTACTCGTCGCGACGACTTGCTGCTTGACAAGCAAACTCTTGACCGCATGTGGATTCTTCGCAAGTATCTGTCGGATATGAATCCTATCGAGGCTATGGACTTTGTGAAAGACCGCCTTGAAAAGACTAAGGATAACGAAGAGTTTTTAATGAGCATGAACTCTTAAAGGGGAAGCCTGAGAGAGTGAAACAATAGAAAAAGTCCTGTGGGAAGTGAATGAAACTCCCACGGGACTTTTTATAATATCCCACGAGAGTTTGTTGAAAACCCCGCGGGAGTTCTTTTTGTTAGAAAGGCAGGTCGTCGTTAGCGTCGCCGGAACTGAAGTCAACCGGAGCAGACGGAGCTGCTTGTGCCGCAGGGGCTGCGCCCGGAGCCGGAGCATAGGCTTGCGGAGCTTCTGCCGGAACTACTTTCCATGCACGGAGAGAGTTAAACCAACGTCCGTTCCATTCGCGTGCGTCGATGTCAAAAGAGACAGTAAGTTCCTGTCCTACCTGTATGTTGAATTGTGCAATCTTGTCTGCACCAAAGACGTCGAAACACATCTTGCGTGGATATTGGTCGTGGTTTTCTATTACAAATTCCTGACTTTTCCATTCGTTTCCGTTGCGTGAAGTACCTCCTCTTTCGGGGAGTACGGCAATAATTCTACCTGTAAATTCCATTATCGTTCGTTTAAATTTAGAGTGTGCGAAGGTACATTTTTCTGTGATATAAAACTAATAAATCGGTCTTTTTTGATGTATAAATTAGGAGATTATTAGTGCAAACTTGATTGCTTTTCGATGATAGATTGACCTGCTTTGGGTGAAAAGCTGATAGGTTTTAGCGGAAAATTAGATACTTTTGGATGAAAAGTAGAGCAGTTTTGAAAGAAAACGATTAATTTATTCATTTGCGAAATAGTATCTATTGTGCTGTTTGTCAGTGTTTTATTATTCTATCTTACGTACGCTGAGCGTGTAGCAACGCTATAGCAGTAAAGGAGAGGAGAGTAAAGTAAGTAAAGTAATAATAGAAAATAAATAAAAGAAAGCTGCTGCTAAAACGTCCATACGTTTTCCTCGAAACGTGCCTACGTTTTGACCGAAACGTAAGGACGTTTTTTCTTGGAAAAAGTGGGGTGATAGTTGTGCCGTACAAATCTTTTTTCGTAACTTTGTGCTTCATAATATTGAAATCTTAAAATAAAAATACAGATATGAAGTTTATCGTTTCAAGTACTGCGCTCTTTAGCCACTTACAGGCAATAAGCCGTGTTATTAATTCGAAGAATGCATTGCCTATTCTCGATTGTTTCCTTTTCCAGTTGGAAGACAATACGCTGTCTGTTACAGCTTCGGATAATGAAACGACAATGGTTACATCTCTTGAAGTTAACGAAAGTGATGCAAACGGCAGATTCGCCATTTCATCGAAGACTATTCTGGATGCTTTGAAGGAAATCCCCGAACAACCTTTGACTTTTGAAATTGATTTGGAGTCTTTGGCTATCGTGGTGAGATACCAGAACGGACAATACAGCTTGGTAGCGCAGAATGCAGATGAATTCCCTCAGTCACCGGCATTGGGAGAGAGTGCCGTGCGCGTGGAAATGGAAGCCGGCATTTTGCTGAATGGCATTAACCGTGCATTGTTTGCTACTGCCGATGATGAACTTCGCCCCGTGATGAACGGTATCTATTTCGATATTACTGCCGAGGATATTACAATGGTTGCTTCCGATGGTCACAAGCTGGTTCGCGATAAAACAACTGCTGCCCACGGAACTGAAAGAGCTGCATTTATCCTGCCAAAGAAACCTTCAACGTTGTTGAAGAACCTGCTTCCGAAAGAACAAGGCACGGTTGTGATTGAGTTTGACGACCGTAACGCTGTGTTTACGCTGGAAAAATACCGTATGGTTTGCCGCTTGATTGAAGGACGTTACCCTAACTACAATTCGGTGATTCCTCAAAATAACCCTCATAAAGTGACTATCGACCGCTTACAGTTGCTTGGCGCATTGCGTCGCGTGTCTGTATTCTCGTCACAGGCAAGCAGTTTGATTAAATTGCGTATGCAGGAAAACCAGATAATAATCTCGGCTCAGGATATAGACTTCTCTACATCGGCTGAAGAATCTCTTACTTGCCAGTATGCAGGAGCAGCAATGAGTATCGGTTTCAAGTCTACTTTCCTGATAGATATTCTGAATAATATTTCGGCAACAGAAGTAATAATAGAATTGGCAGATCCGTCACGTGCGGGAGTTATCATTCCGCTGGAGCAGGAAGAAAACGATGATCTGTTGATGCTGTTAATGCCGATGATGCTTAACGATTAATTTAATGGAAAGTTGAGAGTTGAGAATTCTCAACTCTCAATTCTCAACTTAATAAGAATGAAATTAAACCTGAAGAACCCGTTGGTGTTTTTCGATTTGGAAACCACCGGAACAAATATCAACTCTGACAGAATCGTAGAGATTTGTTATCTCAAAGTATATCCTAATGGGAATGAGGAAGCCAAAACCATGCGTATCAACCCTGAAATGCATATTCCCGAAGAATCATCGAAAGTTCATGGCATTTATGACGAAGATGTGGTAGATTGCCCCACTTTCAAGGAAGTGGCAAAAGATATTGCCCGCGATATTGAGGGAGCCGACCTTGCCGGATTCAATTCCAACCGTTTTGACATCCCTGTGTTAGCCGAAGAGTTTCTCCGTGCAGAGGTGGATATTGACATGAGCAAGCGTAAGTTTATCGACGTTCAGGTTATATTTCATAAAATGGAACAGCGCACTTTGTCTGCTGCTTATAAGTTCTATTGCGAAAAGAACCTTGAAGACGCCCATACGGCAGAGGCGGATACCCGTGCCACTTATGAGGTGCTGAAAGCACAGCTCGACCGTTATGCCGATTTGAAGAACGACATGACATTCCTTGCGGAGTATTCCAGCTTTAACCGGAATGCAGACTTTGCAGGTCGCATTGTCTTCGATGATAAAGGGGTGGAAGTGTTTAACTTCGGGAAATACAAAGGTCAGTCCGTGACTGAGGTTCTGAAGAAAGATCCCGGCTATTACAGTTGGATACTGAACGGCGACTTTACGCTCAATACCAAGAATGTATTGACAAAGATACGTTTGAGAGAGTTGACAGGAAAGTAGTATTTAATTCCCTTTCGAAATGCTTAAAGGAAAGAAAATAGTTTTAGGAATTACAGGAAGTATTGCAGCCTATAAAGCATGCTACATTATAAGAGGATTGATAAAGAAAGGTGCGGAGGTGCAGGTGGTAATTACTCCTGCCGGAAAAGAATTTATTACTCCCATCACTTTGTCTGCCCTTACAAGCAAACCCGTTATCAGTGAGTTCTTTTCGGGACGCGACGGAACATGGAACAGCCACGTTGACCTCGGTCTTTGGGCGGATGCCATGCTCATAGCTCCTGCCACTGCTTCCACGATAGGGAAAATGGTAAACGGGATAGCGGACAACATGCTCATAACTACTTACCTTTCGGCAAAAGCTCCTGTATTCGTAGCTCCGGCTATGGATCTCGATATGTTTGCACATCCGTCCACTCAACATAATCTCGACACCCTCCGTTCTTTTGGAAACCATATCATAGAACCCGGAGAAGGTGAGCTTGCAAGTCACTTGGTGGGAAAGGGACGTATGGAAGAACCCGAAAACATTGTCCGCATACTCGATGAGTTTTTTGACAAGCAAGGCGACTTGGCAAAAAAAAAAGTAGTGATAACGGCAGGGCCTACCTACGAGAAGATTGATCCTGTTCGTTTCATCGGAAACTATTCTTCGGGTAAAATGGGGTTTGCGCTGGCAGAGGAATGTGCTTCACGCGGGGCGGAGGTTACACTCATTGCAGGTCCTGTTCAATTAAAAACGATTCATCCGAATATTCACCGCATTGATGTGGAAAGCGCAGGGCAGATGTATGAAGCTGCAATGCAGGCATTCCCTATTTCAGATGCAGGGATACTGTGTGCTGCCGTTGCCGATTTCACTCCTGCGCAAGTAGCCGATAAGAAAATTAAACGGGAGGGAGACGATATGCACCTCACGCTGAAACCTACGCAGGACATTGCGGCTTGTTTGGGTAAAGTGAAGAAAGAAGGACAGCTTTTGGTAGGCTTCGCGCTCGAAACCAACAATGAACAGCAAAACGCACAAGGGAAACTGGAACGTAAGAACCTCGATTTCATTGTGCTTAACTCACTCAATGATAAAGGAGCCGGTTTCCGTCACGATACAAATAAGATAAGTATCATTGACAGGAAAGGGAAAACCGATTACGACTTAAAACCAAAAACGCAGGTAGCAAAGGATATTATAGACTATGTTGCAAAGTATCTACATACAGAATTACGCGCTGATTGACACGCTCGACATCAACTTCGGTAAAGGCTTTTCGGTCATTACGGGAGAAACCGGAGCGGGTAAGTCCATTATCTTGGGGGCTATCGGGCTGCTGTTGGGGCAGCGTGCCGATGTGAAAGCCATTAAGAACGGAGCATCCAAATGCGTAATCGAAGCACATTTCGATATTTCGGATTACAAGATGCACGACTTTTTCGAAGAGAATGAGTTGGAGTATGACGAAAATGAATGTATCTTGCGCCGTGAGCTTCAGGCTTCGGGCAAGAGCCGGGCGTTTATCAATGACACGCCCGCCTCGCTCGGCATGATGAAAGAGCTTGGCGAACGACTGATAGATGTACATTCGCAGCATCAAAACCTGCTGTTGAACAAAGAGGATTTCCAACTGAATGTACTTGATGCACTGGCTCACGATGAGGCTGAACTTGCCGCTTACAAATCGGCTTTTGCCGTTTATCGCGAAAATGTGAAGGAGCTTGCCGAATTAACCGGGCAAGCCGAAAAGAGCAAAGCCGATGAAGACTATATCCGTTTCCAACTGGAACAACTGGATGAAGCAAAGCTCACCGAAGGAGAACAAGAGGAACTGGAGCAGGAAGCCGAAACCCTAAGCCATGCCGAGGAAATAAAAGAAGGTTTATATAAAGTAGGGCAGACGTTGGTTAACGATGAAGGCGGTTTGCTGGTTGCCATGAAAGAGAGCATTAATACGTTGCGTAACCTGCAACGGGTGTACCAACCTGCGGCAGAGCTGTCAGAGCGTTTGGAAAGCAGCTATATAGAGTTGAAAGACATTACACAGGAAGTAAGCGGTGCAGAAGACGGTATCGAGTTTAATCCTGCAAGGCTGGACTTTATAAATGAACGCTTGAATCTCATTTATTCCTTGCAGCAAAAGCACAGAGTGCAGACATTGGATGAATTGATTGCACTGACGGAAGATTACAGAATCCGTTTGAATGCCATTACTTCTTTTGATGACCGTATTGCGGAACTGACAGCAAAGAAAGAAGCTCAATATAAGAAAGTAAAAGAACTGGCGGCCGTGTTGACAAAGAAGCGCGTGGCAGCCGGAAAAGATATAGAAAAACAGATGCATGCCCGTTTGCAGCCATTGGGAATGCCAAATGTGCGTTTTGTGGTGGAGATTACTCCCCGGAAAGAGCCCGAAGCCGGTGGAGCCGATAATGTGGCCTTTCTATTCTCCGCAAATAAGAACGGGACGTTGCAGAACATATCATCTGTTGCATCAGGAGGTGAAATTGCCCGCGTGATGCTCTCGGTTAAAGCTATGATAGCAGGTGCAACCCGGTTGCCCACTATTATATTCGATGAGATAGATACCGGAGTATCGGGTGAGATTGCCGATAAAATGGCATCTATTATGCAGGAGATGGGACAGGTGATGCAGGTTATCAGTATCACACACTTGCCGCAGATTGCAGCTAAAGGGGCGGCACATTATAAAGTGTACAAGCAAGATAACGAAACAAGTACAAGCAGTAACATCCGCCGTTTGCAGCAAGATGAAAGGGTAGAGGAAATAGCCCACATGCTGAGCGGGGCAACGTTGACGGAAGCTGCGATGAACAATGCGAAAGAATTATTAAAATAAGATGGAAAAGAACGAAATGATTTTCGGCGTGCGCGCTGTGATTGAAGCTATTCAGGCTGGTAAAGAGATAGACAAGATACTTGTGAAGAAAGATATTCAGAGTGACTTGTCTAAAGAGTTGTTTGCCGCTTTGAAGGGATTGTTGATACCTGTGCAACGCGTGCCGGTGGAAAGAATCAATAAGATAACCAATAAGAACCATCAAGGGGTAGTGGCTTTTATCTCTGCCGTTACTTACCAGAAAACGGAAGATATTGTCCCTTTCTTGTTCGAGCAAGGCAAAACTCCTTTCTTTGTGATGCTCGATGGTATCACCGATGTCCGTAATTTCGGAGCTATTGCCCGCACTTGCGACTGTGCAGGGGTGGATGCTGTTATCATTCCGGCAAAGAACAGCGTAAGTGTTAATGCCGATGCGATGAAGACATCTGCGGGAGCACTTCACACATTGCCGGTGTGTCGTGAGCAAAGCCTCACTGCTACCATAAAGTTCTTGAAAGACAGTGGTTTCAAAGTAGTTGCGGCAACCGAGAAAGGTGATTATGACTATACAAAAGCAAATTATAAAGATCCCCTTTGCATCATTATGGGAGCGGAGGATACCGGTGTGCCTTATGAACATCTTGCCCTGTGCGATGAATGGGTGAAGATACCATTGTTTGGCAATATCGGTTCATTGAACGTATCTGTCGCTGCGGGGGTTCTTATTTATGAAGCGGTGAAACAACGCGGATTTAACGAATAAAACAAATACCAACTAATAACATGAGAAAAATACTTTTAATCACTCTTTGCTTCCTGTCTCAGTGGGCAGTGGCACAGAAGGAAACTCCGAAATGGGTTGAGAAAGCCAAAAGAGCAGTATTCTCTATTGTAACATATGACAAAGATAATAAGCTGTTGAACACCGGAAACGGCTTCTTCGTGTCCGAAGATGGAGTGGCACTTTCCGATTATACATTGTTTAAAGGGGCGCAGCGTGCTGCCATTGTGAACTTTGAAGGAAAGCAGATGCCGGTTGAGGCTATTATCGGAGTAAATGACTTGTATGATGTAATTAAATTCCGCGTGGCAACAGATAAAAAGGTTCCTGCTTTGCAGGTAGCACCCGTTCCACCTGTAAAAGATGCAGTGGCTTACTTGCTGCCTTATTCCACCCAGAAAGACCGTTCGTGCACGGAAGGTAAGGTAACTGTCGTGTCTCCGCTTCCCGGTGGACATCACTACTACACATTGTCCATGGCACTGACCGATAAGATGGTGAGTTGCCCTGTTACCAATGCTGAAGGACAAGTATTCGGTGTGGCTCAGAAAGATGCTGCCGGTGATGGCAAACAGTGCTATGCTGTAGGGGCAAACTTTGCAATGGCTCTGGCATTGAATGCAATCTCTATCCATGACAGTGCTTTGGAAAGTATCGGAATTAAAAAGGCACTTCCCGAGACAGAAGAGCAGGCGTTGGTTTATCTGATGATGAATGCTACAAAAAGCCCTGAGGACTATCTGGCGCTGATTAATGAGTTTATCTCTCAATTCCCCAACAGTTCGGAAGGCTATCTTCGCCGTGCTACCCATTATGTATATAACTTCCGTGATGCACAACACTTTGCACTTGCAGAGTCCGACCTTGCACAAGCTATGAAACTCTCACAAAAGAAAGACGACATTCACTTCAATACGGCAAAACTGGTTTATGCAAACCAGATCATGCAACCGGAGTTCAAGTATAAGGATTGGGGATATGAGAAGGCTTTGCAACAGATTCAGCAAGCTATTTCGATAGATCCGCTTCCACTTTATATTCAGCAGGAAGGCGATATTTATTTTGCAATGCAGAACTATCCGAAAGCATACGAGGCTTATGATAAAGTAAATAAGTCGGCATTGGCTTCGGCTGCTACTTTTTATAGTGCGGCAAAGACTAAGGAACTGATGAATGCCGATTGGGGCGAAGTGATTGCATTGCTCGATAGTGCGGTTGCCAAATATACAGCTCCGATACCCGAAGAAGCTGCCGCATATGTTCTTGAACGTGCTCAAGCCAAGATGAATAAAGAATTATACCGTCAGGCAGCACAGGACTATGATACTTACTACTATGCTGTTAATGGAAAAGTGAACGATTTGTTCTATTACTTGCGTGAACAGGCTCACTATAAAGCCAAGAATTTCAAAGGTGCTCTCGATGATATTGACAAGGCAGTGGAAATGAATCCGAACGATGCTACCTATCTGGCAGAGCAAGGAGCGGTCAATCTGCGTGTTGCCCGCTATGATGAAGCTATCAAAGCATTGCAGGCAGCATTGGTTATTGATCCTAAGTTTGCAGCTTGCTACCGTTTGATAGGTTTCTGTCAGTTGCAACAAGGCAAGAAAACCGAGGCATGTGAAAACTTTGCCAAAGCAAAAGAACTTGGTGATGAAGCTGTGAATACTTTGATAGAGAAGAATTGTAAATAAAGAAACTTAAAGTAACCGGAAATGCTGAAGAAGATAATGTTTATCATAGAAAAGGTGGAGAGCGCGTTAAAGCGTTCTCCAATGGAGATTCTTTTGGGATGTGTCTTTTTCGTATTCTGGCTTATTGCACGAGGAAACGGCTTTTCTTCCGAGAGCGGGATAAGCAATATCTTATTCCTGTTCCCTGTCTTTTTTGTAGTCACCTTTGTGTGCAACAATCTTTTTAAAGGCGGTTTGAGGTTTCTTTATTACCTGTCCGGTCTGCTTTTCATCCCGTTTTTATTCATACCCATATATGATTTTATCCGTTCTTCGGGCTATTGGTTTTCATGGCTGATTGCTATTGTTGCGCTTGTTTCCTATGGTTGGCACAAGAATAATATCCGTTTCACTTGGAATGCGGTAAAGGTTGTTGTCGATTTCAGTTCGGCTGCTTTTATCAGTGGGACATTGTTTCTGGCGGTCATAGCCATTCATGCTTCCATTGCTTATATCTTTAATTTGGATGGAATGTTGTATTCCAACTTTAACCAGAACATGTTTTTACTTACTTGTTTCGTTATTCAGCCAATCTTCTTTTTGGCATTCAACGGTTACAAGATAGAAACAGAAAGCAGGGTAGAAGGGGGACCTGTGTTCAACATATTCATAAGCTACATACTTTCTCCGGCAGTTATTATTTACACTTGCATACTGTATGTCTATTTTGCCAAGATAGCCATTTTGTGGGAACTGCCTAAAGGCAACATTGCCTATATGGTCTTTGCTTTTATCATTAGTGCCATTGTGGGGCAGGCTTGCCACCAACTTTTGGAGAAAAGGAGATATGATTGGTTTTATAACTATTTCAGTTGGATTTCTTTCCCGCCTCTTATTATCTTCTGGATCGGTGTGATTTATCGCATCAGGCAGTATGGGTTTACGGACGACCGTGTTTATCTGCTTGTCTGTGGCTTGCTGATGACACTTTGCATCCTTCTTTTCCTGAACAAACATACCGGGAAGTATTCGTATGTGTCTGTTCTTACTGTTGTGTCTCTTTCATTGATAACGTTTGTTCCTCCCATATCGGCAGAACGATTGGGGCTGTATTCGCAGCAAAGAAGACTGGATAAATTCATTAAAGAATTGGGCATAGCAGGGGCCGATGGTAAGTTGGTAAAGATACATGCCGATAATGATACCATTCGGAAGAAAGCGTATAGGGAGTTTTATGAGGCTTTTGATTATGTCAGTAACAATCTCGACAGCAAACAGATGCTTGCAACTTATGGATATGACAAAGCTTATGAAATGAAAAGTGATGTCATTCCCGCTACTCTGTCTGAATATGTGATGTGGGGTGGTGATACATCTCTCCGCAACTCGACTTTCTGGATAAAGATGAAGCAATCGGGAGTGCAGAACATAAGCGGATTTAAGTATGTCTATCCTTTTGTGAATAATTATGATAAGAATAATCTGGATGTGTTTTATTACAGTTATTCGTTCATGTCGCCTGTCTTGGAGATAAAAAACAAGGAACTCGAAACAATTCTTAGCTTGGATATGAATGATTATCTGAAACAGGTTTTGGATGACAAAGTGTTGAAAGACAGGCAAAGTACCGATATATATACCGACAGTCTTTTCTATGATGCCGATTTCGGGCGTATTGTCTTTAAAGAGATAGAGTTGCGTGTAGATTCCGTATATGATATATATAGTATGGAACTTGATTATTTATTAACCAAATAATAATAGATTAACAATGAAAAAAGTAATTTTTACAGAAAAGGCTCCGGCAGCTATCGGACCTTACAGCCAAGCTATCGAGGCTAATGGTATGGTATTTATCTCTGGTCAGCTTCCTGTTGATCCTGCAACCGGCGAATTTGCTCCGGGTGGTGCTGCCGAACAAACAAAACAATCATTCGAAAACATTAAGAATATTCTTGCAGAAGCAGGTTTGACTACTGCAAACATCGTAAAGACTACCGTGTTCCTTTCAGACATGTCTTTGTTTGCAGAAATGAATGGTGTGTACGCTACTTATTTTGATGGTGCGTTCCCTGCACGTTCGGCTGTTGCCGTAAAGGCTTTGCCTAAGAATGCATTGGTTGAGATCGAATGTATCGCAGTGAAATAAATGAAAAACTACTTAGGGGTAATTGCTTGATTACCTCTAAGTAATCGACAGATTACCTTAAGGTAATTGATAAATCTTCCCGTAGTAATTGAGCTGTTGCTACGGGAAGACTTTTTTTATTTGTTTGCCAGTAAGTCTGCAACAATGAAGCTGCTTCCTCCCACAAATATGAAGTCTTCTTTCCCTGCTTGCACTTTTGCTGCGGCAAGGGCCGTGGGAACATCTTTATAGGTTTCGCCTTTTAATCCTGCTTGCTCGGCAAGCTTTTGTAATTCATCTTCCGGTAACGCACGTTTCACACTCGCTTTGGTGAAGTAGTAACGGGCATCTTTGGGTAAAAGGGCAAGTACTCCGCTGACATCTTTGTCGTTTACCATACCTATAATGATATGCAGGTTCTTGTAGGTTTGCCGACCGAGTTGTTCCACAATGTAACTGATACCGCCAATGTTGTGTCCTGTGTCACACATGATAGTGGGCTGTTCGCCAATCTTTTGCCAACGTCCCAACAGTCCTGTCATTTCCGAAACTTCGGCGAAACCTCGCTTCACGTCCCAGTCAAATAACTGATAACCCTTTTGTATAAGCTGACGAATGGCAGACAGAACGGTATTGGTGTTTTTTAATTGGTACAGTCCGCCGAGTTCTCCACGAAGGTCTGTGTAATCTTCTGTTTGATACTTCCAAAAGCCATCCGGTTCCTTTTCCCAACTGTGCAACAGTTGCTCTTCTTCTGCAAAGATAATCGGCGCACCTGCTTCTTCGGCTTTGTGCTGAAATACCGGTTTGGTTTCGGCAGTTGTTTCCCCGATAACCACAGGTATGCCTTTCTTAATGATTCCGGCTTTCTCTCCTGCAATCAGTTCGAGTGTGTTTCCCAAGAACTGGGTGTGGTCGAGACTGATATTGGTAATGATGCTTAAATCGGGGGTAATGATGTTGGTACAATCCAAGCGTCCGCCCAGTCCCACTTCGATAACTGCCACATCTATTTCATTATCGGCAAAGTACCTGAATGCCATTGCGGTAGTCAGTTCAAAGAAAGAAGGGGAGAGGGGTTCGAAGAAAGAACGGTGCTTGTCTACGAAATCCACGACATATTCTTCGGAAATAGTTTCTCCGTTGATGCGGATGCGTTCACGGAAATCTACCAAGTGGGGAGAAGTGTAAAGTCCTGTCTTGTATCCTGCCGCCTGCAAGATAGCAGCAAGGATATGCGAACAAGAGCCCTTTCCATTCGTACCGCCCACATGGATGGTTTTGAACTCTGTGTGAGGATGTTCGAAATATTCATCCAACCGGTGAGTATTCTCCAATCCCTCTTTGTAAGCCGATTTTCCAACTTGCTGGAACATCGGTACGCTGTTATATAAATAATCCAGTGTCTCTTGATAATTCATCATTTTTGTAATATTTAACTGCGAAGCAATCTTTTTTATCTGTTAAATCGTTATATTAGTTGCATCATTAACTGCCGAGGCAGTCCATGTGCGAAATAGATTGCAAATATCAACATTTAAATCTAAGTTAAGTATGGGCACAAAGAAAAATTTCGTATTAGACACAAATGTTATTCTTCATGACTATGATTGCTTGAAGAATTTTCAGGAAAACGACATCTACCTTCCTATCGTTGTCCTCGAAGAACTTGATAAGTTTAAGAAAGGTAATGAACAGATCAACTATAATGCCCGTGAATTTGTTCGTGAACTCGATTTGCTCACAGATGGTTTGGATTCGCTTAAAGCCGGTGTGAAACTGGGAGAAGGCATGGGCAAACTTTATATCGTTACCGATGGTATAGAGTCCGAAAAGGTGAGAAACACTTTTATGGAGCGCAAGCCCGATCATGAGATCCTCGCTACTGCCGATTGGTTGAAGAATAAAAACAAGAAAGTTCCCACCATCCTTGTTACCAAAGATGTGAACCTCCGCATGAAAGCCCGTTCCATTGGGGTGACGTGTGAAGACTATATTAACGACAAGGTGGTTAACATGGACATCTTCGAGAAGTCCAATGAAGTGTTTGAAAACATTGATCCGGCACTTATCGATAGGATATATTCTTCACGGGAAGGCATTGATGTCAGTGAAATTGACTTTAGGGAGTTGCTGCAACCGAATGAATGTTTCATAATGAAGAGTGACCGTTCCAGTGTATTGGCGCGTTACAATCCTTTTACCCATTGCATTCAGAAAGTAAACAAAACCAAGAATTACGGTATAGAACCTCGCAATGCCGAACAAAGTTTTGCCTTTGAAATATTGAATGATCCGGATGTAAAACTGGTTGCCCTCACGGGAAAAGCGGGAACAGGTAAAACTCTTTTGGCTTTGGCAGGGGCTTTGAGCCAGATGAACGATTACAAGCAAATATTGCTTGCCCGCCCTATCGTTTCCTTATCCAATAAAGACATTGGTTTCCTTCCGGGGGACGCACAGGAAAAAGTAGCTCCTTACATGCAGCCTTTGTTTGATAATCTGAATGTGATTAAACGCCAGTTTGCAGGAACTTCCTCTGAAGTGAAACGCATTGATGACATGCAAAAGAGTGAGCAGTTGGTCATTGAGGCGTTGGCTTTCATCCGCGGACGAAGCCTTTCCGAGACGTACTGCATTATTGACGAGGCACAAAACCTGACTCCTCACGAAATTAAAACGATCATAACCCGTGCTGGTGAAGGTACAAAAATGGTATTCACCGGTGATATTCAGCAGATAGACCAGCCTTATTTGGATGCTCAGTCCAATGGCTTGGTATATATGATTGATAAAATGAAAGGACAAAACATGTTTGCTCACGTGAACTTAGTGAAAGGCGAGCGAAGTGCATTAAGTGAATTGGCTAGTAATTTGTTGTAACAAGTAAGATTATACCCTGTTCTATGAATCAATAGAATAGGGTGTTCTCTTTTTATGAATTATTGGTCAGATTATAAACTAAACTTTAAATAAAGGCGTTATTCTGTAAAAGGAAAATTGCATGTAAGCATGTTTTTTATGGCATAAAAGCATCTCCTTTCAAAAAGGAAAGCGTATCTTTGCGAGGCCAATACAAATTATGTCAGTGAAATGAGAAATAAGTTTTTTCGTAAATACTTATCAGCTAAGGTATTTCCTATCTGGTCTATACTTTTGTTTGATGTATTTTTGGTTATCCTTTCTTGTTTGGTAGCCTATACCTTGCGTTACAACTTGCAAAGTCTTGTAACTAATTCTACTTCTGTTGAGATTTCTTTGCTTGTTACCATTTTAGTTAATGTTGTTTTCTTCCGTTTCTTTCGTACGTATTCAGGTGTGTTGAGATTCTCTTCATTCATTGATGTGATGCGTATCTTCCTGTCGTTGTCTATGAGTTATGCCATATTAATGGTGGCCAACCTTATATTCTACATGATAGAAGGTGTGAAGATGTTGCCGGATAGTGTAATCTTTATGGCCTATGTGCTTAATTTTGCACTGATGGCAGGTTCGCGCATTTCGGTAAAAGTCTTTTATGAACTTCTTAACTTCGATAACCGTCACAGCGTAAATGTGTTTATCTATGGCGCAAAGGAAGCCGGGATAGGGATTGCAAAGTCTTTGCGTGTAAACCTCAGAAATCGTTATCGCCTTCGTGGATTCATTGCCGATGAGTCGGAATTGATAGGTAAAATCATGATGGGAGCTAAAGTGTATGCTAATGACGAGAACCTCGTAGAGAAGATTATAGAACGTGAGGTGAATACGGTTATTATCTCTCCGGCAAAGATGGATCAATTGAATGCTTCCCCTTTGTTGGATATGCTGTTATCGCATCATGTGAAACTGCTGACTGCTCCTCCTTTGAGCGAGTGGGGAACTCAGATAATTGACCATACGCAATTAAAAGAAATTCAGATTGAGGATTTATTGCAACGTGATCCTATTCAGGTAGATTTACCTAAGATTGCCTCCCACTTGGAGGGTAAGAGGGTGATGATTACCGGAGCTGCCGGCTCTATCGGCAGTGAGATAATGCGTCAGGTTGCGTCTTTCAATCCTTATAAATTAATATTGGTGGATCAGGCGGAAACTCCTTTGCATGATATTCGCTTGGAACTGCAAGACAAATGGCGTGACATAAGTGCCGAAACGATTGTTGCGGACATCACTAATAATACCCGTATGGAAGCTATCTTCAAGGAGTACAAGCCGCAATATGTTTTCCACGCTGCTGCTTACAAGCATGTTCCGATGATGGAGGATAATGTTTCCGAATCTATTCAGGTCAATGTGATGGGAACACGCAATATTGCAGACTTGGCAGTGAAATACGGTGCTCATAAGTTTGTGATGATCTCTACCGATAAAGCAGTTAATCCTTCCAATGTAATGGGATGTTCAAAGCGTTTGGCAGAAATTTATGTTCAGTCATTGGCCAAGAAACTGAAAGCGGAAGGAAAGGACAATGCAACTCAGTTCATTACCACCCGTTTTGGTAATGTGTTGGGGTCCAATGGTTCTGTTATTCCTCGTTTTAAAGATCAGATACAGAGAGGAGGACCTGTAACGGTTACCCATCCCGAGATTATCCGTTATTTCATGACTATTCCTGAAGCTTGCCGCTTGGTACTTGAGGCCGGAAGTATGGGAAACGGTGGCGAGATTTATATCTTTGATATGGGTAAACCCGTGAAGATTGTTGATCTGGCAAAGAAAATGATTAGCTTATCGGGCAGAACCGATGTGCGGATTGAGTTTACCGGTTTGCGTCATGGTGAGAAACTTTATGAGGAATTGCTGAATGTGAAAGAGTTCACTAAACCTACTTACCATGAAAAGATCATGATCGCAACGGTTCGTGAGTATGATTATGATGAAGTGAAAGTCCGTATTCAAAAGATGATTGATGAAAGCTATTCATACGACCAAATGCGTATTGTAGGATCTATGAAAGAAATTGTTCCTGAGTTTGTGAGTAAGAACTCTTGCTTTGAAGCTTTGGATAATAAGAATGATAATTGATACTTTGATTAGATAAAAAAGTAAATCCCCGGTAAGCTGGCTTACCGGGGATTTCTTTTATAAGCAGTTCTGCTTTTGTTTAGTCGAAAAAACTTTTAAACTTCTTGAATATCTTGTCTTTAATAGAAGTATTCGGTTGGAAATTATCCGATTGTTCCATCTTTTCAAGAGTGTTTTTTTCCTCTTTGTTTAATGCTTCTGGAACATATACGCTTACATTTACCAGTAAGTCGCCTGTGCCGTATCCGTTAACGCTCGGAAGACCTTTGCCACGTAATCGAAGCACTTTACCCGGTTGTGTTCCCGGTTCTATTTTTACTTTTACTTTGTTATCAATGGTTGGTATTTCAACAGCTCCGCCTAAGGCTGCTGTTGGGAAACTTAACAATAGGTTATAGATAAGGTCGTTTTCGTCACGAATCAATTCCGGATGCTGTTCTTCTTCCACTTGGATGAGCAAATCTCCCGGCACTCCATTGTGTTTACCTGCATTACCTTTTCCTCCCATAGAGAGTTGCATGCCTTCGGCAACACCGGCCGGAATATTAACGCTTACTACTTCTTCTCCATAAACCACTCCTTCACCCGAACACTCTTTGCACTTGTTCTTGATAATCTTTCCTTCACCTCCACAGGTGGGGCAAGTGGAACGGGTTTGCATTGTTCCGAGGATGGTTTGCTGGTTGCGGATAACCGAACCGCTACCCTTACAGGTAGGACAAGTTTCAGCACCTCCATTTCCTTCTGCTCCCGAACCATGACAATGGTTACATGTTACGTATTTCTTGAGTTTGAATTTTTTCTCAACTCCGGTAGAGATCTCTTTCAAGTTCAGTTTAACCTTAACCCGGAGATCTGAACCACGGAAACGTCTTTGAGTTTGCTGTCCGCCACCGAAACCGCCAAATCCACCGAAGCCGCCTCCGCCATGTCCCCCGAATATGTCACCAAACATAGAGAAGATGTCGTCCATAGACATGCCTCCGCTGAATCCTCCGAACGGACCACCGTTTCCGGCAGCGCCGCTTACGCCTGCATGCCCGAATTGGTCGTAGCGTGAGCGTTTATCAGGATTGCTCAGCACATCATATGCTTCTGCTGCTTCCTTAAACTTCTCTTCTGCCTCTTTGTCACCCGGGTTTTTGTCAGGGTGATATTGGATGGCTTTCTTTCTATATGCTTTTTTAATTTCTTCCGCCGTTGCGGTTTTTGTTACTTCCAGTACTTCGTAATAGTCTCTTTTTGCCATGTTTCTGCCGTTATTATTGAGCCACTACTACTTTGGCGTGGCGTATTACTTTATCATTCAATTGATAACCGGGTTGCACGCAGTCCAGAATTTTTCCTTTCTGTTCTTTTGTCGGTGCAGGGACTAATGCAATTGCTTCGTGATAATCTGTGTTGAACTCTTGTCCGTCGGTTTCTATTTTCTGCAAGCCTTCCTGTGAAAGAACTTTGAGGAACTTGTTATATATTAACTCTATTCCTTCGCGCATGGCTTTTACATCATCGGATGTTTCCATTGTTTTCAATGCGCGCTCAAAGTCGTCAAGTATGGGGAGAATAGCGGCAATGGTCTTTTCTCCTCCGTTTTTGATAAGCTCGGCTTTTTCTTTTATCGTACGTTTACGGTAATTGTCGAACTCGGCAGAGAGGCGCAGGTATTTGTCATGTTGCTCTTCAATCTCCTTTTGAGCATTTTCCAAATCTTTTTCTAACTTCTCTTCGTTCGTCAATTCTTCTTCAGCTTCTTGCTGAGCTTCTTCGTTGAGGTTTGCTTCCTCTTCTTGATTCTTCAAGAGTTCTTCTTCTTTTGGTTGATTATTTTCTTTCGGATTCATATTAATTTTTTTGTTTTTCTTATTCTTGTTCATGACAGTTAGGGTTTTGGTTAATTTCTTCCTAACAAATTTCGTGCCTACTTGTTTCTGCAGACCAAATATTTTGCAAAAGTAGGGAAAATCTGCCACACTGGCACATATTTATGAATTAAAATGCCTACCTTTGCACACTCAAAAAAGAATAACTATATTTAATAAGGTATATTAGGATGATTACAGTTTCAGACTTAGCCATTCAGTTTGGTAAAAGAGTGTTGTATAATGACGTGAATATGAAGTTTACAAACGGAAATATTTACGGAGTAATCGGTGCAAACGGTGCCGGAAAATCTACTTTCCTGAAAGCAATATCCGGAGAACTGGAACCAACCAAAGGTTCTGTTACTTTAGGACCGGGCGAACGTCTTTCTGTTTTAAGTCAGGACCACTTTAAATGGGACCAATACACAGTTATGGATACTGTGATGATGGGGCACACCGTTTTGTGGGACATCATGAAACAACGCGAAGAACTTTATGCAAAAACAGACTTTACGGATGAAGACGGATTGAGAGTTTCCGAGCTTGAAGAAAAGTTTGCCGAACTTGACGGTTGGAATGCAGAAAGTGATGCGGCAAGCCTGCTTAGCGGATTAGGTATAAAAGAAGATAAACACTATATGTTGGTGGGTGACCTGAGCGGTAAAGAAAAGGTGCGCGTCATGCTTGCACAAGCTCTTTATGGTAATCCTGACAATTTGTTGCTCGATGAGCCTACCAATGACTTGGATATGGATACGGTGACATGGTTGGAAGAATATCTTTCAAACTTTGAGCATACTGTGTTGGTAGTGAGCCATGACCGTCACTTCCTCGACTCTGTTTGTACACATACTGTGGATATTGACTTTGGTAAAGTGAATATGTTTGCCGGTAACTATAGTTTCTGGTATGAATCGAGTCAGTTGGCACTTCGCCAGCAGCAAAACCAGAAAGCAAAAGCCGAGGAAAAAAAGAAAGAACTGGAAGAATTTATCCGCCGATTCAGTGCCAATGTGGCAAAGAGCAAGCAGACAACCAGCCGTAAGAAGATGCTTGAAAAGTTGAATGTGGAAGAAATCAAACCATCTTCACGTAAATATCCGGGTATCATCTTTACTCCCGAACGCGAACCGGGCAACCAGATATTGGAAGTGTCGGGTTTACGTGCCGAGACAGAAGACGGAGTTGTATTGTTCAATGATGTAAACTTCAATATAGAGAAAGGAGATAAAGTAGTATTCCTTAGCCATGATCCGCGTGCCATGACTGCATTGTTCGAGATTCTCAATGATAACCGTAAACCACAAGCCGGAAAGTTTGCTTGGGGAGTGACGATTACCACTGCTTACCTGCCGGTGGATAACAGCAGCTTCTTTGAATCCGATCTGAACCTCGTAGATTGGTTAAGCCAGTTTGGAGAAGGTAATGAAGTCTATATGAAAGGATTCCTCGGACGTATGCTTTTCTCCGGTGAAGAAGTTTTGAAGAAAGTCAATGTACTTTCGGGAGGTGAGAAGATGCGTTGTATGATTGCCCGCATGCAGTTGCGCAATGCAAATTGTTTGATTCTCGACACTCCAACCAACCACTTGGATTTGGAATCTATTCAGGCGTTCAATAATAATTTGAAGAATTTCAAAGGAAACGTCTTGTTTTCATCCCATGACCACGAGTTCATCCAAACGGTGGCGAACCGTATCATTGAGTTGACTCCGAATGGCATCATTGATAAGATGATGGAGTATGATGAATATATTACTTCCGATCATATCAAGGAACTTCGTGCAAGAATGTATGGAGATAACTAGTAAAAGGAACGTTTAAACGTTTTGGAATAAACGTCCTTACACTTTAAGCAAAACGTCCCTACGTTTCAACTGAAACGTAGGGACGTTTTTTCTATACTTTCCAATACTACTATTCGTTCTTATCTTTTGTCAGACTTTGCTTGTATTGAGTGGGAGTCATTCCAACCAATTCTTTAAATAGTTTGATGAAATAGCTCGTAGAACTGAATCCGAGTTGGAACGCGAGTTCATTGATAGATATGTTATTGTCTTCCCTGAGTATCTTTATGGCTGCTTTCAGTTTTGTGTTAATAACAAATTCGTTTGGAGTCAACCCTGTGATTCCTTTAATCTTTGAGAAGAATTTGGTTCTTCCCATTCCCACCTGTTGTGCAAGGAAATCTATGTTAAACATCGGATTATCGAGGTTTTCGTTGATGATGCGGATAGAGTCTTCTATTAGGCTTTGATCCAATGAACTGGTGGCAATCATCTCAACCGAGGTGTTGATTTCCCTGGCAAACTTTGCTTGCAACATCTTTCTTGAGTTGACCAGATTATTGCAACGGATAATAAGATGCTTAATGCTGAAAGGTTTTGTTATGTAGTCATCTGCACCTATTTTCAACCCTTCAATAATATATTCGGATGCAGTTTGCGAGGTTAATAGTATAATTGGAATATGAGACGTTTCTATGTTGGTTTTAATCTTCCGGCAAAGTTCCGTGCCCGACATTTCGGGCATTACCACATCACTCAACACAATATCCGGTTTTATATCGAGCGTCTTTTCATATCCTTCGGCACCATTAACGGCCGTTTCCACAATGTAGATAGGTTCGAAGATGGAAATAAGTAAGTTCCTTACTTCTTCATTGTCTTCTACAATGAGAATCTTGGAGTTTCTTGTGTTTGCTTCCTCTTGTTGCTTAATCAGTTCGTCGAAGAATTTCTCATCGGGAACATTGTTTTCCGAGTGGTCTTCCAGCCGGTCAAAATCGTTTAGAACAACATCCGCATCCGATTGTATCTGATCGGTAGGATATTCTATGTTTAGGGGCATTTCAATGATGAAACAACTTCCTTCTCCTTTCTTGCTTTTTACTTGTATCGTTCCTTTATGTGCTTCCACAATGTTTCTGGCAAAAGCAAGTCCTATGCCTGTACCGTATTTGTTGCTGTAGTTAGTGTCCTCACTCTGATAGAAACGGTCGAATATCTTGTTTATTTCTTTAGAACTGATTCCGATACCCGTATCAATCACTTTGATTTGGACTTTATCTGCATTCTTATTGATTTCTATGGTGATATTACCGTTATCGGGAGTAAACTTGAATGCATTGGAAAGCAGATTGAACAATACTTTCTCCATCTGGCGCGAGTCATAATAGAAAGACACATCTTCATCGTTTGTTTCCACTTTCAGGCTGATCTTGCGGGTGTCTGCATATTCCTTGAATGACAGGCTGATTTCATTAACCAGATTAACAATGTTGTTATAGCTCACATGTAATTTTAGAAAACCTTGTTCCTGTTTCCTGAAGTCCATAAGTTCGGCAATCAGTTTATTCATGCGGGTGGCATTGCGCCAAATACTTAACAGGCGATTGTATAGCTTGGGTGACAGGCTTCTGGATTGGAGCATAATCTCTACCTGACTGAATATTAAAGTAAGAGGGGTTTTAAATTCATGTGATATATTGGTGAAGAAACGCAGTTTGGTTTGATTCAGTTCTTCAATCTGTTTCTTCTGTTCCTTTTCCAGTTTTAATGAAGAACGCAGCATTAGTATCTGGTAGATTTCATATAAAATGAAGAAGCCGACCAGTATATATATAATGTACGCGATGCTGGTCTGATAGAAAGGAGCCTGCACTTCTATCTCTAAAATCCTTTCGGGATATTCGCCCGACGGGAGCTTTGACTCACCTTGAATACGAAGGATATAGTTACCGGACGACAGGTTTGTGTAAGTTATTTCGTTCAAACTGTTAGCACGCTTCCAATCCTTGTCCAGTCCTTCCAACTTGTAGCGGATGCCGCATTTCAGTTCATTGGCATAATTGTTGGTGAATACCTCGATAGAGAAAGAGTTGGCATTGTGGGATAGCTTTATCTTATCGCAAAGCAACAAAGATTCATTCAATATTTTGCTTGCATCATTCACTTCCACCTTCTCGCCATTCACTATCAGGTTGGATAAGTTCACCCGGTAATCCTGTGGTTCTATAAACAACTTTTCGAACGGGAATTCACAAAGAATGTTCTGCCCTCCAAGAAATACATGATTCTTTTTAGAGATATACAAGCTGTAATCTGTGATATTGAAAGTGGGGATAAACTTATTTTTATTGACATTGATAATCTCTTGGCTGTTTGCCTTTATGCAACTCAACCCGTTACCTGTGGCAACCAGGATGTCCCCTTTACTATTCTCTGCAATATCTACAATGAAGTTACTGTTCAACCCTTTCTCTTTGTCTATGTGTGTAAATCCGTTCTCTCCTTTGGGGTTGAGATACAATCCTTGTCTTGCTGTTCCTATCCAGATGTTACCATTGTTGCTTTCATATATTTTATTGACGGAGTAGTTTGAACCTTCACACAGATTGATTTTTTCCATCTGCTTCTCCGGTAAGTTATATCTGAATAGTTCGTTGCTGGTAGAAATCCAAAGCCTTTCTTTCCTGTCGAGCATAAGGTTTGTTATGGCTTTCTCATCCAATCGGTATTCATTTGCGGGAGACAGGTGCTCACAACTTCCTTTACTTTTGTCGAACACCCCGACACCGCTATGGGTAGCTAAAATGAGTTTATCCTTATAAGGTATGATTTTACGGATATTGTCATTGATGAGAGTTTCGTCCTTGTAAGTACGTACAGACTTGGTATTCAGGTTCAATTCCTTTAATCCTTCGAGTAGTGTGCCCACCCATAGAGTATTGTTTGAGTTGTCGAGATATAAAGTTTGTGCATTGTAGGTTTCTCCTTTTATGGAGAAAGGAACGAGTTTCCTGCTTTGGCTGTTGAATTGGTATATACCTCCCCGCTCGGCACAAATCCATAAGTTACCTTCCTTATCTTCGGTTGTTTTGCCAAACAGCAGGTTCTCATTCGAATTGATATGTTGTTCAAGTGGGAAGTGATAAGTGAATGTTTCATACTCCGGGTTGAAGAAGTTGATTCCTCCTATGAAAGAACCGCTCCAAATGGTACCTTGTTCATCTTTTGCCAGGCAGTAAATGGAACCATCGTTGGGGGTATAAAGGTTATCACTCAGATACTCGTAGTGAATGAACCTGTCATCGTTTCTTTGATATTTGTTCAGTCCGTTGAAAGTGGCAATCCACAAATTGCCCGAATTGTCTTCACAGATAGCCCGGATAATATTGCTTGAAATACTCTCAGGATTACTTGGATCATGCAAATAATTTTCTATCTGATTACACTTACCCAGCTTAAACAAACCATTTCGGCGTGTGGCAATCCATATGTTTTGCTCCGAGTCGAGCAATAGTTGACGTATTTGCTTTGTGTGGGGAAGAATGTTTCTGATAGTCATATCCTTTTCAATAAGGAACACTCCGTTATCTTTGGTCCCGATGCATATGTCCTGCTGCGGGGTTTCTATGATATAGTCGATAACGGAAGTGGAATCGGGCAGACTGTAATATTTAACCAACTGATTGTTGTCCCACTGGTAAACGGTATTCTTAATTCCTACCCATAATTTGGAATTACCGTAGTTAATGGTATTGGTATAAGGTATAATGTGGGTAAATTTGTTGGAACGTATATCCAGTTGGATAACTCCCGAACGGGTATCCAGATATATTTTTCCTTTTTTGTCGCCGCATATTCTCCGGATGAGACTCTCGGCAGTGGGCACATCCTGATACAGTTTGTCTATGTATTCCGTTTTGTTGCCGTCATATTTTATCAAACCGTTCTTCGTTCCGAACCACATGATGCCGAATTCGTCTTGGTAAATGGAGTAAACGGTGGTTTGATGCATTCCTTCATTTGTCTGCAAGTGTGAGGAATGTATTCTAATGTTGCTTTGTGCCCTTGTGGAGGAAATTGAAGTGAGCACAGAGAATAAGATAAAGAGGATAAGGCTTTTTTTCATATCTGTAATTTGTTGCAAACAAATATATAAACTTTTTAAGTTGAAACGATAATGATATTGTACGAACAATAGTGATATTGTACGATTGTCTTTATCTGCCGTCTTTGTATGAATTTAACATAAGTCTGAATCTGTGGGTTATTCCTTTAACGGTCTATCCTCTATCTTTGCTTTCGTCAAATATTCATATTTATGAAAAACGCAATTATCATATTATTTGTTTTAGCTTTTGCTGCTTTCCCAAAGATGAAGGCACATGAGAATTCAACTCCGGTAGCCGACCGGGAGTATTGGGTAAATACATTAATTAAAATAGCAGATCCTGTTATTCGTAATCTTAGTGAGGACAAACTCAAAGCGAGCATTCCCGTAGGACGCTCTTCATCTGCCAAAGCAAGTTCCCGTGAATTTGTTACACACATGGAATCGGTGGGAAGAACCTTTGCCGGCTTGGCGCCGTGGTTGGAGCTTGGTCCTGATGAGACTCCCGAAGGCCAACTGCGTGCAAAGTATATCAAGATGTCTTGCAAAGCGTTGGCAAATTCTGTAAATCCTGTTTCAAATGATTATTTCAACAGTACGGCTACCCGTCAAATCCTTGTCAACAGCGCGTTCCTTATACAAGGTTTGATGAAAGCACAGGTGCAGCTTTGGGGAAATCTCAATAAAGTTACCCGTGAAAGACTGATAGAACAGTGGAAATCTACTCGTACCATGAAGCCGGGAAACAATAACTGGTTACTTTTCTCGGCAATGGTTGAGTGCGGACTGAAAGAATTCTCCGGTGAATGGAACTTCGATGTAGTGAAACACGCTTTAGACTCTCATGCAGAGTGGTATAAAGGCGATGGTATTTATGGCGACGGAGCAGTGTTCCACTTGGATTATTACAACAGCTATGTAATTCATCCTTTGTTGCTTCAAGTGCTCGAAGTGACGAAAAAGTATAAGCCCGAATATCAAGAGCTATATGATAAGGAAATAACCCGCTTCAAGCGTTATGCCGAAATACAGGAACGGATGATTGCACCGGACGGCACTTATCCCGTCATAGGACGCTCGGTAACTTACCGTTTCGCAGCTTTTCAGGTCTTGGCACGCACGGCTTTGATGAAACAACTTCCCGGAACCATCAAACCGGCACAGGTTCGTTGTGCACTGACTGCCGTAATGAAGCGATTGTTTGAACAGTCCGGAACATTCGATGATAAAGGTTGGCTCACTATCGGTGTATGTGGCAATCAGCCGGAGTTGGGGGACGTTTACCTGTCTACTCCCTGTGTGTATTTGTGCAGTTTGGGCTTTGTTTCCCTTGGTTTGCCTGCAACTGATGAATTCTGGACAGCCGCTCCCGAAAACTGGACGAGCAAGAAAGCTTTCTCAGGCGAAGCATTTCCGATAGATAAATTTATTAAAGAATAAAAGACGAAATACGAGAAAACATGATGAAAAACGTAATCTGTAAGATATGCATTGCTTTGATGGTGATACTCTATCAAGCAAACATGGCGACGGCTCAGCAAACAACCGGGCAGCAAGACAGGGAATATTGGGTGAGTGTACTCACGAAAATAGCCGATCCTGTATTGGTAAACATGAGTGAGGGTAATTTAAAGAAAGCGATGCCTGTGGAAACCGTGTCGGGTGTCACGGATCCTCCGAACACCAAAACCACCCATTTGGAAGCATTGGGCAGACTTCTCACCGGAATCGCCCCGTGGTTGGAACTCGGTCCCGATAGCTCCCCGGAGGGAAAGCTAAGGGCAAAGTATATAGACCTGATGGTGAAATCCATAGCTCACGGCTTTGATTCCGCATCGCCCGACTATCTTAATTTCGTAAAGACACGCCAGCCTTTGGTTGATGCAGCTTTCTTCTGTCAGGGATTACTTCGTGCACCGAAACAGGTTTGGGGAAATCTTTCTCCGAAAACCAAGCAGGATGTGTTGAATGCTTTGCAGGACATCAGAAAGATAAAGCCCATTGAAAGCAATTGGTTATTATTCTCGGCTACGGTTGAGGCTGCTGTTCTCGAATTTACCGGTGAGTGGAATCCTGCTCCCGTGGAATACGCACTGAAACGATTCAAGGAATGGTATAAAGGGGATGCTTGGTATGGAGACGGACCAAGCCTACATATGGATTATTATAACAGCTATGTTATCCACCCCATGCTGCTCGATGTATTGACCGTCATGCACAAACACAAGAAAGGTGAAGATGAACTTTTCAATCTCGAAAAGGTACGTTTCACCCGGTATGCAGAACAGCAGGAGCGTTTCATCTCACCGGATGGTTCCTATCCCGTGGTTGGTCGTTCCATTGCTTACCGCTTTGGTACGTTTCAGGTGCTTTCGCAGGCTGCACTTCTGGGCTATCTTCCGGCAAGTGTAACAGAAGCTCAGGCACGTTGCGGTTTGACGGCTGTGATAAAGAAACATATGAGTGTCTCCGGCAATTTTGACTCTAAAGGTTGGCTCACCTTGGGTTTCTGCGGACATCAGCCTGCCATTGCCGAAAGATATATATCTACAGGAAGCCTTTACTTGTGCACTTCGGTATTTGTTGCATTGGGACTTCCCGTAAACAGTAAGTTCTGGACAGCTCCTTATGCGGAGTGGACAGGCAAGAGGATATGGAGCGGATGCCCGGATGTCCGTTTGGATAAGGCGATAAAACAGTAAAGTTAAGGTAATAGATATGGATAGTTAAGGTTGTTTGTCCTAACGTTTTCTGCATACTCCGTACAGTATATTTAAGAAATGAGTAGACCTAAATGATATAAAGCCTACACTATGCTGGTAAAAGGTCTACTGCTTATAAAGAAAATGACGGGACAAATGACCTTAACCATAGGGACGAATAGGTTTAGGTATATAGGGTAAAAAGACTAAGTATAACCAAAGTTATGTATGTTACTATGAAAACACTGTTTATTTTGTTAGGTGGTTTACTGATTCAGAGCAGTTTGTTTGCAGCTTCATCCTTGCGGGAAGCAGCAAACATCCTGCCTGCTCAGGTTGAAGCTATCCATGCAAACCATCCTTATGGCGACAGGATAGCAAGCTTTTTGAAGAATCAAACCAGATGTGCCGGCTTCACTGCTACAGGGTTTGATAACAGGGAATATCTGGTTCAGATAGAGCGGCAGGTCAGAGCTTTCTATCCTTATCAGAACAAGGAAACGGGAGCTATAATCGATCCTGTTTATAAAATAGAATGGCAATACTCCACTCCGTGTTATGCCCTTTCGGTGGGTTTGCTTAATAAAACGGGTTTTGTAAAAGACGCCGTACTCCTTAAAAGCGGTATCAAAGCATTGGATTGCTCCATTGCCGAAATGAATGAAAACCGTTGTGCCCATCATCATGGAGAGTTCTTTATCCAACCCATTATGATGTCGCTCGATTTATACCAAGGATATGTATCGGAAGCACAGATGACCGTGTGGAAAGAGAAGATAGCCGAAGTCGATCCTTATCTGCTGTATAAAGATAACCTGCGGAGAAAGAAGTTCTGTTATAATCATAACGTAGTGGCTTTGGCGGGAGAGTATATCCGTATGAAAGAGAACATTGCCAGGGATAAGGACTTTCTTGAAATGCATTTTGAGCATCAAAAGCAATACATGTCTGCCAACGGACTGTACATTGACAACAAAACCAATCCGCCAATGGTGTATGACGAGTTTACACGTCAGTTTATGGCTTCCATTCTCGTTGAAGGATATAACGGAGCTTGCAAAGATTTCTATTCTCAGAAGTTGCTCGACGGGGCATGGACTTCACTGCTTATGCAGTCGCCTTACGGGGAAGTCCCCACAGGCGGACGGAGCGCACAGCATATCTGGAATGAAGCAGCCGCAGCGGTTACGTATGAAATCTATGCATCCCAGTATGCGGCTCAGGGGAAAATGAAAGAAGCGGGAGCATTTAAGCGTGCGGCTCACCTGTCATTGAAAAGCATTGCCCGCTGGAAACGTGGAGACGGCTCAGGCTTCATCGTTAAGAACCGCTTCCCGATAGAGGTGATGCACGGTTACGAGAGCTACTCGGCACAATCGCAATATAACTTGCTTGCCTGCTGGTTGATGTCTGTTGCCTACCTCTATGCCGACAACTCCATAAAGGAACTGCCTTCACCTGCCGATGTGGGAGGATATGTTATCCCTATGCAAGATGTGTTCCATAAGCTCTTTGCTAATGCAGGAGGTAATTACATTGAATATGAACTCAGCGGAGATCCGAGATATAATGCTACGGGATTGATTCGTATTCACTTGAAGGGCAGTAATCCTCAACTGGGACCTTCGGATGCAGTTCCGCATAAGTGGGACAATAAGAAGAAACAGGATTTGGGAGGAGAACTGTTATCGGTAGGTCCGGCTTGGTTCGATAAAGAAGGAAAGGAACATCGTATGGCGGAATATACTAATATCAGTTATCCCAATACGGAACTCTATTCGGCATACACGGATACACCGTTGCCTGAAATCAAAGTCACTATAAAAGAACAGACTCCTAAAAGAGTGAGATTTGAGATAGCTTATATCGGCAATTTCAACGGAGTATCCCGGATAACTCAACAGTTCACTATTGATGAAAAGGGTGTGACTGTGAAAGATAACTTGCAAGGAGAAGCACAATCCATGCGTGTATATTATCCGATGTTGGTAGATGACGGTGAAGAAATGACACGTGTGAATATGATAAGCAATAAAGTGAATCTTTCTCTGCGCGACGGAGAAACAACATTTGAAGCTCTTTCTCCCCGAAAGAGTGTAATGAGACGAAGCGGAATTGCCCTGTACAGCAGAAACGGTTATGCGGAAGCTGCCTATTTTGATGTGCCGGGGAAGGAAGCGGAGTATAGGGTGACAAATGGAAAATATTGATATGTAAAGAAAGGAGGATAATAATTACCGGTACCTATTATAAAGACAAAAGTTATTAACTCAACAAAGAATTATCTGAATAAAAACAAATGAATGCTATGACAGAAGAACACAAAGAATTGAATTTTAGAGCAGTATTTTTGCTCTTATTCATTGCAATAGCGCAAATTGGATTTGCCCAAAGTCAGGTTATAACCGGAAAGGTTACTTCGGCAGGCGAGGGAGTTATTGGTGCCACAGTGCAAGTGAAAGGAAGTACGGTGGGAGTGATTACGGATATGGATGGAAACTATTCGTTGACTGTTCCCAAACAACCGGCGGTATTGGTATTCTCTTATATAGGTTATCAAACTCAGGAAGTTGATACAAAAGGAAAAAGTCGTATTGATGTGGAAATGAAAGAAGACGTAGCTCAGCTCGAAGAAGTGGTAGTTGTAGGTTATGGTACTTTAAAGAAAAAGGATTTAACGGGAGCGATTACCCGTGTATCGACAGCGAATAATACTAATGCAGTAACTGACGTATCAGACTTATTAAGAGGTACGGTAGCCGGTTTTTCTTCTACTTTCGGCACTTCTGCCAAAGGGGGTGGAACAATGCTTATTCGCGGTGAGAAATCAATAAACGCAAGTAATGCACCTCTAATTGTATTGGATGGAGTAATCTTCAACGGAGAATTGGCAGATATTAATCCAAATGATATTGAATCGGTAGACATATTGAAGGATGGTAGCTCGGCTGCTGTTTATGGCTCACGTGCGGCTTCGGGAGTTGTGGTGATTTCTACCAAGAAAGGAAAAGAAGGCAAACCGGTTATTAATTTTGATGCCAAAATGGGTGTTTCTAATTTAACCTGTAACCAAAGACCTTTCAATGGACAGGAATATACAATCATGCGTAGAGATGAAAAGATTCGCAATAACCCTTCACGTCCGGCAGGCTATTTCCATAATCCGAATGAACTTCCCGAAGGAGTTGATTTATCCACATGGTTGGGATATACCGGTGCAGGAACGGATGCTAATCCTACGGAAATTTGGTTAAACCGTTTGGCTTTCTCTACTACGGAGATTGATAACTATCTTGCAGGACGCGAAACAGATTGGTATGACGAATCTTTCCAGAATGCTCTTCGTCAGGACTACAATGTAAGTATCTCTGGTAAAACAGACAAAGTTTCTTATTATTGGTCATTGGGCGGTGTTTTCAATGATGGTATTGTGGTAGGGGATAAGTACAGAACTATCCGTTCAAGACTGAATCTGACTGCCGATGTGACTAAATGGTTGCAAGTGGGCTTACAGGCACATTATGCCACGAGAGATGAAAGCGTGGATGAAGTTGATTGGGCGGAAGGTATTCAGGCAAGCCCATGGGGAAGCAAATATGAAGAAGATGGTTCGTTGAAGTTTTATCCTAATGATGATAACATGAGTACTAACCCGTTTGCTTCTTATCAGGAAAGAGATCGTTTCAATGTAACTCAAACATTTAATGCTACATTGACAGCCAAGGTGACTTTACCTTTCGGCTTTGTATATGAAATGAATTACTCCGACTATAATGACTGGAATAAGAACCATTATTTTGATTCTTCCACAAGTATAGCAGGCGAGAAAACGAAAGGAAAGGCTGTACGTCGTAATAAAAGTTCGCATTCATGGATGTTTGATAATATATTGAGATGGAATAAAACTTTTAATGATATTCATCGTGTAGACTTGACTTTACTGTTTAATTTAGAAAAGAACCAGTTTTGGTCAGACAATGCTACTAATTCCAATATCGTACCTTCCGAGGTATTAGGATGGCATGGTATAGGTAAGGGTACAAATCCAACAGTGTCTAGTGATGATACAGTTGATACAGGTAATGCAATGATGGCGCGTGTAAATTATGGTTTGATGGATAAGTATCTGTTTACCGCTTCTTTCCGTCGTGACGGTTATTCTGCTTTTGGTTCAAGTAACCCGTATGCCAACTTTCCTGCATTTGCTTTCGGGTGGAGATTGAGCGAAGAAAAATTTATGAAGAAAATAGATTGGGTAGACAATCTCAAATTACGTTTATCATGGGGTATTAACGGTAATCGTAGTATTGGGCGCTATGCTGCTTTGGCTAATCTTGACGATGAGAAATATCTTCATAATGGTAGTACTGTAATCGGTATTTATACCAGTACATTGGCAAATAAGGAATTGAAGTGGGAGAAGACGGAAGCATATAATGTCGGTATTGATTTCAGTATTTTGAAAGATCGCTTAAGCGGTAGTATAGAGGCGTATTACATGTCAACAAAAGATTTGTTGCTAGATCGTTCGTTGCCGGATATTACAGGCTTCTCCAGTGTGACAAGTAACCTTGGTGAAGTGCGGAACAAAGGTTTTGAGATTTCACTTAATTCAGTAAATATCGATAAGAAGAACTTTAGATGGTCTTCTTCTTTGGTTGCTTCACTCAACCGTAATGAGATAGCTCATCTTTATGGAGAAATGGTTGATGTTTTAGATAAAGAAGGTAATGTGATAGGTCAGCGCGAAGATGATGATATTCAAAATGGTTGGTATATAGGGCATGCACTTGATGAGATTTATGATTATAAAATTCTGGGTGTTTGGCAGGAGAATGAAAAAGAGGAAGCTGCCAAATATGGAAAAGAACCCGGTGACTTTAAAATATGGGATGTAAATGAGGATGGTGAATATTTGCCGGAAGATGACAAAGTATTCCAAGGATATAAACGTCCCCGCTTTTCTTTCGGTGTGGGAAACAATTTTGAATTATTCAAGTGTATTGATTTCTATTTCTTTATCCGTTCAGATTTAGGTCACAAGTCAAGTAACAGCCACTATGCACACGCAACAGACTATTATTATGATCGTGTAAATGCATATAAATATGATTATTGGACTCCTGATAATCCGACTAACGAATATGCACGTTTGTGTTCGAATACCAAATCGCCTTCATTTAATGTTTATAAGAATCGTTCCTATGTGAGGTTACAGGAAGTATCCTTAACTTACAGAATACCTAAGAATGCATTATCGAAATTTGGTATTTCTAATGCAAGGGTTTATATGAATGTATCTAATCCGTTTGTCATTACAGGATGGAACTTTTGGGATCCGGAATCGTTATCTCCGGCTCCACGTACGTTTACTTTTGGTGTTAACTTTACCTTATAATAACAATGATTATGAAAAATATAGTTAGAATAAAAAACATACGTAATGTTACTTTTACATTACTCTTGAGTTCTTGCTTGGTTTCTTGCAATGATTGGTTGAAACCTGAGCCGCTTTCTTTTTTCTCTCCTGAAAATACTTTAGTGACAAAAGAAGGGCTTGAAGGAGCTTTAGTTTCTTGTAGGGCTATGGTACGTCCTGAATTTATAGGAAACAATTCATACGCTTGTACCGAGTTAATGACTTCGGATGTAGCGGTTGCGGGTAATATTGTAGCGCAAACTTTGAAGAATTTCGATATTCAGTTGAAACCGGGTGCATATGGAGATTCCCAGATCGGAACATTTTGGAGCAAAGGTTTTGAAGCTATTCAAAAGGCGAATACTGTTATTTCAAGATCGCAGGAAGCAGATATTTCTGAAACAGATAAGAATGCGATTCTGGCAGAAGGATATTTTCATCGTGCATACTGGTATTATAAACTCGTTCATCAGTTTGGTGATGTTCCTTTTATTGATGGGGAGATTACTTCGCCTAAGTTGGATTTCTATTCTCATACTCGTAAAAGTATTTTAAACAGATTGAAGAAAGACTTGACTTTTGCTGTCTTACATTTGCCGGATGTAGCTCCTCATGGTGCTGTTTCAAAAGGAGCCGGATATCATTTGTTGGCAAAGGTTTGTTTGGCTGCTTGTGATTTCGATGGTGCCATTACCGCAGCATCTGCAGTTATTGGTGATTCTCACTATTCTTTAATGAAAACCCGTTTCGGAGTGAATAAATCAGATAGTAAGTATAACATAGTAAGTGATGTTTTTGCCCGTGAGAATATTAATTCTACTGAGAATAAAGAAGGCATCTTTTTGGTTGAAGATAAGATGCTGACAGAAGGGGGAACCTCAACAGGTTCTTATCGTATGAGAGATTTAGTTCCGTGTTGGTGGAATGCAAATACAAACAATGATCCTTCGGGCAAACGTGGTACTATGGATAAAGCTGCCGGTCAACCTCAAATAGGACAGGTAGGTAGAGGTATCGGCAGAATTCGTACAAGTGATTATTTCAATTATGAAATCTGGGACTCTCCAGCCGATTATAGGCATACGGCACCTAATTGGTTGAATATGGAAGATATGGTTTATAATAATCCTGCATCCAAATATTATGGTCAACCATTACAAAAAGAATATTGTGTGGATACTATCTATGCGTGGAGCCCGATGATGCATTATAAAACGTTTGTTCCCGAGGATAATAAACCCGATACTCCGCAAGGAGGATATACGGATTGGTATGTATTCCGTTTAGCCGAAACATATCTTTTGAGGGCTGAGGCTTATTATTGGAAAGGAGAATTAGGATTGGCTATGGCAGATATTAATGAAATTCGTAAACGTGCCAATGCAACAGAACTAACGGATAAGTCGAAAGTTACGATTGATTATATAGTGGATGAACGTGCGCGTGAGTTATTCTTTGAAGAACCCCGTAAATCGGAACTTACCCGTATATCTTACATTATGGCAGAAAAGAATCTGAACGGATATAGCCTTGACCGTTTCTCGGATAAAAATTACTATCATGATCGTATGATGGCAAGAAATAATTTCTATCGTGAGAAGATAAACCATAATGGAATAAATACGTATACGATCAGTGCTTACCATGTATTATGGCCGGTTCCTGATACGGCAATTGCTTCTAATTCGAGAGGTCGTATTAATCAAAATAAAGGTTATCCGGGAGCAGACAAGAATGTAGCTCCGTTGGAAGTAGAATAAATATTATTTTAAGTGTATAATTTATGAAAAAACAATTGGTATTGTCAATGCTTCTCATAGGAAGCTCCTTATGTGCGGCAAATCCTTTCTCGGGTAGTATGAAGAAAGGTGAGGTAGAAAAAGTTTGTAATGCAGTTGCCAAGTGGCAGATTGCCAACCATGAACTGGTGAAACATAATCAGCTAGACTGGACTAATGGCGCCTTATATCGTGGAATGACCGAATGGGGTAAAACATCGGGTAATCAGGATTGCTATAATTTTGTCAATGAGATAGGGGAGAAGTATAACTGGAATATGTGGGATCGTGTTTATCATGCCGATGATATTTGTGTAGGGCAGGCTTTCATTGAAATGTATCGCAAGGTGGGAGACAGACGTATGTTGCAACCCACACTTGAACGTGCATTTTATGTTGCCAATCATCCTTCAAAAGCTCCTTTACTGAAAACCGATGCAATCGGTAAAGATGAGCGTTGGTCGTGGTCGGATGCTTTGTTCATGGCTCCTCCGGTGTATGCTGCATTATATCAGATCACAGGCGAAAAGATTTATCTGGATTACATGGATAGTGAATATAAGGTATGTGTGGATTCACTTTATGATAAAGAGGAACATTTGTTTTATCGAGATTGTAAACGCATTCCTTTGAAAGAAAAGAATGGCAAAAAACAGTTTTGGGGAAGAGGTAACGGATGGGTATTTGGCGGACTTCCTTTGATTATTGATAATCTGCCTACAGGATGTGCCAGCCGTAACTATTACATCAACCTGTTTGTTGAAATGGCAGAAGCCGTGAAAGCTACCCAATGCAAAGGCGGTGATTGGCGTACAAGCCTTTTAGATCCGGATTCTTATGATATGCCTGAGAATAGTTGCTCTGCTTTCATGTGCTATGGGATAGCATGGGGAATAAGGAATGGTTATCTGCCAAAGAAAACTTATGGCAAAGTACTTGAAAAGGGTTGGGAGTCACTCGTAAGTGCAGTGCATGCCAATGGTAAATTGGGGTATATCCAACCGGTAGGGGCTGCTCCTAAAGCTGCGGGATATGATGCTACCGATGTTTATGGTGTGGGGGCATTTTTACTTGCAGGAAGTGAAATAATGAAGGGCTTGTAGTTGATAAATTCTCTCTTTAACAAAGAACGTCCCGATACTTCTTATTGAATGTCGGGACGTTCATCTTTATAGAGTGGACAGGCTTTATTTGTAAATCATACCTCCGGTAGAGTTATCAAAGATATTACTGTCTATTTTTATGGTCTTGTTACTTGGGGCAACTACGCTTCCAAGTTTGCTGCAACCCATGAAAGCACCATAACCGATTTCTTCGATGCTGGAAGGTAACGTAATGTCACCGGAAAGCTGGATGCATCCGCTGAAAGCACGTTGTCCGATACGTTTTAAGGTATTAGGCAGTTTCACCCGCATCAGGTAGTTCTTTTGTGCGAAGGTAAATTCGGGAATGATTTGCGTATTTGCATCCGACATATCTATGCCCACTAACTTTAGCATATCATTGCGTATTCCTTTAAAGTCGTTCAGGTCGAGGCTGCCCGATACAGTCAGGAAAGAAATCTCTTCCGGTCTTTTGCCCGTCTCTTTGATCTTATCCATTAATGTACCCGGCTCTGTTACATGGATAGACAGGGAAATAGGATCGCCTTCAACCAGATTGAACGGCTGCCATTTCTCTTTGGCTCTGTATTCATCTTTGCTTCCCAGTGGGATAAAGATAGCTGTTACTTTATTGTCGAATCCGTTTTCTTCTATTCCCGGAACTTTCTTTTTCTTTATCTGGCAGATTTGCAGGTTGCTGCATCCATAGAAAGCGTTTTGCTCCACGCTTTTCAAGTCGGGAGACAAGATAACCATTTTCAGTGTTTTCTTGTCGGTGAAAGCATAGGCCGGAATAGCATTTATGGCATATACATTCATTTTTTCTTTGAGATATGTTCCTTTCTTTCCTGCATAAATCTTAATCTTTGCATTAGTCAGGTCAAGGAATTCCAGCTTGCTGAAATCATCTCTCATCGCTTTGAAATCTATTGCATTGATATTGCCTGTCAAAGTGAGGTGCGTAATGTTCTTTGCTTCGTCTTCGGTTAGCTGACCTTTCAGGTTTCCTGCTTCCTCCACGTGGATTGTCTTTTCTACCTGTGCCGATGCTGTCCCGATACAGAGACACAGCAAGCAAAATAGCCACAAATGTTTCTTTTTCATATTTCTGTTTATTAATGTGTTATGCTATTGATACTGCAAAAGTAATAAATTATTGTATTCCGCGCATGGTTAGTTGCACACGTTTTCTTTCCAAGTCCACGTCTATTACTTTTACGGTTACGTATTGATGAATGGAAACAATCTCCGTAGGATCGGAAACAAACTTGTCGGCCAATTGGGAAACGTGTACCAGTCCGTTTTCCTTGATGCCCACATCCACAAAACAACCGAAGTTGGTAATATTGGTTACGATGCCCGGCAATACCATCCCTTCTTTCAGGTCATTGATTGTTTTCACGTTTTTGTCGAATTCAAATACTTTAATTGCTTGTCGCGGATCACGTCCGGGCTTGTCGAGTTCTTGCATGATGTCGTTCAGGGTAGGCATGCCGACACTGTCGGATACATATTTCTCCACTTTTATTTTCAAGCGCAGTTCCTTGTTGGCTATCAACTCTTCCACTGTGCAGTTCAAGTCCTTGGCCATTTGTTCCACAATGTGGTAGCTTTCGGGATGCACTGCCGTGTTGTCGAGCGGGTTCTTGGCTGCGGGGATGCGGAGGAAACCGGCACATTGCTCAAAGGCTTTTGCTCCCATGCGTGGAACTTTCATCAACTGTTTGCGTGAGGTAAAAGCACCGTTTTCGGCACGATAGTCTACAATATTCTGGGTAAGCTGAGGCCCTAAACCGGAGATATACGTTAATAAGTGGCGGCTTGCCGTGTTGAGGTTTACACCTACTAAGTTAACACAGTTTTCCACTGTCTGATCTAGAGCTTTCTTCAGTTTGGGCTGGTCTACATCATGCTGGTATTGTCCCACTCCGATAGACTTCGGATCAATCTTTACCAATTCGGCAAGAGGGTCCATGAGGCGGCGGCCTATGGAAACGGCTCCCCTTACTGTTACATCATAGTCCGGGAACTCGTCTCTGGCAGTTTTGGAAGCAGAGTATATGGATGCCCCGTTCTCACTTACTACGAAAACCTGCACTTTGCGGTCATATCGCAGGGAAGTGATAAACTCTTCCGTTTCCCGGCTTGCTGTTCCGTTGCCTATGGCAATGGCTTGGATGTCATATGCTTCCACCAGCTTCACTATTTTTCTTCCGGCAGCGGATTTCTCGTTCTGGGGTGGGTGAGGGTAGATAGCTTCGTTGTGCACCAAGTTGCCTTGTGCATCGAGGCACACCACTTTACACCCGGTTCTGAATCCGGGATCAATACCCAATACTCTTTTTTGTCCTAACGGGGCGGCAAGTAATAGCTGCCTCAGGTTCTCGGCAAACACGCGGATGGCTTCTTCGTCTGCTTTCTCTTTCGACAAAGCAGAATATTCTGTTTCTATGGATGGTTTCAGTAACCTTTTGTAAGCATCATGCACGGCTTCGGCTACTTGGCGCCCGCATTCGTTGTTGCTTCGTACAAACAACCGTTCCAAGCGTTCGTTGCTTTCTTCGTCATCGGGAGATATGCTTACTTTCAGTAATCCTTCGGCTTCGGCGCGGCGGATGGCAAGCAAGCGGTGAGAAGTGCACCGCTTCAATGGCTCCGAAAAATCGAAATAATCCCGGTATTTGGCTGCTTCTTCTTCCTTGCCTTTCACCACTTTGGCGGTAATTACTGCCTGTCGGTTAAATTGGTTACGTATTTGGTTTCGGGCACGTTCGTCTTCGTTCACCTGTTCGGCAATGATGTCGCGTGCTCCTTTCAGGGCTTCTTCTTCATCCTTTACTTCCCCTTTCACAAAAGCACTTGCCCGGTGGTGTATGTCTGCTTCCCGTTGCAGTAGCATGGTTACTGCAAGCGGTTCGAGTCCCTTTTGCCTTGCCACCTCCGCACGGGTTTTCCGTTTTGGTTTATAGGGCAGGTAAATATCTTCCAGTTCTGTGCTGTCCCAACTGTTTTCAATACGCTTTTTCAGTTCGGCGGTGAGCTTGCCTTGTTCTTCAATAGTACCTAAAATGGTTTCTTTCCGTTTGCTCAGTTCACACAGCTTGTCATATTGGTCTTTGATGTTGCCAATCTGCACTTCGTCCAGTCCTCCTGTGGCTTCTTTGCGGTAGCGGCTGATAAAAGGAATGGTTGCGCTGTCGTTCAGCAGAACCAAAGTGTTGTTTATTTGTTTCTCACTTATGTTGAGTGCCGAAGCAATCATCGTGTTGAATGATGTCATATCTGTATAAGCTGGTTATTCGTTAGTTTGCAAAAGTAATGATTATAATATAACCTTTCTTTATAAGGCATTATTTTTTATGATTGGCATATTACGAAAAAAGGCTGTACTTTTGTGCTCGAAAGAAAGAAAAACAATAATTATTAACTTAAAATAAGAACGTTATGAAATTCCTGACAGACGAAAAACTCACAATTATCGGTGCGGCCGGTATGATTGGTTCCAACATGGTTCAAACTGCTTTGATGATGGGATTAACTCCGAACATTTGCCTTTACGATCCTTATGCAGCCGGTTTGGAAGGTGTAGTTGAGGAAATGCGTCACTGCGGTTTCCCTGATGTAAATCTTACTTTTACTTCCGATATTAAGGAAGCATTGACAGGAGCTAAATATGTGATTTCTTCGGGTGGTGCTGCACGTAAGGCAGGCATGACTCGCGAAGACTTGTTGAAAGGGAATGCCGAAATCGCTGCCCAGTTAGGTAAAGACATCCGTTCTTATTGTCCGGATGTGAAGCATGTGGTTATCATTTTCAACCCCGCTGACATTACAGGTTTGATTACATTGCTTTATTCCGGTTTGAAACCTTCACAGGTGAGCACATTGGCTGCTTTGGACAGCACCCGTTTACAAAGCGAATTGGCAAAACACTTCGGCCTTCTTCAGAGTAAGGTACAGAATACCCGTACTTATGGCGGTCATGGCGAACAAATGGCTGTGTTTGCATCTACTGCAACCGTTGACGGCAAAAAGTTGGTTGATTTGATTGCGACACCTGCCTTGACAGAAGAACAATGGAACGTTATCCGTCAGAAGGTGGTTCAGGGTGGCAAGAACATCATCGACCTTCGCGGACGCTCTTCTTTCCAAAGTCCTGCTTATGTATCCGTTGAGATGATCCGCGCTGCTATGGGTGGCGAGGCTTTCCGTTGGCCTGCCGGAACTTACGTTTCATCAGGTAAGTTCGATCACATTATGATGGCTATGGAAACCAGCATCGGCAAAGACGGCATCACTTATAAAGTGCCTCAGGGAACTCCTGCCGAGGAAGCTGAACTGGAAAAGAGCTACGAGCATCTTTGTAAATTGCGCGATGAAGTTATCGCTATGGGAACTATTCCTGCAATCAGCCAGTGGCACACTTTGAACCCTAACATTAAGTAAGGTATAAATAAAGGTGCGGTGCTTTGAAATGAAAGCACCGCACCTTTAACATGAAAGCAGCCGCACTTTGATTTCAAAGTGCGGCTGCTTTTTTTATTGTAAGATAAGTTATTCCAAAGAATCATATACTCTTACCCGTTTTCTCAACCTGTGGAGCTCGTCCTGCATGGTTTGCATCTTGTCCAGCAAGTGCCGGATGGCGTCAATGCCTGCAATGTTTATGGAAAGGTCATAATACATGCGTGTGTACCGTTCCAACTCCCTTAGCTGCGAAGCGAGAATATACTTTTGGTTCTCTATCACCTGTACTTCAATCAAACCGTCTTCCTCCAGCAATAGGATGAAGGAGGGTTCGATATGGCATTTGTCGCAATAATCGCTGACAATAATTAAATCCGTTTGCATGGTTCATCCTTTCTTTTTAGTTAAGACTTTGAATTTCGCGGAACAACTCTTGCTGTTTTTCCGTTAGGCTGGTTGGTATCTGAACGGAGTAAGTCACAATCAGGTCGCCAAACTCACCTTCTTTCTTGTACACAGGGAATCCTTTGCCTTTCAGTTTCACTTTCGCTCCGTTCTGTGTTCCCGGTTTAACTTTCATTTTCACCTTGCTGTCCATTGTGTCCACGGTCACTTCACCACCCAGAACGGCAGTATAGAGGTCCACCGAAACAGTGACATACAGGTTATCACCCGAGCGTTTGAAAGTAGGATCTTCGGCAATTACGAAAGTGATGTAAAGGTCGCCTGCAGGTCCTCCGTTCACACCCGGTCCCCCGTGCCCTTTCAGCTTGATTATTTGCCCGTCGGCAACACCGGCGGGAACAGTGATTCGGATGTTTTTCCCGTTTACGTTCAGTATTTGTTTATGCGTCTTTGCTGCATCATATAGCGATAAGTGCAACTCTGCATTATAATCTTGTCCGCGGAATCCGGCATTTTGTCTGCCTCCGCTTCTGCCACGTTGTCCAAACAGAGACTCGAAGAAGTCTGAGAATCCGCTTGCGTTTCCTCCCATACCTTCAAAGCCTCCAAAATCTTCTCCGTTGGAAGAGTACCAGTATCCGCCGTCGCCTCCTCCTCCGGCTCCATGTTGTCCGTATTGTCTCTTTTGTGCTTCAAACTCATCAGCGTGTTTCCAGTGTTCGCCGTATTCGTCATATTTTTTTCTTTTCTCAGGATCGCTCAGCACTTCGTTTGCCTCGTTTATTTCCTGAAACTTTTCTTTGGCACTCGGATCGTTCGGGTTAAGGTCGGGATGATATTTGCGTGCCAGCTTTCTGTACGCCTTCTTAATATCATCCTGAGTTGAACTCTTATCAACCCCAAGCACTTTATAATAGTCTATATAAGCCATCTTGTCACTCCTTTTTAAAGGTTCATATTCTATATGTTGACAAACAAAATAAATGCCATTTTGGTTTCGTAAGTTCCTATTTTAATATTTATTATACAGAACTTATCTTCTTCCTGTTTGTTTCTTATAATGAACAATTTAATATTTAAAATTATGAGTAATTCTAAGATTATAAACTTGCTGGGCGACCAAGCCGAATACTATCTCGGGCATGTTTCCAAAACCATAGACAAATCGTTGCTTCACCTGCCTTCACCGCATACAGTGGATGATGTTTGGATTGAGTCAGACCGTAATGTGCAAACACTCAACAACCTGCAACGCTTGTTGGGGCACGGGCGTTTGGCAAATACCGGTTATGTTTCTATTTTGCCTGTCGATCAGGACATAGAGCACACCGCAGGAGCATCTTTCGCACCGAATCCTTTGTATTTCGATCCCGAAAATATTGTGAAACTTGCCATTGAAGGAGGGTGCAACGGTGTTGCTTCCACTTTTGGCAACTTGGGAGCGGTGGCAAGGAAATACGCACATAAAATTCCGTTTATCGTAAAGTTGAACCATAATGAGTTACTGAGTTACCCTAATACTTATGATCAGGTAATGTTTGGCACGGTGAAAGAAGCATGGAATTCCGGGGCGGTTGCTGTGGGTGCAACCATTTACTTCGGTTCGGAGGAGAGCCGCCGCCAGTTGATAGAAGTTTCCGAAGCGTTTGAGTATGCCCACGAACTGGGTTTGGCAACTATCCTGTGGTGCTACTTGCGTAACAGTGATTTCAAGAAAGACGGAGTGGACTACCACGCTGCCGCCGACCTCACAGGACAGGCCAACCACATGGGGGTGACTATCAAAGCAGATATTGTGAAACAGAAATTGCCTGTAAACAATGGCGGTTTTAAAAACATCGGTTTTGCCAAGTTCGATGAAAAGATGTATTCCAAGCTCGCTTCCGAACATCCTATCGACCTTTGCCGTTATCAGGTGGCAAACAGCTACATGGGACGTGTGGGGCTTATTAATTCGGGAGGTGAATCTAAAGGTGCATCAGATTTGAAAGAGGCGGTTACTACTGCCGTAATTAACAAACGTGCCGGAGGCATGGGATTGATTAGCGGACGAAAAGCTTTCCAAAAGCCAATGCAGGAAGGTGTTGAATTGCTGAACACCATTCAGGATGTTTATTTGGATGAAAGTATCACTATTGCGTAAGTGATTGGGAGTTTTTAAGTATATAAAATAAAAAAGGGTATCTTGCACTGAGCAGGATACCCTTTCTTTACTAATTAATATCTGTCACGACCACCGCCACGGTTGTTACCATAGCCTCCGCCACGATTGTTACCATAGCCACCGCGATTACCGCCACCGTAATTGTTGTTACGACGTGCGCCTTCTTCTCTTGGGCGTGCTACTGAAACGGCAAGTGTCTTTCCGTCAATTTCTTTTTCATTTAGAGCTGCAATTGCTGCATTTCCTTCTTCGTCATTTGTCATTTCTACAAAGCCAAATCCTTTAGAACGGCCTGTTTCTCTGTCCATGACAATTTTGGCTGAAGTAACTTCTCCAAATTCTGCGAATAATTCTCCTAAATCATCATTGCTAAGATTGTAGCTGATGCCTGCAATAAAAATGTTCATTAAAAATGTAATTAAAATAATTAATAATACTTGTTACGTTAGAGAAGTCTTAATAAGGAGATAAATTACTCTTTAAATATATCAGGCAATAAAACGCATCTTATCAGAAATCTTTAAACGGAGACAAATGTAGATATTTGTTGTCGATAAAAGAACAAATTCATCAATTTCTTTTAAAATTTAATTCATTTTCTCATTTTACCTTGCTATTTTAAGCTTTTACCTTCATGTTTTTATTCTTTCTCTATATTCTAATTGTTAACTTAAGCAACCAATCTGTTGCCATTGGCAATTTTGCACATTTGTCATTGCCGACTTGATCGACAATCTCAGCATCACGCTTATTCAGCTTTGTGTTAACAGATTGCCAATCAGGTCGGCAATGACAATAGTGTAGTTCGGCAATGACAAATGTAGGGAGTCGGCAATTACATTACTTCCGGCTTTTCGGGGATGCTATTCTTATATGTACATCATACCCCTTTTTGAAGAATTATGGAAGTTTTTGCAAAATAACCTGTTTTACATCCTTGCATTTTACTAAAAATAGTAGGAATAATACCTGTCTAGGGGAGAAAAGTGTTCCAGAAAACGAACGTTTTTTGGAACACGACAAAGGTACTTTTTTAAAAAATATTAAGCAAGGATTATTTGATATTATTTATACTTCGATATACTGTGCCTGTTAAGGTTATGACATCATAATGTATATATATTTCTTTCGCCCAAAAAGCCCGAAAAGTGTTCCAAAAAACGTTCGTTATGCGGAACGGCTATTTTTG
>ERZ826016.399-NODE-399-length-54614-cov-5.788413_pt1 | contig 54614 bp, 50 predicted proteins | sample MGYA00519872_ERZ826016 | MGnify/ENA primary metagenome ERZ826016 (study PRJEB31778, sample SAMEA3449218) | human gut metagenome | biome: human gut; feature: human-associated habitat; material: faeces | place: United Kingdom | collected 2010/2012 ... | reverse complement strand
GCCCGGGAGGATAGGAAGCTGCTGATAAAGGAGAGAAGGGACTCACAGGGATGTGGGTCCTTTTTCGTTATGTGTGAGAGAAGGAAGAGACAGGGGAGGAGCTGTCTCTTCTTTTTTATTTCTGTTGAGTCATGGTTCTTTGGGAAGGCAGGACAGTATCTGTTGCCCGCAGGGAAGTTTCGATTCGCCGTTGTGGAGGCCTCTTACGATGGAATTTTGCTGGGACAGGAGATGCATGGGGAAATGAAATTTTATTCGCCGTTTCATTTCTTTTGATGCACTTCTCAAAAGGGCGCGGTATCCTTATAGAGAAATGATTTTGTGTCTGGCGAGGCGTCTATGTGGCTGATTTTTGCATTGGGTTCGCTGTTCTTTTCCGGGGTCACGTCCATCCTGGCGAAGTGCGGCCTGCGGACGATGGATTCGACGGTGGCGACGGCGGTCCGCACGTCGGTGGTGGTGCTGTATTCCTGGCTGGCGGTGTTTCTCGTCGGCTTGCAGGGGACGATCGGCTCCCTCCGCGGGGAGACGCTGCTGTTCCTGCTGCTGTCGGGATGCGCCACGGGCGCGTCGTGGCTGTGCCACTTCAAAGCGCTCCAGCTGGGCCCGGTGAATCAGGTGGAGCCCATCGACAAGTCGAGCGTGGTGCTCACCATCGTGCTGGCGTTCCTGCTGCTGGGCGAGACGGCGGACGCGGTGAAGGCGGCTGGGGCGGCGCTCATCGGGACGGGGACGTTCCTTATGATCGAGAAGAAGAAGGAGACGGCCGGGACGGGCCGCCGCCGGGTATGGCTGCTCTATGCGGTGGGCTCGGCAGTCTTCGCGAGCCTCACGGCGATCCTCGGCAAAGTGGGCATCGAAGGCGTGGAGTCTACGCTCGGCACGGCCATCCGTACAGTGGCGGTATTCGTCATGGCGTGGGGCATGGTGTTCATTACGGGGAAACGCCGCCTCGTGCGCGGCGCTTCGGCGCGGGAAGTGGTCTTCCTCATCCTGTCCGCGCTGGCTACGGGTACGTCGTGGCTGTGCTATTACCGCGCGCTGCAGGAAGGGCCGGCGAGCGCCGTGGTGCCCATCGACAAGATGAGCATCCTCGTGACGGTGGCCTTTTCGTATGTCGTCTTCGGCGAGCGGCTCACGGCGCGGTCCGGTACGGGACTGGCGCTCATCACCGCGGGGACGCTGGCCATGCTGTTCTGAGTCCAAAGTTAAGCATCAAAAAAGGGCATCCGAAGGGATGTCCTTTTTGTGTGGTCATTGCAGGCTCCGGTAAATCTTTTCCAGATTGTCCCGCATGCGGTCCGTGTAGGAACGGCCGTCTTCGGCGCTTTCCAGCGTGTGAATGGTCTCGACGGAAGCGCCCACTTCCCGGGCGAGGGTCTCGGACACGCGGGGGCTCACCATGTCTTCCATGAAGATGGTCTTCACGCCCCATTCCCGGCACTGATCGGCCAGCCGGGCCAGCTGCTGCGCGCCCGGTTCCCCGCCTGCAAAGACGGGGGCGACGCTGTCCTGCGTGAGGCCGTAGTCGCGGCAGAGGTAGGCGAAGGCCGCGTGGCCCGTGACGAAGTGCCGCCCCGGCACGGTGCGGAATTTTTCCTGATACTCCGTGAGGAGCGCCTGGCATTCCGCTTTGGCGGCGTCAGCGTTCTGCCGGTAAAAATCGGCGTTCGCCGGATCGGCTTCCGCGAGGGCGTCGGCGATATTCTCGATCTGCACCTGCGCGGCGGAGAGGCTGAGCCAGCAGTGCGGGTCCCACCGCCGCCGGCGGCCTTCCGCGGGGATGGCGTCCACGCCGCGGGAGGCGTCCACCGTGACGAGAGACGCATTGCCCACGGCCGTGGCCACTTCCTCCGCCCAGGGCTCCATGCCGAGCCCGTTGCAGATGAAGAGGCGGGCGTGCAGCAGGGAGCGCAGGCTGCGCGGCGTGGGCTGGAAATCGTGGGGCTCCGTCCCGTCCGGGATGAGCGTCACCACGGCTACTTTGTCCTGCCCGACCGCTTCCGTGAATTCTTTCATGGCGTCGAACGACGCCACCACCGGAACTTTGCCGGCCGGCGGCCAGCCATCCGGCTCATCCGGGGCACAGCCGCCGAGCAGGACCGCGCACAGCAGGCCCGCGAGCGCGGCACGCCATTTCCCCATGGGCACGCCTCCTTTCTGTTTCCGTACATCGACAGATTCAGTATAGGGCCGAGGGCGGCGCTTGTCAAATAGATGCAAATGAGTTGCATTTAGAGAAGAGGCGGCGCTATAATGGACGCATCCTGAAGAAAGCGAGAGAGGCTATGATTTCGTTACAGCATGTGTCTTTCGGCTATGAAAACGGGCCGGCCCTCCTGCGGGACATCTCCATGGAGATCCGTGAGGGGGATTATATTTCCATCGTCGGGGAGAACGGCAGCGGCAAGAGCACGCTCGTGCGGCTCATCCTCGGCCTGCTCCGGCCGCAGCAGGGAACCATCGTGAATACGTTCCGCCGGTGCGCCTATGTGCCGCAGCGGTTCGACACGCTGAACCGGCAGTTTCCCATCACGGTCGAGGAGGTGATGAACTGCCAGCGGCGGGTGCTCGGCCTTGCGGACCGGGACGTGATCCGCCGCGCGCTGGAGCGCATGGGCGTGTACGACCTGAGAGACCGGCTCATGGGCGGCCTCTCAGGCGGTCAGTGCCAGAAAGTGCTCATCGCGCGGGCCCTCCTGGGCGAGCCGGACCTGCTTATCTTCGACGAGCCGTCCACGGGCATCGACGTGAAGAGCCAGCTCGAGCTGTATCCCTTCATGCGGGCGCTGAACCAGGAGCGGGGCGTGACGATCCTCACCGTGGAGCACAACTTGAAATTTGCCGTGAAAAATTCGACGAAAATGTTCCACGTGGTGCACGGCCGCGGCCATTTCTGCTCGCCGGACGACTATATCCGGGAGTATCTGTCGGAAAATATGGGGAGGGACAGCCGTGTTTGAATACGCCTTCATGCAGAATGCCTTCATCGTGGCGGTACTCATCTCGCTGGTGTGCCCGCTCATCGGCATGTTCCTCGTGCTGCGGCGGTACTCCATGATCGGCGACTCGCTGGCGCACGGCTCGCTCGCCGGCGTGGCGCTGGGCCTCCTGCTGGACCTGAATCCCATCCTGAGCGCGTTCGGCCTCACGGCGGTCTTCGGGCTCCTCATCGAGGCGCTGCGGCAGCGGTTCCGCCAGTATGCGGAGCTCATCCTCGTGATCATCCTGTCCCTCTCCGTGGGCATCGCCATCACCATCATCAGCTCTGGCGCGGTCCATGCGAATGTGGAGTCGTTCCTCTTCGGGAGCATCCTCACCGTGACGCGGCAGGACGTGTGGGCCGTGCTCTTCCTCAGCGCGGTCTCCCTCGCCATGGTGGTCCGGCTCTATCCGCAGCTCGTGCTGCTCACCTTCGACGAAGACGGGGCGAAGATCGCCGGCGTGCGGGTCCGGCTCATCAACTACGCCTTCGCCGTGCTCGTGGCGGCCACCATTTCCGTGTCCATCCGCATCGTGGGCATCCTCGTCATCAGCTCGCTCATCGCGCTCCCCGTGGCGGCGGCGCTTCAGATGCAGCAGGGATTCCGGCGCACCATGGAGCTCTCCGTCTTCTTCAGTTTCCTCGACCTCATGGGCGGGCTCTTCCTGTCCTACTGGATCGACGCGGCGCCGGGCGGCGTGACGGCGCTCGTCTCCGTGGCGGTGCTCCTCGCGGTCATCCTCTGGCGCAGCGGGGCCGCGCGGGCGCAGGGAAGGAGGCGCGCATGACGTCCCCTGGCGAACCGGCCGCCTGCGGAGAGATCCTCCACCGGCACGGCCTGAAAAACACCCCCGCCCGACGGCAGGTGCTCCGCCTGCTCCGGGAGGGCGTCGTCCTCACGGCGGACGACATCGGCGAGCGGCTCCGTGACGAAGGGCGGACGCCGGACCCGTCCACCCTGTACCGCATCCTGGACCTCTTCACGGCGCGGGGCCTCGCGGAGCGGCACTACCTGCCGGACCTGCGGAAATACGGCTTCTCCCTGAAAGCGGCGGGGCACCGGCACCGCCTCATCTGCCTCCGGTGCCGCCGCGTGGTGGAAATCGACCGCTGTCCCCTCGAAGCCTTCGAAAAGGAACTGCGCGAGACGACCCGCTTCGCCATCACCGGGCACAATCTGGAATGGTACGGCCTCTGCCCGGACTGTCAGGCGGCGGAAGCGCGCCGTGAGGAATCCCCGCCGGACAAAAGCGGTCCGGACGGGAAGGCGCAATAAAAAAGACCCCTTGCGGGTCTTTTTTTCATGGCATCATTTCTGCTGCTTCCGGATCTCCGTGATCGGCACGCCGCCGATGCCCCAGTTGTCCGTGTCCACTTCGTCGATGGTCACCACCGTGGTGGCTTTGTTCTTTCCCAGCACATCGTGGAGCAGATCCGTCGCGCCCTCGATGAGACGGCGCTTCTGTTCCGGCGTGACATGGCCTTCCTTCGTAATCTTGATATTGACGTACGGCATGACAGTCTCCTTTCTGCGACAATGCAACCTCGTTTCCTTATTGTAGCGGAAACCGGTTTTCGCGGGAAGGGGGACGGGTGATACAATGGAGTTCACAGGACATGGAATATGATCGGCGGCAGGACTTCGCAGGTCCGCCGCCGGGCAGGCAGAAAAGGAGAGCGGCATGAAGCAGTATGTGGTGGATGTGTTCACGGAGACGGTGTTCGGCGGGAATCCGACGGCGGTGTGCCTCATGGAGGAGTGGCTGCCGGATGCGGTGATGCTGCGGATCGCGCAGGAGAATCATCTGTCGGAGACGGCGTTCGTGCGGAAGCGGGACGGCCGGTACGGCCTGCGGTGGTTCACGGCGGTGCGGGAGATCCCGCTCTGCGGCCACGCGGCGCTGGGCGCGGCGTATGTGGTGCTGCGCTTCTGCGAGCCGGGCGCGGAGGCGGTGTCGTTCGATACGATGGGCGGCGTGCTGACGATTCGCCTGCAGGGGAACCGGTGCGGGATGAAGATCCCCGGCTGGCCGCTCGCAGAGGTGCCGGTGACGGACGAGATGGAGGCGGCTATCGGTATCCGGCCCGCGGCGGCGTACCTGGGACGGGACCTGCTGTGCGTGATGGCGTCGGAGGAGGACGTGCGGCGGGCCGCGCCGGACAGGGAGCGGGTGAAGGCGCTGCCGGGGCTGCTGCTGAATCTCACTGCGGCGGCGCGCGGGTATGACTGCGTGGTGCGGTCATTCGCGCCGAAGCTCGCTGTGGACGAGGACCCGGCGTGCGGTTCGGGCCAGTGCCACGCCTTTGCCTACTGGGCGCAGGTCACAGGGAAGCGGACGTTCCGCGGCTGGCAGGCGTCGCGCCGGGGCGGCACGGTGTGCGGCCGCATGGAGCCGGACGGCATCTGCCTCTCCGGCGCATCGGCGCTTTTCTCCGAGGCGGAGATATATCCGGAAGGGAAATGAACGAAAGACACGGGCAGCCGTGCCTTTTTTGCGTGCAGGCACGGGCGGCGCGGGCAGGGATGTTTATTATGGAGGGCTGCGAGGATGACGAAGATTTTACCGGGGCTTGATGGTTTCCTGGCAGGAGAGCGCTACCATTAAAAAGGATAAGTGTGCACGGGCGGGCAAAGGAGGGGAATTCCCATGCTGACGGACTGGATGATGCATTCGTTGTGGATTTTCGTTCTGGCGGCAGTGCTCTTCTATTGGTTCTGCTTTTCCCGCAGACGGCGCGGGCGCAGGCAGACGGAAGCGCGCGCCCGCGGGCAGCGCAGCGGCCTGGTGCAGACGGTGGGATTTATCCGTTCCGCGGAACGGACGGGATTCTATGTCAATGACAATCCGCAGTTCCGTTTCCAAATTGACGCGATCGGGGAAGACGGCACGCTGTTCCCGACCCGCGTCAAAAAGATCCTTCCGCTGTTCGATCTGGCGGGCATGACGGCGGGAGCGGCGGTCCCCATCCGGTATGACCCGAAGGACCTTTCGAAAGCCGTGTGGGACGAGGAGCCCGATTCCCGCATCGCCGCGGAGCGGACCGCTCTGTATCAGTGCCGCAGGCATCCGGACGACCTGTCTTACGAAGAGAGAATGGCGCTGCTGCAGCGCGGCGTCATGAGGAAGGCCCGGCTGGAACAGTTCCGGCTGACCGGCCGGCAGGAGGCCGGGGACTGGGAGGCGGAGGCGGTCATACGGCTCGTCGGCCCGGACGGGGAATCGGCGCCCCTGCGGCGGACCCTGTACGTGGCGGACCGGGCGCTGGAGCATCTGATTCCCGGGCGGTATGTGGATGTCCGCATCGTGCCGGGGGACGGCGCTCTGTTCGGCTTCCTGTTCCGCAGCACGGAACTCTTCGGCGCCCGGCGGGACGGCGGGGCGCAGCCGGGATAGGGCGCGGACCGGAGCGCCGCCATGACGGGCGGGGCCGATGGCTCGAAGGACACGGGAAGCCGTGTCTTTTTTGCGCGCGGGCGCGGCCAAAAATTTCCGCCGGCGCAGGGGAAATTCTGTTATAATGGGAACCATGGAAACAGAGATGAAGACCAGCGGGAAGCGCGTCGCCTTCCTCACGCTGGGATGCAAGGTAAACCAGTACGACAGCGACGCCATGAGGAGCCTGTTCCTCCGCCGGGGCTACACCGCCGCGGAGGGGGACGATGAGGCGGACGTGTACGTCATCAATACGTGTTCGGTGACGAGCGTGGGGGACAAGAAGTCCCGCCAGACGATCCGCCGCATCCGCCGCGCCCATCCGCAGGCGGTGATCGTCGCAGCCGGCTGCTATGCGCAGCTCGCGCCGGAAGAGGTGGCGAAGACCGGGTGCGACGTGATCGTGGGCAACCAGAACCGGCACCGCATCGTGGACTATGTGGAGGCAGCCGCCGCGGGGAAGCGGCAGAACGCCGTCACCGACATCATGAAGGCATCGGAGTTTGAAAATCTCACGGTGGACCCGGAAGGAGAGGAGAAGACCCGCGCCTTCATCAAGGTGCAGGAAGGGTGCGACAATTACTGCACGTTCTGCATCATCCCCTACGCGCGGGGCCGCCTGAAGTCCCGCCGGCAGGAGGACGCCGTGGAGGAGGTGCGCCGCCTCGCGGAGAAGGGCTACCGGGAGATCGTCCTCACGGGCATCCATCTGGGGAATTACGGCCGGGACCTCCATGACGGGACGACGCTGTCGTCGTTCGTGGCGGCGCTGCTCGCCGTCCCGGGCATCGCGCGCATCCGCCTGGGGTCCATCGAGTCGGTGGAGCTCTCGGACGAACTCATCCGCATCATGCAGACAGAGGACCGGGTGTGCAGTCACCTGCACCTGCCGCTCCAGTCCGGCTCGGACGAGGTGCTCCGCCGGATGAACCGGCACTACCGGCTCCGGGAATTCAAGGACCTCGTCGCGGGGCTCCGGGAGAAGATCCCGGGCATCGCGCTCACGACGGATCTCATCGTGGGCTTCCCGGGCGAGACGGAAGCGCTCTTCGAAGAGACGCTCGCCACGCTCCGGGAGATCCGCTTCTCCGGCATCCACGTCTTTCCCTATTCCCGCCGCACGGGGACGCCCGCCGCGTCCTATCCCGATCAGGTGCCGCAGGCGGTGAAGAAAGAGCGGGTGCACCGGGTGGAAGCGCTGGAAGAAGGCATCAGCAGAGCGTTCCGCTCCTCATTCATCGGCCGGACCGTGCGGGTCCTCGCCGAAGAGGAGAAGGACGGCCTTTACGAAGGCCTGTCTGATGAATATATCCGCGTCCGCATGGAAGGGACGCAGGTCAGACGGGGAGGGCTCTACCGCGTGCGGATCACATCCGAAGCGGAGGGCGGCCTCATCGGTACAGCAGAGGAGGAATTATGATGGACGACTGCATTTTCTGCAAGATCATCGCCGGAGAGATTCCGGGAAACAAAGTGTACGAGGACGACCACTGGTTCGCTTTCCGCGACATCGAGCCGTGCGCGCCGACGCATGTGCTCCTCGTCCCGAAACAGCACGTGGCGAACATCCTCGCGCTGGATGACGAGAGCGCGAAGGACTTCGCCGATTTCTTCCAGGTGGTCCAGAAAATCGCCCGGCAGGAAGGGCTCGAAGAGTCCGGCTTCCGCGTGGTCATCAATACGGGCGAGAAGGCGGGGCAGTCCGTCTTCCATTTCCATGCGCACATCCTCGGCGGCCGGGAGATGGGATGGCCGCCTTTCCCGGAAGACAAGTAAGGGAGATCCCAGCGGGCGGACGCCGGAAGGCGTCCGTTTTCCTTTCGGAAAAATATTTCGCCCGCGGCGGCTCTGCCGATTGACAGAGCATCGGCGATACTCTATAATTTAATAGTGTGCAACAGCACCCCAGAGTATACTTGGAGGGAGGGATAAAGATGTCTGAGATCAAAGTCAAAAAGGGCGAATCTCTTGATAGCGCTCTTCGCAGATTTAAACGTTCCTGCCAAAAAGCCGGGGTTCTTTCTGAAGTAAGAAAACGCGAACATTACGAAAAGCCCAGCGTAAGACGTAAGCTGAAATCCGAAGCTGCCAGAAAACGCAAATTTAAGTGATCTGATCAAATCAAGGTGAGATGAATTGACGTTAAAGGAACAGCTTCTGGCCGACATGAAAGAGGCCATGAAGGCAAAGGCGGAAGGGAAGACGGCACTGGCGGTCATCCGCATGGCGCGCGCTCACATCCGTCAGGCTGAAATCGACGCCGGTCATGCGGACTTCGGCGATGATCAGGTGGTTGCGATCCTGCAGAAAGAGATGAAGCAGCGCCGGGAGACGCTGGCGGAGATCGAATCGAGCGGGCGTCAGGATCTGATCGACGAGACGAAGGCGGAAATGGCCGTGCTGCAGAAGTACTTACCGGCAGAACTTTCGGAAGACGAGATCCGGAAAGTGGTGCAGGAGACTGTGGACGCACTGGACCCGGGAGAGAGAAATCTCGGCTCCGCCATGAAGGCCGTGATGGCCAAGCTGAAAGGCAAGGCCGACGGCAAGGTGATCAACCGCATCGTGCGGGAGACGCTCGGCTGAACCCGGACAGGCGCTTGACAAAACAGGGACCGTGCGATATCCTTGTTACATAAGTTGATACTGCGTCAAAGATGACCCATTCCATCAGGGGTGGGTCATTTTATTTTTTTGAATCAGCGCATATCACTATTTTCAACAGGAGGGTTTGAAATGTTGAACGAACTGCTGTATTACATCCCCGCGGGTCAGTATGGAAAGGAAGGCATCCTCTCCCTGCTCGCTCAGCATCCGGAGATCCGCTTCGTGTCGCTCGTCGGCATCGATCTGGCCGGCAATGACACGGATGAAAAGATCCCCATGCGCATTTTCAAGGAAAACTACGATGATTTCTTCGCAGGCACCGCTGTGCAGACCGACGGCTCTTCCGTCGTGCTGATGAATATCGCGACGCTGAACGACGCCCGCGTGGATATGGTCGCAGACAGCAGCGTGAACTGGTATGTAGATTATAACAATGACAATATCGACGACGAGACGGGCCTGCCGGTCGGCACGCTCCGCATCCCGTGCTTCCTGCTCCACAACGGCAAATTCATCGACTCCCGCTCCATCCTGAAGCAGTCCTGCGACTACGTGGCTTCCGAACTGAAGAAGCTACTCGCGGAGAAACCGGTGGCCGGCATGGAAAATCTCCCGGCGGACGACATCCAGGACATCGTCTTCACCACCGGCACGGAGCTGGAATTCTGGGTCAAGACCCCGAGCGAAAAGGAAACGGTGGAACACCTCTCCATCTCCCAGCGCCTGCAGGAACAGTACTGGCAGAGAATGCGCGGCAATGTGCGCACCGCCATGGAACAGGCCATCGAAGAGCTGGACGCCCGCGGCCTGAAAGTCGAAATGGGCCATAAAGAAGTCGGCGGCATCAAACCGAAGATCGACGACGCAGGCAACATCATCGACGTGGTGGAACAGCTCGAATGCGACTGGAAATTCAGCCTGAATCCGCTCCAGGCGTGCGACAACGAACTGGAAGCGCGCATCATCATCCGCGAAGTCTTCCGTGAAAACGGCCTGGACGTGTCCTTCAAGGCAAAGCCGATCATCGGCGTGGCCGGCAGCGGCGAACACACCCACATCGGCATCGCGGCCCGCCTGAAGAATGGTAAGACCGTGAACCTGCTCGCGCCGGAAGACATGAAGGCGGACTTCCTCTCCACCATCGGCTACGGCTTCATCATGGGCATCCTGAAGAACTACGAAGCGACGAACCCCTTTATTTCCTCCACCACGGACGCCTTCAACCGTCTGAAACCGGGCTTCGAAGCGCCGGTGTGCATCGTGACCTCTCTCGGCCATACGCCGGAAGTGCCGTCCCGCAACCGCACCATCCTCATCGGCCTCGTGCGCGACATCGACAACCCGAAAGCGACCCGCTTCGAGCTGCGCGCGCCGAACCCCTTCACGAATACGTTCCTCGCCGTGTCCATGCTGTACATGACCGCTCTGGACGGCATCCGCTATGCGGTCACCTCCGGCAAGACCCCGGAAGAGCTGCTGGCTGAACTGTCCAAGAAGCCCGGCGAAGAAGCAGACTACCTCGAAAAAGACCGTGCCTATCGCTGCGAAGACAACGTCTTCGAAGACTTCACGGAAGAAGAACGCAACGCCCTCTTCGGCAAACCGCCGGCTACCGTCTGGGAGAACGTCAAGACCATGCGCGCCAATCCGGACAAGGTGGCGGTCCTCACCGCAGGCGGCTCCGTCAACTCGACCATCGTCGACTCCTTCGTGGCGTCCATCCTCTATCGCTGGAAGAACGAACTGATGGACCGCATCATCCCCGGCACCGAAGCCCTCGTGAAGAGCTTCCGCGAACTGGATGAAGAAGACAAGCTCGACGAAAAACGCTGGAAAGCCATCAAGGCGAAGCGCATCGAGATCGCCAAGGATACGCTCGACGGCGAATGCATCTGCACGAAGCTGAAAAAAGCGCTCGACGCGGACGACTATGACACCGCTTCCGATCTCCAGCTCGAAATGATGAAGAAGACGGAAGAACTGGGCAAGGAATATCGCGTATATGAACTGAACATCCTGGACGACTGAGTGCCGTCCTGCAAAAAAATCCCGCAGCCCTGCGCCGCGGGATTTTTGCGTGCTTGTGTCCTTTCTATTTTGAAAAATTTAGATTTAATACATTGAAAGATTTCGTTTTATATGCTATGCTGAAACCGTCAGAGATCCGTAAGAAGTCCGGCGAAGCCGGAGAATGGAGGAATCCCATGAATTTTGAAATCTACAGATGCGCGGTGTGCGGCAATGTGGTCGCACTGCTGAACAAGAAGGCCGGCCCGCTCCAGTGCTGCGGCAAGCCGATGACGCTTCTCACGCCGAACACCACCGATGCGGCGCAGGAAAAGCATGTGCCCGTGGTCTCCCGTGAGGACGGGCAGCTGAAAGTCAAGGTCGGCTCCACGGCCCATCCAATGCTGCCGGAACATTACATCGAATGGATCGCTCTCATCGTGGGCGAGACCGTGCAGATCCATTACCTCGCGCCGGGCGAAGCGCCGGAAACCGTCTTTGCCGATGCGGAACACGGCACGGCGCTGGCGTACTGCAATCTCCACGGCCTGTGGGCGGCGGAATTCTGATCGCGCGGCGGCTGTCGGGACGGCTCTCTCCGGAGGGCCGTTTTTCCGTGGGCGTCCTTTTCAAACGGCGCGCCCTGTGATATACTTACATACCGTGAGGGAAGGATTCGGAACAGAGATCTGACGGAAATTTCTCTCCGCAGAGGGAAAGCGCTTGACAAAACGGTTTCTCATGGGTATACTGTTAAAGTATCTTGCGGCCCGGTGGTGTAGTGGTCTAACATGCCGCCCTGTCACGGCGGAGATCGTCAGTTCAAATCTGATCCGGGTCGCCATATGCGGAAGTAGCTCAGTGGTAGAGCACCACCTTGCCAAGGTGGGGGTCGCGGGTTCGAGTCCCGTTTTCCGCTCCACAATGGCGGCATAGCCAAGCGGTAAGGCAGAGGTCTGCAAAACCTTTATCCCCAGTTCGATTCTGGGTGCCGCCTCCATCGAAACACCAGCCCCCGGCAACGGGGGTTTTATACCATCCTGCCGGGGTGGCGGAACTGGCAGACGCAAGGGACTTAAAATCCCTCGGAGCGTGAGCTTCGTACCGGTTCGATTCCGGTCCTCGGCACCATGACCCCAGACGGCCTTCGGAAGAAGGCCGTTTTTGCGTGCCGGACGGCGGCCTCGCGCAAAAAAAGACCCGCGAAGGGTCTCTTTTTTTATGCCTGCTCCCAGTCGATGATGAGGTAGTCCCCCGCGTCGATGATGCGGCGGGCGGTCCCTTCGTGGGTGTGAAGGAAGCGGTCCTTGGCCTTCTCCTCCAGAACGATGAGGTATGGTCCGGGCTCGGCGCGGAGCTCCTCCTCCGTGAAGAAAGGCATCACGTTCTTGGCGTTCCAGCTGATGCCGTCGGGCTGCAGCGCCTCTTTTTCTTTCTCCGTGGTGAGGCGGTAGATGGGCAGGCCGCTGTAGAAAACGGCCGACGTGCGGTATCCGTCGTAGAAGAGGACGGGCGCGCCGCCCGTGTCCATCTGCGCCAGATCGGTCCCCACGGACGCGCCGGAGAAATGGAGCGTCGCCAGCGGAGCCGCCACGAGAGCGAGCGCTGTGTAGACCGCGGTCATGGCCGCGCCGGCGCGCAGGACGGCGGTGAGACGGCCCCTCCACAGCCGTGCCGCGAGGAGGGCGAAGGCGAAGAGTGACGGGAAGGTATAGGTGGTGTACTTCGTGGCGATGATCTGGAAGATGAGGAGCACCGAGAAGGCCCACACGAGGAAGAAGCGGTCCGCGTCGGCGGGCGGCGGGAGCGCATGGCGGCGTTTCCACCGCCGGTACAGCGAGACCGGGAAGGCGAAGCTCCACGGCGCGAAGCCCGCGAAGAACATCATGAGGTAGAAATACCACACGTTCTGCCGCTCGTGCTCGGGGACGGTGGCGCGGAGGAAATTGTGCACGCCGAAGAAATTCACGAGGAAGTCGCTCCCGTGGAGGCGGTACATGCCGTAGTACCAGCTTCCGCCGATGAGGAGGAAGAGGAGAAGCCCGGAGAAGAAATGCACGTGCCGCATTTCCCCGAGGTCCCGCTTCCACAGGAGGAAGAGGAGGCACGAGAAGCCCGGCAGGAGGACGCCGATGGGGCCCTTCGTGAGGACGGCCAGCGCCGCGGCGAGCCAGCACAGCCAGTAGTACTGCCGGTCCTCCGTGTACCCGAGATAGAAGAAGGCAACCGAAGCGGACATGAAGAAGAAGAGCGACGCGTCGGTGATGACCGCTTTCGAGAGGAGCCAGAATTCGAGGGCCGTCCCGAGGATGACCGCCGCGCCCCACGCCGTGCGCTCGCCGTACACGCGGCGGGCGAACCAGAACGTGAAGAGCACGTTCCCGCAGCCCAGCACTGCGGAGGGGAGGCGCGCCGCCCATTCGTTGAAGCCGAAGACGGCGAAGGACGCGGCCAGCTCCCAGTAATAGAAGATAGGCTTGTCGTACCAGTAGCGGCCGTAGATCTGCGGGGACATCCAGTCGCCGGAGAGGACCATTTCTTTCGCGGTGAGCGCGTAGTTCGCCTCGGCGGTGTCCGTCACGGAGAGGAGCGGATTGCCGATGAGGTAGAGATAGGCCGAGAAAAGAAGCAGGAAGGCATAGGGGTGCCTGCGGATCGTCTGTATCATGCGAGACCTCCTGGGAAACAAGGGGCGGACCGCCCCGGACAGATGCAGGATAGCAGAGAGGCTTGTAGGATGTTTCAGCAAATCCTGTCGTTTCGTGGAGGAATGATTGAACAAAACTTAAACAATGCGCCCCGCCAGTTGAGGCCCGGCGGCGGACGCGCTACACTATAACTGGCGAATCATTCCATGAAGAAAGGAGGGCGGGGCGCATGACCATCCGGCACAGACTGCTGATCTCCCATCTCGTCATGTTCGCCGCGCCGATCCTGATGATTCTGATTACGCTCGTCACCGTGGTGGCGGGCCTCTTCACGTTCATCCAGAGCGGGAATCACGTGTACATCGAGAGCAGCGACCAGTATAACCGGGCGGCGGAGATCCTGTACCACGCGGTCTTCCACGGGAAGCGGGACGAGGCGGAGGTGGACGACACGTCCGGCTACGGCTGGCTCATCCAGGTGCTGGACCCGGAGCAGAATTACGTCATGCTCCGGCGGGGAGACGAGCTGCTCTACCAGTACGGAAACGGCGAGCTCACGGCGCTCTTTCCGCAGATGCCGCCGCCGTCGTCCCTGCACGAGATGGAGCACCCCGACAAGGGGGCGTACGTGTCCATCCGGGACAACGAATACCTGACCATCCGGAAGCGCACCGTGGGGGACACGGCGTATTATCTGTATTTCATCAGCCATCAGGCGCCGCACGGCACGGACGACCGGCTGGAGCACGTGAGCCGCGGGACGCTCCTCTTCCTCGGGCTGGCGCTCCTCGCCTTCATCGGCGCGACGAGCTGGTTCCTTGCGGACTTCATGATCCGGCGCATCCTGCCGCCGCTCGCCGCGCTGAAGCAGGGCGCGGAGAAGGTGGAGCAGGGGGACCTGTCCGTGCGGCTCCGCCACGAGGAAACCGATGAGTTCACGCCGGTCTTCCGCGCGTTCAATACGATGGCGGAGACGCTCGGCACGACGCTCCGGCAGCGGGCGGAGGACGAAGAGAGCCGGAAAGAGCTCATCGCCAGCATGTCCCACGACATCCGCACGCCGCTCACGGCCATCCGGGCCTATGTGGAGGGGCTGCTGGACGGCGTGGCGAATACGGAGGAGAAGCGCGCCCGCTATCTCGACGTGATCCGCCGGAAGACGGACGAGCTGGACGGGATGGTGGAGCAGCTCTTCCTGCTGTCGAAGATCGACGTGGGAGGACGGGCGGTGCCGCTGGAGGCGGTGGACCTCTCCGACCTGGCGGAAGCCGTCGTGGAAGAGAACCGGGACGCCTTCCAGCGGAAAGGGCTGCGTCTCGCGTTCCATACCGGGGGGCCCTGCCTCATCCGGGGAAACCGCATGCTCCTGGAGCGCATCCTGATGAACCTCATCACGAACAGCGCGAAATACAAGGACCGGCCGGAGGGCTGCCTGACCTTCACCCTCGCGCGGGCGGACGGCGCGGTGACGCTCACCGCGGCCGACGACGGACCGGGCGTCGCGGAGGAGGCGCTGCCCCATCTGTTCGACGCGTTCTTCCGCACGGACCGGGCGCGCACCCGCACGGGGAACGGAAGCGGCCTCGGCCTCGCCATCGTGGCGCGGGCCATGGCGCTCATGCACGGCACGGCAGAGGCGGAGAACGGCCGCCCGCGCGGCCTCGTGATCCGGCTCACCTGGCCGGAAGAAGGAACGGGATCGGGATCCGAAGGGACCGTTTCATAAAAAAGGGCCCGGCGGCCATGGGGCGGACGGGCGGAAAGGAGAAGCGTAAGGAAAGGCATGAAGCATATCCTCATCATAGAAGACGACAGGGAAATCGCCGGTATCGAGCGGGACTATCTGGAGCTCTCCGGCTACGGGACGACCATCGCGGAAGACGGCACGGAGGGGATGCGCCTGGCGCTCACGGGCGATTTCGACCTCATCCTGATGGACGTGATGCTCCCCGGCATCGACGGCTTCGAGATCTGCCGCCGCATCCGCGGGGAGGTGGACATCCCCATCCTCATGGTCACCGCCCGGCGGAACGACATCGACAAGATCCGCGGGCTCGGCTTCGGCGCGGACGGCTACATCGAGAAGCCCTTCTCGCCGGGCGTGCTCGTGGCGCGCGTGAAAGCGCAGCTCGCCCAGTACGAGCGGCTGAAGGGGAAGCAGAAAAAGGACGACACCATCCGCTACGGGGACATTGAGCTCGACCCGGGCCGCCATGTGGTGACGGTCCGCGGGCAGGAGAAGCGCCTGCCGAACAAGGAGTTCCAGCTGCTGGAGTTCCTCATGATCAATGCGGATCACGTCTTCATCCGGGAGGCGCTCTACACCCGCATCTGGGGCATGGACCCCATCGGGAATACCGCCACCGTCCCCGTGCACATCAACCGCATCCGCGAGGCCGTGGAAGAAGACCCGGCCAATCCGAAGCACATCCTCAATATCTGGGGCGTGGGCTACAAATTCAAACCATGACCGCAGGGCCGCCGCAGGGCGGCTCTTTTTCTGTGGTATGATAGAGAAAAACAAAAGGGGAGTGACACAGATGGAAATCAGGAAAGTGACGGCGGTGTATTTCAGCCCGACCCACGGCACGCGGGCCTATGCGGAGGCGATCGCCGCGGCGCTGTCGGCAGAGTACGGGCGGATCGATCTCACGAATCCCTTCACGCGGGAGCAGGCGCACGAGTTCGGCGCGGACGAGCTCGTCGTCATCGGCGCGCCGGTCTACGCGGGGCGGCTCCCCGCCGTGTCGGGCGGCCTTTTCGGGAGCCTCCGCGGGCACGGCACGCCGGCGGTCTTCCTCGTGAGCTACGGGAACCGTGCGTACGACGACGCGCTCCTCGAGGAGCAGGACCTCTGCGAGGCGCAGGGCTTCCGGGGCGTGGCGGCCTCCGCATGGATCGCGCCGCACACCTTCTCGGCGAAAATCGGCGCAGGCCGGCCCGACGCGGCGGACCGGGAGAAGATTGCCGCCTTCGCGGCGCGGGTGAAGGCGCTCCTCGACGCCGGCCTGCCGGAAGGCGCGCGCCTCGCCGTGCCGGGGAACCGCCCCTACCGGGAGGCGCCGGCCATGCCGTTCCACCCTGAGGCGAATGAAGCGTGCATCCGCTGCCGCCGGTGCGTCTCCGCCTGCCCGGTGCGCGCCATCGACCCGGCGCATCCGGAAGCGACGGACGCGTCGAAGTGCATCGACTGCCTTGCCTGCGTGCACGCGTGCCCGGTCCATGCGCGGGGTGTATATCGTCCGCCGCTCGCCGCAGTCGCCGCGGGATGCGAGGCGAAATTCCTCACGCCCCGCCGAGAGCCCGAATGGTTCTTTGCGGGCGTTTGACAGACCGGGCGTCCCTGTGATACGGTAAGAATGGTCATCGGAGGCATGGCAGGAACGGAACCGCCGCGCCGGATAAGATGCCGCCGGAAACGAAGCGCCGGAGGAGGATGGATACGGCCATCCCGCCGGATGAGGTGCTCCATGGACGGCGGAGTCTTGTCCGGCGCTTTTTTTCATACAGAAAGGAAACGCCATGAAGGGAAGTCATATGAATCTCTCGTTCGGCACGGAACCCATTTACGAGGACGCAGGATTTCAGCTGGAAGGGACGGACAAGGCAGGCATCGTCGGGGTGAACGGCGCAGGGAAGACCACGCTCTTCCGACTGCTCCTCGGGGAGATCGCCCTGGACAGCGGCACGATCTCCGTCGGCCGGGCGCGGCTCGGATACCTGCCGCAGGAGATCGCCGTGGAGGACGAGTCGCTCACCGGGCGGGACTATATTTTTTCAGGCCGGCCCATCCGCCGGCTCGAAGCGGAGCTCGAGACGATCTACCGGAAGCTCGAGACGGCGGAGGGGGACGAGCAGGCGGCGCTCCTCCGGGAGATGCAGCGGAAACAGGAAGCGCTCGACGCGGCGAGCCCTTACGACGCGGAGGACGAGCTCCACGCGCTCGCGGCAGACATGCGCATCGGGGCGGATCTGCTGGACCGGCCCCTGCGGGAGCTGTCCGGCGGGCAGAAATCGAAGCTGGCCTTCGCGCGGGTGCTCTTCTCCCGGGCGGACGTGCTGCTTCTGGACGAGCCCACGAACCATCTGGACGCGTCCACGCGGGATTTCGTCACGGCGTATCTCCGGAATTACCGGGGCGCGGTGCTCATCATCAGCCACGACGTGGAGTTCCTGAACCGCATCGTCCACAAGATCGTCTTCATTGATAAGGCGACGCACAAAATCGCCGTGTACGACGGGAATTACGACACGTACCGGCAGAAATACGAAGAGGAGAAGCGCCTCCGCACGCTGCAGATCATCCAGCAGCACCGGGAGATCCGGAAGCTCGCCGACTTCGTGCAGCGGGCGAAGCAGGCGAGCCAGACGAACCACGCCCTGAAGCGCATGGGGCAGGAGCGGGCGCTCCGGCTGGAGAAGAAGAAAAAGGAGCTCATCCGCGAGGAGCCGGCGTACGGCCGGGTGAAGATGGAGATCCGGCCCCGTCGGGAGGGCGGCGCGGTGCCCCTCGAGGCGGACCGGCTGAGCTTCCACTATCCGAAGCGGCCTCTGCTGTACCGGGACCTGTCCTTCCTGCTCCACGGGAAGGAGCGCTTCCTCGTCGTGGGAGAGAACGGCGTGGGGAAGTCCACCCTGCTGAAGCTCCTCGTGGGACTTCTGACGCCCACGCGGGGCACGGTGCGCTTCCACCCGAAGACCGATTTGGCGTACTACGCGCAGGAGCTGGAGGAGCTCGATCCGGAGGCCACCGTCATGGAAAACGCTGCGGCCGGCGGGGATTTCGCGGAGTGGGAGCTGCGGCGCGTGCTGGCCAATTTCCTCTTCCGCGGGGATGACGTGTACAAGAAGGCGTCCGTCCTCTCGCCGGGCGAGAAAGCGCGGGCGGCCCTGTGCCGCATCCTCCTGCGCCGGGCCAACCTCCTCCTCCTCGATGAGCCCACGAACCATCTCGACCCGGACACGCAGGCGGTCATCGGACAGAATTTTCGGACTTTCGACGGGACCATCCTTGTGGTGAGCCACAATCCGGCCTTTGCGGAGCAGATCGGCATCAGCCGTATGCTCATCCTGCCCGAGGGGCGCATCGAGCCGTACTCCGCAGCCCTGCTCCATTATTATTACGAAAAGAATACGCCCGAAGAATGGAAGCGGAAATGGGCGGACTGGAAGCCCCGCCGCTTCGAATAGGCACATAAAAAGAGCCATCTCTCAAAAAGGAGAGACGGCTCTTTTCTGTATGCATGAAAGAGCGCGGCTCAGCGCGCGGCGTCCTGCACTTTCTTCCTGTGGACGAAGTAGTAGAAAGGCACCGCGATGACCGCTGCGCCGAGGCCCATGACGAGCTGCTGCGCCGTGGCCTGCGCGAGGAGCCACACGCTGACGCCCGTCGCGATGAGCGGGATCACCGGCCCGAAAGGAATGCGGAACGCGCGGGGCGCGTCGGGCATCTTCTTCCGGAAGACCGGGATGGACAGGCACGTGGGGATGTACTGCGAGAAGCGGGACACCACGCTGATGGACGCGAGGAAGGTGAAGCTCCCCGTGTAGGCGATGAGCATGGCGATGACCGTGGAGACGATGATCGACCAGTACGGCGCGCCGTAGCGGTTGCGCTTCGCCATGAAGGCGGGGAGCATGTGCTGCTCCGCCAGGGCGAGGCAGCTGTGGGGCGTCACGAAGGACGAGCCGATGCAGAGGCTGCCGATGGAGATGAGCGTGCCCGCGGCGACCACCGCCGTGCCGAAAGGACCGGCGATGCGGCTGAACGCTTCCTGCACGGGCGCGGTGGTGTCCGCCAGCTCCATGCCCATGATGCCGATGGCGCAGGCCAGGAGCAGCACGTAGATGGCGGAGACGGCGAATATGGTGATGAGCGTCGCCTTCGGCAGGTTCTTCTGCGGATTTTCCATTTCCGCCGCCGCCACCGCGAGGCTCTCGAAGCCCGTGAAGGCGAAGAAGAGCATGACCGCCGCCGCGCCGAAGCTGCCCGGCGTGTAGACGCCGTTCGGGAAGAGCGGCGTGAAGTTCGACGGCTCGATGAAGAAGATGCCCATGCCGATGAAGAGGATGAACGGCACGATCTTCGCGATGGTGGCCACGTTCTGCACGATCTTGTACAGCGGCACGCCAAAGAGGTTCACCCCTGCGAGGAGGCAGAAGATGACCGTGACGATCACGTTCTTCATGAAATCGCTGGAAAGATCCGGCAGGATGCCCGCCAGCGCCGTGGCGAAGCCCACGCCCATGGTGGAGAAGGCGATGATGCGCGTCATCCAGGTGAGGAAGCCCACTTCATAGCCGATGAAATCGCCGAAGGCCTCCTTCGCGTAGATGTACGCGCCGCCGTTCGCCTTGAAAAGGCCGCTCGCTTCGGCGAAGCAGAAGGTGATGGCCAGCACGAGGCACATGTCGAAGAGCATGACGAGAAGGCTCGCCGGGCCGATGAGGGCCACAGCCTTGTTCGGCAGCAGGAAGATGCCTGAGCCGATGATGCCGTTGATACCGAGGAGCACGATGCTCCAGAAACCGAGTTTGTTTGTTCCCATGCGTATCCTCCTTTCTGTCCGGCGCTTCCGAGGGAACAAAGAAGGCGCGCCGGGCCGTCGGGATCGTTTATTTCCTGCGGAATGCGTCCGCGCGGGCGATGAAATCGGCGAAGAGCGCCTTCATTTCCGGGTGCTCCTGCCACATGTTTTCCGGATGCCACTGCACGGCCACGATCTGGTCGCTGCCGCGGGACTCCACGCACTCGATGACGCCGTCCGGCGCTTTCGCCGCGGCGTAGAGGCCGGGCGCCACGTCCTTGACGGCCTGATGGTGGCGGGAGTTGATGTACGCCCGCCCGCCGAGGGCATGGGCGATGACGCTGCCCGGCTCGACGGTGATGTGGTGGGTCGGGTAGCTCCCCGGCGCCGCCTGAGAATGGCGGATGTACGCGTCCGGATTCTGGGACGGCAGATCCTGATAGATGGTGCCGCCCATCACCGTATTGATGAGCTGGCAGCCCCGGCAGATGCCGAAGATGGGTTTGCCGGATGCGTGGAACGCGTGGAAGAGTTCCGTCTCGAAGACGTCGCGCAGATAGTTCGTGGTGCCGATCTTCCAGATGGGCTCCTCGCCGAAGAATGTCGGGTCCATGTCCGGGCCGCCGGGCAGGATGAGCGCGTCGAAGAGGTCCACGTAGTCTTCGCCCCGTGCGCCGGGCACGTCGGGCAGCACGATGGGGAGCGCCCCCAGTTCGTGGATCACATCCACCAGACCGCGGGCCGTGAACGGCGCGCGGACGAGATTCGTCACGTCGGATGCATACGGATACGTGTCCGCCGTGATGGCGATACGAAGTTTTGTCATACAAATTCCCCCCTGTAAAAACTGTTCTGCTTTAACGCGTCTTCCCGTCATGGGAAAACGCGCCAGAGCACTCTGCCCATTATAGAAAGTCCCGTACCGATTGGCAAGAGGGGCGGCGGCGCGGCGAGCTCTGCCGGGCCGGAGCGCAGTCCGGAGACAGGACAGGCCGGCGCTTGACAGGGGCTGAAAAATATAGTATCTTAAATAAGTCACCGATATGGAGTGGTACTCAAGCGGCTGAAGAGGACGGTTTGCTAAATCGTTAGACCGGGCAACCGGTGCGGGGGTTCGAATCCCCCCCACTCCGCCAGACAGAAAAGGCTTCCGGATTTCCGGGAGCTTTTTTCATGCGTGCGGCCGGACAGGCGGGCCGTGCCGGCGCAGGGCGCTGTGCTATAATAAAAAGGAATATAAAGATACAGAGAATCGTCAGATACAGAGAAAGGCGGCTTTCAGGCCGCAGTGAGGTGACCTATGAAACAGTGGAAATGGCTGGCGGGCCTGCTGGCGGGAGCGCTTCTCCTGTCCGGCCTGACCGCGGAAGCAAAGGAGGCGCGCGCGCAGGAAGAGCCGGAGGCGGCTGCGGGGGAAGACGCAGGCTGGCGGCTGGATGAGTCGTCCGTCCATGTGACAGACGCCGACGGGGACGACATCATGGCGGAAGCCATCGTCATGGAGGCGGACGGGAAAGGCCGGCCCTCCATCCGGCGGGCGGCGTATAAGCTCACCGGAGAGCAGAAGGATTTCGTCATGGACAGTCAGGGAGAGTGGCGGCCCGTGAAGAAGGACAGTCCGGACGCGGCGTGCGCCGCCCGCATCCGGGAGATTTTGAACGACCCTGCGCGGCGCGCGCAGTTCGTGGCGGAGCTCCAGCAGGTGCTCATGAAGCAGTGGACGGCCAGAGAAAAAGCCAGGGAGCAGGCATCGGCCGTGGTGGTCACTATCGAGCCGGCCGGACAGCCCGCAGCGGACAGTGCCCGCGGCGAGGCGAAGACGGACGCAAAGACGGACACTGTCGGAACGCCGGGCAGCGGGACCGTGACCCCGCCGGACCGGACAGGGGAGACGGCGCCGTCGGACGGAAAAAAAGACAGCCCGGCCGGGAAGCCGGAGGATCGGAATGGATCCGTGGAAACCGGCCGCGGGGATGATCGGACTCCGGAACAGAAGGGACCAGCCGCTCCGGAGGAGCCCGCCGTGGTGGTGGAGATCACCAGCCACGAGCCGCAGGTGACCATCGAGCCCATGCCGCCGGCGGAGATCCGCCCGGAGCCCGGCGAGGCAGCCCGCCGGTGAGACGGCAGAGGGCTATAGGTAAATTCAATAGCGCAGATGAGAAGATTTCATCTACAATAAGAAGGAAACAAAAAGATGCGCTGCCCCCGCGGGCGGAGCCGCGGCACGGAAGAGAAGCTTCCGGGATAGATAAGGAGGACATACTATGACGATAGCCAATCTGATCAGAATCTTGACGGAAGCGCTGGAAGGGGACCGCGACCAGCGGGAGTCTCTGCCCGGCCTGATGAAGGAAGCGGACAAGGCGTGGCGCCGCGCCGACCGCCGCATCGAACGGTCGCGTCTCGGCGCGCAGGCCGCCATGGGCGTGCTGGAAAAGGTGCGGATCAACGCGCTGGCCGTGCAGATGGATGAATTCCTGCAGGAATACGAAGCGCTGAAACATGTGAATCTGGACGACTGCCGCGACTATATCGCCCTCCGGCCGGAACCGCTCGATCTGAAGCGCCTCCACACGCTGGTGGACATGTACGACCGCATCCGCGACGCCGGCACGGTGGGCTACTCCGCCCGCTCCGAATCCACCATGCTCTTCGGGCCGGGGCTCCTCACGTGGTACGCCCGCACGCCCGATTTCCACTTCGGAGAAGACGTGCTGCGCGCCGGCACCATGGACCAGCTGAAAGCGGCCGCGCAGGATCTCCAGAGTTTCGGGGACAAAGTGACCGAGATCTGCTCCCGCCTCCAGTCCATCCGCCACGCCGCGGAGAAAGCGGCCGACGTGCTCTACGACCTGAGCGACTTCCTCGAAGACTGCACGGAAGACATCCGCCATCTGCGCAAGACCCGCCGGGCGGATTGGACGGAATACACCTTGAACGAAAAGCTCGCTGTCGCCCGCGGCGTGCAGATCGCCGAACTCATGCAGGACATGGCCGACTTCCACGTCCTCACGGAAGACGCCATGGTGAAAGAATCCCTCGTGCGGGCCACGAAGCACGCCCGCGAAGTCATCCACCAGCTCGGCGCATGATCCGAAAGAAAGAGCCGCTCTCCGGAGCCGCTCTTTTTTTGCGGGCAGGACTTCGGAAAAATAGGATATAATATAAAAAAAGGAGGGCTTATGGGAACACGGACCTATACGCTTCATGTGGCGGGCTGTACGCGGGAGCTGCCCGTCCTCGATATTTCCGCCACGACGGCCATCGCGTCTTTCGTCATCCTGGGCGACGTGGAGCTCACGGAGCGGGCTGCGGCGGCGCTGGCGGAGAAAGTGCCCCGCGATACGGAGGTCCTCCTCACGGCGGAGACGAAGGGCATCCCCCTGGCGCATGCCATGGCGCGGCGGCTCGGGATGGGGCGGTTCATCACGGCGCGGAAATCCGTCAAGGCCTATATGAAGGATCCGCTCATCGTGAAAGACCGGTCCATCACCACGGCGGGCGAGCAGGTGCTCATCCTGTCGGAGGAAGACGCGGCGTACCTCCGCGGGAAGCGCGTGCTCCTCGTGGACGACGTCATCAGCACCGGCGGATCCATGCACGCCCTGGAGACGCTCGCCGCGCGGGCCGGGGCGTCCGTATGCGGCCGCGCGGCCATCCTCGCCGAAGGGGATGCCGCCGCCCGCACGGACATCTTCTATCTGGAAAAGCTGCCCCTTTTCCCGGCGGAGTGAGGGGAAAACTTTTTTCTGTGATACGGGATTTCTATGGTATAATCTAAGTTAATGTAGGTAAAGCAGGACAAGTGCATGTTCCGATTCAGTTCATGAGGGAGGGAATCCATGAAACATCAGGAAACAGTGATCATCGTCGATTTCGGCGGGCAGTACGCGCAGCTCATCGCGCGCCGCGTCCGCGAATGCGGCGTGTACTGTGAGATTCTGCCGTACACGAAGTCGGCGGACGAGATCTTGTCTCACGACCCCAGAGGCATCATCCTGTCCGGCGGCCCGTCCAGCGTCAATGCGGAAGGCGCGCCGAAGATGGACAAAGCCGTCTTCCATGCGGGCGTGCCCGTGCTGGGCATCTGCTACGGCATGCAGCTCATGTGCAGCGAGCTCGGCGGCCGGGTGGCCCGTCCGGACAAGCATGAATACGGCCACACCATTTTCTACCGCGACGGCAGCTCCCCGCTCTTCGACGGCGTCTCCGAAAAGACCGCCGTGTGGATGAGCCACGGCGACGCGGTCGCGGAAATGCCCGCGGGCTTCGGCCTCGCCGGCCATACGGACCTCACGCCCACCGCGGCGGTGGCGGACGAAGCGCGCCGCCTCTACGGTGTCCAGTTCCATCCCGAAGTGGTCCACACCGAAGAAGGCACGCAGATGCTGAAGAACTTCCTCTTCGCCATCTGCCGCTGCGAAGGCGGCTGGTCCATGGGCAGCTACATCGACATCGCCGTCGAGCAGATCCGCGAGCAGGTGGGACCGCACAAGGTCATCTGCGCCCTCTCCGGCGGCGTGGACTCCTCCGTGGCGGCCGTCCTCGTCCATAAAGCCATCGGCGATCAGCTCACCTGCGTCTTCGTCGATCACGGCTTCCTCCGTCTGGGCGAAGCGGAACAGGTCGTGGAGACCTTCCGCAATAAATTCCACATGAACCTCATCCACGTGGACGCGTCCGAGCACTTCATGTCCCTCCTCCAGGGCGTGACCGAACCGGAAAAGAAGCGCAAGATCATCGGCGCGGAATTCATTCATACTTTCCAGCAGGAAGCGGACAAGCTCGACGACGTGAAATTCCTCGTGCAGGGCACCCTCTATCCCGACGTGGTGGAGAGCGGCACCGCCACCGCGGCGACCATCAAGAGCCATCACAACGTGGGCGGCCTGCCGAAAGACATGAAATTCCAGCTCATCGAACCGCTGCGCGAACTCTTTAAAGACGAAGTGCGCGAGCTGGGCCGCCAGCTCCACATGCCGGAAGAAGTAGTGAACCGCCAGCCCTTCCCGGGCCCGGGCCTCGCCATCCGCATCATCGGCGACATCACGAAAGAACGGCTGGATATCCTCCGCCGGGCTGACTTCATCGTGCGCGACGTCATCGAGAAACGCGGCCTCTACAACAGCATCTGGCAGTCCTTCGCCATCCTCCCCGCGGCCATCCGCAGCGTGGGCGTCATGGGCGACGAACGCACCTACGACTACACCGTGGGCATCCGCGCCGTGACGAGCTCCGACGGCATGACCGCCGACTACGTCCGCTTCCCGTGGGACGTCCTCGACGAAATGAGCCGCCGCATCGTGAACGAAGTAGAAGGCGTGAACCGCGTAGTCTACGACATCACCTCCAAGCCGCCGAGCACCATCGAGTGGGAATAATACAGCCTCTTTTCAAAGCTCCGGGAGCACACCGCTCTCCGGGGCTTTTCCTTTTGCCGTAGGCAGAGCGTTTTTGCGTGCGGACGGGATGGAGGCGGGACGGAAGAGGGGCGATATGCTATAATTAAACGATACGAATTTCACAGAAATCAGGAGAATACGCATGGGAAAACAATATTTCACCATCACTTACGGCTGCCAGATGAATGAGTCCGATACGGAGCGCATCAACGGGCAGCTCGCGGAGCTGGGATATACGGAAGCGCCGGCCATGGAGGACGCGGACATCATCATCCTGAACACGTGCAGCATCCGTCAGAATGCGGAGGAGAAGGTGTACGGCAAGATCGGCGAGATCAAGCGGGTGAAGGAAAAGAATCCGGATCTTCTCGTAGGGATCATGGGCTGCATGGCGCAGGAGAATAAGGGAAAGCTCATCTCCCGCATGCCCATCATCGATTTCGTGCTCGGCCCGTACCACATCCATGACCTGAAAGAGGTCGTGGAAGAGGAGCTCGCTGCGCGGCAGCATGTGGTGCGCACGCAGATGAATCCGGAGCGTGTGAAGGATTACAGCGAGCTCCGTGCGGAGCGGAAGAGCCGGACGTTCGCCTGGGTGCCGATCATGCAGGGGTGCAACAAGTTCTGCACGTACTGCATCGTTCCCTATGTGCGGGGCCGGCAGACGAGCCGCACGGTGGAGGACATCGTGCGGGAGGCGGAGGGCCTTGCGAAAGAAGGATACAAGGAGATCACGCTTCTCGGGCAGAATGTCAATTCGTACGGCCTCGATTTCCGGGACGGCACGGATTTTGCGGACCTCATCCGCGCGCTGGACCGGGTGGACGGCATCGAGCGCATCCGCTACATGACGTCTCATCCGCGGGATATGACATTCGACATGGTGGACGCCATGGCGGATTCGCCGAAGGTGGCGCGCCATATGCACCTGCCCGTGCAGCACGGGGACAACGAGATGCTCCGCCGCATGAACCGGGGCTACACCATCGAGCATTTCTTGGAGCTCCTCGCCTATGTGAGGAAACGTATGCCGGACATCGCCGTCACGACGGACCTCATCACGGGATTCCCCGGCGAGACGGAGGAAATGCATCAGGCGACGCTGCGGCTCCTCCGGGAAGCGCAGTTCGACTCGGCCTATACTTTCATTTATTCGCCGCGTCAGGGCACGCCGGCGGCGCGTATGGAGAATCAGATCCCGGACGACGTGAAGAAGCGCCGCCTGCAGGAGCTGATGGACGTGGAAAACGAGATCAGTCTCGCGAAGAATCAGGCCATGGAAGGCCGGGTCTTTTCCATTCTGGTAGAGGGCCCGACGAAGCAGGACGCGGGCCACTGGTACGGCCGCACGTCCACGAATAAGATGATCATTTTCCCGAAGACGGACGGGCTCGCCATCGGCGATATGCGGGAGGCGCTCGTCGAGCAGGCGCAGACCTGGGTGCTGAAGGGAAAGCTCGTATAAATAGGACGCCGCGGAGACGCGCGGCGGAAAGGACAGAGGACAGGGATGGCAAAGACACCGCTCATGGACCAGTACCGGAAGATCAAGGAGAACTATCCGGACGCGCTCCTTTTTTTCCGGCTCGGGGATTTTTATGAAATGTTTTTCGACGATGCGGTCACCGCATCGAAGGAGCTGGAACTGACGCTCACCGGGCGGAATGCGGGCATGGATGAGCGGGCGCCCATGTGCGGCGTGCCTTACCATGCAGCGGAGACGTACATCTACCGCCTCATACAGAAAGGGTACCGCGTGGCGATCTGCGAGCAGATGGAGGACCCGAAGAAAGCCAAGGGGCTCGTGAAGCGCGAAGTCATCAAGGTCATCACGCCGGGGACCATCCTCTTTGAAAATTCCATCGCGGACAAGTCGAACAATTACCTCGTCTATATCGTGGAGCATGAGAAAAAGCTCGGCTGCGTGATGGCGGACATCTCCACTGGCGAGTGCTGGTGGGGGCTGTGGGACGCGAAGAAGGAAGCGGACGATTTCTTCGACATGCTCTCTATCTACAGCCCGGCGGAAGCGGTGTGCGCCGTGTCGGACGACTGGTATAGCCGCATCGAGCCGTACTGCGCGGCGCGTCTCGGGGCGTGCCTCCTCACGCGGCGCGATGCGGACGAGCTGGCCGGCGCGCCCGTGCCGGCGGAAGCGGCGGATGTCGCGGACGAAGCGGTGCGCCGCGCCTTTGCAGGTCTGGCGGCGTACCTCCGGGAAGTGATGAAGGCGGACGTGCCCATGATCCACATGGCGGCGCCGCTCCGGGAGGACCACACGCTGACGCTGGCGGAAGACTGCCTGCGCAATCTGGAGATCACGAAGAACATGCGCGACGGCGGGCGGAAAGGGACGCTCCTCGAAGTGCTGGATCACACGAATACCGCCATGGGGGCGCGTCTCCTGAAGCGCTGGCTCGAACGGCCGCTCACCGATGTGAACGCCATCGTGCTCCGGCAGGACGCGGTGGAGGAGCTGACGCTCCACGCGACGGAGCTGGAGAAGCTGGAGCGGCTCCTGTCCCGCATCTTCGATTTCGAGCGTATCCTCTCCCGCATCGAGGCGAACACCACGTCGCCGAAGGATCTGCTGGCGCTCAAGGCGTCGCTCGGGGTGGTGCCGCAGATCAAGGACCTGCTCAGCGGCGCACGGTCGCTCCTCCTCACGCGGCTCAATCAGCAGATGGGCCTCCACGGAGAGGTGTACGACCTGCTGGACCGCGCCATGGACGAGAACGGCACGGGCAATGTGCGGGACGGGAAATACATTCGGTCCGGGTACAATGCGGAGCTGGACGAGCTGCGGTCGCTCACGGAGAACAGCCGGAAATGGATCGCCGATCTGGAAGAGAAAGAAAAAGAGAAGACCGGCATCAAGATGAAGATCGGCTTCAATAACGTATTCGGCTACTATTTCGAGATCTCGCACGCGAACAAGCTCCCCATCCCCGCGTATTTCACACGGAAGCAGACGCTGGCGAACGCCGAGCGCTATATCACGCCGGAGCTGAAGGAATTCGAAGTGAAAGCGCTCTCCGCGAAAGAGAAGACGGAAGAGCTGGAGCTCCGCATCTATCAGGAAGTGAAGAACGCCATCCGTCCGGCCATTGCGGACATGCAGAAGACGGCCCGCGCGCTCGCCGCGGCGGACTGCCTCGCCAGCCTCGCCCGGGCGGCGCTGAAAGACCGGTACGTCCGGCCGGCCATCACGCGGGACGGGCGCATCGCCATCAGGGACGGCCGTCATCCCATGGTGGAGCATGCCCTGAAACGGGAGATGTTCGTGCCGAACGACACGCTCCTCGACCATGACGGGCAGGAGATCCTCATCATCACCGGGCCGAACATGGCGGGGAAATCCACGTATATGCGGCAGGTGGCGGTGCTCACCATCATGGCACAGACCGGTTCGTTCATCCCGGCGAAGAGCGCGTCCTTCACGCCGGTGGACCGGGTCTTCACCCGCGTGGGGGCGACCGACGATATTTCCACCGGGCAGAGCACCTTCATGGTGGAAATGCAGGAGGTGTCGCAGATCCTCCGGAACGCCACGAAGAACAGCCTGATCCTCCTGGACGAGATCGGCCGCGGGACCTCCACCTACGACGGCATGAGCATCGCCCGGGCAGTGGTGGAATACATCGACAGCAAAATCCACGCGTACACGCTCTTTGCGACGCATTACCACGAGCTGGCCGACATGGAAGCGGCGAGCCCGCACATCAAGAATTACACCGTCACCGTGAAGGAGCGCGGGAAGGACATCACCTTCCTCCGGCGCATCGTGCCGGGCTCGGCGGACCGGAGCTACGGCATCCATGTGGCGCGCCTCGCGGGCCTGCCGGAACCGCTCCTCAAGCGGTCGGAAGAGATCCTCCGGACGCTGGAGGAGAAGGACGGCGCGCCGAAAGCAGCGCCGCAGCAGGCGCCGGCCGCAGGCGGCGGGGGCGACCTCTTCGCCGCGCCCATCCTGGCGGAGCTCGCCGACCTCGACGTGATGAGCAAGACGCCCATCGAGGCCATGGAGATCCTGTTCCGCCTGAGTCAGGAAGCAAAGGAGAGCCGATAAATGGCAGTCATTCATATCCTGGACGAAGTCACCGCGAGCCAGATCGCCGCGGGCGAGGTGGTGGAGCGCCCCGTGAACGCCGTGAAGGAGCTGGTGGAGAATTCCATCGACGCCGGCGCGCGGGACATCGAAGTGGAGATCGCCGACGGGGGCGTGTCCTACCTGCGCGTGACCGACGACGGGTGCGGCATGTCGCCGGAGGACGCGGAGCTGTCCATCGTGCGCCATGCCACGAGCAAGATCCGCACGGCGGACAATATCTACCACATCGCGTCGCTGGGCTTCCGCGGGGAAGCGCTGGCGAGCATCGCCTCCGTCTCCCGCATGACCATCACCACCCGCGCGAAGGACACGGACGAAGGGACGGCGGTCCGCGTGGAGGGCGGCGAGGTGCAGTCCGTCGAGCTTGCGGGCGCGCCGGAAGGGACGACTGTGGAAGCGGCGGACCTCTTTTATAATGTGCCTGCGCGGAAGAAATTCCTGAAATCGGAGCGCACCGAGGCGGGCCGCATCAGCCAGATGCTGGGGAAGCTCGCCATGGCGAATCCGGGCATCGCCTTCCGCCTCATCAATAACGGCCGCGCCGTGCTCGAGACGCCGGGGAACGGCCGGCTGGTGGACACCCTCTCGGCGCTGTACGGCCTCGAGACGGCGGGGGAGATGTTGCCCGTAGAGGCCGATGAAGACGAGGCGCTGCTCGAGGGGATGATCTCGAAGCCGTCCCTCCTGAAGAGCAGCCGCCAGCAGCAGACCATCATCGTGAATCAGCGCGTGGTGGAGAACAGCACCATTTCCAAAGCGGTGGACAATGCCTACCATTCTCTCCTGCCGAAAAACGGCTACCCCGTCTTCGTGCTGCACCTCCGCGTGCCGCCGGAATCGGTGGACGTGAACATCCACCCCCAGAAGCGGGAGATCAAATTCGCCGACGAGCAGAAAATTTTCCGCCTTGTGTACCACGCGGTGCTGGCGACGCTCACTTCGCAGCATGCGCCGGAGCATGTGGCCGCGTCCATGATTCATGCGTCGGGAAAGGACGCGCTGCCCGACGATGTGCGCCGCACCGTGCAGAACGACCGGCCGGAGCCGTCGGCACCGGCGGAAGCGCCGGCCGCGGAGCCGGTCCGCCGCTGGGGTGAGCCGCCGGTCCCCTACGGGACGGCCGGTGGAGACTTCAGCGCGTCCGGGCGGGTCCCGTCTGCGCCGTACGGGCCGAAGAAGGAGACGGCAGCTGAGGAATACCGGCCTCCGGTGGGGCGGGAGGCACTCCTCTCGGATCAGTCCGTCTTTGCCTCCGCGCGGAAAGAAGCGGCGCCGCAGCCGCTTTTCGAGGACGTGCCGGAGAAAACGGAGGAGCCGGTCATCCCGCTCGGGCAGATCGCCGACTGCTTCATCGTCTGCCAGCACGGGAAGGACCTCTTCCTCATCGATCAGCACGCCGCCCATGAGCGCGTGCGCTACGACCGGCTGGCGGAGCGGGCGGAGGGCATCCCCGTGCAGGAGATGCTGATTCCCTGTCTCATCCACGCGGAGCCGGCGGACGTGGATCTCCTCATGGAGCGGCAGGACGACATGCGCCGGCTGGGCATCACGTACGAACAGGCCGGACCGGACGTCATCCGCATCACCGGCGCGCCGGAAGACCTGTCCGAGAGCGACATGGAGCGGGTCATCCGCGACACGCTCATTGCGTTTCACGAGAAGGACGTGCCCTCGCCGGAGACGATGCGCCACCGCATGATGGCCTATGCGGCGTGCCGCGGCGCCATCAAGGCGGGGGACCCGCTCAATATCCGCCAGATGCGCGAGCTCATCCACGATCTCTTCCAGACGGCGCGGCCCTTCGTGTGCCCCCACGGGCGGCCTACGATCGTGCGCTTCACGCCGGAAGAGCTGGGCCGGCTCTTCCACCGCACATGATTGCGGTTACCACCGTGCACAAAGCGCCGTCGGACGTGGTGGAGACGGCGAAAGCCCGCGCGGCGTTCCTCGGGCTCCCGTACCTTGCGCGGCAGAATACCTTCGAGGTGATGGAGACGGAAGACATCACGGGATTCCTCGTCTACGGGAAGCGGGGTCCTGCGCTGTGGGCGGACGGTCACGAGCACATCTTCCACCCGGGGACGGCGAAGCTCCGCTTCCTCCAGATGAAGAGCGGCGGCGGAGACCGGCTGTGCGCCCTCCTGCCGCCGGGGACGAAGACCGTGCTGGACTGCACCTTCGGCGAGGGGAAAGACTCCCTCGTGCTGTCGTGGCATCTGGGAAAAGAAGGCCGGGTGACCGCGCTCGAGAAGAGCCCCGCCCTCTGGGAAGTGGGGCAGTACGGCCTGTCTCATTTCCGCGATGAAGACCCGTCCGTCACGGCGGCGCTCCGGCGCATCGTACTCCGCCGGGCGGATTTCCGGGACGTGCTGCGGCAGGCTCCGGACGGCGCGTGGGACGTGGTGTATTTCGACACCATGTTCCGCCGGCCGGTGAAGCGGGAGGAAAACAACCGGGAAGCCTTCCGGAGCGGCGCGTGCTACGACCGGCTCGACGCGGAGATCCTGCGGGAAGCGGCCCGCGCGGCGAGGCTCCGGGTCATCGTGAAGGAGCGGCCCTTTGCGGAGATTTTCCGGAGCGGCCTGTTTCAGGAGGTGCACCGCCGCCGCGGGCAGACTGTGGCCTACGGCGTGATGGATGCGGGAAAGGAGCGCGCATGAAAGGGACTGTCATCACCATCCTCGGCCCGACCGCCTCGGGCAAGACGGCGCTCTCCGTGCGCCTCGCGAAGCGCCTCGGGAGCTGCGTCATCTCCGGCGACGCCTTTCAGGTATACCGCGGCATGGACATCGGCACGGCGAAAGTGACGAAAGAAGAAGCGGCGGGCGTGCCTCATTACCTCGTGGACTGTCTCGACCCGCGGGAGCCGTACTCGGCAGCGCGGTTTTCCGAGCTGGCCGGGGCCCTGATCCGGAAAGAAAATGCGGCGGGGCGCGTGCCCATCATCGCCGGCGGGACCGGCCTCTACATCCAGGGGCTGCTCGAAGGCTATACCTTTCTGCCGAAGGGCGAAGGGCGGCGCGGGCGGTGGAACGCGTTCTACGAGGCACACGATGCAGACGCGCTCCGGGAAGAACTGGAGAAGCGGGGCCGGGCGGCGGACGAGATCCCCGCGGACCCGCAGCGGCGCATCCGCCTCCTCGAAGTGCTGGACCTCGCGCCGGACGCCCGGGCGGGGAAGAGCAGCACCCTCGTCTATGACGGGCCGGTGGTGGGCCTCACCATGGACCGGGCCTGGCTCTACGAGCGGATCAATCAGCGGGTGGACCAGATGATCGCCGCAGGGCTCGAGGACGAAGTGCGGCGGCTCCTCGAGGCGGGCGTGCCGGCAGACGCGCAGTCCATGAGCGGCATCGGCTACCGTGAAATGGTCCCCGCCGTGCGGGGCGAGATCTCCGCGGACGAAGCGGCGGACGCCATCCGCCTCCACACGCGGCATTTCGCGAAGCGCCAGCTCACCTGGTACCGCCGGATGCCTTACATCCGCTGGTTCGAAAGAAAACGCGGCGAAAGCGAAGACCTGTGGTATCATACGATAGAGCAGTTTATCCTGTCACAGCTGAAGGGGGATTCAAATGGAAGGAAAAATGAATTTACAGGACGCATTTTTGAATGACGCGCGGAAAGAAAACGCGCAGGTCAGCATCTATCTCATGAGCGGCGTCCAGCTCAAGGGCCGCGTGAAATCGTTCGACAGCTTCACCGTGCTCCTCGTGAGCGAGAACGGCTCGCAGCTCATCTACAAGCACGCCATTTCCACCATCCAGCGGATCTGATGCGGGGCCCCGCGAGGGGCTTCTTTTTTTGTGAGGTACAGCGTATGACACTACAGGAAATCCCGGGGACTTTTTCCGTCTGCCAGGTGCGGGCGCTCCCGTCGCCGCTGCCGCGGTGGAGCTTCACCGCCGCCACCGACGAAGAACTCTCCCTCGTGTGCCGCACGGCCGACGCGCCGGCGGACGCCGTGCAGAGAGACGACGGCTGGCGGGCCTTCCGCGTGGAAGGGGTGCTCGACTTTTCACTCATCGGCATCCTCGCGCGCCTCTCGGCGGTCCTGGCGGAGGCGGGTATCGGCCTCTTCGCCATGTCCACTTACAATACGGACTACATCCTGACGAAGGCGGACCAGTACGAAGCGGCACTCGCCGCCCTCGCCCGGGCAGGGTACGCCGTCGTGCGGCAGTAAGAATCGCGGGACACATCGCCCGCCTTTTCGCGCGGCGCCTTTGTGAATCCACGCAGATATAAAACACGCAGAGACATTTTCTCCGCGCGTTTTTCTGTGAGGACGGAAATTTTGCTATAATACAAAGCGATGGAAATGAAACAGAAGGGATATGAGGATATGCCGGTACCGAAATATTACGAGTTTCAGGCGCCCATGTTACGGTTTTTGAGTGACGGTCAGTCGAGGAAAATCAAAGAAGTGCGGGAGGCAATGAAAGCCTATTTTAATCTAAGTGATGACGATGTGGCGGAACTCCTTCCCAGCAAGCAGCAGACGTATTTTGCCAATCGCGTGGGATGGGCGAGCACCTATTTGAGCAAAGCGGGACTCATTGATAAACCGCGGCGCGGCGAAGTGGTCATTACCGAAGAAGGGAAGAAAGCGCTGGAAAATTTGCCGGAAGTCGTAGATAGTCAATGGCTGAGCCGGTATTCTTCCTTCCGTGAATTTGTCGGAGAGGATGAGACGGAGCAAAATACAGAGGGAAAAACCGCTGCAGAAGAGGAGACCGGGGTGTCTCAGCCTGTAGAAAAAATAGACGACAGTACGGAAACGCCGGACGATGCTTTTGAAAACGCGTTCCAGAAAATTCACAGAGAATTGCAGGATGCGCTGATGGAAGAAGTCATGCGCATTTCTCCGAAGGCGTTCGAACAGATGGTGCTCGACCTCATGGCGAAGATGGGCTACGGCACCTTTGAAAATGCGGGGCGCACCACGGCGGCGACCGGCGATGAGGGCATCGACGGCATCATCATGGAGGACAAGCTCGGCTTCGACCTGATTTACATTCAGGCCAAGAAATACAACAAGGATCACAGCGTGGGCCGGCCGGAGGTGCAGGCGTTCGTAGGCGCCATCGCCGGGAAAGGCGGACAGGGGCTCTTCGTGACCACGTCCAGCTTCAGCCGGCAGGCGAAGGAATATGCGGAGAAGCAGCACATCATCCTCATGGACGGGGAGAAGCTCACCAATTACATGATCGAATACAATTTCGGCGTGCGCACGCGCAAGGTCTTCGAGATCAAGGCGGTGGACACGGACGTATTCAACGAATATGAAGAATGAACAGAAAAAGCGCAGGGGCGGCCTCTGCGCTTTTGACGTATAATGAAAGAAAAGCCCCGCGCGGTGCGGGGCGGAGGAGGGATCGGCAATGAAAGTCATGCTCATCAACGGCAGTCCCCACGCGCGGGGCTGCACGTACACGGCGCTTCGCGAGGCGGCGGACGCGCTGGAACGGAACGGCATCGAGACGGAGTTCCTGCACGTGGGCGGCGCGCCCGTGGCGGGGTGCATCGCGTGCAACCGGTGCCGGACGACGGGGCGGTGCTTCGTGGAGGACAAGGTGAATGAGGTGCTGGACGCGCTCGACGGCATCGACGGATTCCTTGTGGGCTCGCCGGTGTACTACGCCTGCGCGGCAGGCCAGCTCCTCGCGTTCCTGGACCGCCTGTTCTACGCGGCGGGCGGCCGGTTTGACGGCAAGCCGGCCGCGGCGGTGGTGAGCTGCCGCCGGGGCGGCGCGAGCGCGGCATTCGGGCAGATCAATAAATTTTTCTCCATGAACAATATGCCCATCGTCACGTCGCAGTACTGGAATCAGGTGCACGGCTTCACGCCGGAGGACGTGCGGAAGGACGAAGAGGGGCTCCAGACGATGCGCACGCTGGGAAACAACATGGCGTGGCTCCTGAAGTGCATCGAGGCGGGGCGGCAGGCCGGCATCGAAAAGCCGGAGCGGGAGCCGTTCCGCATGACGAATTTCATCCGCTGAGCCGCGGCGCAGCAAAAAACGCAGGACAGGGTCCTGCGTTTTTTGTGTGGTTACAGAGAGAAGGCTCAGGGTTTGTCGCTGAGGGTGATCTTCGTGGGCAGGTTCTCGATGAGGTTTTCTTCTTCAATCATCGGAGCGGTGGTCTCCACGAAGGTGCGGTATGCATCGGAGCGGACGTGCGCATCGTATGCCGCGTCATCGGTGTAGATCTCGAGGGTGTGGAAGATATTGTTGTGCTTCTTTTCCGTGGTGGCCATGAGGGCGAGCGTGCCGTCCTCGGTATCCATGGAGGTCTCGATCATCGTGCGGAGCGCCGCTTTGTAGGCGTCCAGCGCTTCCGGACGGACGACGGTGTAGTGCATGCGCACGGTGGTGCCCGTGCCGGCGTCCTTGCTCTCCAGCATGAAGGGGTCCGCTTCCATGATGATGAGCTGTTCGAGGATGGTCGCCCGGGCGATCTGGTAGTTGCGGAAGCCTTCGCTGCCGCGGTGGACCTGGTAGGCGGCTTCGTCGCGGTAGATCTCGAGCAGCCGCTGGATGTTCGGATTGGCTTTGTCTACGCCGCCGTAGAGGATGTACGTGCCGTCTTCTTTCGCGGCGTAAGGCGCGACGTTTTCCGCCGCCATGCGCTGCATGGCCGGCATCTGGCCGTCGGACGACTGCAGGATGGCCCAGTGGACGAGGGGCTGGGAGCCGTCGGGATTGACGATGGTCTTCGCGTCGGCGGGCGCGGCGAAGAGGCAGAGTGCGGCAGCGGCCGCGAGAGCGATGGATTTCAGTTTCATGCAGATTTCCTCCTTTTCAGAATCTCCGGTTTCCTTGATGTCTGTATTATAGACAGCGCCGCGGGCCGGGTCGAATACTTATCCAGAATCGAATCCCATACGGCAGGGGCATGAAAAAGGCCGCCGCATGTCCGGCCATGAAAAAGTCCCGCCGCGGGAGAGCGGCAGGGACCGTTCATTTTATGGAGATCCTGTTGCGGAAGCTCACCGCTTCGGCGACGTCCTCGGCCGCGATGGAGGCGCGGCCCGCGAGGTCGGCGATGGTGCGGGCCACCTTGATGATGCGGTCGTAGCTCCGGGCGGAGAGGCGGAGGGATTCGAAGACCTGCCGGAGGAGCGCGCTCCCTTCCCGGTCGAGCGGACAGGTCTCCTGCATCTGCCGGCGGCTCATCTCGCTGTTCGTATGGAGGCGCCACGGGGCGAGGCGCTCCCGCTGGAGGCGGCACGCTTCGGCCACGCGGGCGGCAACGGCGGCGGACGATTCGCCCCGCACGGGCGCGGTGAGCTCGCTGTACTTCGGGCGCGCCACGGACACGTGGAGGTCGATGCGGTCGAGGAGCGGACCGGAGATCTTCCGCCGGTACCGCTGGATCTCGCCGTCGGTGCAGGTGCATTCCCGGTCGGGGTCGCCCAGGTAGCCGCAGGGGCAGGGATTCATGGCGGCGATGAGGATGAAATCCGCCGGGTAGGTGAAGGACGCGCTCGCCCGGGCGATGTGCACCACCCGGTCTTCGAGGGGCTGGCGCAGCACTTCCAGCGCGGATCGGGGAAATTCCGGCAGTTCGTCCAGGAAGAGCACGCCCCGGTGGGCGAGGGTCACTTCGCCGGGGCGGGGGATGGAGCCGCCGCCGATGAGGCCCGCCGTGGAGATGGTGTGGTGCGGGCTGCGGAAGGGCCGGGTCCGGAGGATGCGCTCCGCCTTGAAGAGGCCGGCCACGCTGTAGATCTTCGTCACTTCGAGGGCTTCCTCGTCGGTCATGGGCGGGAGGATGGTGGTGATGCGCCGGGCGAGCATGGTCTTGCCCGCGCCGGGCGGGCCGGTCATGAGGAGATTGTGCGCGCCCGCCGCGGCGATCTCGAGGGCGCGCTTGGCCACGAGCTGGCCCTGCACGTCCGCCAGATCGTCCGTTTCTTCCGGTGCGGGCAGCGGGTCGCGGCGCTCGGCGGGCGCGAGAGGCGCGCGGCCCAGGAGGCCTTCGGCGAGGTCGGCGAGCGTGACCGGGCCGTACGCTTCGATCCCGTCCGCGAGGAGCGCTTCCTGCGCGGCGTCCGGGGCCATGAAATATTTCGTGAAGCCCGCCTCTTTGCCCGCGAGGACCATGGAGAGGATGCCCGGTACGGGGCGCAGCTCGCCCCGGAGGGACAGCTCGCCGAGGAAAAGGCAGCCCGCGAGGGCTTCTTCCGGGAGCTGGCCGCTCGCGGCGAGGATGCCCACTGCGATGGGCAGGTCGAGGCCGGAGCCTTCTTTCTTCAGGTCCGCCGGCGCGAGGTTCACGGTGATCTTGTACACGGGGAAGCGGTAGCCGGAGTTCCGGATGGCCGAGCGCACCCGCTCTTTCGATTCCTTCACCGCCGCGGCGGGGAGGCCGACGATGTCGAAGCTGGGCACGTGCGCGCTGATGTCCACTTCGACGGTGATGATGTGGCCGCTGAGGCCAAAGGTGACAGCGCCGTATGACTGTGCAAACATGGATACCTCCCTTGCAATCGCGACAGCCTGTCAGCGGAAGGGACAGGAGAGGAGATGGTCGTTCACGAGGCCGGCCGCCTGCAGGTAGGAGTAGGTGATGACCGGCCCCATGTAGCGGAAGCCGTACCGCCTGAGCTCGCGGCTGAGCTGCTCCGAGAGGGGGCTTCGGGCGGGCACGTCCGCCGCAGTCTCCGGCCGGTGGTCGACGGGGACGCCGCCCACGTGGTCCCAGAGGAAGCGGTCGAAGCTGCCGTGCTCCGCCTCGACGCGGAGGAAAGCCCGGGCATTCTCTCCGATGCTCCGGATCTTGCCGCGGTGATGGATCATGCCGGGGAGCGCCATGAGCTCTTCTTCCCTGTCCGGGCCGAAAGCGGCGCAGGCGGCGGGCCGGAGCCCTTCGCAGTGCGCGCGGAAGAGCGCTTCTTTATGCAGGACGAGACGCCACGAGAGGCCTACGGAGAAGCTCTCCAGCACGAGCAGGGCGAAGAGCTCGTCCTCGTCGTGGACGGGGCGGCACCAGCGGCGGTCGTGGTAGTCCCGCAGCAGGTCATCGTAATGCGGCCAGGGGCAGCGAAGGGCATCGGAAATCACAGGCAGGCCTCCTTTCCTGAGGTCAGAACGCGTCCGGGATGTGGCGGAGGCGGGGCGCGGCGCCGGGGAGCGCGAGGACTTCCACCACGTCGAAGCGGATCGGGCGGCCTTCGATGCGGTGCTCTGCGCAGTACGCTTCGGCGCACCAGCGGAGATGGCGCTGCTTCGCCGGCGTGATCGCTTCGGCCGGCGTGCCCCGCCGGAGGCTGCGCCGGGTCTTCACTTCCACGAAGACGAGCGTCCGCCCGTCCTCCATGACGAGGTCCAGCTCCCCGTGGAGGCGGCGGAAATTCCGGGCGGCGCAGCGCATGCCCTTCCGCTCCAGATAGGCGAGGGCGAGAGTCTCTCCAGCCCGGCCCAGCTCCGTGTGTCCCATGGCTCCTCCTCCCGTCAGACTGTCAATATATATCTGTTTTCATCATAGTCCCATGCGGACCATTTATCAAGACGCGCGCCGCACGGGCAGTACATGCCCGTGGAGCATCGGCGGCCGCCGGCAAAAGTATTGGCTTATGGGCAGGGCCCTTCCGTATAATACGGGCAAAGAAGTTCTGCGATGGCAGAGAGAAAGGAAAGGGACCTATGCTTATTTTCATCCTTACGTTCGGTGTGTTCAGCATCATCAATACGGAGATGGGGGTCATCGGCATCCTGCCGCTCATCGCGGCGCGGTACGGCGTGGACATCTCCGCGGCAGGGCTGCTGGTGAGCCTTTTCGCGCTCGCCGTGGCGGTGTCGGGGCCGGTGCTGCCGCTCCTCCTGTCGCGCTTCGACCGCCGCGCGGTCATGATCGCCGTGCTGGCGGCGTTCACCGCGTGCAGCCTCGTCTCTGCCTTCGCGGAGGATTTCACGGTGCTCCTCCTCGCGCGCACCGTGCCGGCTTTCCTCCATCCGGTGTACATCTCGCTCGCCTTCGCGGCGGCGTCGGCGGCGGCCGGGCCGGAAGACGCGCCGAAAGCGGCGGCGAAAGTCATGGTGGGCGTCTCCGCGGGGATGGTGCTCGGCGTGCCCGTGGTGAGCGCCGTCGCCGGGGCGGTCTCCCTCACGGCGGCCATGCTCGTCTTCGCGGCGGCGAGCGGCGCGGCGCTCCTGGCGACGATCCTCTTCGTGCGGCCCATGCCGGCGGACCGGGTCCTGTCCTACGGCTCGCAGCTCCGCGTGCTGAAGGAGGCCAATCTCTGGCTGGCTTTCCTCGCGGTGGTCTGCCTCAACGGGAGCATCTTCGGCGTATTCAGCTATCTCGCGGACTATCTGGAGCGCGTGGCCCGGTGGCCGGCGGCGTGGGTGAGCGCGGCGCTCCTCGTGTACGGGCTCATGAATATCGCGGGCAATCTCATCGCGGGGCGGCTCCTTTCCGTGCGCGCGGCGCAGACGGTCTTCTTCTTCCCCGCGGCGCTCGGCCTCGTCTATGTGGGGCTGGGTCTTACGGAAGGCGCAGCGATCCCCACAGCAGTCCTCCTCGTAGTCTGGGGGATCCTCGCGGGCATCGGCGCGAACATCCACCAGTACTGGATCACCTCGGCCGCGCCCCATGTGCCGGACTTCGCGAACGCGCTCTTCCTCGTGGCGACGAATCTGGGCACGTGCATCGCGGCGGCGGTGTGCGGCCGCATCATCGACGATATGGGCATCGCGTCGGTGGTGGCCGGCGGGCTGGCTTTCCTTGCGGGAAGCTTCGTCCTCATCGCGCTGGGGCTCCGGAAGCGGCGCACGCTCCGGGCCGCGGCGGAGACGGCCTGAAGAAAGAAAACAGAGAGACGCAGCGGCGGCTGCGTTTTTTTTGTGCGTTTTCTGCGGGAGGGCCGGCGGGCATATGCCCCGGCTGCATGGATCGGGATGAAAAGAGAGCATTGGAAGCGCGGCTGGCATGTTCCGTATAATGGAAACAACAGAGACGGACAGCTGCCCGTGAAGACGCCCTGCGGGGCGGAAGGAGGAACTCACATGAAACGACTGAAACGATCCATTTGCGCCCTGCTCGCCGGGGTGCTGCTCAGCGCGCCGCTCGCGGGATGGGCGGCGGACGATTACGCGTCGAAGCTCGATCCGGAGCTGGTGCCCGCCTTCGAGGCGAGCTACGCCATGGACCTCGACCGGACGGGGCCGGATTTCCTGAAGCAGCGCTCGGCGTCGCTCGTAGGCTCGCCGAACCTGCCGAAGGACGCGGCCGTCTCCGTGCGCGACGTGTACGTGCCGAACGGAGACGGTACGGGCCAGCTGCGGCTCCGCATCTACGAACCGGCTCATGCGGAGGGGACGCTCCCCGGCATCTACTGGATCCACGGGGGCGGATTCCTCTTCGGCGTGCCGGAGCAGAATGAAGCGCAGAGCATCCGCTTCGTGAAGGACGTGGGGGCCGTGGTGGTCGCCGTGGACTACCGCCTCGCGCCGGAGCATCCCTACCCGGCGCCGCTGGAAGACTGCTACGCCGGCCTCAAGTGGTTCTTCACTCATGCGGAGGAGCTCGGCGTGGATGCAGACCGCATCGCCGTGGCCGGGGCGTCCGCCGGGGGCAATCTCTGCGCGGCGGTGACGCTCCTCGCGAGGGACCGGGGCGAATTCACGCCGGCATTCCAGATGCCGCTCTATCCCATGCTCGACGACCGCATGGAGACGCCGTCCAGCACGGAACCCACCGATTCCCGCGTGTGGAATCCCGATGCGAACCGCTACGGCTGGCACGCGTACATCGGGGACATCGCCGGGACCGACGCGGTGACCGAGTACATGGCGCCCGCCCGCGCGGAGGACCTGTCCGGCCTGCCGCCGGCGTACTCCATGATCGGCACGCTGGAGCCCTTCCGCGATGAAGTCATCGACTACATGCAGCGCCTCGCCCAGGCCGGAGTGCCCGTGGAACTCCACATCTACCCGCGGACGTTCCACGCCTTCGAGGCCGTGGCCCGCGGCACGGCGTACAGCCGGCTCGTGGAGGACGAATACGTGCGCGTCCTGAAGAAAGCCCTGCACGGAGAATGAACGCCTGACGAAAGACGCCGCTCTGCGCGGCGTTTTTTGTGTGCCCGGAGTCCGGCGGCCCGTGCGTTATAATAAGAAAAAGAAAAATAGGAGGAGGGATGCGGCATGGACCGATATGCGGCGGCGCTCCCGGGTATGCCCCGGCTCGGGGCGAAGCGGATCCGGGCGCTCATGGAGTATTTCGGCACGGCGGAAGCGGTGTGGAAGGCCTCACCGGATGAGCTGCGCGCTTCGGGGGTCCTTTCCGGGGCGCTCGCTTCGGAATTTCTCGCCTGGCGGGCGGAGGAAGACCCGGAGGCCGTCGAGCGGGCCCTCCGGGCGCGGGGCATCCATGTGACCACATGGCGGGACGACGACTATCCGCCCCTCCTGAAAGAGACGGCCAATCCGCCGGCGGTGCTCTTCTACCTGGGGAGCGCGCCCGTATGGACTCGGACTGTGGCCGTCGTGGGCGCGAGGAAAGCCACGGCGTACGGCGTGAACGCCGCGAAGAGCATCGCCGAAGGCCTCGCGCGGGGCGGCGTCACGGTCGTCTCCGGCGGCGCGCGGGGCATCGACACCGTCTCCCACGAAGGCTGCCTCGCCGGCGGGGCGCCCACCGCGGCGGTGCTCGCCTGTGGCCTCGACGTGACCTACCCGCCGGAGAACCGGAACCTCTTCCGGAAGATCTGTGAGCAGGGCGGGACGCTCCTCTCGGAATATCCCCTCGGCACGAGGCCGCTCGGGCGGCAGTTCCCCGCGCGGAACCGCATCATCGCCGGCATGTGCCGCGCCGTCGTGGTGACCGAGGCGGCCGAGCGGAGCGGCTCCCTCATCACGGCGGACTTCGCCCTCGAGGAGGGGCGGGACGTCTTCGCCGTGCCGGGGAGCATCTGGTCCTCCATGAGCCGCGGCACGAACCATCTCATCCGGCTGGGCGCGGTGTGCTGCACCGGCGCGGAAGACGTCCTCTCCGAGTACGGCTGGGGCGCGGAAAAAGACGCCCCGGCGGAGAAAAGCCCGCCCCGGCAGTTGACACTGGAAGAAGAAATGGTGTATCGTTTCTGCTGTATGGGAGAGACCGTGTCCGCCGAGACCCTCCTCGCCGAGACCGGCCTTCCCCTCAAGAAACTGACCATGATACTGCTCTCGCTCTCCGTGAAGGGCTGCCTTTCCGAGGCGGGGCCCGGGCTGTACGCCGCGCGGGACGCGGGAGCGACCGTCTGACAGAGATGGGAGGAACTATGTCGATCAAGAGAACGATCACCATCGGCGACAGGAAAAAGAAAACGTCCCTGCCGTCCGCCGAACCGGCATTCCATCGGAAACCGAATCCGAAGGGCAAGCGGCTCGTCGTGGTGGAATCCCCGGCGAAGGCGCGCACCATCGAGCGCATCCTCGGGCCGGACTACCGGGTCATGGCCTCCATGGGGCACCTGCGCGACCTGCCGAAGCGCACCCTCGGCGTGGACATCGACCACGGCTTCACCCCGCAGTACGTCAATGCGGAAGGACGCGAAGCCGTCATCCGGGACCTCCAGAAAGAAGCGAACCAGTGCCGGGACGTGCTCCTCGCGACGGACCCCGACCGTGAAGGGGAAGCCATCTCGTGGCACCTCTCGAAGCTCCTCGACGTGAATCCGGAAGACAATGTGCGCATCGCTTTCCACGAGATCACGCCGCCCGCTATCCGCGACGCGGTGCAGCATCCCGGGCCCATCGACGAGAACCGCGTGGACGCCCAGCAGGCGCGGCGCGTGCTGGACCGCCTCGTGGGGTACAAGCTCTCCCCGTGGCTGTGGAAGCAGGTCTACCGCGGCCTCTCCGCCGGGCGCGTGCAGTCCGTGGCGGTGCGCCTCATCTGCGAGCGCGAAGAAGAGATCAAAGCCTTCCATCCCGAAGAATACTGGACCGTAGAGGGCAAGTACAGGACGGACGGGAAAGAGACCTTCCGCGCGCGCCTCACCCACATCCGGGGCGAAGAGGCGAAGCTTCACAATAAAGAGGAGACCGACGCGGTCCTCGCGGCGCTCGGGAAGCAGGAAGCGGTCATTTCCTCTGTGACGAAGCAGAAAAAGCAGAGACGGCCGAAGCCGCCTTTCACTACATCCACCATGCAGCAGGAAGCGGTGAACCGGCTCTCTTTCGGCTCGAAGAAGACCATGATGGTGGCCCAGACCCTCTACGAAGGCGTGGAGATCGCCGGCCACGGCCACGTGGGGCTCATCACCTACATGCGTACCGACTCGGTGCGCATCTCTGACGAGATGGTGAAGCCCGCGCTGGCGTACATCGCCGAGCGCTACGGCGCGGACTACGTCCCGGCGAAGCCGAACGTCTACGCCAAGTCGAAAGAGGCGCAGGACGCGCACGAAGCCATCCGCCCCACGTCGCTGAAATTCCCGCCGGAAGCGCTGGAAGGCTCCCTCTCGCGGGACCAGATGAAGCTCTACACCCTCATCTGGAACCGGTTCCTCGCCAGCCAGATGGCGCCGCAGGTGACGGAAAATACCGCGGCCGTACTCCAGTGCGGCGACTATACCCTCCGCGCCACGGGCATGCACGTCCTCTTCGACGGTTTCACCGTGCTCCAGACCGCGAAGGAAAAAGCGAAGGACAGCGAGAAGGAAAACACCCTCCCGGCGCTCCATAAGGGCGATACCGTGAAGAACGTCTCCGTGGACGGCGAGCAGCATTTCACCGCGCCGCCGCCGCGCTACACCGAGGCGAGCCTCATCAAGACCCTCGAAGAGAAGGGGATCGGCCGCCCGTCCACCTACGCGCCGATCCTGGACACCATTCAGCGCCGGAAATACGTGGAGAAGGAAAACAAGCAGTTCGTGCCCACCGAGCTGGGCTTCCGCATCGTGGACCTGCTGAAAAAATATTTCGGCGGCATCATCAACGTGGACTTCACCGCCGACATGGAAAACGAGCTGGACAAGGTCGCCGCCGGGAAGACCTCCTACGGGAAGGTCATGAAAGATTTCTACAAAGTCTTCAGCGAAGAACTGAAAGACGCGGACATCCAGGCCGCGGAAGACCGGGAGAAGAATCAGGAAGTGTCCGACGTGGTCTGCGAGAAATGCGGCGCGCACATGATCGTGAAGATGGGCCGCTACGGAAAATACCTGGCCTGCCCGAACTACCCGAAGTGCAGCAACATCAAGCCCTACCGCCAGGACCGCGAGCCCGACGAGGAATCGGACGTGGTGTGCGACAAGTGCGGCGCGAAGATGGTGTATCGCACGGGGCCGTTCGGCCGGTACCTCGCGTGTCCCGCGTGCAAAGCCACGAAGTCCATCGTGGTGGATACGGGCATCGAGTGCCCGAAGTGCCACAAAGGGCACCTCATCCGCCGCCGCTCCCGCCGGGGCCGCTATTTCTACGGGTGCAGCGAGTATCCGAAGTGCGACATGGCGCTCTGGAATGAGCCGGTGGACCAGTTCTGCCCGGCCTGCGGCCACATCATGGTGAAGAAAATCGGGCGGGACAAGACGGAGCACATCGTCTGCTCCAATCCGGAATGCCCCACCCAGCCGAAGCGGCGCACCCGCGCGAAGAAGGCGGACGCTCCGGCGGAGAAGCCGGAAGGACAGGAGGAAGCATGAAGCCAGTGACCATCGTCGGCGCAGGCCTCGCGGGGAGCGAAGCGGCCTGGCAGCTCGCCCGGCAGGGGATCCCCGTGCGCCTCATCGAGATGCGCCCGGCGGACACCACCCCCGCGCACCACACGGCGTATTTCGCCGAGCTCGTGTGCAGCAACTCCCTCCGGGCAGCGGCCCTCACGAACGCGGTGGGCCTCCTGAAAGAGGAGATGCGCCGCCTCGGCTCCGTCATCATGGCCGCGGCCGACGCGCACAGCGTCCCCGCCGGCGGGGCGCTCGCCGTGGACCGCATGGGCTACGCCGCCGCCGTGACCGAAGCGGTGCGGAGCCATCCCCTCATCGAAGTCGCGGAAGAGCGCGCGGACGCCATCCCGGGGGAAGGCATCGTCATCATCGCCACGGGGCCTCTCACCGACGGGTCGCTCGCCGCGGACATCGAGCGCTTCTGCGGCGGGGAAGGCTTCCATTTCTACGACGCCGCCGCCCCCATCGTGACGAAAGACTCCCTCGACATGTCCGTGGTGTACCGCGCCTCCCGCTACGGCAAAGGGGAAGCGGCGTACCTGAACTGCCCCATGGACGAAGCGGAGTACAAAGCTTTCCAGCAGGCCCTCGCCTCGGCGGAGACCGCGGAAGTGCACGGCTTTGAAAATAAAAAAGTCTTCGAGGGATGCATGCCCATCGAAGTGATGGCCCAGCGCGGGGAAGACACCATGCGTTTCGGCCCCATGAAGCCCGTGGGTCTGAAGGACCCGAAAACCGGGCGTGAGCCCTTTGCCGTGGTCCAGCTGCGCAAGGACAATGCCCAGGGGACCATTTATAACATCGTGGGCTTCCAGACCCATCTCAAATGGGGCGAGCAGCGCCGCGTCTTCGGCATGATCCCCGGCCTCGCCCATGCGGAATTCATCCGCTACGGCGTGATGCACCGGAACACCTACATCGATTCGCCGGACCTCCTCACCGCGGCCATGGAGTCGCGCACCCGGCCCGGCCTCTTCTTCGCCGGACAGATGACCGGCGTGGAAGGGTACGTCGAGTCCGCCGCCTCGGGCATCGCCGCTGCCTGGGGCGCGGCCGCCCGCGTGCGCGGGGAAGAGCCCGTGCCCTTCCCGAGGGAGACCGCCCTCGGCTCCCTCACGCATTACATCTCCCACTACGAAGGGAAAAACTTCCAGCCCATGAACGTCAACTTCGGCCTCATGCCGCCGCTCGAAAAGCGCGTGCCGAAGAAAGAAAAGAACGCAAAAATCGCCGAACGCGCCCTCGCCGCGCTGGACGCTTTCCTTGCGGAACAGAAATAAAAGAAAAAAGACAGGCGCCGCGCCTGTCTTTTTTGCGTGGGGATTTCATCGCAGCGCCGCGGGAAGAAATCCCTTTTCCGGCAGCCGGGGCGTGCGGGACCGCATTTTTGATGCAGGGTGTATCGGCTCATGTAGGGGCGGGCCTACATAGCGCAGCGTCCGTACGTGTCCGAAATTTACGGATGCATCCGTTTTTAGAGCACGAGCTCCATGGTCGTGTCACTTTCCTTCTTCCTCCGGGGGATAAGGAAGGGAACGTAACCAAAGGAAGAAGCGGCCGGCCCTTTTTCTTAATGGCCGGGCGCAATCCCGGCGCTCCGGCTGAGAGCGCCTGAGGAGAAGGGCGGCACAAATCAAAAGCCGCCCCGCTGGAACTGCCCGGCTTCGGGGCCGGGCTCAGGCGAGGGGATGAACCGTATTCCCGGCCGCAGGGAACAAAGTGTCCGCAAGCGGACATATCCGCCGTGCTGCGCACTAGCGTAAGGAAGAGGAGTCCGGCTCCGCCGGAATTTTACGCGGCGCTTTGCGCCTGCGTATGGGAAAGAAGAAAGCCCGGCAGGGCCGGGCTGTGTCCGCCGCGCTTCGCGCGTGCGTATGAGAAGCAACATTGGCAGGATTAACCTTTGCGTGTTAGAAAGCAAGTCATTCAACGTATGTGGGTCCGCTCCTGCATGAGAATGTACGGAGTCACAAGGGAGCGTGCTTGCACGCGACACAAAACTTCCACGGGCATGAAGAGAAAGGTAAGTGTCTCTATGTAGGCCTGCATCTGTGTGCGAGGAGCGTTCGCATCGAACATGAAGCCCGCACTTCATGCACGATACAAGTTCAGCACTGGTGCAGCTTCCCCGCCCCTTTGAACGGAGGCCGGTGCCCGAAGGGAGAAAATTTCGCCGGTGGCGTCAGCCGGAGCGCTTGTCTGAGCGACCGCAGGGAGCGAGTTGCGCGGAGGGTAGTGACCGGCGAAATTTTCAGGCCGGAGTGACGGGGCGGCTGCCCTTTCTTTTGCTTCATTTTCTTTCCGTCAGGCACGGAAAGAAAATGAAGGGACCATGGAATCCCATTCCAAAAATGGGAAAAGTCGTAAATGAGTGAGCACGTACGGCATCGTTATGTGAATCCGCGCCGACTGTGTAAAAGAGAATTTTGGCTTATGTGGGGACCGCGCCAGTGTATGAGAAACGTCCGTATCGAACATGAAGCCCGCCCCTCATGCAAGACAGCGACCATCGCCGGCGCGGCTTCCCCGCAGGCGGCGTATATCCGTCGGTATCGTCGGCTGATTCTTTGCATTCACGGCGTGAGCCGCACGAAATTTCTTTCACCTGTGAGAAAAAGTTCTTCTATAAAAAGTTTTTGTATGAAATTACAAAAGATTTTTCTGTTTTGCGCGGAAGTTTTCCTGTACAATGGAAACAGAAGATCGAAGCAATGCATTTGTCCCGCTTCCGGCGGGACAGGGAGGTGGCCATGATGAAACGATTCTGGATGGCGGCGGCGCTCGCCGCGGCGGTGCTCTGCGGCGGAGAAGCGGTGGCCGCGCCGCAGCCGGGCCTGATGGACGGCGCGGCGCAGGTGTCCGTGACGACCGAGGGCAGTTTCGAGAAGTTCGACGCGAAGCTCCCCGTGTGGAAGGGCGGCACGGCGCTCCAGCGGGCGCGGGTGAACGCGGCGCTCGAGCGGGAGCGGCTCCGTTTTGAAAACCAGCTGGCGGAGCACGGCGCTCACGGCGAGGTGACGGGCTGGCTGAGCTGGCTAGCGGGCCGCACGGACGGCGGCGTGGTGAGCCTGGTCCTGCTGGAGTCCACGTATTTCAAAGGCGCGGCGCATCCCATGACGCAGGTGATCGGCATGAATTTCGATGAGAACGGCGAGCGGATCACCCGGAAGGACGCGCTCGCTCATGCGGCGGTGACGGACGCGGCGGGCATCAACGCGGCGATCGAGGCGCAGGCGGCGGAGCGGAAGATTCCGCTCTTCCCCGCGGAGTGGCGCACCGTGGCGGAGTGGCCGGAGCAGTTCTACATCGGCGCGGACGGTCATCTGTATTTCCTCTTCCAGCACTATGAGATCGCGCCGTACGCGGCGGGATGGATCGCCATCGACGCGGGCGCATGGCAGGACGCGCAGTGACGCGCGCATAAAAAAGACCTGTCTCCTTCGGGAGGCAGGTTTTCGTTTGTCCGTTTACAGAAAGAGGAGTCCGGCGGCGATGGCCGTGAGGATGCCGCCTTCGATGCGGCTCATGATGAGGGAGAAGTTTCTGATGCCCAGGATGCGGTCGCGGATCTTCCCCGCGCAGAAGGCGACGAGGGAGAAGCAGCAGAAGGCCTGCACGGCGAAGGTCGCGCCGAGCACGGCGAGCTGGGCTGACGGGGAGAGGCCGGCGGCGGGGTCCACGAACTGCGGCAGGAGCGCCAGGAAGAAGAGGAGCACCTTCGGATTGAGCGCGTTCATGATGAAGCCGCGCCGGTAGAGCGCGCCTTTGTTGTACGCGTCTTCCGCGCCGGGGAGGGCGAGGGGCTCCGGCTTCGAGCGGAACGCGCCCCACGCGAGGTAGAGGAGGTACGCCGCGCCGAGATAGGTGAGGGTGTGGAACGCGGCGGGCGAGCTCTGGATGAAGGCGGCTACGCCGACCACGACGAGCGTCGTGTGGAAGATGGGACCCGTGGCAAGCCCGGCGGCGAGGGTCACGCCCTGACGGAAGCCGGAGCGGAGGCTCTTCGCGAGGAGGTACATGATGTCCGGCCCGGGCATGAAGGTAAGGAGGATTGCCGCGGCGGTGAAGGAGAGCCAGTCGATGGGGTTCATTCCGCCGCCTGCCAGTTCTTGCACACGTCCACCCAGCCGAGGGACTTCGCGGCCGTTTCGAGCTCTGGGAGAGAGAGGCGCACCGCGCTGTGGTCCGTCCCCGCCGCGGGGTAGACGGTCTCGAAGCGCCGGAGAGAGACGTCCAGATAGACCGGCACGCCTTCCGGCAGGCAGAAGGGGCACACGCCGCCCGGGCGGTGGCCGATGAGGGCTTCGCAGTCCGCGCCGGGGATCATCTTCGCCTTCGCGTGGAAGGTCTCCTTGAATTTGTGGTTGTCGATCTTCGCGTCGCCGGCGGTGACGACGATGAGGGGCTTCTCCCCGAGGAGGAAGGACAGGGTCTTGGCGATGTGCGCTTCTTCGCAGCCGAGGGCCTGCGCGGCGAGCGCCACCGTGGCGGACGATTCCGCCAGGTCGATCACGCGGTCCTCGAGGCCGAGAGACGCGAAATAGGATTTGACTTGAGCAAAGGACATGGACGGTGCCTCCTTATTTTTATGATAGTAGAATCAGTATACCACTTCTCAGATTTTCCGTTCAAGGCGGGGAAATATACAAAACGGCCGGGCTGTGTTAAGGTAGAGGCATGGAGTACAAACCGGTCGTATGCAAAGGAGGCAGACCTATGGAAATCATTCATTCGGATCACGCGCCGGCCGCTCTCGGGCCGTATTCTCAGGCCGTCCGCACGGGCGGGCTGGTCTTCTGCTCGGGCCAGCTCGGCATCGACCCCGCCACGGGGAAGCTCGCCGGCGACACGGTGGAAGCGCAGGCAGAGCAGGCCGCGCGGAACGTGGAGGCCGTGCTCATCGCGGCGGGCCTCTCGCTGGAGGATGTGGTGAAGACCACGTGCTTCCTCGCGGACATTGCCGATTTCGCCGCGTTCAACGCGGTGTACGCGAAATATTTCGTGAGCAAGCCCGCGCGGAGCTGCTTTGCCGTGAAGGCGCTGCCGTCGGGCGGCCTCTGCGAGATCGAAGTGGTGGCGGCCGTGCCGCTGGAAGACTGAGGAGGCGCGCCATGACCCTGACCGAACTGGCGGTGGCCTGCCGCACGTACCGGCGCTTCACGCAGGAAGAGGTGCCGCAGGAGCTCCTCGCGCTGATGGTGGAGAACGCGCGCATCTCGAACAGCGCCATGAACCAGCAGCCGCTCCGCTATGTGGTGGTGCGCGATCCGGAGCTGGTGGCGGCCATGCAGCCGATGCTCCACTGGGCGGCGAAGCTCCCGAAGGAGATCGGCACGCCGAAGGAAGGCGAGCAGCCCACGGCCTTCATCGTGGTCTGCACGGAAGGGCGCGACACGCCCTACACGGGCGTGGACATGGGTATCGCCGTGCGCACCATGACGCTCACCGCCTGTGAAGGCGGCGTGGGGAGCTGCATCATGGGGGCGGTGGAATTCCAGAAGGTCGCGGCGCTCCTGGAGATCCCCGCGGAGTGGAAGCCCCGCCTCGTGCTCTCGCTGGGCTACCCGGACCATGCGAGCGTCATCACGGACCTGCCGGAGAGCGGGAAGACGGACTATTACGTCAATGAAGACCGGGACTACTTCGTCCCGAAGCGGAGCCAGGAGGACATCGTCCTCTGGCGGTAAGGACGCAGGGCGGCGCGGAAGCGCCGCTTTTTGCATGGCGCGGGCCGGCCGGTTTCTAATAAAAAAATAATGCGCCGCTCCGGGGAAAGGCCTTGTCAGAAAAAAACTTTTCTGCTATCATTACTCATGTTGTATTCCTGAATAGCTCAGTCGGTAGAGCAATCGGCTGTTAACCGATCGGTCGTAGGTTCGAGTCCTACTTCAGGAGCCATAGGGGTATCGCCAAGCGGTAAGGCAACGGACTCTGACTCCGTCATGCGTAGGTTCGAATCCTACTACCCCTGCCACATGATCCATTAGCTCAGTCGGTAGAGCACTTGACTTTTAATCAAGGTGTCCCGCGTTCGAGTCGCGGATGGATCACCATACATGGCCTGTTCGTCAAGTGGTTAAGACACCGCCCTTTCACGGCGGGTTCGGGGGTTCGAATCCCCCACAGGTCACCAAACCTTTTTTTATGGGCGATTAGCTCAGCTGGGAGAGCGCCTGCCTTACAAGCAGGATGTCAGCAGTTCGATCCTGTTATCGCCCACCACAGGAAGAAAGCAGTCTGCCGCGCCATGCCGGACTGCTTTTTTCGTGCAGAAGTCCTGCTCCGATTCCGGGGCAGGCTTTTTTTATTTATGCCTTTCTTTTCTGCAGGGCGTCGAGGCCGCCCAGCTTGAAGCGGAAAATGAGATCCTGCATGGCGTACCACCGGTCGTTCTGCTCCCAGCCGAGGGCGGTATTCACCGCGAAGCTCCCCTGCAGGAGGAAGCGGAAGAGGACCTCCGCCTCAGGGCGGGACAGGGAGGCGTAATGCATGATGACGGGCACCATGGAGTCTTTCGCTATGTCGTAGAGGAAGGCGAGGATGGGGCCGGGGAGGTCCGGGTCGAGGAGGAGCGCCCGGTATTTCGGCGACTCCGCCGCGCGCTGACAGAGCGGGAGGAAGCTCTCCTCCGTGAGATGCCCCGACTCGGCGGTCTGCCGCAGCCGGGCGAAGAAATGCGCGCACGTTTCCTCCTGGATCTGGAACGCATCCATCAGCACGTCGGCGAGCACTTCGTCCAGATTGGCGTAGTGCAGGTAGAAGGTGGCGCGGGCGATGTCCGCCTTCCGGCACAGGAGCGTCACAGACAGGCGGCGCCAGCCGCCCTTCGCGACGAGATCGAGGAATGCGTCCTTGATGGCGGCGCGGGTATAGAGCGTGCGGCGGTCCGGTTTTTCGTTCATGGGAACCTCCTTCTGGACAGAACGCGAAAGATGTACAGGAAATGGACAGTTCCCGGAAACTGTGCTTCTCCTCAGGGAACGTCTGTCTATAATGATTATAGACAATGTGTCAATCAGATTTACAGGATGTCCAGGAAAATGGAAGAAAGGAGATTTCCATGTCAGCAATGAAACAGACCGGTCTCATGTACAGCGAAGAATTCAACAGCCACAATCCCTGCGCAGGGGCGCTGCTCTTTCCGGCGGCGTACAACAAATGGCTCGAGCAGGACGACTATTACGATAATCCGAAGCGCCTGCGCCCGACATACCGGCTCCTTGTGCGGAGCGGTCTCGCGGCGAAACTCGCGCCCATCGCGCCGCGGCCGGCTTCCGAGGAAGAGCTGCTCTATTTCCATACGCCGGAGTATCTGAAAAAACTGAAGACGCTCTCCGAAGGGGCGGGCGGCTCCGTGGGGCCCTGCGCGTGGGTGGGGCCCGGCTCGTACGACATCATCCGCCTCGCTGTGGGCGGCGACCTCGAAGCGATGGATGCGGTCATGCGGGGCGATGTGAAGAACGCCTTCTGCCTCCAGCGGCCGCCGGGCGCGCACGCCTGCCGGGACGAAGGCTTCGGCTTCTGCATCGTGAACGCGTTCAATATCATGGCGGAATACGCCCGCCGGAAGTACGGCCTCTCGCGCATCCTCATCCTTGATTTCGACAACCATTACAAGATGGGCATCCAGCAGGCGTGGTACGACAGCCCGAACGTGCTCTATGCGGAAGTCCACCAGACGGGCCTCTCCACGATCAATTCGCCGCACGATGTGGACGTGCATCACACGGGTGAAGGCGCGGGCCTCGGGTACAACGTGGCCATCCCCATGACCGCCGGCGCGGGAGACAAGGCGTATGTCAAAGCGTTTAAAGATGTGATCGAACCCATCGCCGACCAGTACGATCCGGAGCTCGTCCTCGTCGTGGCGGGTTACGCGTCGAACATCTTCGACCCGCTGGGCCGTCAGCAGCTCACGGCCGAAGGGTACCGCGCTCTCACGGAGATCGCCATGGGCATCGCCGAGCGCCATTGCGGCGGCCGGCTCGTGGCCGTCATGGAAGGCGGACAGGGCGTGTACATGCCCTTCTGCGTGCTCCGCACCCTCGAGGCGCTCTCCGGCGAGACTACCGAAGTGAACGACCCCATTACGGATTTCGTCGATCCCGTGCACGGCAACGACATCACCGCCGACCAGGCGCAGTGCATCGAAGCGGCCCGCAAGGTCCAGTCGGCTTTCTGGAAATTATAAAAGGAGATAACCTATGAAACTGCAGCTCATCCGCAATGCGATGGTAAAAATCACTTACGGCGGCGTCGTCTTCCTCGTGGACCCGTGGCTCGCGGAGAAGGCCAGCCTTGGCACCTTCCGCCAGATGGAGGCCATGGGGTTCCGCCCCGTCGTGCCGGAGCAGTGGGACATCCCCATGCCCATGTGCGCCCTGCCTTTCCCGAAGGAAACCGTCCTCGCCGGCGTGGACGCGTACATCGTGACGCACCTCCATCCCGACCACGTGGACATGGACATGGACGGCACCGTCGGCGCGCCGCTCCGCCATGAGACGCCGCTCTTCACGCAGAGCGCGGACGACGGTGCGGTCTTCACGAAGTCCGGATTCTCCGATGTGCGCGTCATGACGGAGAGCGGCGCGGACTTCCGGGGCGTGCGCTTCACGAAGACGCCGGGGCGGCACGGCACGGAGATACCCTGCGGCCCGTCGTGCGGCTTCTTCCTCGAAGCGCCGGGCGAGCCTGTCCTCTACGCTGCCGGCGACACTGTGTGGTATGACGGCGTGGCGGAGACCCTGCGCCGCGTGAAGCCGGACGTGATCATGCTCAATGCCTGCGCGGCCCGCCTCGAAGGCAACGGCCGGCTCATTATGGACGACAAGGACGTCCTCGCCGTGAAGGCCGCCGCGCCGCAGGCGCAGATCGTGGCCGTGCATATGGATACCGTGGCCCACGCCTGCCTCACGCGGCAGTCCCTGCGGCTCCTCCTCGACGCCGAAGGGGCAGCAGACGTCCGCATGCCGGCCGACGGGGAGACGCTTACCTTTACGAAATAAGATTTTATGAAAAAACATCCCGGTGGAGAGATTCATCGGGGTGTTTTTGTTTGGGGAAATGGGGCAGCGGCTCATGCAGAGGCGGGCGCACATAGAGGGGCATGCGTGCCGGCTCATGGGGGGAGCGGACCTACATAGAGGGTCCGTATGTGTCCGGCCATTTACGAATGGTTCCGTTTTAGGAATACGATTCCATGGTCGCTACTTTCCTTCTTCTCCAAAGAAG